>Ga0182736_1003263_pt1 | contig 11126 bp, 10 predicted proteins | sample eDN5th30CKraftBY_FD_128882 | JGI IMG/M metagenome (GOLD analysis project Ga0182736, IMG submission 128882) | Enriched backyard soil microbial communities from Emeryville, California, USA - eDNA 5th pass 30_C Kraft BY (version 2) (version 2) | ecosystem: Environmental > Terrestrial > Soil >...
ACCGCTACTGCGGCCACGTCCCACCAGCCGAGTTCGAAGCAGCCTTCTACGCTGCCCAACAAGCCGACCCCGCCGGGGTCGGAAACCAATAGCCCGAGCCTCCATCAAACCCAGGACGATTCATCGGGCGCACACCCCAGCCGCTGAGACCGTCCGGGCTGCCAGTTGTGCAACGACCCGAAAACGCAAGAAGCCCCGGGAGTGAATCCCAGGGCTTCACGACGCCGATCTTCTCGGAAGTTGGTGGCGGGGGCAGGATTTGAACCTGCGACCTTCGGGTTATGAGCGTAACGATCAGCCACTCAGCCCGTACCACTGCGTACCGAATAGTGCCCTTTTGCAGGGGTTTCGCCGGTCATCGTACGCCGCTCGTGCCAATGCGTACACCCCAGTATCGCGCCGCACAGTAGAAGGAACAGTAGAAACGTCCGGGCCGTTCGGACGGGGCAGCGGCCGCGTTGACGAGCGACTGCGCGGCCATCGCCAGCAGCGTCCGCGACGCCGGCGGCTCCATGCCTTCTGGCGATCGTCGGGTTCTCCTGACCGCTTCCCACACTTCCCTGGTGGGGCCAGCTGCCCGCGCCGGTCAGCTCGGGTGGCGGCGGCGGGTCAACGCGCCGCCCGTCAGCACCAAGATCAAGCCCACCAGCGCAAGCGTCAGGACTCCGGTGACTCCTGTCGCCGGTAGGACCACGTCGCGATCGCTCGATCCGGACGGCGGCGGGCTGAGCGGTTCGGCACTCGGCAACTGGTGGTCGCTTGGCACCTGGGGTGTGCCGGGGATGAAGGGGGTACTTCCGCCGTAGAAGACCGGTCCGCCTGGGTCGGTGATGGTGCCGTTGGCCGGGCCGTCGGTGTCGCCGCGCAGCCCGTCGCCGAGGCGAGCACGAACGAGCGTCGTAGTCCGAGTTGGGGCACGTCGAGCGTCGTCAGGTGCGCGCCCGTTCCGGTCTCGTCGTCTTCCGCGAACTCGTACCAGCTCGGAGACGCCCCTGGACTCGGCGAGCCGTACTTCCAATAGGCCGATCCGAGCATTGGCCCGGTGGAGTCGATGTCGGTCAGGACGACCGCGGTGCGTGCGCCGGGCTCGAGTCCGGTGATGCGGAAGCCGAGCGCACCGTACGGCAGCGACCAACCCTGGGGGTGGCTGCGCGGCGTGGGGTCGTCGACCGGCCCGAGTCGTTCGAGTCGCCCTCCGCCGAGGCCGTTCTCTTCGTCGGGCGGAAGCACCCAGGCCAGGAGCAGTTGCTCCTCGTCGGTGGCGATGACGCCACTAGCCGGGTCGTCTGCCTGGTCGAGCAGGGCGTCGAGCGGATCGATCGAGCCGTCACCGTCGGTGTCGGGGAACGTCTGGGCCGTGGCGCACGGCGACAGCGCGCTGGTCGAGCCGTCCGCAGTCGTGTAGGCCACCGTGAAGTGGTCCTGGCTGCCGGGCTCGGGGATCTGGATGATGCGCGCCTCCTGACCGGCGCGCTTCGTGCGCGTGATCGACGTCAGGAGCTCCGCCTCGCCGCCCTCTTCGTCGGACGTCGGGTTGCGGAACACCTCGATCCGTCCGGCGTCGCCGGCGGGCAGGTTGGCGACGATCAGCGTGATCCGATCGTTCTCGCCCTCGCCGGTCTTCGCGGCGACCAGCCGGGGGGGCTGTGGGACCGCGGGACGCGGAGATGGGCTCGCTGGCGGAGCTCCACACCCGGTTGGCCGTGAGCGTCGCCTTCGCCTCGCCGTCGACCCGGATGCCGTTCTCGCCGCTCCCGGCGACCAGGTTGCCGACGACGGTATCCGAAGAGCTGCGTATTTGGGGATGCCGGACGCCGTGATTCTGGGACGCGTCGACCCCGAGACTGCGTCGCGTAGCCGGCGGTCGGGGGAAGTTCCGACGTCCCTCGCCGCAGAACAATAGGTGACAGCACCAGACGCCGTGAGCGGACATCGCTGCGCTGTGCATGCGTCGAGTGATCAGCCAGGGACGCCGCATCGGCATCGACGCGCAGTGCCGGTTCCGGTTCCGAACGGAGTTCTATTACACCGGCCACGCGCGTGGCGCTGGGCTCACGATCGGCGTCGTTGTCTGCGCAGGAGGGAGCGGAGTGTCTCGGCGTTTGCGTAGCCGACCCGCATGGCGATTTCGGCGGAGTTGAGGTCGGTGGTTGCCGAGAGATGCCGAGCCCGTTCGATGCGAAGACGTTGGACGAAGCCGAGCGGAGTGAGGTTGAGTGCCGAGCGGACTCGTCGTTCGAGGGTGCGCCGGCTGGTGCCGAGCGACTGCGCGACGGACGCGATGTCGAGCGGTTCGTCGAGGCGGGCGCGCACGAGACGTTCGAACTCGACGACGATCGGGTCATCGTGGCGGAGGTGTTCGTAGGCGACGAAGACCGCCTGCGACGGGCGCTCGTCGATGAGAAGCAGCTTGGCGACGTGCTGGGCCAGGTCGGGGCTGATCGATCGCACGAGTGAGAGTGCGAGGTCGATGTGGGCGAAGGCGGCACCGGCGGTGACCAGGTTTCCGTCGACCACGACCATGGTGTCGAGATCGAGGTCGACGGTCGGATAGCGCGTTCGGAACTCCGGCCCCAGGAACCAGCTGGTCGTCGCCCGCCGGTGGTGCATCCGTCCGGTCTCGGCGACGGTGAACACGCCGGTACACGCCGCGGCGATCTGGGTGGTCGCGTCGTCGAGCCGCCTGAGTGACTCGATGACCGAACGAGCATCTCGGCTCTGCAGCGCGTCGTTGGTGGCGGCGGCGGTGAGGGTTCCGAGCGCGGGGACGACGACGACGTCGAAGTCGCCGCACTCGGACAGCGGGTGCTCCACCGACAGGGTCATCGATGTCGTCGTGGTCACCCGTCGCTTCGGTCCGACGATGGCGAGGTCGATCGGGTCGATGTGCGGGTCGACATCGCCGCGGACTCCGTCGGCCACCCGCACGATGTCGATCACCGACGCGACCGCCGAGCCGAAGCAGCCATCGAGCGCGATCAGTCCGAAACGCATGGCGTAAACGGTAGCAATACTGCTGTATGCGCCACTCCCCCTTGCCCCTGGCTCGTCGTAGGTTGGACTCCTCAGACGAACAACCCCCGTAAGCAAGGAGACCGCCGTGTCCACACCCACATCACTCCCGTACGCCTTCGTCGCCAAGATCGTTGCGGCCGACGGACAGCACGACGCGCTCGGCGATCTGCTCGCCAGCGCTGTCGAACTCGCCAATGATGAAGAAGGAACGATCGTCTGGTTCGCGGTCCGAACCCACCCCGACACCTTCTGGATCTTCGACGCATTTCCCGACGAGTCCGCTCGCGACGCCCATGCCAACGGCGCCATCGTCGAAGCCCTGATGGCCAACCAGCAGCTCCTTGGCGCAGCGCCCGAGATCTTGCCGGCCGACGTCCTCGCGTCCAAGCTCCCGTAGTCCGCCACCGCACGAGACGATCGCGCCCCGTGGAGCGGGCGGGCCCAGTCGCCTCGACCCCCGCACCACGTTGACGATCCCGACGGGCCGATCGCGAGGAGGCGAACCGCCCCTATCGCACGCGCATATCTGCATGGGACGCGTCACGAGGGTGCCGGTGATGGCGAGGAGGCCGCGGTGCCACCGAATCAGGCTCTTCGGAAATCCGAAGAGCCGGTCATCGCGACGACCCGCTCTATCGGTCCCGGAAGCTGCTCACGATCGGCCACGAGCGCCTCGACGACAAAGCCAACGCCAAGATCGAGAACCTCCTCGAAGCCGGTGATCCTCACGGCGAGGTTCGCATGGCCTGGCACGCGAAGGAGACCCTGCGGGGCCTCTACGACCAGCCCGCCGAGGGCGCCCCCGGCTACCTCGACGAGCTCGTCGAGAGCCTGCTCGAGCCAGCGATGTCGCCGGAGCTGCGTCAGCTTGGACGGACGCTTCGCACCTGGCGGCACGAGATCTGCGCCTGGCACCAAGCCCAGGTGTCCAACGGGCCGACCGAGGCCACCAACAACCTGATCAAGGTCATCAAGCGCATCGGGTTCGGGTTCCGCCGTTTCCGCAACTACCGGCTCCGAGTCCTGCTCTACGCCGGCCGACCCAACTGGGACCTACTCGCCACGCTCAACCCGATCTCCCCACCCTGAAATCCGAAGAGCCCGTTACCGATTGAACCCCGACCTCGCCGACTGTCGTTCACCACTCCTGGCGTGCTTCTTCCGCGAAGCCCTGGATGTCGTGTATCTCGATCTCGATACCGTCGTCGGTGCGAAGGCGGCCCGACCAGGTTCCGAAGACCTGGTGGGTCTCCGATCCCTGGTCGCGTCCTGGGAGCTTCGTGTGCTTGTCGTAGCGGGGCTGCAGCGTCACATCGAGCTGTCCGCCGGGGTCGACCACGCGCCAGGGGCTGAGCGGCTCGTCCCAGTCGTAGGACCAGTCGAGCTCGCGGCCGAGCTTGGTGAGTCGGCCGTCGACGATCAGGCCGTTCTCGGTGTAGCCCGAACCCTCCGTCCACTTCGCGCCGAACTGCAACCCGACGACGTGCGCGCCGCACCGTCCGGCACCGCCACCCCAGTTCCACGTGATCTCCGATGGCCAGCGCCCACGCCCTACGTCGAGCACGCCCCACGCGTCCGAGCTACCACCGCCGATCTCCGAGTGCCGGTCGCCGACGGTGAGCTGGCCGGCGGCAGGTCGGGCCTGGTGCTTGGAGGTGTAGTTGAACCGCTCGTCACTCCACGGGATCACCACGTTGAGCGACTCGTGGCCCTCGGGCAGTTCGATCGACACGTCGAGTGCGCCCGGTGTCCCGTCGTGTTCGGTCCACGAGGCGCGAAGGCGCGTCGATCCGGGGTCGTCGACGATCTCCAGCGCGAAGCCGTCGCGCTCGACGCGAAGCGGAGTGGTCCCGGGGCGGTCCGGCAGGACGAGCGCACCACGGTCGGTCGTGATGATCCCATTGCCTCCTGTTGTTCCCGCGGCCAGGTCGGCCCACCAGACGTCGGCCAGACCGAAGTGGTCGATGTCCGCGTAGACCGACGACACGACGAGGTCACCGGCGAGGATCGCCCAGTAGTCCCAGCGCTTGTTGATACCGAAGCAGCCATCCAGGTTCGCCCGGTGCAGCGGTCGGCGTGACCAGCCAAGAGCGGCACGGTTCAGCCGTCTGCCGTCGGGCGTGCAAAGGTCGACCTCGGACGTCAGCTCATTCTCGTGGGTCACGTCGCCATCTCCTCGTGAGGGTTCGGTGCTGCTTCGCTGCTCTTTCAGGGGTGTCGGCGGGCGAGCGTGGCGTAGTGCTGCGCCACCGGGCGTGGGTGCCGTTGGGCGTCGAAGAGTCCGACTTCGGTGACGGTGCCGATCGGCGACATCAGTGCGGTGTCCCAGTCGTACTGGTCGCCTCGGCTGTACCAGCAGATCCCCCGCACCGGCAGGCCGCTCGCCGCGAGGGTGTCGAGCGATGCGGTGAGTGCGGCGAGCCACTCGCTGCCCTGGTCGACCGCAAGGCCGAGGTTGGAGGTCTCGGACACCCAGAACGGCACCTGGTAGCGCTCGTACCAGGCGGTCGCCTCGTGCTCGTAGGCGCGGACGCGATCGGCGATCGACAGCGGCCTGCCGGCACGTGTCCCGTGCGCGGTGACGCTGACGGGGTAGATGTCGTGGCCGGCGACGATCCGGTCGGGTGGGACGACTCCGACGAGGGCCTCGATGCGCGACTGGAGCGAGTCGGCCACGACATCGGTCAGTCGTGCCGCGCCGCCCCGCGGTGCGAGGCCGAGGTGCAGATCCCAGACGGCCTGCTGCAGGTCACGGGCACGGGTGGCGGCGCGGATGCCGGCCTCGTCGTCGGCGTCGGCGAGGTCGCAGCCGAAGCCTTCGGACCCGATCCACCAGCCGTCTCGGTCGGCTCGGATGCGGGCGAGTGCCTCGAGGTTCGCGAGCACGATGTTTCCCAGCGCGACGAAGTAGTCGTCCTCGCTGGCGAGGCGGTCGTTCCACATGCCGAGGAGCGAGGAGAACATGGCGGTGATGCCCGGCTCGTTGACGGGAGTGAACCACCGTGGTTCCGGATAGCGGGCCAGGAACGCGTCGACGTAGCGGGCGAAGCCGTCGACCCACCCGGTGTCGCAGAACCCGCCGTGGTGGTCGGGCAGGCCGAAGTGGCACAGGTCGATCACCGGGTCGAGCCCGTGGCGCCGGCACGCCTCGAGCGCCCGATCCCACAGCGTCCAGTCGTAGACCCCGGGCTCCGGTTCGGTCAGCCGCCAGGGCATGCCGTAGCGCCACACCTTCACCCCGAGCCCCCCGACATCGGCGAGGTCCGCATCGAGCCGTTCAAGATGTCCGCTTGCCCGGTACTGGTCGACGCGGACGACCCGTCCTTCGTGCAGCACGAGCGGGTCGGAGCCTTCCTCGCCGCAGGCGACGGCGAACGCGGGGAAGTCCATGTTCGACATCATGCGTCGAGGCGGCTCGTGAGACGGCCGACGAGGCCCGATCGCCCGGGCAGCACCCGGGTGAGCGCACTCACGACGTGGGCGTCGGGCCCGACGACGACACGTGCACGGTCGCGTTCGATCGCCGCCACGATCCGACGAGCGACCGCGGATGGCGGCCTCATCACGTGGGGCGCCAGACGGGACTGCCCCATCTCGGCGAGCCGAGCGGCCTGCCCACCCCGCGCACCAGCGGTGATGTTGGTGTAGATCGCGCCCGGAAAGACCACGGTGACCCCCACCTTGGTGGTGACCAGCTCGCCGCGCAGCGCTTCGCTGAACGCCCGCACCGCCCCCTTGGTGAGCGAGTACGACACGTTGTGAGGAAGGCCGAGCAACCCGACCATGCTCGACATGTTGACGATGTGAGCCTCGTCGGCCTCCCGCAGCATCGGCAGGAACGCACGGCATCCGTGCACCACACCCCACACGTTGATGTCGATGATCCAGCGCAGATCCTCGGCCGTCTCATCCGCGAACGCGCCAGCAGCGGTCACCCCGGCGTTGTTCACCAAGATCCGGCACGAACCGAGCGAGCCCTCGACCTCGGACGGGAGCTCGCCCATGCGCTTCGGATCACGCACATCCGCGACGTGCACGCTCGCCCGGGTGCCGAGCGAACGGATCAGATCTGCGGTCTCCTCGGCCCCGTCGGGCTGCACGTCGACCACTGCGATCGAGCACCCGCGCTCGGCGAGGGCCAGGCTGGTCGCCCGGCCGATCCCGCTGCCCGCTCCGGTGACGACCGCGACGCGTCCGCTGAGCCGCTTCAACGGCCCGAGCCTGTTCCGTCAGCTCCGGTCGCGAGGACGCAGCGGGTTCCGCTGTAGATGGTGGCCATGCACTTGTTGCAGTGCACGCACAGCCCCGCGGCGTTCGGTGAGGTCGCCATCCTGTTGACCAAATCTGGTTCCCGTAGCAGTGCCCGGGCCATGGCGACGAACTCGAATCCCTCTCCGAGGGCACCGTCGATCGTGGCCCGTTCGTTGATGCCGCCGAGAAGGATCAGCGGCATGTCGAGCTCTCGGCGGAACTGCCGGGCGAACGGCAGGAAGAACGCCTCCTCGAACGGCAACTCCGGGAGGATGCGCCGACCGAACGCCCGCACGCCGAGTCCCACGATGGGGCCCTGCGCGGCGGCGAACTCGCGGAGGGGCACGTCCCCGCGGAAGTAGTACATGCCGTTGAGCAGCGAGCTACCGCCGGTCAACTCAAGTGCGTCGAGCGCACCGTCCTGTTCGAGGAGCTGGGCGAACTGCAGGCTCTCCTCGAGCCACAGGCCGCGCTCGACACCGTCGGCCATGTTGAACTTCGCCAGCACCGCCACCTTGCCGTCAGCGACTCGGCGCACCGCGTCTATGACCCGTCGGGGGAAGGTGGCGCGGTTCTCGATGCTTCCGCCGAACTCGTCGCGGCGCCGGTTCAGGTTGGGACTGAAGAACGAGCTCAGCAGATAGTTGTGGGCGAGGTGGATCTCGAGCGCGTCGAACCCCGCTTCGATCGCGACGCGGGCTGCACGCTCGAAGTCGGCCACGACCTCGTCGAGGTCTCGACGGGTCGCGCCCTTGACCCACCCCTTCGCCGGTGCGCTGAACCGGCCAGAGGGAGCCAGGCTCGGGTGGCGCTTCGACTGAGACTGGGCGACGAGCCCGGCGTGACCGAGTTGCGCCGACACCAGCGCACCCTCGGCGTGCACCGCAGAGGTGAGGCGCTGGAGATCGCCGATGAGGGACTCGGTCATCACCATCGTGTCGCTGCTCACCCGACCGCCCATCGACACAGCGCAGTAGGCGACAGTGCTGAGCGCTGCGCCGCCTCGGGCCACGGTCGTGTGGAACTCGATCAGCTCGTCGGTGACCGCTCCACGGGGCATCACGCCTTCGAACGTCGCGGCCTTGATGACCCGGTTGCGGAGCGTCAGGGGGCCGAGCTGGGCCGGTTCGAATGCGTCGATGTCGGGCCGGGCGGTGGTGGCGGCCATGTCAGTCTCCTGTTGTTGCTCGTTCGAGCCGGGCGGCGATGCCATCCAGCACGATCTCCAGATCGAACGTGAAGGTGTCGTGGTCCTCTGAGGTGGTGAGGTCATCGTGGACCCGACGCAGCGCGACGAAGGTGTCAGCGTCTCCCGCAGCGTCGACCAGCTCGGCGGTCGGCTCCAGGAACCGGGTGAAGCTCGGATCGGTGCCGCTCGACGCGGTGATCGCCACCCGGACGACGAGCCACACGGCGTACGCCGCTTCCACCGAACTGAACCCAGCCGCCATCAAGAGCCGCAGGCCCGGTTCGCCGATGTCGATCCGCATGGACGCGTCATCACGGGTCGCGTTCAGCAACGTCGCAGCCGACGAGCCCAACTCGCGACGCACCAGCGCGGCGAAGTCGGCCAGCCACCCGCGCCATTCCGTCGCATCGGTCGCGAACTCACGAATCGTGCCGTGCAGCCTCGACTCGACCAACGCGATGACCTCGTCGCGTCCGGCGACGTGCGAGTACAGCGTCGCCGGAGAGATTCCGAGGTCCTCGGCCAACCCCAGCATCGTGAAGGAATCCAAGCCGAGCCGAACCGCCGCATCCACGATGCTCTCCCGACCGACCTTCGGCGGCCGGCCACGACGCGCCTGCGGAGCGCTACGACCTCCCATCTCCATGGTGATCACTATATCCGAATCATGATTCGGAAATCCCGGCCCTTCCCGGATCACGCGAGAACCAGGGTTCGCGACCGCGGTGTCAGGTTCCCGGGGAAACCGGTGCGGGCTCCCAGCCGTGGTCGCGCGCGAGCTTGGCCTCCTGAGCGCCGCCGGGGTCGGCACCCAATCACACACCTGCGCTGGGGCCGGTGCGCACCACCTGCTACCGAGTCCGCTACCGAACCCCAGTGTGAAGGAGCGACAGGTGGCGTACGTGACCGAGAAGCGAGGCGTGCACTACGCCGTGATCTACGAGGGCCGCAACCCTGTGACCGGCACCGAGCGTCGCCGCTGGCACCGCTGCGACGACCGCGCCGACGCCGTGATGGTCGCCGCCGAGCTCACGGCCGCCCGCGGCCGACAGTCCCGTGGCGGTTCGTCGATGACGGTGTGCGACTACCTGGTCGGACGGTGGCTACCGGCCCGCGAGTCCACGATCGCTGCGTCGACTCACGCCCGGGAGTGCGCCGTAGTCGCGCACTACGTGCTCCCTCACCTCGGCACCACCCAGTTGCGCCGGCTCCGCCCGGAGCATATCCAGACCCTGTACCGGCGCCTCGCCATCACTGGGAGCCGCACGGGCGGGCCCCTCGCGGCGAAGACAATCCTGAACCTCCACCAGACCCTGCGGGCTGCGTTCGGTGATGCCGCGACCCACGGTCTGCTCGCCGTCAACCCGATCGACGGTGTCCGGCCGCCCGACCCGCGTACCCGACCGTCGGGTCGTCGTCGCGCCCGATCCTGGACCGCCGAAGAACTCGGGGCGTTCCTCGACGCCACTGCCGCTGGCAGGCACGCGGCGCTGTTCCGGCTGGCCGCAGCGACCGGGATGCGACGCGGGGAGGTTCTCGGGCTGCGCTGGGACGACATCCACTTCGACACCGGCCGCATCGAGATCACCCAGGCCCTCATCTCGGTCGGCTACGAGCTGACGTTCACCCGGTTGAAGACCCGTACCAGCCGCCGCAACGTCACCCTCGACGCCGACACCCTGACCCTGCTCGCTGAGTGGCGCCGACGGCAGACCGACGGGCTCGAGGGGTCAGGTGCGGTGAACGAGTATGGGCTCGTGTTCACCCGTCCCGGCGGCCAGCCGCTCCACCCTCACACGGTGTCGCAAGCGTTCGGTCGCGCCCAACGACGGCTGGACGTGCCAGCGATCCGGTTCCACGACCTCCGCCACACCCACGCGACGCTGCTGCTGCGTGACCGGGTGCCGATCAAGGTCGTGTCCGAACGTCTCGGGCACTCCAACCCGGCGTTCACCATGACGACCTACCAGCACGTCATCCCCGGCATGCAAGAAGACGCCGCCGCGGCGTTCGGTCAACTCCTCGCCGACCATTCAACGAAATCCGGTGGAGGTTCGGTCGCCGCATAGACGGTAGGCATCGGTAGACACCCGGTAGCGGCCCGAAACGCGGCAAGGCCCCCGATCACTCGGAGGCCTTGCCAACACTTCATCTTGATGGTGGCGGGGGCAGGATTTGAACCTGCGACCTTCGGGTTATGAGATCGTCGATCACGATCTCAGCCCGTACCAACCAGTACCAGATAGTGCCCTTGAGCTGGCGTTTCGCAGGTCACTCTACCGAAGTCGTCCCAGCCTGTACACCCCCGAACCACGCCGCACAGTAGAAAAAGCAGTAGAAAGCGCTGGCGTGCCCACCGCCGGTTGGTTGGCAGTCCTCGGTCGGTCCAGGGAGTCATCGATACCCGAGGGCTCGAGCCGGATTCGGACGATGCGATCACGACCTTCGGGCTGCGGCGCACCGCAGCCCCGCTTCGCCTGCGATAACCGGTCGGCAGCTCGATGGCTCCCCTTGCGCGTAGCTTCGCCTGATGGTGGAAATCTCATGAGGGGACTGCCGCGTGATCCGGTGACAGGTTGGGTGTGGGGTCAGGCTGCCTGAGTGGCGGCGGTGGGCATGATGGTTTCGAACTCGATCGGGGTCAATCGACCGAGGGCGACTTGGCGGCGCC
>Ga0182736_1003265_pt1 | contig 11124 bp, 9 predicted proteins | sample eDN5th30CKraftBY_FD_128882 | JGI IMG/M metagenome (GOLD analysis project Ga0182736, IMG submission 128882) | Enriched backyard soil microbial communities from Emeryville, California, USA - eDNA 5th pass 30_C Kraft BY (version 2) (version 2) | ecosystem: Environmental > Terrestrial > Soil >...
AACCCGCAGGACACAACCGTTGAAGCGCGGGCGTCGGGCGCGCAGTTGACCAAGAGATACCGCATCTGCTGTGCGAGCTTATCGGCAAGCCACACATCGTCCGAATCGAGAAACGCAATGAAGCGCCCGGTGCTGGCCGCCAGTCCCAGATTCCGTGCCGCTGCCGGCCCCTTGTTCGTCCCCGCACGGATCAGCGTGAGGGGTCTTCTCGCAAACGATTCTGGAAGGGGCTTGTTGATGGCGTCGTCAACGACAACGATCTCGATCCGAACGTCGTCCAAGCCGTCCTGCGCCTCTACGGACGCGATCGCGGCCTCCAGTTCGTCGGGCCGATCGCACACCGGGATGATGACGCTGATGGTTTGTTCTGTGTGTGGCGTCGTTTGGAATTCGCGCTGCATCTGCAGAAAGCCGTCCCTTGCTTACTGATCGGGTCTCAGGCCCGATGTTTCGGGACTTCGCCCTTGCCTGTCGCGGACAATGGAGCGCGGCAGAAATTGGCAATGAACGGCGCGAAACGCGACGCGGGCGGGAGCGTCGAACACGCACCGCGGGAGGGTTCCTCGATCAGTTCTTGCAGTCGCGCGGCGGCGCGGGCCAGGTCAGCGTCGACGTGCAACAGGTCTGGAGGCACGATTCGCTCGTACAATTGCCGAGCATAGGTGTCGGTCGCGATCGTCGGAAGGCCCATAGCGGCGGCCTCGATCGTTACGGCGGAAAATCTCGTCAGATGCACCTGTGATCGCGCAAGCAATATCGGGAGCGCGCATGTGCTCGCGAGTTCCGCTTCAATCATGCCGGTAACGGGAATTTCCTTCGGGTGCGCGGGATCGAGAAGGTCGGCTCCGTGTCGACGAACCCAGAAGAGGACGCCGTGGCGGTTCTCGGACGCGAACGAGCGCAGCCAGCTTCCATCGTCACCGGGTTGCAGGGAGACAAGGACTTCCTTCCTCGCCCCGACCTGCTCGGCGTAGGCCTTCAACTCTTCGGCCTGTCTCGTGAGGGCCGCGCGAAAGGCGTGTTGGGCTGCCTGGTCGCTGGCATGGGGAAGCGACATGATGGCGGGCAGATGCAGCCCGATGGGGCCCATCGCGAGTACATTCGGATCGTGCCGCTCGGCGAGCTCCCATGAGATCAAGGCGCTCGGCGCGGTGTTATAGGTCGAGAAATGAGGCACGGAGCCCTTGGCCGTTACGCTCGCTTCACTTTCGGCGCCATGCTGAACCTCGATGACGTCGATGCCGCGTCGCCTCGCGGCAAAGGTCAGCGCCACGGTCGAGGCAAATCCGGCATTCAGAATGACGAGCAGGGCGGGAACGCCTCGTTCCTCGAAGATCGTATCGTAACAATTGGCCGTCGAGAGAGCCAAGTTGATCTGGCGGGCCAGCCAGATTCTGAAGAAATAATACGGCAAGCCCAATTCCTTCGCGGCCAGCTCGCTCCATGTTTTGAATCCCGGAAGACGCTGTAGCGCCGGCAAGGCGTCATGGCGGCTCGAGCGCGCGGCTGCGCGATGTAGAAACGCGCTTAGTCCATATGCAGGCTGGGTGAGGGTTCGGGCGAGCATGGGCGCGTCGGCGTCCGCATCGTCGATCCAGAGGGTGCAGCGATGGCCCTGTTTGCGCATCAGTGCCGACGGCACATCCAACGGCGCGATCACGGCCAGACCGCCGAAATCCCGCACGTGCAGGCTGCTGCCATGAAAGACGATCGTACCCTCGAGACGGTCCTGAGGAAGTTTCGGTTTTGCCCTGTTGCGGCTCAAGCGTGCCAGTCGCCGAGCCATGAAGTACTGAGATATCACGCCGGCACGCCAAACTTGCGATCCGGTTCTCACGCCGCCGCGTCGTTGGCCCAGATTGAGCAGGATGGACAAGCTCACCAAAGACGTGCTGAACAAGGGCCATAGATCCAACCCGTTCACGCGCCACGCGGTCACGGGAAACTGCTCGGGCACCTCGCGCAACCATCTTTCGAAACCTGGAATGTCGATGGGTTGCTTCGCTGAAAGCCCCTTCATGGCGTCCAATGAATTTCGCAGCTTGGGCTGAGCGATCATGTTTTCGTCCACCTACGCGCGTGCGCTTCGACCGCCAGATCTGAAGCTCGTGCTATTCGCGAACCGCCGATCCGCCGGCTGTTCCGATCAACGATCGTGGCGCCGGGCGGGCCGGATTGCCGAACACCATCGTGTGCGGAGGGACATTCTTGACCAGAACGCTACCGGCGCCGACGACCGCATCGTCCCCGATCGTGATCCCCGGCCGGATGCTGGTGCCAGTTCCGACCGAGCACCTCGCGCCGTAGCGAACACCGCCACCAGCGTGCACGCCGGGCGAGATTTGCGCGCCTTCGGCGAGAACGCTGTCGTGATCCACGGAACAGGCCGTATTCAGGATGCAGCACCGATCGATACGTGTGTTTGCGTTCACGATGACGCCCGGCATGAGCACGGAGCCCTGCCCGATGGTGGCGCTTGGCGACACGATGGCGGAGGGGTGAACCAGGGCGGGAACGGAGAAATCCATTGCCAGCGCCGCGTCGTACAACTTCAATCGCTCGGCGTTGTTGCTCGCGCAGATGAAGACTCCGCCGTTCACATGACGGCGCGACGCATGGAGGTCTTGCAGCGTCCTGAACGGCAAGGGCTTGCCATTGATCGTTTCATCCGGCCGCCGAGGCACATCGACGAAGCCGGCGACGCTCCAACCCGCTGCCTCCGCGATCTCCGCGCAGACCCGGGCATGGCCTCCGGCCCCAATCATATAGATCGTCGTGGACATCCGAGCCTCCGGACAAGCACCTTTCTCACGCCCGCCTCATGATGCTGACGATGTGACCAGACGGTCAGGCAGTGCCTGGTCTGCGTCGGGATCGGGGGCTTGCTCATCGAGAGACTGGGCCTGGGCAAGTTTCCAGTAGCTCCCGCGCCGCCGGATCAGCTCGTCGTGCGTGCCTGTTTCGACGATTTTGCCTCGGTCAAGCACCGCGATCTGATCCGCGTCGCGCACCATCGAGAGGCGATGGGCGATCACGATGACGGTTTTGTCGCGACCGTACTCAACCAGCCTCCGGCGTATCCGCTGCTCGGACAGGGCATCGAGCGCGCTCGTGGCCTCGTCGAGAATGAGCACATCGGGGTCGCGCAGGAAGGCTCGCGCGAGTGCGATCCGCTGTCGCTGACCGCCGGAGATGAGGCCGCCGCGTTCCCCGAGAACCGTGTCCATCTGGAGCGGCTCGCTCGAGATCCAATGGTCGATATCGGCCAATTTGGCCGCCTCCCAAAGCTTTGCGTCCGAGACATGCTCTCTCAGGCCGAAGCAGAGGTTGGCGCGAATGGTGTCATTCGTCACGATCACGTCCTGGGTTACCACCGCAAGACGCTGCCACCAGGATTCGATGACAAGATCCTCGATCGGACGATCGTCAACGAGCACGCGGCCCGCATCGGCGCGATACAGGCGTGTGATGAGATTGATGATGCTCGATTTGCCCGATCCCGATTCGCCGACGAATGCGGTGAAGCTTCCCTTCGGGAACGAAATATCGATGGCTTCGATCACGGGCTTCTGATCGTGGCGATATGCGAGGCTGGCGTTCTCGAGGCGGATGCCTTTGCGCAAGCCTTCGAAAGTCACGCTGCCGTCGCGTTCTTCGGCCTTGCTCGCCGCGTCGAAAAACTTCTCCATCTCCTCGAACGCCTCGAGGTGGATCACGATGTTGTTGCGCGCGATGTTGATGAGGCTGAGCGGGGCCAGGATGCGAAACAGCAGCACCACGAACAACACCAGGACGCCGACGGCCTGGGCGACGGCGGCGCTGTTCATCAGCCCGACCATGATCACCAGCAGACAAACCAGCGTACCGCCGATGAGGCTAAAGAACGGGACGGTGAGGTTTTCGACGAAGACGGTGCGGTCGCGCGTCCCTCGGAGCACGCCGATGGTCCGCCCCAGCTCCTGTTGCACATAGGCGGTCGCGCCTGCCAGACGGATGAGCCGAGCGCCGTTCAGCAGCTCGTAGAAAATCTGACCAAAGCGTTGATTCGCATCCGTGAGATCCCGGCCGACACGATGGACCCAGGTGTTGGTCACTCGCTTGAAGAGAAGCGTCGACAGCAGAACATAAACCGCGGCGACCAGGCACATGAACGGCGCCACCAAAGCGAGGACAAACACGTAGCTGATGATCACGAAGAAATTAGCAAGCAGCACGGCGGCGAAGCGAAGCGCGATGCCGATGCGGGCGGGATGAGCCACGCTGACGTTCGACACTTGCCCGGCGCCGAGTTGATCCACGAATCGCATGCTGGTTCCGACGAGCGTATTGAAGGCTCGCGTGCGAAGCGCCAGGTCGACCCGGTGGGGAATTGCATAGCCTATCACGTCCTGGGCAAGCTGAAGGAGGCTGCGCAGGATGACGACCACGAGCATCAACGAGCCGGCCCAGACAAGCCGGGACTCGGCGGGCAGCGCCTGAAAGACGCGTGATATATCGCCGAGCAGGGCAACGCTGGAAAAGATGTTGTTCTTGCCCATCGAGTCCAGCAACGGGACGAGCAGGAACACGCCGACACTCTCCGTGACGACACCAAACACCGAGAGGAATGTGAAAAGCGTCAGCAGGAGTTTGTGGTGGGAGCCGTAGCGCCACAGCAAGCCGCCGCACCGGCTGTAGTTCCTGAAACTCCGGGTGATTGACGTGAGCATTCCGGCCCCCCGGCGTAGCTGCTGCATTCTTCGAGATCGACAAGCGCGCCGGGGATCGAATGCAACCCATGACCCCGGCGGTTAGCATAAGTCACTGGTGCGAGCCAACCGGGTTCGACGTCGTCAATTGCTGGCGCGCTCACTCAAAAGCCTCTGCAAGCGCTGGGTATGACGCTCCGTGAAGTGGGCGAAAACGGAAGCGCAGATGACAACAACTGTGCACAAAATCAAATAGATCACGATCTGCCTCGCGTCGAGGGCTGGCGTCAGCGGTCCCCAGACCGAATTCATGATCGCAACGATCAAAAGCACAAGCGGCAGGTGGATCACATAAAGAGAGTACGAGCATCGCGCCAAGATGTCGCTGATGCGGGCGCAGGGTGTGCGTGAAAGCACGGCCGGGCATGCCAGTGCCAGCGCTAGTCCGAGGGCGACGGCGGCGTCGGTGGTCAAGGGTGGGAGAATGCGCAGGCGGGATGCCAAAAGCCCACAGACGACCGCCACGAGGCCCGCAGCGCCTACGGGCCAAGAGACCGGCTGCCCAGTGGCGTACCGGCTGGCGATCGCCCCCATGGCCCACCACGCGGCCCATTGCCATTCGATGTGTGCCGGCAACAGGCTAAGTGCCGTGGCAGCAAGAATCCCGAGAGATATCGCCCTCCAGAGATAAGGCGCGGGGGCGAGGGCTATGCCGAGCACGAGGGGCGCCGCGAGGTAGAGAAGCCACTCGTAGGCCAGCGACCAGAGCGGAGCGTTCCCTACGATCACGGAGCAGGAAATCGCCTGCAGGCAGGCAAGATGGCAGAGGGCCATGCTCCAGGACCACGTCTGCTCGGGCAGGGCGGCAAACGATGGCGTGGCAGCGAACCAGGTTTTGCCAATGAGCATGACCAGAGCGGTCAGTGCCAAGCCCGGAACCAACACCAGATAGATGCGAGCAAACCGGTTGCCGAGATACCGCACGGGATTGAAACGCCCGGTGGCGAAGGCGTCCCACACTCCGCCTCCAACCAAGAAGCCACTCACGATGAAGAAGAGCACCACGGCCTCGTGCTGCAGTCCGGTTGCGAGATACAGGACTTTCGTGAGCAGTCCGGGGTTCGGTACGGCTCCAAACTCGGGCAGGAGCTGTCCGCGGGCGTGTCCAAGCATCACCAGAAGCGCCGCGCCCCCTCGGACGAAATCAAGAAAAGGCCATTTTGTTGCGCGAAGGGTGGGGTGGAGCACGGTCTTGTCAGAGACCAGCGTCGGATGGACAGCCGGATGGATGCGAGCATATTCCATGGCCGGTTTCTCTCCCCCTCCGTCAAGCCGCGTCATCTCCTCGCGGAGACCCTGCTTTCGCATTGCTGGCCGTTTCAGATGCGGGCCTGACCGGCTACCCGCGATTGATCATAACGGCGGGTAGCATAATTCCGGAAGCAACCGCACGTTGGGTTCCCCGGCGCAGGCTTGGAGATGATCGCTTCGTGAGACATATCCACAACGTGTTGCCCTGCATGAGGGCGACGAACAGTCGATTGGGCTGTCTCGCTGCATCGCCCATCGAACCGTGGAGCTGCGGACCGGCGATGCCCGTGTGGCTCTATTCGATGGGGTGAGACAAGATCTCATGCACGGTAGATCGATCTCGCTATTGGCATTCCTTGGTGTCGTGAGTTTCGTCTCCACTCCTACATTCGGACAAGGGGCTGCCGGCACGGGGGCTGACGGCAAATCGCCAATCCGAGAGCTGCAAGCGACCGGCCGTCATCACGACGATGGTTGCCCCGGCGGGCCGAGCCATCTCAGGCTTCTCTTTGGTCTCGAGCCCGAGGTCGTGGACAGCACGACACTTGCTCTCCAACCAGGCCGATATGCGGATTCGACAGGCTGCAAGGTCCTGACGGTTCGGCGGCAGATTCGTATCGACCTCACCACGACCGGCCTCAACGGGATGGACCAAGGACGTCCGCGTCCCGGTGAGCATTATTTCGTGTACCTCGTTACGTTGCCTGATGGCGCTGCAGGCGCCGTCGTGAGTTCGGACAAGACCTTGTCGTCGTTCAACCGGGCTCATCGGTATGCGTCGGTGCGAAAGCTGCCGTGGGGGTTTGTCTATACCGATCGCGGGTTGGCGGCTGTGCACGTGTCTTACTGGCCGAAGCCATTTACGCGATATACCGAGGCCGCCACGACCCCGGCGTGGAGCGTTCTCGAAAGCGGTGCATCCCACGAATGGCGCGGTGTCAGCGTCAGCCGATTGGTGCCCGACAACGCGCGAATGGCGTATCTGCTGATCGAGGTGCGCCACATCGGCCGAGGCGCGCCCGCTGCAGGGTACATTCGCGTCGTCGGGTCGCAAGGCGAAGGACTGTTGGTTGGCCGTGTCGCAGGCGGAACGAGCAGCATGCTGACTTTGCACCAGCGGATTACCTCGGGAGGCGAGTTCTACTATCGCGTCGAGCCGGGTGCGGTGATGAACGTCTGGGTGCTCGGCTACAGCAACACGGAGCCGTCATGAGCATCTCTGCCGTCGCCCTGCGGTCGTGATGAGGCGAGGTTCAAAAAGGAGGGCGAATGGCGCGTATCTTTGATTTTCACGCCGGAACCGTCCGCTGGATAACGCCGGCGGCCAGTCATGGGATCTGGCGCGTCGCAGCCATAGCTACAACAGATGGTGGCGATTCATCTCCCGGACTGCATGCTCTTGGCCAAGCCGTGATGGCGGGCGACGTGTACGGTAAAGGGCTGCTGCCGTTGCAACCTGCCTACGCTTTCCAGATCATCGCAGCGAGCGCAAAGCACACAATTCTACGAGAAGGCGCAGGTGCGCGGGGGGATACCACGGCGCCCAACTCCGAGGTGTTTTCAGAGCTTTCTGTCGATATTCCCGAGATGGATGCTCGAGAGATTGATCCTGCGCGCCATCAGCACGAGATCAAATCCTGGCCTTTGACCGCACGCATCGATGCGAGAGACTTCGCGGGTGTTTCGTGGCGGCTCGAGTTTCCGGTCAACCACTTCAACTATCGCAATACCGGACCGGGGCAGAACGAGTTTCAGATCGAAACCGGACCGGTGATCGTCCCTCGCGCACTGCTCGTAAGCTCTGCGGGGGAGCCGACGGACGGTTTTGCGCTTGCCTATGTTTACTGCAACGACGTGCAGCGGGTCGATCTTGCTATTTTGCAGCCCGGCGGCCGTGCACCGGCAGGCTGCGAATACGGACGAGTTGCGCGATTGGAGAGGATCAAGCTCTCGTTGTTCGCGTGATGTCAGGACATTTCGAGAAATGTCGAGATGATCTGAAGTCCCGTCTTGCCGCTTTTCTCAGGATGGAACTGTACGCCGAAGACACGTCCCGTCTGGACCGCAGCAGTCACTTGGCGACCGTTGTAGTCGGACACGGCGAGCAGGTTGTCCGGATCGTCACAAACGGCTGTGTACGAGTGAACGAAGTAGCAGGTGCTGCCCGGCTCAATTTTCTCGAGAACGGTGCCTTTCCACGACTCGCGGCTTTGCGGCGGTGCGATAGACGTCCACCCGATGTGTGGGATCTTGTGTCGCTCGCCCTGTGAGGTGGTCGCGGGAATGGCTTTGACTCGCCCTTTGATCAGGCCGAAAGCCGTATGCTCCCCGAACTCCTCCCCGACTTCGAGAAGAACCTGCATACCGACACAAATGCCCAGCATCGGACGTCCACTGTGGGCAAATTCCAGCACGGGCTCGATGAGGTCGCGGCGTCGCAATTCATTGAGGCAATCGCCAATGGCACCGACGCCCGGGAGCACGATCCGGTCTGCCGCCGCAATTTTCGAGCGGTTGTCGGTGAGCACGACGTTCGCTCCGCACGCTTCCAGCGCACGCGCGACGCTGAGCAGATTGCCGACGCCGTAGTCGACCAGAATAACGTCGTTTGTCATCGCAGCCTCGTCGGAATACCCGCCGCTACGGCCGCGTTTCGGATCTCCGCGAACGGCATGCGGTTGTAGTGGAGCACATCGGCCATGGCGACCGCATCGGCGCGACCATCATGGACCACTTCCACCAGGTGCTCGACGGAGCCCATGCCGCCGCTGGCGATGACCGGCACGCTGGCGATCTCGGAGACAGCTCGGGTGAGTTCCACGTCGAAGCCGCGGCGCGTTCCTTCGCGATCGACCGAGGTCAGCATGACCTCGCCAACGCCAAGGTCGATCCCCTTTCGAACCCAGTCGATCACATCGAGACCGGTATGCTCGCGGCCGTTGTCGGTGAAAGCCTCCCAGCCTTCGCCGGATGGGCGCCGCTTCGCCTCGACAGACAGAACCATGCACTGCGAGCCGAAGCGCCTTGCAACATCGTTGATCAGTTGCGGCGAACGGACGGCACCTGTGTTGATCGCCACTTTGTCGGCACCGGAGCGGAGCATCTGCTCGACATCCGAAAGTGAGCGAATGCCGCCGCCGACAGTAATGGGAATGAACACCTGCTCCGCCGTGCGGCGGACGATCTCGTGCAGACTCGATCGGTTATAGAGGCTCGCGACGATATCCATGTAGATGATCTCGTCGACGCCAGCCTCGTAGTAGGACTGCGCAAACTTCTGCGGATCACCCAGCTTGCGCAAGCCCTCGAGGTGAACCCCCTTGATGAGATTGGGGGCCTTGATGTCGAGGCGTGCGATCAGACGAACATTCGCCATCGTGGTCGCTCTCAGCCGAGGTACGTGTCGCCGGTCGGTGTGTGCTCCCACACCGAATGCCGAAGCTTCCACTCTCCGTTTTCGTGCATCCACAAGTGAGGTGAACGAAAGCGATCGGCCAAGTGCATGAAGTAGGCCCGATCCACGATCGGCTGCTCGAAGTTCTTCGCGGCTTCCGGCATCGTCTTCGGGTCGATGCTGAGGTAGCGGAAGATCTCCTCGGCGAAGCGCTCGGGGAACTCATGGTCGTACCTGCGCACGAGCGCCACACCCTCTTCGCGCTCGATGTCGCCGGAGCGAATTTCCTGAGATGCGTCGTACGTTGCACGTCCGATGCCGAACTTCACGCGTGTGGTGAAGTAATGGAAATCGTCGATCCGATCGTCGATCGAGTTATATTTCGAGTAGGTACCCGGCGTCCTCTCGGGAGACGCCTGAAATCCGCCGTGCTCGACCGCATAGTAATAGCAGCTCTGCGGATGCCATTTGAGATAGTAACCCAGGTAGTGAATTTCGATCTTCTTCTGCTCGAGCTGCTGAGGATCAGCAGGCAGATAAGGCTGAAGATCGACCAGGGGCACGCCGAACTCGTCCTGCAGCTCCTGGACGTTCACGCCACCGAGATAAATCTGGCTCTTGTCGCTCGCAGTGAAGTAGGCGTAGTCGCGTTTCGCCGTAGATGTGTCGCCCTGCGGATTGCCGTACTCGGCTTCGTTCTCGCCATAGATGACGAGCGGAATATTGTGCAGGAGAGCCATCTTCGGGGCGAGATTCTTCTGCCCGAGAATGAATGGCTGGAAGGGATGAAACAAATTCTCGACAGCCAGCCGCGTCAGGAGGCGATGCGTCTGTCCGTTTGGGGTGCATAGATAGTTGTCGAACCCCGCGTGCAGCCATGCCTGAAAGTTTTTCCAGCCCCAGTCGGTGTAAATGTGCGGCGCCCACGTGACCGTCAGCGGGTGCATGCCGTACTTCGTTTTCAGGATGTGCGCGGCGTAGAAGCTGTCTTTTCCGCCAGATCCAGGAACGAGGCAATCATAATGCCCGTCATTCCGGCGATGCTTGTCACATAGCGCACGAAGCTCGCGGTCGCGGGCGTCCCAGTCGATCGTGCGTTGCTTCTGCTCGGCCACGCGGCAAGCATCACAGACGCCGCCTTCATCGAAGTGAATGGTTGTTTTCTTGCTGTCGGCCGTGTGCTTGAACTCGACCGCCGAATTCGGGCGCTGATTGGAAATCACGCAGGAACGGCAGAATGAAACCGCCTGGGGAAGTCCATATTTGGTGTCTGGATTATTGGCTGCCGGAGCGTACTTCGCATAATCGATATCGATACGTTGCGGATACCTAGACATCGCTCTTCCCCACTTTCATCTCTATTGCTTCGAGATCTTCTCTCGTATCGATGTCGACAGATCGAGAACGGCTCATCTCGTACGCCAAGGTATCTGAACCTACGAATGCGCCTCCCCCGAGGAGGTGGTCCGTTCTGGCAACATATACTGCGCCGTTGAGCTGGTAGACTTTCGGTGCGGCTTGCCGACTCTCAGGCATTTGAGCTGCCGGAAACAAAGGGACGAGCCGTTCTTCATCGTCCATCTTGAACATCCAGAACGGCGTCTTGTCGACAGCACAAACGGTCACGCATGTCGTCGCGCCCCGCTCGGCGCACAATCGGATGCAGGCGTCAATGTCATCGCTCGTGCGGAGAGGTGACGTCGGCTGCAACACGACGACGTAGTCCCACCG
>Ga0182736_1003266_pt1 | contig 11123 bp, 9 predicted proteins | sample eDN5th30CKraftBY_FD_128882 | JGI IMG/M metagenome (GOLD analysis project Ga0182736, IMG submission 128882) | Enriched backyard soil microbial communities from Emeryville, California, USA - eDNA 5th pass 30_C Kraft BY (version 2) (version 2) | ecosystem: Environmental > Terrestrial > Soil >...
TATTTGGACGAGCCGGGGAAGGTCGTGAGCTTGCCGGTGGCGATGACCTCGAGGCCCTCCTGCGGCTTGAAGCGCAGGCGGCCAGCAACCCCGCGCCAGATCACCGCCTCGATCTTCGCACCCTCGTCCTTCAGCGCGAAATAGCAATGGCCGGAGGAGTGCGCGCCGCGGAACCCGGAAATCTCGCCCCGCACCCGGACATGGCCGTAGGCATCCTCGACCGTCCGTTTCAGCGAGGAGGACAGTTCGGAGACGGTGAATTCCACCAGATTGGGCCGGATATCCGAAGCGGAAGCAGTCATAACCAAAGCGAATCTTTTGTCGGGGACGAGGTGGCATGTTACACGCTTTCGCATCGCACTTAACCCACCGTCCGCGCCCCTTGAACAGGTCGTCGCGGCCTTGTCTGGTTTGGCTTTCCTATGAATATCCTTCTCCTCGGTTCCGGCGGCCGCGAGCACGCGCTGGCCTGGAAAATCGCGGCGTCACCGCTGGTCGACAAGCTCTGGTGCGCGCCGGGGAACGCCGGGATCGCCCGGGAGGCGGTGTGCGTTGCGCTTGATCCCGCAGACCATGCCGCGGTGATCGCGTTCTGCCAGCGCGAAAAGGTCGATCTCGTGGTGATCGGCCCGGAAGTGCCGCTCGCCGCCGGCATCGTCGACGAGCTGGAAGACGCCGGCATTGCCGCGTTCGGCCCGAGCAAGGCGGCAGCCGAGCTGGAAGCCTCCAAGGGTTTCACCAAGGATCTTTGCCGCGAGCACGACATCCCGACCGCGGCCTATGAGCGCTTTGTCGACGCCGCGGCGGCCAAGGCCTACCTCCGCGCGCAGGGCGCACCAATCGTGGTGAAGGCCGACGGGCTCGCCGCCGGCAAGGGCGTCACGGTTGCGGCGACGGTCGAGGAGGCCGAAGCCGCCATTGATGCGATTTTCAGCGAAGACGGCGCTGCCGCGGTCATTGAGGAGATGCTGGTCGGCGAGGAGGCGTCGTTCTTCGTGCTTTGCGACGGCGAGCACGCCTTGCCGCTTGCGAGCGCTCAGGATCACAAGCGGGTGTTCGACGGCGACAAGGGTCCGAACACCGGCGGCATGGGCGCCTATTCCCCCGCGCCGGTGATGACCGAAGCCCTCACCGACGAAGTGATGGCCAAAATCATCATGCCGACCCTGCGCGCGATGAAGGGGCGCGGCGCCCCGTTCAAGGGCGTGCTGTTCGCCGGCCTGATGATCACCGAAGAGGGCCCGAAACTGATCGAGTACAACGTGCGTTTCGGCGACCCGGAGACGCAGGTCCTGATGCCGCGCCTGATGTCGGACCTCGTGCCGGCGCTGATGGCGGCATGCGACGGCATGCTGAGCAACTTCGATCTGCGCTGGTTTCCCGAGCCCGCGCTGACCGTCGTGATGGCCACCAAGGGCTATCCCGGCGACTACGCCAAGGGCTCGCGGATCGAGGGCCTTGCGGACGCCGCAAAGGTCGAAGGCGTCGAGATTTTCCACGCCGGCACCAAGCAGGATGGCGATGCGATCCTCGCCAGCGGCGGGCGCGTGCTGAACATCACCGCCTCCGCGCCGACCATCGCCGAGGCGCAGCGCCGCGCCTATGAGGCGGTTGATCTCGTGCGCTGGCCGGAGGGCTTTTGCCGCCGCGACATCGGCTGGCGGGCGGTGGCGCGCGAACAGAGCTGATGGCCGCGCGAGGTTGAGGCTCAGGCGCGGTTCTGCTCAAGTAGGGCCGCGCGAAAGGAGCCGATATGTCAGACCTTGCCGATCTGTTCCCCGGATTTGCTTCCGAGTGGGTGTCGACCAGTTCCGGGCGCATCTTTGCCCGGGTCGGCGGCAATGGCCCGCCCGTGCTGCTGCTGCACGGCTTTCCGCAGACCCACGTGATGTGGCACCGGATCGCCCCGGCGCTGGCGGAAAGGTTTACGCTCGTCATCCCCGACCTGCCGGGCTACGGCTGGTCCGACGTGCCGCGCAGCGACGAGAACCACACGCCGTTCACCAAGCGCGCCATGGCCCGCACCATGGTCGAGGTGATGAGCCGGCTCGGCTACGTCCATTTCGCGGCTGTTGGCCATGATCGCGGCGGCAGGGTCGCCTACCGCCTCGCATTCGATCATCCGGGCCGGCTGTCGCGGCTTGCGGTGCTGGATATTCTGCCGACCTATGACTACTGGGCGAGGATGGACCGCGCCTATGCGCTCAAGATCTACCACTGGGCGTTTCTGGCGCAGCCCGAGCCGTTGCCGGAAACGCTGATCGGCAATGCTCCGGATTTCTATCTCAAGCAGGTGATGGCGAGCTGGACCGCGACCGGGACGCTCGACGCTTTCGATCCGCGGGCCATGGCCCATTACCTCACCGCCTTCCGCGATCCGCTCCGCATCCATGCGGCCTGCGAGGATTATCGCGCCGGGGCCTATGCCGATTTCGAGCACGACAAGGCCGACCGCGAGGCAGGCAAGAAGATCACCGTGCCGCTGCTGGCGCTCTGGGGCGAGGTCGCGATCGCCTCGGCGGCTGCGCCGCCGCTCGAGGCGTGGAAGGCCTGGGCCAGCACGGTGAGCGGTGCCCCGGTGCGATCAGGACATTTCCTCGCCGAGGAAAATCCCGGCGACACGGGGGCGGAGCTCACGCAGTTTCTGGCTGAGATCGCCTGACGGCTCAGCGCAGCCGTTTGAAGAAATCGCGCAGGAGTTCTGCGGCCTCATTCTCGCCGATCGCGGAATATACATCCGGGGCGTGGTGGCAGGTCGGCGAGGAGTAGAACCGCACGCCCGACTCCACCGCGCCGCCTTTCGGGTCCGGCGCGGCGTAGTACAACCGCCGGATCCTTGCGAAAGAGATCGCCGCCGCACACATTGTGCAAGGTTCCAGCGTGACATACAGGTCGCAATCTGTCAGTCGTTCACTGCCCAGCCGGCGCGCGGCGTCGCGGATCGCAAGAACCTCGGCATGTGCCATGGGATCCCGGTCCGCCAGCGTCCGGTTGCTTGCGGCGGCGACAACCTCGCCATCGCGGACGACGACGCAGCCGATTGGTACTTCACCGGCCCGAAAGGCCGCTTTTGCCTGTTCCAGAGCTAATTCCATGAAAGATCGTGCGGTCATGCCTCGTCTCGCGCGATTAACTCTGTTACGAGAGCGCTTCTGTTTTTCAGTCGAGAGATGTCATGCCCCGCAATACCGATAAACACAACGACCGTCCGCGCCGCCCGGCCGGGCCGCCTGCGCGCGGCAAGGGTGGAGCCAAGGCCGGCGGCGCTGGCCGGGGCGGGCCACGTTCTTTCGGCAAGGGTGAGGGCTCGGGAGGCGACGAGCGTCAGAGCCGCGGCGCCGGCAAGCCGTCATTTGGCGGCAAGTCTTTTGGTGGCAAGTCTTTCGGCGGAAAGTCTTTCGGCAGCCGCCCTCGCGGCGCCGAGGGCGAGCGGCCGCGTTTCGGCGACAAGCCGTTCGGCAAGAAGAAATTCGGCGAAAAGGAATTTGGCGAGCGCAATTTTGCGGATCGCAAGCTCGGTGATCGCAAGTTTGGCGATCGGAAGTTCGATGATCGCCCGCGTCGCGAGGATGGAGAGCGCGGCGGTTTCCGCAAGTTCGATCGACCGCGGGATGACCGCCCACAGCGCGAGGGCGCGGAGCGCGGCGGCTTCCGTAAGTTCGATCGACCGCGGGATGACCGCCCGCAGCGCGAGGGCGCGGAGCGCGGCGGCTTCCGCAAGTTCGATCGTCCGCGTGATGACCGCCCGCAGCGTGAGGGCGCGGAGCGCGGCGGTTTCCGCAAGTTCGACCGCCCGCGTGATGATCGCCCGCGTCGCGAGGATGGCGAGCGCGGTGGCTTCCGCAAGTTCGACCGTCCGCGTGATGACCGTCCGCAGCGTGAGGGCGCGGAGCGCGGCGGCTTCCGCAAGTTCGATCGTCCGCGTGATGACCGTCCGCAGCGCGAGGGCGCGGAGCGCGGTGGTTTCCGCAAGTTCGATCGTCCCCATGGTGATCGCCCCCACGGCGACCGCCCCCGGCGCGACGATGGTGAACGCGGCGGCTTCCGCAAAAATTTTGACCGTCATAGCGATCGCGATCGTGGCGGCTGGGACGAGCATCCGCGCAGCGAAGCCCGTGGGCGTGATCGGAACGATCGCGGCGACTTCGGCAAGCGCGCCGGCTTTGCGCCGCGCGACAACAAATTCCGCGATAGGGAATTTCAGGACCGAAAGCCCTATGGCGCCAAGTCCGAGAGCGAGCGGCGCGCTCCGCCGCCGCGCAATGAAAACAAGGTTGGCGAGCGCATTGCCAAAATCATCGCGCGCGCCGGCGCCTGTTCGCGTCGCGAGGCCGAAGAGTGGATCACGCAGGGCCGCGTGGCCGTCAACGGCCGCGTGATCAACTCGCCGGCGCTCGACGTGACGGAGCGCGATGTCGTGACCATCGATGGCGCGCCGCTGCCGGAGCGCGAGCGCACGCGGCTGTTTCTCTATCACAAGCCGCGCGGGCTGATGACGACCCATGCCGACCCCGAGGGGCGGCCGACGGTGTTTGACAATCTGCCTGAAGGGTTGCCGCGCCTGATCAGTATCGGTCGCCTCGATTTCAACACCGAGGGTCTGTTGCTGCTGACCAATGACGGCGGGCTTGCCCGCGTGCTCGAACTGCCGCAGACCGCATGGCTGCGCCGCTACCGCGTGCGCGCACACGGCGAGGTGACGCAGGCCCAGCTCGACAAGCTGCGCGACGGCATCGAGGTCGATGGCGTTCAGTACGGCGCGATCGAAGCGACACTCGAGCGCGAGCAGGGCTCCAATGTCTGGATCACTTTCGCCATTCGCGAAGGCAAGAACCGCGAAGTGCGCAACGTGCTGGCGCATCTCGGCCTTGAGGTGAACCGCCTGATCCGCATTTCCTACGGCCCGTTCCAGCTCGCCGAGCTGGAGGAAGGCAAGGTCGAGGAAATCCGCGCCCGCGTCTTGCGCGAGCAGCTCGGCGAGCGCGTCACCGCCCAGGCCGGCGCCTATTTCGGCACACCGGTGGTCGATCCGTCGCAGATCGGCGTCAAGGCCAAGCCGCCGCGCCCCAAACGCGAAACCGTGGCGGACCGCAAGGGCCGCAAGGTGGTGGTCGAGCGTTCGGGCGATCCCGACCGCGAAGACAATGAGCGCCCCGGCTCGGCGCCGTATCGGCGCCCCAAGCGCGGCTATCACGGCAAGCGCGATTTCACGCCGCGGGACTGAGTCATGCGCGTGATCGGCGGGCGGCTGCGCGGCCGCAATCTGGCGTCACCGTCGTCGCAGGTCATCCGCCCCACGGCGGATCGCCTGCGCCAGGCGTTGTTCAATATTCTGATGCACGCCTATGACGATCCGATCTCCGGCGCGCGGGTGCTCGATCTGTTCGCCGGCACCGGCGCGCTCGGCATCGAGGCGGTGTCGCGCGATGCCGGCTTTGTGCTGTTCGTCGACAACGGCGCGGAGGCTCGCGCCGTATTGCGCAGCAATGTCGAGGCGCTGGGGCTCGGCGGCGTCACAAAGATCTTTCGGCGCGACGCGACCAATCTCGGCGACGTTCATCCCAACACGCCGTTCTCCTTCGCCTTCATGGATCCGCCTTATGGGCAGGGGCTCGCGGAAAAGTCGCTCGCCTCGCTGCGTGACGGCGGCTGGCTGACGCCGGAGGCGCTGGTCGTCGTCGAGGAGGCGACCTCGGCGGCGTTCAAGGCGCCGGAAGGTTTTGAGGAGCTGGAGCGCCGCGCCTACGACGACACCGAGTTCGTGTTTCTGAAGCGCGCTTATTAGGTTAAGAACGGACGCGCCAAACTCCTCTTGGTGTTTGGTCGGTTGGCACAAGGATTCCGTTATCTCGCAGGTATTGTGCGGCCCATCTCATATCGTACTGCCAAAGATAAAATCCCTCGCCATGCCGTCTGAGATCATTCTCATGATGATCCCAAATGTACTTCGCGACTTGTAAGATCGTCGCTTCTCCTCCGTGCCGTTTAATGGCAACCAAAACCCAATCCTTAAGATCATCTTTGTATGGCATATCGCCTCCCTCCCTTTCTTTTGTATTTTTGATTTATTCTAGCGCCGCCCGAACAGCTTTTCGATGTCGGTGAGCTTCAGCTCGACATAGGTCGGGCGGCCGTGATTGCACTGGCCGGAATTCGGCGTCTCTTCCATCTCGCGCAGCAGCGCGTTCATTTCCTCGCCCTTGAGGCGGCGGCCGGCCCGCACCGAGCCATGGCAGGCCATGGTCGCGGCGACGTGCATCAGCCGGCGCTCGAGCGGCAGCGCCTCGTCCCATTCCTCCATGTGCTCGGCGAGATCGCGCAGCAGCGCGCGGGCGTCGAGCTTGCCGAGCAGCGACGGCGTTTCGCGCACGGCGACCGCGCCGGGGCCGAAGGATTCGATCAGGACGCCGAAGCTTGCGAGCTCATCAGCCTGCGCGAGCAGCTTTTCGACGCTGGCCTCGTCGATCTCGACGATTTCGGGGATCAACAGGATCTGGCGCTGCACGCCGTTGGCCGCGATCGAGGCCTTCAGCCGCTCATAGACGATGCGCTCATGGGCGGCGTGCTGGTCGATCACGATCAGCCCGTCGCGGGTCTGGGAGACGATGTAGGTGTCGTGGAGCTGCGCCCGCGCCGCGCCGAGCGGCCGGTCGAGGGCATCCTGCGCGGGCACGCTGTCGGCGCGCATGTCGGCGGCGGGGCCGCCGACATCGAATGCGCGCTGCAAGACGGGCGCCGGCGCAGGCGGCGGAAAATAGCTCGGCTGCGCGGTTTCCGAAAATCCCTGCGGCGCCGGCGCGGGCGCTGGAGCCGCGAAATTCGGCGCGGCGGGCGACTGCCGCCAATCCCACCCACCGGGGATATAGGCCGGGCGCGGCGGCATCAGGCCGGGGCGGAAGGCCCCGAGCGTGGCCGTGCCATCGGTGTTGGCGGCGGTGCGGCGGCCTTCGCGGAGCAGGCCGTCCTTGAGGGCGAGGATGATCAGCGCCCGCACCAGCCCGGCGTTGCGGAAGCGCACCTCGGTCTTGGCGGGATGGACGTTGGCATCGACCTGCTGCGGATCGAGCGTAACGAACAGCGCCACGATCGGGTGGCGGTCGCGCGGCAGGTAGTCCGAATAGGCCGCGCGCACCGCGCCCAGAATCAGCTTGTCACGCACCGGGCGGCCATTGACGAACAGAAACTGGCTGAGCGCATTCGCCTTGGTGAGCGACGGCGCGGCGGCAAAGCCCTCGATCGCAACGCCCTCGCGCTCCGCGCCCACCGCGATCGCGCTGGCGCGAAAATCGGCTCCCAGAATGTCGCCGAGGCGGGTCAGGCGGCCGGCGCTGTCCGGCAGGGCCGCGGCCCATGTCACCGGCGCGCGCTCCTCGCCGGCGAGGGTGAAGGCGATGTCGGGCCGCGCCATCGCCAGCCGCCGCACGACGTCGCGCACGGCTTCGGCCTCGGTGCGGTCGGTCTTGAGGAATTTCAGCCGCGCCGGCGTCGCGTAGAACAGGTCGCGGATATCGACGCGGGTGCCCTTGGCGAGGGCTGCGGGTTGGGCCGGATATTTGTCGCCGCCCTCGACGTTCAGCGCCCAGGCGTGCGGCTCGCTGGCGTGGCGCGTGGTGATGCTGAGGCGGGACACCGCGCCGATCGAGGGCAGCGCCTCGCCGCGAAACCCGAGGGTGCGGATGCGCAGCAGGTCCTCGTCGTCGAGCTTCGAAGTGGCGTGGCGATCGACGGCGAGCATGAGGTCGTCATGCGTCATGCCGCTGCCGTTGTCGGTGACGGTAATGCGCCGCCGGCCGCCGCCCTCGGTGAAAATGTCGATATGGGTCGCACCGGCGTCGATGGCGTTCTCGACCAGTTCCTTCACGGCCGAGGCGGGACGCTCCACAACCTCGCCGGCGGCGATGCGGTTGACGATGGTTTCGGGGAGCTGACGGACGGGCATCTCGATGGCGACTCGCGGATGGATAATCAGATCATAGGGGCTTTGCGCAGCCGGTTGAATGGCGGATGCTGCGGAGGGAACGGGCCGGGACGGAATCAGTCGTCGAAGGAGCGGCGGCCGCGCCCGGCCTTGATGTCGCTGCGCCGCTTCTTGCCCTCGAGGCGGCGCATCTTCGAGCCGAGCGTGGGGCGCGTGGCGCGGCGCGGGACCGGGCGGAAGGCGGCGTCGCGCAGCAGCTCGACTAGCCGTTCGATCGCGTCCTCGCGGTTGCGCTCCTGGGTGCGGAAGCGGTCGGCGCGGATCACGATGACGCCGTCCTTGGTCATGCGCTGGCCCGCCAGCAGCCGCAGCCGCGCCATGAACGCCTCCGCCAGATGTTCCGGCAGCGCGATGCGGGCGGAATCGAAGCGCAGATGGGCGGCGGTGGCGAGCTTGTTGACGTTCTGCCCGCCGGGGCCGGAGGCGCGGATGAAGCTGATTTCGATGTCGTCTTCGTCGATGGCGATCGAAGAGGTGATGCGCAGCATGGCCGCCCCAGATTTATCCGCACCGTCGATGCCGAAACCGACCTTAGCAGGCGGGCGCGACGGCGTCAGTTCGCGCGCGGCGCTGCAGGTGCGGTGCCGCGGGCCTCGGTCGCGCGGCCGACGGTGACCGTGATCAGGCCCGGCCCCCACACCCGCTTGGCGATGCGCTTGGCGTCGGCAAGGGTGACGGCGTTGATGATGCTGGCGCGCTTATCGAGATAGTCGATGCCGAGGTCGTCCAGCTGGTACTGCACCAGCGCGCTGGCGAGCTTCGAGGAGGTATCGAGCGCGAGCATTTGCGAGCCGTTGAGATAGGCCTTGGCCTTGTCCAGTTCTTCCTGCGTCGGCCCGTTGTCCGCCATGCGTGCGATCACCTGGCTGAGGGTGTCGAACGCCGCCTTGGCGCGGTCGGCGCGGGTTGCGGTGCTGCCGGCAAACAGGGCGGAGTGCTCCATCCAGACCAGCGACTGTGACACCGAGTAGGCGAGGCCCTGCTTCTCGCGGACTTCGTAGTAGAGCTGCGAGGACATCGAGCCGCCGCCAAGGATGTGGTTGACGATATAGGCCGCCATGAAGTCGGGATCGTTGCGCTTCACGCCCGGCCCGCCATAGATGATCACGGTCTGCGGCACGTCGAGCGGCAGGCTCAGTTGCTTCGGCGGGGTCGTGGCGGCGACGTCCGGCACCGGCGTCAGCTTTGCCTTGTCCGGCAGCGCGCCGAAGGTGCGGTCGAGCAGCTTGCCGAGGCTGTCCGCGTCGATATCGCCGACCACGGCGATCTTGAGCTGGTCGCGCGCGAGCACGCGGCCGGCATAGGCCTTAAGGTCGTCGGCGGTGATGGTCGGCACGCTGGCCAGCGTTCCGTTGACCGGGCGGCCATAAGGATGGTCGGGATAAGCTGCGGCCCAGAACGCGTTGCCCGCCAGCGCATTCGGATTGGTGCTTTCGCGGCGCAGGCTGGAGAGGAGCTGCGCGCGGATCCGCTCGACGGGCTCGGCGTCGAAGCGCGGCTTGGTCAGCGCGAGCTGCAACAGGCCGAAGGCCTCGTCGCGATTGTCCTTGAGCATCCGCAGCGAGCCGCGAAAATAGTCGCGCGTCGCACTGAAATTCAGTTCGATCGCCCGTCGCTCGAGCCGGTCGTGAAAGGCCTGCGAATCGAGGTCGCCGGCGCCCTCATCGAGCAGGCTGCTCACCATGCTGGCGACGCCGGGCTTGTCGGCCGGGTCCTGCGTCGAGCCGCCGTTGAAGGCAAAATTCACCGCGACGACGGGCACCGTCGCGTCCTGGACGAACCAGGCCTCGATGCCGCCCGGCGAGACGACGCGCTGGATCTTCGCGGCAGCATGGGCGCCTGACGCGCCGAGCAGCGGCAAGGCAACAAGAGAGGCTGCGACCAGAAAGGCGCGGCGGGAGAGCGAGCGGATCACGAGCGTTTGCCCTCCGGTTTCTCGGACGTCTCTTTGATCAAGTAGCCGGTGGCCGAACGCTTCTTGTCGAGCCATCGGCGGGCGGCGTCGCGGACCTGATCGGCGGTCACCGCGCGGATCGCATCCGGCCAGCCGCGGATATCGTCCATGCTCAGGCCAACGGTGAGGGAAGCGCCATACCAGCGCGCCAGCATGGCGTGGCTGTCCTGCGCATAGACCGTCTGGGCGATGAGCTGGGTTTTGGCCACGTCGAGCGCGTCGGCATCGACGCCGTTCTGCGCGACATCGGCGATGATCTTGTCGATCGCCGCCTCAAGCTTGGCGAAGTCGACGCCGGGCTTAGGCGAGGCTGAGACGCCGAATTGCGAGGGATCCACCGCCGTTCCTTGATACCAGGCATTGGCGGAGACCGCGATGGCCTGATCGACCACGAGACCGCGATAGAGCAGGGAGTTGCTGCCCCCGCCGAGAAGCTGGGCCAGCAGATTGAGCGCATCGCTGTCGGCCTTGGGCGTGGTGGTCGCGGCCGGGACAAGGTAGTTGCGGATCAGCATCGGCTGTTCGACGCGCACATCGGCGACCGTGACGGTGCGCGGTCCGGCGGGCTGCGGCTCCTGCGGGCGGATGCGGCGTGCGGGAATGGCGGGCTGGGGCTTGAGACCGCCGTACGCCTTGGCCGCCATGGCGCGGACGTCGGCCTCGGTGACATCGCCGGCGATCACGAGAATGGCGTTGTTGGGTGCATAGAACCGGCGATAGAAGGCGAGGGCGTCTTCGCGGTCGAGCTTCTCGATCTCCTGGCGCCAGCCGATTACGGGGTGGCCATAGGGGTGGTTGAGATAGAGCGCCGCCATCACCTGCTCGGACAGCCGTGCTTCGGGGCTGTTGGCGACGCGCATGTTGTATTCCTCCAGCACGACGTCGCGCTCGGGCAGCACGTTCTCGTCCTTGAGGATCAGGCCGGTCATGCGGTCGGCCTCGAACTCCATCACGCGGCCGAGATGCTCCCGCGGCACCCGCTGGAAGTAGCCGGTGTAATCGTAGGAGGTGAAGGCGTTCTCGTTGCCGCCGAGCTGGACCACGGTTTTGGAGAATTCGCCTGCCGGATGCTTTTCGGTGCCCTTGAACATCAGATGTTCGAGGAAGTGGGCGAGGCCGGACTTGCCCGGCGTCTCATCCGCCGAGCCGACCTTGTACCAGATCATCTGGGTCGCGACCGGCGTGCGATGA
>Ga0182736_1003267_pt1 | contig 11123 bp, 14 predicted proteins | sample eDN5th30CKraftBY_FD_128882 | JGI IMG/M metagenome (GOLD analysis project Ga0182736, IMG submission 128882) | Enriched backyard soil microbial communities from Emeryville, California, USA - eDNA 5th pass 30_C Kraft BY (version 2) (version 2) | ecosystem: Environmental > Terrestrial > Soil >...
CACGACAGCAGCCGGCTCGACCAGTCCCGTGACCTCCACCAGCACCATTGCCGGAAAATGGCGGCCCATGATCTCGCGGTAGACCAAACCAAGTTCCCGCAGCGTCGCCCGGTAGTGATCGATGTCGAGCACGTACCAGGTCATCTGGGCGATGTGCTCGGGCGCCCCGCCCGCCTCGGCCAGGACCGTCCGGAGATTTCGCAAGGCCTGACGTGCCTGAGGAACCAGCCCAAGGGTCGTCACCCTTCCGGCATTGTCGGTGGCGATCTGCCCGCCGATGAACACGAAGGTGCCCGTGCCGGCCATCGCATGCGAATAGCCGCGGGGACTCGGCCACTTGGGTGGATTGATCTCGCGCAGCGGGGGCGCCAGAGGCGGTGGAACGATGGTCATGGTGTGCTCCTGTCGGGCTCCGCGGCAAGGGCGGAGCCATCATGATCCAAAACGACGGCTGGTGAGGATCCCCGGGGCGGCGCCCGATCGGCCGCCGCCCCGGGGGCTCAGGTTCCTGTTTGCAGGAACTCCACCGGCATCGGATCGTCGCTCCGGACGAACGGCTCAAACGAAGGAGCCAGGGTGAACGCCGCACGGTGCACCTCCGGCGTGTAGTAGCGCGTCCGGCCTTGCAGCGGGCCACAGCGCTCGCGAAGCACCTTGCAGGGTGGACGCAACGCATCGCGGGATTCACCGGCCGCGACGAGCGCCAGCATGCCCCCGGCATAGGTCGGGACCGGTGCCAGGTAGGGCCGTACGCCGGCAAAGGATCCGGCAAGGCGCCCGCACACGTTCTCCAGTTCCTGCGGCTGGAAGAACGGAGCCCCACTCTGGACCGCAATCAACCCACCAGGACGGAGGCGAGTCCGGCAGGCCCGGTAGAAGGCGGCCGTAAACAACGCCTCCCCCGGTCCGATCGGGTCCGTCGAGTCGATGAGGATGACGTCGAACTTCTCCCGCGTTTCCGCGATGTAGCGTGTTCCGTCCATCACCAGCACGGTTGCCCTCGGATCATCGAAGGCTCCGCCCGACACCTCAGGAAGGTAACGACGCGACAGGTCGATCACCTCACCGTCAAGTTCGACCAGCGTGGCTCGCTCGACGGGATGCTTCAGCACCTCTTTCAGGGTGCCGCCGTCGCCACCGCCGATAATGAGTACACGCCGCGCGGAGCCATGGGCCAACATTGGCACATGTGCGATCATCTCGTGGTAGATGTGGTTATCAAGCTCCGTCAGCTGCACGACGCCGTCAAGCACCAGCACCTTGCCGAAGATCGCATTCTCGAAGATCAGGACGTCCTGAAACTCGGTCCGCCAATGGTAAAGCACCTTCTCGATGGAGAGCCTCTGTGCGTAGTGATCATACAGTTTCTCTTGGAACCACGTCATAGGATCACTCCCCGCTTATGCTCGGCGAGCGTCACCATCCCGGGCAGGAACACGCCCTTCAAGACCTCGATGGCCTTGTGAGGCTGCGCGTTGCCACACATGAACACGTCGACGGCCGCGTACGAGATTTCGGGCCAGGTGTGGATCGAGATGTGGCTCTCGGCCAGGACCGCCACGCCGGAGATGCCGCCGTTCGGCGAGAAGTGGTGGAGGTCGACATTCAACAACGTCGCGCCGGCGCGATCCGCGGCATCCCGCAACGCCTGCTCGACGACAGGCAGGTCATCCAGATTGGATGCATGCCAGAGGTCGACGATCAGATGGCTGCCGGCGAACACCATGCCGTCGCGCTGGATAAAATGGTCCAGGCGGCTGTCGTCAGCCGGCGCGTTGGCGGTGGGTACGATCGCGAGGAGCGTCGTCCGATCAGCATAACGCGTGCGGCCCTCAAAACCGTGCGCCGGCGGGCGCAGGTCGGGGGTGGCAATCACGCTGAGACGGTTGGTTTTTTCCATTCAATTCTCCGCTGGCAGGACTTCTGCCGGTTACAAGGCAAGGGTGGACCACGCGACCGGGGGCCGCGTGGGGCATCGCTCGTGTTTCGAGCACGGGTCATGGGCGGCTAGGCGGGCTGGAGCTCCGCAGCCGCCGGTTCGCGGACCTGCAGCACGGTCAGACGCTTCGTGTCGCCGGTGCGGGTGGTCCAATCGATCGATTTGCCCACGGGCAGCCCGATCAGGGCGGTGCCGATGGGGGTCAGCACCGAGATGCGTCCCTTGGAGATGTCGGCCTCATTCGGGTAAACGAGGGTGACCGTCTGCACGCGCCCGGTCACGTCGTCGCGAAAGTCGACCTCGCAGCCCATGCAAACGGTGTCGGCGGGGTGGCGCCCTGCGGCAAGGACATGCGCCCGGTCGAGTTCATCGGCGAGTTCGGCCGCGACGTCGGGCATGGTGTGTGCGGCCGCGTTGGCAAGCACCGAGAGCTTCTCGTGATCATTCGCCGTCAGGGTGATGCGGGGCTTGGCCCCACCGCTGGTTCTCTTCGTCATGTCTGGTCTCCTGTTCTGTGCTGTTGGGCGCGTTGGCAGGGTTCAGGCTGCGGACGGGCCGGGATCATCGTCGTCGTGTGTTGGTGGCTCTTGAACCCGCTCTGTCGCCGGACGCCGCGGCATCAGCCGCACAACCTTTCCGTCCGGCTGCTCCGCATCCTGCGACGCAGGTTTCGATGGCGGTTCGTTCGGGGACTGCTGCACGGCACGGCCTCCTCCGCTTTCAGCGTGGTTCTGGGCGAGTGCTGACCTGAGGATCCCCGCCAGAAATTCGGCTGTGGGTCGTTCGGACCCAAGACGCGCTCCATCCCTCCGCAGGCCGCTGTGTTGGCCTGCCGGATAAACGGCGTTGTTCTCCGCAAGGCGGAGTGTGCGTTTGAAGATGTTGATAAGCATACCGCGGCACCGGACGCGTCAGCAGCCGGCCTCACAAGATGTCTGAAAGGTTAGAGATCCTGGAGCGCCCCGAGCTCGGAGCGCGCACGCGCGTTGAGCTCGGGGCTACTTGCCCGCGATGAGGTTGCCTGCCCGGTGCAGACCACGACGATAGTGTGCGATGCTCAACATAATACGTTTAAGGTGGTGCACATTGCTCCGTTTGTCAAATCGCTGGCCCGCGGTGTGGCGGAATGTCCGGACTCGGGCTCGTCATCGGGCTCACGCCAGGCGTCGCTTGTCAGCACCGCGTAAAGTGCCTCGGCGTCATCGGCCGACCTGAGGCATTCGGCCACCTCGGGGTCCCGCAGGCGCCGCACTACACAGGCCAGTGCTCGCAAATGCGTTGAGTCATCGCCGTTGGGGCTCAGAAGAAGGAATGCCAGATCCGACGGCAGACCATCGGCGGCGCCAAAGTCATGGGCTGGCCACAGGCGGGCAAAAATGCCCAGAGGCTGCTTGAGGCCGGAAACGGGAGCGTGCGGGATCGCGATCCCGCGCCCGAAACCGAACGTTGAGTGCTCGCCACGAGCAACAACCGCCTGCAGAACCGCGTAAGGCTTGAGAGAAGCAGCCTCGGCCGCAACATGGCTCATCTGGGTGATCACATGTTTTGCGTCACGGGATCGTAGGCTTGGAATGATGCGGTCTGGCGTGATCAGACACGCCATCGTGACAGGTGCCATCGCCAATACCGGCCCGAAACCTCAGGCCGCCTCATGCTTTCGGGAAAACAGGATGTGGATGCGACGACCCGGACGGCTCCTGGAAGCCGTCACGGGCTTTAAGTGCCCGTTTGAAGGAGGCCTGTCCGGTAGAGCAATCGCTGCAAGATGGTCCGTGCGTTCATGACATGACACCAACGCGGGCTTGAAAGGTAAGTTCAAGCTGGCGCCGGCAGCTATCCTTAAGGGCTTCCTGATGAGACAGATCAAGGCTCGAAGGCTCGGAAGAGGCTGTTTTCTTGAATTGTTGCCGCTCCAGCCTATGTTGAGGTTACGATGTCGAGGCTCGTGAATCCTTTTCATTCGACCGCTGGAACGGCCCACCTCTCCTCCGGCTCCTGAGCCCGGGTGCCAGGCACGCGTTCTGCGCTCGCGGCCTCGTCCATCATCAACCCTACGTCAGGCCAAGCGTCAGACGGCCCACTGAGGTCTATCTGGCTGCCAATCCCTTTGGGCGGGAAATCCGTCTGAAGACGATGTGAATCTCAGGAGAAGAAAGTGTCTTTGTCAGAAGCGCCCGTCATCATCTCCACGGCCGATCATGCCCGGCTTCGACGGATCGCCTTGGACGGCATGCGGATCCGGAGGGCGCCGCCATCGGCGCAGTGGCTGGAGGCCGAACTCGATCGGGCAACGGTCGTCAGTCCCTCAAACCTTCCGGAAAACGTGATCTCCATGCATTCAGTCTTTGAGTTCCAGGACGGGATCACGGACGAGGTCCGACGGGCCACGCTCGTCTACCCGGGCGAAGAAGACCAGGGGATCGGCAGGATCTCCGTCTTGTCGCCTCTCGGCTCTGCGCTGATCGGCTTGGCCGAAGGGCGGTCAATGCAATGGCGTGGGGCAACCGGCGAATGGTGGACGCTGCGGGTCATCCGAGTGAACGGTGCCCCTGAAGCACGCCAGGAGGACGCCTCGGCCCAGTCCTGACCGGGTCTTCATAGCCCCTTGGGTTATTCGCCTGCACAAAGGGCCGGAGGAAACTCCGGCCCTTCCTTGTTGTTACGCGACGGTTCTTGGTTACGCGGTGGCTCCTGCCCGGACTTCCTCGCGTACGGCACCGTCGAGACGACGCTTCCTCCGTCTAAGTTGCACCGCAACCTTTTCAAGCGCCAGGTCGAAGGCCCGATAGCAGTCGGGTGCTGACGCCTCACCGATCATCACCCGAAAGTTGCCGACCTGGATATTGATCGTACAACAGTACGATTGACCCTCGCGACGGAATCCGACGCTTGCGTGCTTCAACTCCTGGAAGTACGTCTCAGTCGTCGTGAGCAGCCTCTCTCGAACATGTTGAGGCAGCGCATCTCCAAGATCGATCTGGAAACCGTTGATCCGGATTGGGGAACTGCGATTGTTGCTCATCATTGGTCTGTCTCCTTTCGATTGCTTATCATTGTGGAATTCGGGTGACCGGCCGCTCACGGCTCTGGCCGTCGCCGATCAATGGCATCCAGCTGTCCGTGGTGTGTTCACCGCACCTGGCGCCAATCCCGTAGGCGCACCAGGGGCATCGTGCGGCAGCCCGCGGCAGAGTGCGGTTGCAAGTTTTGCACACGGTTCGGCGATCATGACGATGCATGATGTGGGTCCTCGATAGTGGGCTACGACAACGGACTATCGGCTTTGTTGCGATCCGAACGTGTGGGTCGCCGCGACATAGACCGCCAGGATCAGCGAGAGCGATGCGGAAAGCCCCAGCACGCTCACCGACGCCGCGAAACCGAGCGTCTCGCCGAGTGTCTCCCAGAACACGAGTTGTGCGGTCGTCAGCGTGACGAGCGCTGCGAAGATGGCAATGGACATGACTTCACCATTCAGCCGCTCCAACGAGCGTGCCGTTCCTGACGACTGGGCTATGGTTGCAAGAGAATTCGTCCGCGGGCGGATCAATCCGCGCTACAGCTGAAAGCATCTAGCGATGGACGAATTCTGATTTCGATCACTTATCCCCGGACGACGTGACGTCCGGGGCTCAGGCTCCCGTCTTCAGGCGGCCTGCACGCAAAGTAGAAATGGTGCGGAATGTGTTCATGACACAACTAAGGTCGGCTACAGGGTCGCCAATGTCAAGTTGAACGGCTGCGTCGGAAAGCATCATTTGACAAAACAGCCGGACAACCTAAGTTGATCCTATCATGATGTGGCTCCCAGCATATGTCCGTGGCCTCTGCCACGCCGGAACTCTGATCGCAGGACACTAGCCCCGTGTCCCGCCGCGTTGGCGTGTGGACCCGGGGCTCCTGAGGCTTTCCAAACAATTCGATCGAAAATCTCCGATGGCTGATCGGTGCCCGCTTTATGGGCCTGCGCCGCAGCACGGTATCGGCGGCGACGGAAAGCCAACTTGTTTGATGACTGGAAACTCACGATGGGCCAGCTGAGTGAGATGAGCAAAGAATCGAAAAAGAAATCCTTGAGCTATCGGGTCTCGACGCCCGAGGAGCGAGCCAAGCGTCAGGCCGAAGTCCACAAGCGCTGTGAGTACATCATGATGCTGAAGGCGCAAGGCTTGAACTACGCCACCATTGCTTGCCGTCTGGGCCTGAGTCCCAGCCAGGTCAGCAAGATCGCCCGGGACTACATCCACCGGATGCACCCCTGAGGGGTTCTTCTCCCGGATCCTTCAAAACACATCTGCAGCAGCCACCGACTGCCATATTGGAAAGGAGAGCATTGTGTCGGTTTCCTCACCTCAACTGTCGTTCAATCACAACCATCCGAGCCTGCCGCCAGATGCCGAGGAACTGGCCCGGGATCTGTTCGAGCGTGCCCGCCCCAACGACTCGTTCGACGACCTCAAGCGGCGAGCAGCGTTCAATCGGCAGGATGCCGGCCGGCTCAGGCATTGGATCAGAGCCGCACAGGCAATCGCGGCGGAGAGGCGTCTGCGCCAGCCCTGACGACGCCCGGGCTGTCGCTCTTCGTGTGACGGGCCATGCCGAGCCTGGACTTGGAGCGCTCCTGATCCGGGAGACCTCATGATCACTTCAGGACTAACCGAGATGACAGTTTTTACTTAGAATTACTCCATGTTCACTCCACATAGACCGTGATGTGGCCGCAGGTTCTTGAAACCCGCAAATCTTTACTTATATGGAACTCATGATGACTAAATTGCGTCATTGCTCTGACTTTCGCACGGGGTGCCTCCAAGCAGGCCACTGAACCCCGAAGGCTGGCCTGACCGCATCCGGCGGCCCGCCCTTCGGGGAATGATGTTTCCTGAACAATCTCGAACACCCTGCCCCATCCCAAGGGGCCATCGCGACTTGCGCCCGGTCAGGTTCGTCCTGAACCCCGCATACCGCGCCACGCGAAGGAGAAGACATGAACGCACGATCTCATCGGACGCATGGGCCGCTAACGCCCCATCTGCTGCTGCCCCTCGACCGCTCCCCTGCCCCGAACGGCACCGACCCCATTACGCTCTGGCCATGGCGTTTGAGACGGGAGGCTATCCGCAGCCCGCATCAGGGAGCCGATCGCAGCGGTGAAATGCACGAGGCTCGACATCCGGCCGCCGCACCCGACGACACGTCCCAAACCAACGGCAGGTCGGCGCAGCCCATGACCGTTGCCGATGTCATGACGCGTGACGTGGTCTGCGTCTCGACGGCAACCCCGGTGAGCGAGGTCGCCAATATCTTGGCCGGCAAGAGGATCAGTGCGGTGCCGGTGGTTGGCGTCGATGGGCGTCTCGTGGGCATCGTGAGCGAAAGTGACCTGATCCGCCGGGCCGAGATCGGAACCGAGCGCCGGCGCTCCTGGTGGCGCAAGGTCTTTGTCGACATCAGCGCCGAGGCAGCCGACTACGTCCGGGCCCACGGCAGGAAGGCGCGGCACGTCATGACATCGGGGACCGTCACGGCCACCGAGGACATGACGCTCGCGGATGTCGCCGAGGTCATGGAGAAGCGGGGTCTCAAGCGCCTCCCCGTCGTGCGCGGCAATCGTCTCGTGGGCATCGTCAGCCGCAGCGATCTCGTCAAGGCCGTCGCGCGCCACCGCCCTTCCCTTTTCGCCAAGCCCCTTACGGACAATGCCATCCTGCGGGACTTGACGTCACGGGTGAAGGTGGTGACGCCGTCTCACCGGCTCATCAACATCTCGGTGCATCGCGGCAACGCGGACATCGCCGGGTTGGTGGACTCGGCGGCCGAACGCGAGGCGGTTCTGGTTGCCGCCGAGAACACGCCGGGGATCCGCTCGATCCAAGACCGACTGATCCTGCGCCCCAGATCGATTTCCTAAGCCGGAAGGCAATCCGATGACACGCCTTCGCGCAACTCTCACGGCTGCCATTCTGTTCGGCGGCGTATGCCTGGTGCTCGGCGGACTCGGGGCAATGATGATCGAGTCCGCGCGAGTCCTCGCGGTCTATGGCATCGGGGTTCTCGGCTTTGCGGCCTGGGTCTCGGGGGACACGTACCAGGGATGCCGCGCCCAGCCGGACAGCTCCGGGACTTAATGGACGTAGCCGTGGAGCCTGTGAGCCTTCGCGTCCCGACCTCCACCCTGGAACCGCCGCGGCCACGGACCGGCTGCAGCGGCGGCGGTGCGGCAGGTCCATCCGAAGGCATGCGTCCTGAGCGGCAGGGGGGAACCCGGGGCTGGGCGGCGGGTTCCTCCTCAAGCCCAAGCTTCGAGGCTCCTGCAGTGGGCGCGGGTTGGGCCAGTGAACGAGGTGACCGTGACGAGCGAACGCTATGCCATCGGCCTGGCCCGTGCCTTCGGCGGAGCGATCATCTTCGGCATCCCGCTGCTGATGACCATGGAGATGTGGTCGCTCGGTTTCTCCATGGGTCGCGGCCGGCTGCTGCTGCTCATGGTCTTCACCCTCGCGGTGCTGGTGGGCCTCTCCTACTTCTCGGGCTTCGAGAAGACTTTCAGCCTGAAGGAAGACGCGATGGACGCGTTCGCCGCCTTCGGGGTTGGCGTGATCACGTCCGCGGTGCTCCTCGTGGTCCTTGCGGTGATCACCTTTGACATGACCTGGGGCGACATCGTCGGACGGGTGGCACTGCAGAGCGTGCCGGCGAGCATCGGCGCCATGCTTGGGCGCAAACAGCTCGGCGATGAGCAGGACATGGACGCCGAGTAGGAGCGCAAGCGCGAGGCGGGCTATGTCGGCGAGCTCTTCCTCATGCTGGCCGGAGCGCTGTTCCTGGCCTTCAACATGGCTCCGACGGAGGAGATGATCCTGATCGCCTTCCAGATGACGCCATGGCACGCCTTAGCGCTCGGGGTGCTGTCCATCGTCCTTTTGCACGTGTTCGTCTACAGCATCGGGTTCTCGGGCCAGGAGAACCGGCCCGAGGGCGGCACCTTCCTGTCGACCTTCCTGCATTTCACGCTGGCTGGCTACGGCGTCGCCCTGCTGGTTAGCCTTTACGTGCTCTGGAGCTTCGGCCGGACCGACGGCGTCTCCGTGGCCGAGATCGCAAACATGCTGGTGGTGCTGGGCTTCCCAGCCTCCCTGGGCGCCGCGACGGCGCGGCTGGTGGTGTGAGGCTGTGATGAACCACAAGTCGAGGACAGCAGACATCCACTCCGCGAAGGCGGAGCAACAGGTGCCGTGGTTGGAGTGGCTCGCCTCCGCCATCGGCCTTCTTCTCGTGGTCGGCATCTTCGGCGTCATCGGCTGGCAGGCGTTCAATGGCGCGACCATGCCGCCTGCAATCAAGGTCGAGATCGAGAGCGTAACGCCGGTGGAGGGTGGCTACCGGGTTCTCTTCCGGGCACACAACACTGCCGGGGAGGCCGCCGCGCAGGTCGGCATCGAAGGGATGGTATCCGCGGCAGGCGCGGACACCGAAACCAGCCAAGTCGTGCTCGACTACGTTCCCGGCCACTCGGTGCGCCAGGGTGGGCTTTTCTTCACCCATGACCCGCACTCCGGCTCCCTTGCCGTGCGCGCCATTGGCTTTGCCAAGCCCTGAGTCCATGGCCGGAATCTTCGGGATCGAGCTTAGCGCTCCGCTGCTTCCGGATTACTGTAGAATGTCGGCCATCGATTGATCGAGAACCTGCAGAAGCAGATCCGCATGCTCGCGCCTGAAGATCATCGGAGGGCGAAGCTTGATGACGTTGTCATGCGGCCCATCCGTACCCATGAGAACCCCAAGCTCCTTTGCTCTGTTGGAGATCCCGGAGGCCAGGTCGCCTGCGTGCTCCTTGGTTGAACGATCCCGCACGATCTCGATCCCCAGGAACAGACCACGGCCGCGCACGTCACCTATGGCCGGGTACTTTGCCTGAAGGTCCCCCATGCCCTCAAGCAGATAGGCGCCCTGCTCGGAAGCATTGGCGAGCAGGTTTTCCCGCTCGAGGGTTTCAAGAACTGAAAGACCTGCAGCACAGGATACGGGGTTTCCGCCGAAGGTGTTGAAGTACTCCATGCCGTTTGCGAAAGCGTCCGCAATGTCCCGGCGGACTGCAACCACTGCAAGCGGATGGCCATTGCCGATGGGCTTGCCCATCGTGACGATATCTGGAACCACACCATGTTCCTCGAAAGCCCACATGGAGCTTCCAACACGGCCAAACCCGACCTGCACCTCGTCGGCGATCACGATGCCGCCTGCACGGCGAACATGGGCATAGACTTCCTTCAGGTATCCCGGAGGAAGAAAGATTTGACCGGCCACGCTCGGGATGGTCTCGGCGATGAAAGCCGCCGGAGCATGGCCTTTCGACCCGAGGCCGGAAATGATTCTTCCCGCCTCACTGGCATAATGGTGGGCGATTTGATCCGGCGTCCCCTCGATGGGAGCCCGGTAGACCTCCGGGATCGGTAGCTCATGGGTGAAGGCAGACCGCCCACCGCCTCCTTTTCTCTTGTACTTGTAGGGGCTGATGTCGATCAGGGCCTGCGTGTGGCCATGGTAAGCCCAGTCGAGCACCAGCACGTCGTTGCGGCCCGTGACGGTTCGCGCCATGCGCAAGGCCAGATCATTGGCTTCGCTGCCCGTACAGACGATGAAGAACGTATCGAGCTCTTTCGGGAGGGTTTTGGCAAGCCTCTCCGTATAATCGATGATGGCGTCGTGGAGATAACGCGTGTTGGTGTTGAGAAGCGCTGATTGACGGGCGATCGCCTGCACCACGTTCGGATGGCAGTGTCCGAGATGGGCGACGTTGTTATAGCAGTCGAGATAGGCACGTCCTGAATCGTCGTAGAGCCAGACGCCTTCACCTCGCACCATTTTGAGAGGGGTGCTGTAGGACATGCTGACGTTGCGCCCCAGCCGCTCGCGCCTCCTGTCGACCAACTCCTCCCTTGTCCGGCCGCTCCTCACGAAAGTTTCGGGCGCCAGGCCTGCGAAATCGTAAGGGCGCGGGTAGAGATCTTCCCAGACTGTGACGAACGCCTCTTCGCCGACGCCGGGGATGATGCTGACATCCTCATAGGGCACCGTGATCAATTGCAGGTGAACATGGGGCACCCAGCCGCCGTTTTCCGCATAATCCCCAAGCCGGGCCACAATGCTGCCGACATCGAGCAGCTCCCCGATACGGCGCTCC
>Ga0182736_1003268_pt1 | contig 11123 bp, 14 predicted proteins | sample eDN5th30CKraftBY_FD_128882 | JGI IMG/M metagenome (GOLD analysis project Ga0182736, IMG submission 128882) | Enriched backyard soil microbial communities from Emeryville, California, USA - eDNA 5th pass 30_C Kraft BY (version 2) (version 2) | ecosystem: Environmental > Terrestrial > Soil >...
CGTCCGGCCGTGGCGCGCCTTTGCCTCTGAGCCGCAGGGTTCGTCCCGTGTTGCTGCCTTTCGGGACGCTGACCATGACGGGCCCGGTTGGCGTCGGGATCTGAACGCGACCCCCGAGGACGGCCTCGCGTAGCGAAATCGGCACTTCGAGGCGAATGTCGTCGCCTTCTCGCACAAAGAGACGGTGCGGGCGCACATGAACCTCGATTAAGGCGTCGCCGGGCGGACCGCCACCGATGCCAGGCTCCCCCTTGCCCGCGAGGCGCACCACTTGGCCGTCCCGGATACCGGCCGGAATGGCGATGTCGAGCGACTGGCCGTTCGGCAGGGTTACCGTCTTGCGGGTGCCGTTCACCGCCTCGAGAAAGTCGACGGCGAGACGAAACCGAAGATCCTGCCCGGGCATCGCGACCCGGCTTCGTGCGCCGCGCCGGAGGAGTTCGGACAGGATGTCCTGATCCATGAAATCCGCAAAGCCGGCATCGCTGTGGTAGGATGGCCCAGCGTCCTCGGCCGCAAAGTCGCGGTAGTACTGCCGCCGGGGCCGCTCGGCGCCCGAAGCGTCGATCTCGCCCCGGTCGAAACGGGCCCGCTTCTCAGGGTCGCTCAGCAGGTCGTAGGCGGCCGATATCGCCTTGAAGCGATCCTCGGCCTGCCGGTCGCCAGGGTTCAGGTCCGGGTGGTATTTCTTGGCCAGTTTCCGGTACGCCTTTTGGATCTCGTCCGCAGACGCATTGGGTTTCACGCCTAGCAATTCGTAAGGGGACTCGGTCACGACCTCCCTCCATTCAGCCGAGCGTCATAACTCCTTTCCGACAAATCGTGCGTTCCTGACGCGGATTCACAACGCCGATTCCGCTGGTCCGGATCCCTGATATTGGAAGGCTCTGCCGGGAAGCTGCGGAAACACCGATCCCGTTCCGATGCGGTCGGCATCCGGATACAGTCGCGGCTAGCGTGCCGCCCGCTCCCGCTGAAGTTCGTGACGGATTTAACGCTGATTTCTTTCGTTTCGGCTCGGCCCACGGACCGGAACCTCCCCGGCCCATCAATGTTAGTACGCCGCGGACGGAAGCAATGTGCCATTGCCCGAGCCCGCATCTCTCCCTCACCGCGATAGATCTTACCGAGCGTTAAGAAGCTATCGCATCCCTTGTGACGAAACTGAAAAAGCAGGGTGCCTGCTGCACCTTATTTTGGAGGATTGGTCATGAGAAAAACCCTGATTGGTCTTACCTCAGCACTCACCATCGCGGCCTCTGCGACCGCCATACCGACACCGGCCTCGGCCTATCCGGGCTGGGTCATACCGGCGATTGCCGCCGCTGGGGTTGGTGGGATTGCTCTTGGGGCAGGGATCAGCTCCGCCCAGGCCCAGACCACAGGATCGATCCTTCCCATATCTCCGGGCACCCCGGTTCAGCCCCAGATGAGCTATGATCCAAACACGATGGTCCAGCCGGGCTGCCATCTTGCCCGCGAGCGCATTCGTGGAGAATGGCGCCGCGTCGAGGTCTGCCCCTAATCCTACTGGTTGGCGCAAAAGCGCAATAACCGAACTTTCTGCCCTGTCGCGAGTGCCGGCACAGCCCCTCTCTCCTGAACCCAGGGAGGGGATCGGCTGCCCCGGTGCTTCCGGCAAAATCTGGATCCCCAAGCCCGATAAATGGCCTGTCCTCCGGTTCAAGACTACGGACTGGCGATCGTGGCAGGGGCGACCATGAGGATGTTGCCGCACGGTGCCTGAGAGGTGATGACCGCGCTTGCCACGCCCACAAGCAGCGGGCCGTTCCTGCTCGGTATGACGACAGGTCCCCCCGAGTCGCCCATGCAGACGCGAGCACCGACCGTGCGCGCGATGATCAGGCCGGTCTCTGTTACTGCGAGGGGCCTCAAGGTAGCTGTCTTGAGGGATCCGGCCGCCCGTCCTGAGAGGCCGACGCCGGCCAGCTGCAACGTGGATGGAATGCCCTGCGATCGGTCAGCAAGCCTCAGGGGCCTCCGTCCCCTGATAGGCGTCTCCAGGCGCAAAACTGCAACGTCGAGGGAGATCTCGTTGAGGATTTCCGCCAGATCGCGGGACGCGAGGCGACCTGATCCGACAGCATGACGAGCCGCCGCGGCGACCCGACGAGTGGAAGCAATTCGCCTGCTCCCCTCATAGAGGGCGACCATCGCCCCCACCGGGTTTCCCCTGATGCAGTGCGCCGCCGTCAGGACGAGATCCGGCGCGATGAGTGCTCCCGAGCAGCGGCTCAACCGGAGAGAGTCGTCAGGTTGGACAAGGGTACCGACCGCGACCGTGGCGCGGGCGAGTTGATCGTTGGCCCGCGCGAGCGCGCCGCCTTCGATGGCATGAGCCTGGCCGATCGGCCATGTGAGAGGGATAGCAATGAGCCACCCGGGCAGATGTTTGCCGATCCGGCGTTTCCCGCCTGCCGTGGGAGTGGAAAACCATCTCATGGTCGCAACCAAAGTCAGATCACAACGGACCGCATCCTGATCCTAGCTGCCCGTCGGCATGCTCGATGCTCTCGTGCCGGAGGAGGTAGGAAAACGGCCTCTCGCTTCAAGGCCGGCAGCTATCTCTGAAAGGGTGTGCTCCAGGCTCGTGTGATCCTCAGGAACCCAGAACACCGTCTGCTGTTTTGAAGAACAGATCACGACATCGATGTTGCAGAGGAGGTCGACATGCTTAAGAGCGCGTTCCCTGGCGCATTGGTGGCTGCCGTCCTGGGCGTTGCCGCCTTGGGATCCTCAATCCCTGAGTTCGCTCAGAACATGCCAGCCCGCTGCCTGCCACAGGAGACCCAGACCGGCATCGTTCATGACGGATGCGGCGGAGCAGTCACGTTCGGTATGAACGGGCCCATGGTGGTGCCGGGCCAGGCTCCTGACGTCGAGGCGACCGGAAGCATTCCCGGCGGCATGTCGAGCGGCACAGCAGAGCACAGCAGCGGCAACCTTGAGTAGATCGCCTTGTAAGGTCTCTGAGAGATCGGAGCCGCGGCATGGCCGCGGCTCCGGTATGAACGTGGTCGGGTTAGCGGCTGGCATGGCGGAGAATGAGGGCGAATCCACGATCGGACAGGCACTCCCAGTGTTGTTCTAGATTGCTCGCGGTCGAGCGCTGCGGATTCCAGGGTCTCGCTGCCGTCGCTCCGATCGCTAGAAGTGGCAAATTTCCGATTATCCTAACCTGTGGTGGCTACACGATGTTTGTTACAGGTAATCCGTGGACGATCTTCTCAGGCATGCGCGAAGATCATCCCTCTGAGTGCTTTCGTTTTCCTGAGCTTGGGTGCATCGTCTCCGGATCAGCGGATCTCGATGGAGGGCAACATGCCCCACAAGTTCATCCTCCAAGCTGATCTTCAACCCAATGACATGGACTTTGGCCGCCTCGGCTTCCTGAGCCATCCGGAATCCACGGGTGCCAAGCACCTGACGATCCTCTCCGTGAGCGTACTCCCCGGCAAGGGACACGACTTCCACTACCACCCCAACCAGGAAGAGGTGATCCATGTGCTCTCTGGCACCGTCGAGGTGTGGGTGGAGCGCGAGAAGCGGATCCTTGGCGCTGGCGACAGCGTGTTCGTGCCGCCTGGAGTCATACACGGAGCGTTCAACGCGGGCTCAGACGAGGCCAGAGTTCTGCCGATCCTCGGTCCTTCCGTCGGCGACATGGGCATTGAGATCGTCGATGTGTCCGGCGAGGCTCCCTGGAACACGTTGAGAGCCAACGGAGGCTAAGAACAACTGCTTTCCGTGGGTAGCCGCGACGGACCTCATCTGAGGTTGAAGGCAGAGCTTATCTCAACTTATGGTTCCATAAAAAATGTTCTCAGAAATTCTGCTGTAGCCGCAAAGTTAGAATGTCCTGATCCTGCAAAGTAGGAATGTCACACTCCCCGCTTCTGAATGAGGCGGGAGAACGCGGATGGGACTGATTGCGATGAGCGAGCGCGACCTGCAGCGGATTGAGGTTCTGTCGAAGGTTGTCGAGCGCCGCATGACGATCGTTGCGGCGGCCCATGTCCTGGCGCTGAGCCCGCGGCAGGTCCGCCGACTGCTGGAGCGATTGCAAACCGATGGCGCAGCCGCCATTCGGCACAAGGCGCGTGGCCGGCCCTCGAACAATCGTATCAGCGACGACGTGCGAGATTATGCCTTAGCGATCGTCCGTGGGCGTTACGCGGATTTTGGCCCGACCCTGGCCGCCGAGAAGCTGGCCAAACAGCACGGGTTGAGGGTGTCACGCGAGACCTTGCGCCAGTGGATGGCTGAGGCTGGCCTCTGGTTGACCCGCAAACAGCGATGCACCTTCCATCAGCCTCGGCTGCGGCGTGAGGCCTATGGCGAGTTGGTGCAGATCGACGGCTCGGACCATCGCTGGTTTGAGGATCGCGGCGATCCCTGCTCGCTGCTCGTCTTCATTGATGACGCAACCGGCAAACTGATGCAGTTGCGGTTTGTGCGGTCAGAAAGCGCTTTCAGCTATTTTGAAGCCCTGGAGCTTTATCTGCAGACCCATGGCTGCCCTGTCGCTTTCTACTCCGACAAGCACTCCGTGTTTCGGGTGGCCAGGCAGGAGGCCAGGAACGGCCAGGGTATGACGCAGTTCGGCCGCGCCTTGGCGGAGCTCAACATCGAGATCCTCTGCGCCAATTCCAGTCAGGCCAAGGGCCGGGTCGAGCGCGCCAACCGGACCCTTCAGGATCGTCTGGTGAAGGAACTGCGCCTGGCGGGGATTGCCACGATGGACGAGGGCAATGCCTTCCTGCCCGGCTTCGTGGAGCACTACAACGCCAGGTTCGCGCGGATCCCTGCCCGGCCGACTGATCTCCACCGGCCGCTGAACCTGCCACCGGGCCGGCTGCAAGAGATCCTGTGCCGGCGCGAGCAGCGCTATGTTGGCGCCCAGCTGACCTTTTCCTACGAGCGCAAGCGGATCATGCTGGAGGAGAACGACGTCACCCGCGGGCTCGTTGGCCGATATGTTGAGACCTATGCGTTTGCTGATGGCAGGCTTGAGGTGCGGTGGAAAGGGCATGCCCTGTCCTACCGGGTGTTCAACAAGGACCAGCGTGTGACCCATGCGGCGATCACCGAGAACAAGCGGTTGGGCGACGTGCTGGCCTATATCAAGCAGCGGCAGGACCAGCGTCCCCCACCGAAGGTCAAGACCAACAGCGAGAAGACCGGCTACAAGCCGCGGGGTGCCAAGCGGGGCCGCAAGACCGATGTGATGTCTGATCCGGCCATCGCCGCCAAGCGTGAGCAGGCGCTGGCTCGCCTAGCCGCCGCGGACTGACATTTCTACTTTGCAGGCCGGCGGACATTTCAATCTGGCAGCCACACTGCTGTGGGCGCAAAGTTAAATTGTCAACTCAGATCCATGTCCGAGGTAGCTGCTGATGAAAGGCTTGAGGAGTTTGTATGCCGTGAGGTCATAAAGGCTAAGTTCCTGCATCCATTCTTCTTGATGAACGCATCACGTAGTTTTTGCGAGAGTCGCAGATCATTTCATCGCTCGGCCTGATAGGCGTGCTTGTCCTGATGAAGGGCTACCCGTGGGACATCACAGCCTCGGAATTTACAGGTCATGAGTGATTGATGTATGGGGTTACATTCGACAGGGTGCAAAGTTGATCTGACCTCCATTTCTCTTTTCTATCTCGTCCGCTTATTTGGAGGCCTCCAATGAGCAAAGGGCGTCCCGTGGGACGCCCTTTTTCGTAGATCAGAGGGTGTTTACCCTATCGCGATATCGAGCGTCCGCAGCCGCTTCTCCAATCCGTCTATGTACTTTGCGAGAGCTACCGTGCAGCCGAGATCGGAAGCCATTTTCTTGAGCCGAAGCTTTTCGGACGATTGGAGCTCAGCCAGGCGCCCCGCCCTCTTCAAGAGGTTGGCCCGCCTTGCTTTGTCAGCCTTTATCTGTTCGATCATCTTCTGACGCTTGTACGAGCAGATCTCGCCAGTGGTCTGGCCCCCCGTGACGATGAAGTCCACCACAGCGGAGCGTACCTTTTCGAATACACAAGGATCCTGCAAATCGCCAGTCTCAGCGGCCGGAATGAGCTCTACAGTCCCATCTGCATCTTCGATTGCAGCAAGCCACTTATAGCGATCCGGATCATCCTTATTCGCAAACAGATTCTCGACTCGCACAGCGAGTTTTGTTGGTGTGATACGTATGATTTCCTTTACAAACCAGGTCATGATGTCCTCCTATGGCGGCCAATCCGCCTTTTTTGCTAGCGAGGGGTGGAGAGGCCCTCGTCTGACCCTGGTGAAGCAAGGGTCAGAGAAAGGCCCCGGCTGCGCTATTCGAAGCGCAGTCCTTTGCTTTTGTTTGATTGGCTAGTCCCCAGCCCGTTTCCAGGCATAAGTAACCTTGATCCCCTGTGCCTGTGAATGATGTGCAAGGGCCATTCGAGCCAAGACGGAATCCTCCTCAGTCCTTCGACAGCAAGCGAGAACAGCTGCTGCAGTTCCAGCGGCCAGTAAGCAGTACGTACAGGATTGAGGTACAAGGTCATGAGTTCTCAAACTGAATGCGAATCCTTTATCTATAAGAAGCTTTGAGGCAATTCGCGAATCAGTCAATCGCCTCATACGTAAAAAGATGAAATCCTTATAGCTGCGAGCATACGATCCCTCCGAGTCAAGGGATTCGCGTCAAGTCAATACACATTCTTGCTCCGCCTTATCGCATTTGCGGCAGAACCCATTGTCAACATTGCCCCTGATTACCTTACGTAAGGCGGGATCGATCAGGAATACGTCGCTTTCCGTACGGTAAAGCGTGTGAATATCTTTGCGCGAATGTTTCGCCATCCCTTACGTCGCAGACCCTACGACGATGGTGGTTCTGCCGAAAATCAATGACAGTTGCCGAAAACCAGGGACAGGGGAGGGTGCTTGCCGAAACTTCACTCGGAGCGTCCGTTCTGTCGCGAATCCGGAACAGGAGCGAGAAAGCAGCAGATCCACCTCATTGCGTTATGCGGCGAGAAGGTGAAACTGCTCCGCGAACGACGAGTGCTGACTGTAGCCATATTCCGCCTGCTGTTTACGCAGCATATGAACCAACTCGATGCCACCTAGGATCACACGGGCGCTGTCAGCACAATGCGTATGACCCAACGGGTCCTCAGCTTGTTGTTACCGGCTAGCATCGGTGTTGCTCGAATGAGAAATGGAAGCGGTTTAGACTAGAATGGTATGCTACCCACCTCTATTGAAGGTGACGCCCAAGGCCGTCGATCTCATGCTCGCCCAGCTCAGTGGCGCTCTACTAAGAGAGCTCACCCGGCGGTCACGATGCCGGACGTGGGGGATCGTTTAGCTCCCACTCGAGCGCAATCCGATCCGCCTCTTCCTCCGGGGAAACGTCAGGCAACCGGTCGCCAAGCACTTCGGCCATCCGGCGCTGGGCCTCCTAGAATTCCCTTTTCAGCCGGTCGCGAGCTACTTGGTCGTCTGTGCGGGGGCCTGCCATAGAGCGTCTACTCGTGTTACGCTTCGGGAATGAGCACACCAACAAAGGTACTCTATGACACGCGGATAGGCGAGGGCACGGGTAAGTCCGTTGACTTACGCATATGCATCCTTGTTGGCACCGAGCAGTGCAAGGTCTTCGTCGAGGGTGATGGCGCAAACCGGGCAACTTTTGCGGCCTATGTCGATGCCGGGATTGCCGCCGGAGATTTGGTTCGCGAGATCATCAAGACCCGCATGCCTGGACTCATGGCGAAGGAAAAGGGCGCCCCGGAGGACACCCTCTGAACCGTTGGCCGCGGCCAACTCTGTCAGTTGTGCGAATACCGGCTGTTGTAGTCACCGTATGCGTTTTCCAGCTGCTCCCAAGCCGCGGCGAACCCGGCCCCGAACTTTCGGGCGACATACAGAGCATAGTGAATATCGCCATCTTCTGTTGGCGCCTCACGCCAGTACCACGTCATCAAGATATATGCCGCGATCACCTCGTCCTCAGGCAGGACCTCAAGCTCGAGATCTGCTGGCGGAGCGATCGGGTTCGCGGCCGCACGGGTATAGTCCTCGACATCTAAGCCGGGGATCTCCTTAGCAAGGCGCAAGGCCTCCAGTGAAATCACGGTCATCTCTGTCCTCACAGTCCAAAACGCGGGCCATCATTGTCGGGCTCCGGCGAAATCTCATCCCGCATCTCCTTGTTCATCCGCATGACGAAGGCGAGCTGCTGCCGAAGCTGAGCCTCATGCGTGGTCAGGAAATTCCGGAGCGCTACCGTCAGACCTTCAGTCATCGGCCGGTCGCCGGCCGCGATCATAGACAAAGCAGACGGCACGACGCCCATCCCGCGAGCGAGAGGCGACTGCCAGCGATCCCCGAAAAGCGTTGTGCCCACCGTCACGAGACGGCGAGCATCAGCGGAAAGCGGAGGGGTCTTGTCCGGCACTACGCATACTCCTCGATCGGCTCGACACGTCCAGACTTCGCCAGGATCTGCAGGACCTCATCCCGGTTGGCGAGCTCCTGCAGCCCATCCGTGGTCACCTCGAAAAAGCGTGAGCCCTTTCGGCCGAGAATCGCATTGGGATACATCACGATGACAGATCCGATGGTCGCCGCGAAATGAGCGTCATAGATGCGATCGTAGCCGAGCCGCATGCCAGAGGCCCGCTGTCCGGTATCGACGTGATGCGGTCTGATCTTGCTTGCGTCATAGTCGCCTTCGACAGCCATTGAGGTGATGAGCCAGAGCTCCGAGAGCGTGCCGACCCGCAGGACGCACCTGACGCCATCATCGCTCCCCTTCTAATCTTCGAAAACGTTCAGCATGGTCTTTACCTCTCAAGGGTCGTCCCTCGTTTAGGCCCTCCGTGAAGATCCTAAAGGAAGGCCGAGGCCGAAGCCCCGGGATCGTTGTGTTAGGAAGCCTGCACGCCGAAGAGACGGTTGCGGAGATCATCCGAAGCCTTTTCGACCGCGTCGCTGTGGTCGTCTCCAAAGACCACTGTCGCATCGAACTTCATCGGTTCAACGTCTTCTGGCTCGTCGTTGTGAGCGCCTTCATAGACTTCGTACTCGCTGAGACTCGGGTTCACGCGAGGGTCGACCATGTACTCGTCGTCGATCGCCACGACGCGGCCGAATTCGCTCAGGACCTCGAAGAGGGCCTGCTCAGGCGTCTGCGTGCGGGCCGAACCCTGCTTCTGTCCATCTCCAAAGACCGTGAAAACCTTCTGGGACATTCTGCTCTCCTCTTGACGACCCATCGTCGCTTTGTGATAGACCTTATCACAAGCTTGGCAGAATTCAAGAGTGTGTGATAGTTATTTTCACACGACATTCGGCCGCCGGCGATAACCCTTTGATGACCCACGGTTTCATGTATGGACGTGCCGAACCCGCACAGACGGCCTGGTGGGGCATTCGATGCATCGGATCTCGGCCCAATCGAACGCTTAGCAACAGGCACAGGCGGACGCGGAAAAACTCGGGAAAATGAGGCCGTCATCGTCAGCACGGCCGCCGAGGTCCTCGCGAATGCCATGCGGATGGACACGATCACGGGGTGGACCCCCACAAATCAGGTCCTTGAGCAGGCATGCCGGTAAGCAGCCAGCCCCGCAATCCGCAATTCGGCCAGGCAGCGTGGGTCATTCAAGGCCATCGCCGAGCTGCAACTGGTCCTGCCAAATTTGGCGAATACAAGATTCACCACCGGCGACCTTGCCGACATCGCACTGGTGGTTCTAAAGTCCCCGGCGTGAACATACTCCGCTACCTTGCAACAGTCTTATTCCGTTCCGACCAAGCGCCGTCGGCACGGCTTTCCTACGTGCTCGGAATACGACAGCGACAAGTTCAATATTGGCTCGCAGGGCATCAAGAGGTGCCCCAAAACGTCATTGAAACCATGGAGCAACAAATACGGGCCGTCTCGAAATTTGGACTCGACGTGAAAGTAGCAACCCTCGTTCGCGAAGCGAAGGAAGCCGGCATCAGTCCGCATGTAGTGGCTCATTATCTCGATCAGACTGTGGAAGATTTGAAGGTTCGGGATAACAATCCTTAAAGGAATGTAGTACTATCTTTGATGTGCGGTGAGCGCCTTTGCGCTCCTGTCGACGCTTGAGGAGCGAAAGATGTCCATTAACAGTGGCCGGCCGCGTACGTGCGGCCAAATTTCTGATTCCGCCGATCCAACCGAGACCCTCGGGCAATTACTGGATTTCTGCGATCGCGCCCGGGATGGGTGGGTCCTCGACACGGCCGCGCTGTACGCCACACTCGCGTTTTCACGTGAGGATGTCGGCACAGACGCGATTCATTATGCTGATGACGTTCGCTCGCATCTGCCGACCGATGCCCTGAAGGCCGCGGCTGACCAAGTCATCAAGGATTCAAACCCGGCAAGCGTGAGATTTTTCGCCAATCAATGCCGGTCTTGGCTCTTTACTGTTGATGCGGCAAAGGCCGCCCGCAAGGACCTTGCTGTCGTCCGTGATGCTATTCAGCGTGCCGATCTGTATTCAGCTGCATACGGAAACGCTGGTGCGTGCCTAGCAGCCGCGGTCCACACTTACGATCATTTGGCGCGTGAGAAGAATCCAATTCTGATGGCGCGCTACGGCGCGGTCGCACTCGGACTTCTTGAACAAGCCAATGCTCTTGCAGATGGTAATCAGCCGATCAGACGGATGGCTGGCGGGGGAGAGTGGATGCTTAAGGCGATCACTCGTCTGCGGTACATCACCGACGCGCTCGACGAGCATCGTGATGCCGCGAGGGTTCTCTCGGGAACGCAGGACGATGATCCAGTCGCCGATCTGCTGCATGACCTGCCCGACGCGGCCGATGCAAAGGCCCCTGATGTCGACGCCCAGGCAGATCTGGATGCCCTGCTTGGTCTGGCGGTGGAGACACAGCCGGTCATCGGGAGGCAGCCGCTGCCGTCACTCATTGTCCTGCAATCTCTAAGCCACCTGCCGGAGACCAAGTCGACCAGCTCACCAAACCCGCGCCTTGAGTTCGCGTCGATGGCAAGCATTGACATGCCGCTTGCCGAGACGCCGGATCTGCAAGAGATCTCGCGTCTGCTGACGGCAGAGATGCCATGGGCGGAGGAC
>Ga0182736_1003271_pt1 | contig 11115 bp, 13 predicted proteins | sample eDN5th30CKraftBY_FD_128882 | JGI IMG/M metagenome (GOLD analysis project Ga0182736, IMG submission 128882) | Enriched backyard soil microbial communities from Emeryville, California, USA - eDNA 5th pass 30_C Kraft BY (version 2) (version 2) | ecosystem: Environmental > Terrestrial > Soil >...
CCGATCAGCGGGAGCAGGCCGAGGCACGCCTCGTTGAGGTCGGGGCCCTCGCGCAGGTTCGCGGTGTCGTCGGGGACCGGCAGGTCCTCCCAGCGGGGACGATTGCGCTGCGGGGAGTCGGGTGCGGCGTTGGCGGGACCCTGGATCGTCGTGCCGAGCCCGTCCGGGTCGCGCGCGTCGTCGCCGGGGGTGCTCATGACGTCCCGTCCTGGTGAGGGGCGGAGGTGAACAGCCGGCGCAGCAGGACGCCGGTGAAGCCGGCGATCCCGAGGCAGACCGCGATCAGCAGTACGGTGAACATCCAGTGCACGGGCGCGGAGCATAGTCGCGCCGACGGTCCGGGACGCCGAACGCCGCCCCGGACGGCAGGTCCGGGGCGGCGTTCGTGACGATCGGAGCCGGGATCGGCCCGTCAGGCGACGGCGACCTCGGTCTGGTGCAGGCCGGGGCCCTCGGCGTTCAGGACGGCCTCGCCGTTGCCCGAGCGCGACAGCGCGCGGACGGTCCAGGTGCCGGGCGCGGCGAAGAACCGGAAGTCGCCCGACGCCGAGGAGACGACCTCGGCGGTGAACTCGCCGGTGCCGTCGAGCAGCCGGACGAAGGCGCCCCCGACGGGGGCGCCGCCGGCCACGACGCGTCCGGCGAGGACGGTCTGCTTACCGAGATCGGTGCCCACGGGCAGCGACACGGCCTGGTCGGGTGCCCCGCACATCAGGCGCTCGCCCCCAGCTCGATCGGCACGCCGACGAGCGAGCCGTACTCGACCCAGCTGCCGTCGTAGTTCTTCACGTCCTTGTGGCCCAGCAGCTCACGCAGGACGAACCAGGTGTGCGAGCTGCGCTCGCCGATGCGGCAGTAGGCGATGACGGCCTTGTTGCCGTCGAGGCCGGCCTCGCCGTACAGGGCGGTCAGCTCCTCGTCGGACCTGAAGGTGCCGTCCTCGTTGGCCGCCTTGCTCCACGGGACGTTGATGGCGCCCTTGACGTGGCCACGACGCTGCGAGACCTCCTGCGGCAGGTGCGCCGGCGCGAAGATCTTGCCGGAGTACTCGTCGGGGGAGCGCACGTCGACCAGGTTCTTCACGCCGATCGAGGCGACGACCTCGTCGCGGAAGGCACGGATCGACAGGTCGGCGTCCTTGGCGGTGTAGCTGGTCGCCTTGCGCTCGGGGACCTCGGTGGTGAGGGTGCGCCCGTCGAGCTCCCACTTCTTGCGGCCGCCGTCGATCAGCTTGACGTTCTCGTGGCCGTACAGCTTGAACTCCCAGTACGCGTACGCCGCGAACCAGTTGTTGTTGCCGCCGTAGAGGACGACGAGGTCGTCGTTCGAGATGCCCTTGGCCGAGAGGACCGCCTCGAAGTCCTCCTTGCTCAGGACGTCACGACGGACGGGGTCGGTGAGCTCGGTGGTCCAGCTGAACTTCACGGCGCCGGGGATGTGGCCCCCGTCGTAGGCGGTGGTGTCTTCGTCGACCTCGACGAAGACGACGCCCTCCGCTCCGAGGTTCTTCTCGGCCCAGTCCGTCGAGACGAGGACGTCCTCGCGGCTCATGCGGTTGCTCCTTCTGCGGTGTGCGGGTTGCGGGCCCGGAGACGGGCCCGGATACGTGCGATCACGGTGTACATCTCGCAGCCCAGGCAGAAGCCGAAGGCCGCGTTGAGGAAGGCCGCCGCGAGCGCGAGCGCGGTGGCCACGATGCCGAGCGTCGTCAGCCCGGTGAGGTATCCGACGGTCGCGACCGCCGCGAACACGAATCCCACCAGTTGGGAGAACCGCACGGGGGCGGCGTCCTCACGTTCGGCGGGCGGTCCGAGGCGGCGGGCGAGCAGGGCGCGGTACAGCAGCGAGTAGGGCGCGAACCGCATCCCCGCGAAGGCGCCGAGCGCGAACACGACGGCCTGGGCGCCGGCGAGCCAGCCGCTGCCGGAGAGCAGGACCAGCACGAGGACGACGGTCGTGACGGCCGCGGCGAACCGGACGCCGCGCGGGTCGAGCCCGGGCTCGGCAGAGGTGGAACCGGATCCCGCCGCGGGCGCGGCAGGGTCGACCGGTGCGGGCATGGGTGACTCCTGGTGACGGACGGACGTCGGTCGTTGCCGGCACACGCGGGCCCCCCGGACGTGCGGGGAGGCGTCAGCGGGCCGACGTCAGGAGACGCGACACAGGCAGCTGCCGACGCGGCACAGATCGACTGCGCGACGTTTGGTCAGCGGCCAGTTCACGGCACGAGCGTAACCGAGGATCCCGCTGACCGGGAACGCCCGGTCGAGCGGGCCGGACAAGCGCGGGGCGTCACGACGCCGTCGTGGCGGGTCATCCGGCCAGCGCCGGGGCCAGCGCGCGCACCAGCTCGGGGCGCCTCGGCACCCCGGAGACGCGCAGCAGCTCGGTGCCCGCCCTGTCGAACGCGACGACGGTGGGCGTGCGCATGATCCCGAGCTCGGCAGCCACCTCCGGGCGGTCGGCGACGTCGACCTCGACGTGCACGAGGCCGGGGGTGCTGTCGACGAGCTCGCCGAGCAACCCTGCCGTCTGCCGGCAGGGTGTGCAGACCGGCGACGACACCTGCAGCAGCAGGACGCGGTCGTCGAGACCCGGTTCGTGTGCCGCGAGCGCCCACCCCGACCCGGGTGGGGACGCCCCGGGTGTGGCGAGCCGCACACGCCCGGCCCGGGCCCGCAGCACCAGCCCGACCACCGTGGCCACGACGAGCACGCCCACGACGACCACGATCCCGACGGTGTTCACAGGACCTCAGAACGCTCGTGCGGGCCGGGCCATTCCGCCGTTCGGCGGCATCAGCCCTCGGAGGTGGGTGCCGGGGCGGAGCCGATCGTCAGGTTCTCGACGGTGCCGCTGATCTCGATCGTGCCGTCGCGCGGGCGCAGCAGCCGCGGGGTGACCTCGAAGGGCAGCGTGCCGGGGTCGAGGGAGAAGGAGAACCGCTTCTTCACCGCGGACACGACCGCGGCCGGCAGCGGGAGCGGCTTGCCGTGCCCGTCGTCGACCCGCACGTCCTGCGGCACGACCTGGATGTCGCGGCCGTCGAGCAGGAACGAGGAGATGACGGCGACCTCCTTGGACCCGATCCCGGGCAGCGTCACCGTGCCGACGACCCGGGCCGCGGAGTCGGTGTCGACGCCCAGCAGCGACGAGGAGGCGCCCTCGTCGACCCGGTCCTTCAGCGTGCCGTAGTCGATGTTCTCGATCCGCATCTTGCTGACGCCGGGCAGCAGGCGTTCGAGGTCGTCGGCGTCGATGCGGGCGGTGCCGTCGGCCTCGCCCACGACGAGCGACTTGGGGCCGGAGCCGAGCAGCATCGACAGCGGGGCGTCGACGTCGCGCAGCTGTGCCATGATCTCCACCTCGCGTAGCGGCCCGATGGGGATGCGCTTGGCGTCGACGTCGACGCTGCGGTACGTGCCCGAGATCGCCTGGGTGAGGAACGGGAAGCCGTTGATCCGGACGTCGGGGTCGTCGGCGAGGCCCAGCTGCGTCCGCATCTGCCGGGAGACGGCCGACTCCGTGATCGCGGCTGCGCCGTAGTCGGCGGCCAGGAGCACCCCGGCCAGCACGACCAGCGCGATCAACAGTCGCTTCACTCCGACCTCCGACGCGGACGACAGGACCCGACGACGGTAGTCGCCGGGTCCGGACGCACGTCGGCAAGGGTGCCCACGGCCCGTGAGGTGCGCCGCGATCTCCGCACACCGCAAGGCCGACCCGTTATGGTTACCGGGTTCCGCGTGGTGGTCCCGACCTGGTCGCGCGGAGGTGGTCGTCGGGCGGACCGGCTGCCGCCGCCGTGGGGCGAGCGCCGCGCGTACATGCCGGCGGCCCGGTCGCGCCCCGGCGGAGAGGAGGCCGGTGGTGGAGCTCCTGCTGCTGACTGCCGATCCCGATCCGGGATCGGTGCTGCCCGCGCTCACGCTGCTGCCGCACGGGGTGCGCACCGCCGCGCCCGAGGTCGCCGCGCTGCTCGACGCGGGCCCGCACGACGCGGTGCTCGTCGACGCCCGGACCGACCTGGTCGCCGCGCGCAGCCTGTGCCGGCTGCTGGGCAGCACCGGGACCGACGTCCCCGTCATCGCGATCCTCACCGAGGGCGGGCTCGTCGCCGTCTCCGGCGAGTGGGCCGTCGACGAGATCCTGCTCCCGGCCGCCGGGCCCGCGGAGGTCGACGCGCGGCTGCGGCTGCTGCGCTCCCGCCCGGGTGGCGACGCGGCGAGCGCCGGCGGGGCGCTGGTCCTCGGCGAGCTGGTGATCGACGAGGCCACCTACTCGGCGCGGCTGCGCGGGCGGCTGCTCGAGCTGACGTACAAGGAGTTCGAGCTGCTCAAGTACCTCGCCCAGCACGCGGGCCGGGTGTTCACCCGGGCCCAGCTGCTGCAGGAGGTCTGGGGCTACGACTTCTTCGGCGGCACCCGCACCGTCGACGTCCATGTGCGACGGCTGCGCGCCAAGCTGGGCAGCGAGCACGAGCAGATGATCGGCACGGTCCGCAACGTCGGCTACAAGTTCGTCCGGCCCGCGCGCAGCGCGATGGGAGTGCCCGCCGGTGTCGACGACCAGTCCGAGGACGACGAGGAGGACCACCGGGTCGTCGAGGTCGGGGCGGAGCGCGACTGAGCCGTTCGTGCGGCGCGTCCGTCGGTACCGCCGCGTAGGGTCGGGACCATGACGGGTGCCGCGACGCTGTCCACATCGGACCGGCTCGACGAGGCCGAGGTCGCGGCGGTGCGCACGCTCGCCGACGCGGCGACGGCGGCCGACGGGATCGAGCCCCTCTCCGAGCAGGTCATGGTCAACCTGCGGCACGCGCGTGCCGGGGTCACCCATCTCGTCGCGACGGGCGCCGACGGCACGATCTCCGGCTACGCCCAGCTCGACTCCTCCGGCGGCGACGCCACGTCCGCCGAGCTCGTCGTGCATCCCGGGTACCGCAGGCGCGGCATCGGCACCGCGCTGGTCGAGGCCGCGCTCGCCGCCGCCACCGGCACGTTCGACGTCTGGGCCCACGGCGAGCAGCCCGGCGCCGAGCGGATCGCCGCGACGCACGGGCTGAACGCGGTGCGCGAGCTGTGGCAGATGCGCCGCGAGCTGGCCGAGCCGCTGCCCCCGGCGTCGTTCCCCGAGGGGGTGACGCTGCGGGCGTTCGACCCCGCACACGACGAGGCGGAGTTCCTGCGGGTGAACAACGCCGCGTTCGACTGGCACCCCGAGCAGGGCGGCTGGGGCCACGAGCAGGTGGCCGAGCGCGAGGCGGAGGCGTGGTTCGACCCGGCGGGCTTCCTGCTCGCGGTCGAGGACGGGCGGCTGCTCGGCTACCACTGGACGAAGGTCCATCCCGCGGGCCCGGCCGGACCCGCGATCGGCGAGGTCTACGTCCTCGGTGTCGACCCCGCGGCGCACGGCCGCGGCCTCGGCGGGGCGTTGACGCTCGCGGGACTGGAGCACCTGCGCCAGAAGGGCCTCGATGCGGTGATGCTCTACGTCGAGGGCGACAACGCGCCCGCCGTCGCGGTGTACCGGAAGCTCGGGTTCACCCTGTGGCGCAAGCATGTGATGTACCGCCGCTGATCATCGTTCACCCCGGCGCAACCCGTCCGGAGTGATGATCGACGCTGGTCACGGAGCTGCCCGACGTTCCACCTCCGGGACGGCGACGCGTACTACCGGTGATGAGTTCATTCCGCGTTCATCTGATCGGGGGTGGCTGTCCACCCGACCTGCCTACCGTCCTCCGCGAACGGCCACCCCGAGCCGTGCAGACGTAGTTCAAGCGGAGGATTTTCGTGAAGCTCCAGCGCCACGGGCTCGTGGTCGCTCTGGCGGCGGCGGGTGCGATCCTGCTGGCCGCGTGCGGCAGTGACCCGAACAGCGGCTCGGGTGCCGCCGCCGGCTCGTCGTCGGCCAACTCGCCCGCCGTCGACTGCAACGGAAAGGCCAGCCTGAACGCCGAGGGCTCCTCGGCGCAGAAGAACGCGATGGACGTGTTCGCCCAGGCCTACCAGGCCAAGTGCACGAACGCGAAGATCGCCTACAACCCCACCGGCTCCGGCGCGGGCGTGAAGCAGTTCAACGCCGGGCTCGTCGACTTCGGCGGCTCGGACTCGGCGCTCAACGCGACGAACGGTGAGACCACGGCCGCCGCGGCGCGCTGCCAGAACAACCCGGCCTGGAACCTGCCGATGGTGTTCGGGCCCGTCGCCATCGGCTACAAGGTCAACGGCGTCAGCTCGCTGACCCTGACCGGCGAGGTCGCCGCCAAGATCTTCAACGGCCAGATCAAGACGTGGAACGACCCGGCCATCGCCGCGCTCAACAGCGGCGTGACCCTGCCGGCCGAGCCGATCAACGTCGTCTTCCGGTCCGACGACTCGGGCACCACCGACAACTTCCAGAAGTACCTGAAGGCGTCCTCGAAGGGTGCCTGGACCCAGGGCGACGGCAAGAAGTTCAACGGTGGCGTCGGCTCGGGCGCGCAGGGTTCGGCGGGTGTCGCGCAGGCGCTGGCCGGCACCGAGGGCTCGATCGGCTACGTCGAGCTGTCGTTCGCGCAGGACAACAAGCTGGACATGGCCAAGATCGACAGCGGGTCCGGGCCGGTCGAGCTGACCGACGCGACCGTCGGCAAGGCGATCGCCGGTGTCACCGTCACCGGCCAGGGCAACGACCTGGTCCTCGACCTGACCAAGACCTACGCCGGCCCGCCCGCCGGCTCCTACCCGCTGTTCCTGGCGACCTACGAGATCGTCTGCTCCAAGGGCTACGACGCCGCCACCGCGACCGCGGTCAAGGCGTTCCTCACGGTCGCGGCCACCGACGGCCAGGCCAACCTCGCCGCCGCGGGCTACGCCCCGCTCCCGGCGGAGTTCCAGCAGAAGCTGCTGACCGCCGTCCAGGCAATCGCCTGACGTCGGACACCGCTGGCAGAATCACGGAGGCTGCTACATCGTGAGCGACCCGACCGTGACGGGCGGCCCCACCGGGATCGGCGAACCCGCCGACCGGTGGGGCAGTTCCGTCTCCGCCGCAGTCCCGGAGGCCGGCATCCCCGCCACCGAACCGCCGCCCCCCGACCAGGGGTCCATCGGCGCCACATTCGTCCAGCGCGGCGACCGGATCTTCCGGTTCCTCGCGACGGGCTCGGGTGTGTTCATCGTCGCCCTGATCGGCGCGATCGGGCTGTTCCTGCTGATACAGGCCGTCCCGCCGCTGCTGCAGAACCACGCGAACTTCCTGACCAGCAGGCAGTTCGAGGCGGGTGACCCGAACAACCTCAGCTTCGGCATCCTCGACCTGCTGCTCGTCACCGTCGAGGTGTCGGTCTTCGCTCTCGTCCTCGCCATGCCGCTCGGCCTCGGCATCGCGCTGTTCCTCACCCAGTACGCGCCGGCCCGGGTGGCGCGGCCGTTCGGCTACCTCGTCGACCTCCTCGCTGCGGTGCCGTCGATCATCTTCGGCCTCTGGGGCCTGTTCGTGCTCGCGCCGGCGATCCAGCCGTTCGCGGTCTGGCTGGAGACCCACCTCGGCTGGTTCTTCCTGTTCTCGCCGGGCAACGTCGGCATCGCGGGCGCCACCGTGTTCACCGCCGGCATCGTGCTGGCGGTGATGATCCTGCCGATCATCACGGCGATCAGCCGCGAGGTGTTCGCCCGCACGCCGCGCGCCCACATCGAGGCGGCGCTGGCGCTGGGTGCGACGAAGTGGGAGGTCGTTCGGATGACGGTGTGGCCGTTCGGCCGCGCCGGCTACGTCAGCGCGTCGATGCTCGGCCTCGGCCGGGCGCTCGGCGAGACGATCGCACTGACGATCATCCTCGCGGCCACCCCCAGGATCTTCACGGGCAGCCTGTTCGACGGCGGCGCGACCTTCGCGTCGAAGATCGCGCTGTCGTTCGCCGAGCTCAACAACAACCTGTCGGCGGGCGCCTTCATCGCGGCCGGCCTGGTGCTGTTCGTGCTCACGTTCCTCGTCAACGCGGCCGCGCGCTGGGTCATCAACCGGTCGGGAGCCAAGGCATGAGCCCCGCCGGCGCACTTGTTCCGGGGGCGGCGGCATGAGTACCTCGGTCGATCTCGACAAGTCCGCCGTCGAGCCGACGTTCGTCGGCATCAGCGGCGGTCGCAGAGCGCGCAACGCGCTCGCCACCGGCCTCATGACGCTGGCCTTCCTCATCGCGCTGGTGCCGCTGGTGTGGGTGGTCTGGACCGTCGTCAGCAAGGGCCTGGCACCCGTCCTGACCGGGCACTGGTGGAGCGAGTCGCTCAACGGCCTGCTGGCCCGTCAGCAGGGCGGCGGCGCGTACCACGCGATCGTCGGGACGCTGCTGCAGGGCCTGGTCTGCGCCGTGCTCGCGACGCCGATCGGCATCATGGTGGCGATCTACCTCGTCGAGTACGGCGCGGGCACGAGGCTCGCCCGGGCCACGACGTTCATGGTCGACATCCTCACCGGCGTCCCGTCGATCGTCGCGGCGCTGTTCGTCTACGCGGTGTGGATCTCGATCTTCGGGCTGCCGCGCAGCGCGTTCGCCGTGTCGCTCGCGCTGGTGCTGCTGATGGTGCCCGTCGTCGTCAGGTCGACCGAGGAGATGCTGCGCATCGTCCCGGACGACCTGCGGGAGGCGGCGTACGCGCTCGGCGTCCCCAAGTGGAAGACGATCGTCAAGGTGGTCATCCCGACGGCGCTGTCGGGCATGCTGACCGGCATCGTCCTGGCGCTCGCGCGCGTCATGGGCGAGACCGCGCCCGTGCTGATCCTGGTGGCGTACGCGCCGTTCATCAACTTCGACATCTTCCAGGGCAACATGGCGTCGCTCCCGCTGCTGATGACCGTCGAGCGGTCCAACCCCACCGACGCCGGCGCCGACCGGCTGTGGGGCGCGGCGATCACGCTGATCCTGATCATCACCCTCTTCCAGCTGCTGGCGGCCTTCCTGTCCAAGGTCACCGCCCCGAAGACGAAGTGAGAGAGAGCTCCCGGTGGCCAAGCGCCTGGACCTGAAGGACGTCAACATCTTCTACGGCAGGTTCCACGCCGTGGACAACGTCACCCTGTCCGTCGCCCCGCGCAGCGTGACCGCGTTCATCGGGCCGTCGGGCTGCGGCAAGTCGACCGTGCTGCGCACGCTCAATCGGATGCACGAGGTCATCCCCGGTGCGCGCGTCGAGGGCGAGGTCCTGCTCGACGGCGAGAACATCTACGGCTCGTCGGTCGACCCGGTCGGTGTGCGCCGCACGATCGGCATGGTCTTCCAGCGGCCCAACCCGTTCCCGACGATGTCGATCCGGGACAACGTGGTCGCCGGGCTGAAGCTGCAGGGACGCAAGAGCAGGAAGGAGCTCGACGAGGTCGCCGAGCGTGCCCTGCGGGGTGCGAACCTGTGGAACGAGGTCAAGGACCGGCTCACCAAGCCGGGCGGCGGCCTCTCCGGCGGTCAGCAGCAGCGGCTCTGCATCGCCCGCGCGATCGCGGTGCAGCCCGACGTGCTGCTCATGGACGAGCCCTGCTCGGCGCTCGACCCGATCTCGACGCTCGCGATCGAGGACCTGATCGCCGAGCTCAAGACCGAGTACACGATCGTCATCGTCACGCACAACATGCAGCAGGCCGCCCGCGTCAGCGACCAGACGGCCTTCTTCAACCTGCGGGCCACCGGCGAGCCGGGCCGGCTGGTCGAGATCGACGACACCCCGAAGATGTTCTCCAACCCCACCCAGCAGGCCACCGAGGACTACATCTCCGGTCGCTTCGGCTGACGCCGTCGGCGCGGGGACCGCGAGGCGGCGGGTCAGATCGGGAGGGGATCGGGCCCGCCGCCGACCACCGCGTGGATCATGCGTTTCGCGATCGCGACGGCGTGGTCGGCGTAGCGCTCCAGGAACCGGGCCAGCAGGGTCAGGTCCACGGCGGCCTCGACGCCGTGCTGCCATCCCGGGTCCATCAGGACCGTGAACACCTCGGCGTGCAGCCGGTCCATCTCGTCGTCGTCGCCGTCCAGCTCCGCGGCGAGCAGGACGTTGCCCGTGCGCAGCACCTCGGCGGCCTTGAGCGCCATGTCCGTCGCCGTCCTCCCCAGCCGCCGGAGCAGGGGCCGGAACTCCTCCGGCACGGCCTGCGCGGGGTGCCTGCGGCGTGCCGCCTCGGCGACGTGCCGTGCCAGGTCGCCCATCCGCTCGATGTCGTCGGCGATGTGGATGACGGCGACCGCGCGGCGCAGGTCCGTCGTCACCGGCTGGTGCAGCGCCAGCACGGCCACGGCTCGCTGCTCGATCTCGTCGCGGCGGGCGTCGATCGTCGCGTCGCCCGCGATGACCTGTTCGGCCAGTCGCAGCCTGCGGTCGACCAGCGACGTCGTCGCGTCCGCCATCGCCTGTGCGACGTCGTGGGCGGTCTCCGCGAGCCGGTCGGTCAGGTCGGTCAGCTGCAGACGCAGCGCATCACGCACCGGGCCAGGCTAGGAACCGAAGAACGCCGCACACCGTGCACCGGATGAACACCGAATGAACGACCGGAATCGCCGCGGCGTCGGCGGCGGGGCCGGTCAGTCGTCGAGCCGGAAGCCGACCTTGAGCCCCACCTGGTAGTGGTCGACACCGCCCTCGGCGAGGTGACCGCGGATCTCGGTCACCTCGAACCAGTCGAGGTTGCGCAGCGTCTCGGCAGCGCGCGACACCCCGTTCCTGATGGCTTCGTCGACACTCGTCGTGGAGCTGCCGACGATCTCGGTCACGCGGTACACGTTGCTCGACATGCCCCGGTGTCCCCAGCAGGCCAGTGGATCAAACAGTGAGCGGACCCGGCATCTGTCCGGTCACGACGTAGACGATGCGGCGGGCGACCGCGACCGCGTGGTCGGCGTAGCGCTCGTAGAACCGCGCGAGCAGCGTGACGTCGACGGCCGCGGCGACACCGTGGTTCCAGTGCCGGTCCATCAGCACCGTGAACATGTGCCGGTGCAGGTCGTCCATCGCGTCGTCGTCGGTCTCGAGCTCGGCCGCGGCGTCGAGGTCACGCGAGCGGATCACGGCGGCGGCCTTCGTCGCCAACTGCACGCCGACGCGGCCCATCTCGGCGAAGTAGGGCGCGACCTCGTCGGGCAGCACGGGC
>Ga0182736_1003273_pt1 | contig 11113 bp, 9 predicted proteins | sample eDN5th30CKraftBY_FD_128882 | JGI IMG/M metagenome (GOLD analysis project Ga0182736, IMG submission 128882) | Enriched backyard soil microbial communities from Emeryville, California, USA - eDNA 5th pass 30_C Kraft BY (version 2) (version 2) | ecosystem: Environmental > Terrestrial > Soil >...
CGCCGCGGTGCGTCGCCGCGCGGAGCTCCAGCCCGCCTGACCCGCTGCTCCAGCACACGGCCGGTCCCTGCTCCGGGGCCGGCCGTGTCGCGTCGGGGCGCGCAATCCCGGGCGCAACCTCACCGTCGTGTTGCGGGCGGCGGGGAGCGGTGGGGTTGCGGCCGGGGTTCTGGGCGCGCGACGTCGGCGTCGGTGCCCGGGCGCAGCAGAGCAGGGGGTCAGGCGCGGTCGGTGGCGGCGTCCTGGGAGGACAGGGGGACGGTGGCGATGACCGTCGTCCCCGAGCCGCGCCGGGAGATCACCCGCAGTCTCCCGCCGACGAGCTCGGCGCGCTCGGTCATCGACTGCATGCCGTAGCCCCCCGAGCCGCTGCTGCCCGGCGGTGTGCCGGGCACGTCGAACCCGACGCCGTCGTCGATCACCTCGAGCCAGGCGGTGCCGCGGTGCACCCGGAACCGCACGCGTGCCAGCGTCGCCCGGGCGTGCTTGGTGATGTTCTGCAGGCACTCCTGCGCGATCCGGTACAGCGCGATCTCGACGTGCTCGGGGAGCCGCTCGTCGTCGAGCTCGAGCTCGATCTCGAAGTGCGGCAACGACCTCGCGAGGCTGGCGAGCCCACCGGCGAGCCCGAGGTCGTCGAGGACGGGCGGGCGCAGGCCGCCGATGGCGGCACGCGCCTCGTCGAGAGTGAGATCGACCAGGTCCCGGGCCAGCCCGAGCTGCTCGGCGGCGAGTCCGGGGTCGGACTGCATGCTGTGGCCGGCGGCGTCGAGGTGGTACGACAACGTCACCAGGCGCTGCGAGATGCCGTCGTGGATGTCGCCCGCGAGGCGCCGGCGCTCGGCCTCCTGCGCCGCGATGACCTGCTCGGCGAAACGCTCGTGCGCCCGCTCGCGGGCCTCGAGCTTGCGGTGCATCCGGGCCTGGTGCAGGGCGCCGGCGACGAGCCGCCCGATGACCCCGAGCAGCTGCAGGTCGCGGTCGGTGAACTCCCGTCGCCGGACGGTGTGGACGTTGAGAACCCCGACCAGGCCCGACGGTCCGGTCTCCATCGGGACCGAGGCCATCGAGGTGTAGTCGGTGCCGCGCAGCGCCGGGATCGGCACGTAGCGCGGGTCCGCCTCCTTGTGCTCGACGATCACCGCGGGCTCGCGGTGGCTCGCGACCCAGCCCGCGACGCCGGAGCCGATCGGCAGGTGGATCGCCCCGACGTGCTCGTCGAACGGCGGCGTCGCACCCGCGAGGGTCAGCGAGCGCTCGGTGTCGTCGAGGACGTGGACGAAGCAGACGTCGGTCGCGGTGGCGTCGGTGATCAGCCGCGCGACGGCCGCCGCCAGCGGTTCGACGTGCGGTCCGCTGGACGCGGCCTCGATGATGCCGAGCAGCAGGGCGTTGGCGCGCTCGGGCGAGGTCAGGCCCAGGACCGTGCCGTCGCCGTAGGGGTTGAGCAGGGCGTGCCCGGGCTCGCGGCCGAGCGGGCTCATCGGGCTCGCCCGCTCGCCGGCACGGTCACTGGAAGATCCCTTCGCGCAGGGCCGTCGCGACGGCGGCCGTCCGGTCGCCGACGCCGAGCTTGCGGTAGATCGAACGCAGGTGGCTCTTGACGGTCTCGTCGCTGACGACGAGGCGGGTCGCGATCCCCCGGTTGGACAGCCCGGTGACCATCAACGACAGCACCTCGGACTCGCGGTGGGTGAGGCCCTGCCGGGCGCCGGGCCAGAACTCGTCGCTCTGCAGCCGCGCCGCGGTGTCGACGGCCCGGCCGGCCAGCGACGCGTCGATGACGGTGGTGCCGGTGTGCGCCAGCTCCAGCTGCCGGACGAGCTCCTCGCCGCTGATCTTCTTGAGCAGGTAGCCCGAGGCGCCGGCTCGCAGGGCCTGGAAGAGGTACTGCTCGTCGTCGTAGACCGACAGCAGGACGACCTTCGCCTCCGGATCGCGCTCGCGCAGGGTGCGGCACAGGTCGAGACCGCTGGCGCCCTGCATGCGGACGTCGCAGAGCACGATGTCGGGTGTCAGGCTCGCGACCGTCGACACCGCCTGGTCGGCCCCGATCGCCTCGCCGACCACGCGGACGCGGCCGCGGAACGGCGCCAGCATCGCCTTCAGGCCGGCGATCACCATCTCGTGGTCGTCGACGAGGACGATCCGCAGCGGACCTCCTGACGTGGGCGTACTCATGCAGGAACTCTAGGCGCTCCGGACCGGTCCCCGGCTTCAACCCTGACTTCCCCCGCGTCGGGGAGGGCGGGGCGTGACGGCGGTCCTAGCGTCGGCTCCCGATCCCGGGCACGTGGCGCCGCTCGCGCCGCGTGCCTTCCTACCCAGCGGAGGTTGCGGCATGACTACCGCCCCCAGCGTGACGGCCGAGCGCGCCGGCCGGTCGGCGGACCCCGACGAGCTCGCCGTCGCCACCCTGCGGTTCCTCGCGGCCGACGCGGTGCAGGCGGCGAACAGCGGTCACCCCGGCCTCCCGCTCGGCACCGCACCCGCGGCCTGGACCCTGTGGTCGCGCCACCTCAAGCACGACCCCGCGGACCCGGACTGGCCCGACCGCGACCGGTTCGTGCTGTCCGCGGGCCACGGCTCGATGCTGCTCTACGGCCTGCTGCACGTCTTCGGCTACGACCTGCCGATCGACGAGCTCGCCCGGTTCCGCCGGCTCGGCTCGCGCACCCCGGGGCACCCCGAGTACGGGCACACCGTCGGCGTCGAGACGACGACGGGCCCGCTGGGCCAGGGCCTCGCGACCGCCGTCGGCATGGCGGTGGCCGAGCGGATGCTCGCCGCGCGCTGCAACACCGCCGAGCACACCGTCGTCGACCACCGGACGTGGGTCCTCGCGGGCGACGGCGACCTGATGGAGGGCATCAGCCACGAGGCGGCCTCCCTCGCCGGGAAGCTCAGGCTCGGCAGGCTCACCGTCGTCTACGACGACAACGACATCACGATCGACGGGTCCGCCCGGCAGAGCTGCACCGACGACGCGGCCGCCCGGTTCGCCGCCTACGGCTGGCGCACCCTGTGGGTCGACGACGGCAACGACGTCGCGGCGCTGGACCGGGCCTTCGCCGAGGCGGCCGCCACCGAGGACCGGCCCACGTTCATCACCGTGAAGACGACGATCGGGTACGGCGCCCCGGGCGTCGAGGGGACGTCGAAGGCGCACGGCAGCCCGCTGGGCGCCGAGACGATCGCGGCGATGCGCGAGCGGTTCGGCTGGCCGGACACCCCGTTCCACGTCCCGACGGCGGTCCGGCTCGCGACCGCCGAGCGGGTCGCCGTGGGGACGAAGGCCCGGCTCGACTGGACCCGCACCCACGCCGAGTGGGCGGCCGCCAACCCGGAGACCGCGGCGGCCTTCCCGTTGGGCCGGATCCCGGTGGCGGACGAGGCCGCCGCGGCGCTGGCCCCGCTCGCCGACGAGGCGACGGCCACCGGACGGACGGCGACCCGCAAGGCCTCCGGCGCGGCGCTCAACGCGCTGGCCGCGGTGTACCCGGCGCTGGTCGGCGGCTCGGCCGACCTGGCCGCGTCGACCAACACCGCCATCCCGGGCGGCGCGGTCACCGCCGACGACGCGTCCGGCCGCACCATCCACTTCGGCATCCGTGAGCACGGCATGGCGGCGGCCATGAACGGCATCTCGCTGCACGGTGGGCTGCGCGTCTTCGGCAGCACGTTCCTGGTGTTCGCCGACTACCTGCGTCCGGCGCTGCGGCTGGCCGCCCTGATGAAGCAACCGGTCGTGCACATCCTCACCCACGACTCGGTGCACGTCGGCGAGGACGGCCCGACGCACCAGCCGGTCGAGCACATCGAGTCGCTGCGGATCATCCCCGGCCTCACGGTGCTGCGCCCCGCCGACTCGGCCGAGACCGCGGTGGCCTGGGAGATCGCGGCCGGCAGGCTCGACGGCCCGACGGCGCTGATCCTCAGCCGCCAGGACCTGCCCGACCTGGGCGGTGCCGGGCTCGACGACGTGCGTGCCCACGGCGCCCGCGTCGTCCGCACGGCGGCGGGGACCCCGGCCGTAGTGCTCGCGGCGACCGGCTCGGAGGTGTCGTTGGCACTGGTGGCCGCCGAGCTCTTGGCCGCCCGCGGGGTCGAGGCGACGGTCGTCTCGGTGCCCTGGCGGGAGCGGCTCGAGGCGTCGCTCCGCGACGGCGGCTTCGCCCTGCCCGATGCGCCGGTCGTCTGGATCGAGGCCGGTGTGACGACGGGGTGGCGGGCGCTGGCGGGACCGCGTGACGCCGTCGTCGGCATCGACCGGTTCGGCGAGAGCGGCCCGGGCCACGAGGTCGCCGACCACCTGGGGCTCTCCGCGACCGCGGTCGCCCGGGTCGCACTGGCCGCGGCGGAAGCGGGAGCTTAGGAGGCGGCATCTCGGTGCCGGACAAGACGTTGCGCATCACCAGGGCGGCCGGCCGGTCGCCGGTCAACCGGCGGCCCGTCATGCTGGGCATCGCCGGGGACTCCGCGGCGGGCAAGACGACGCTGGCCGCGGGGCTCGTCGAGGCCATCGGCCCGCAGCGGTGCGTGTCGCTGTGCACCGACGACTACCACCGCTACGACCGTGAGGAGCGCAGGGACAAGCCGTTCACGGCGCTGCATCCCGACTGCAACTACCTCGGCATCATGGAGCAGCACCTGCAGCTGCTGGCCAGTGGCCAGCCGGTCCTCAAGCCGGTCTACGACCACGCGACGGGCCGGCTCACCCGCCCGGAGCTGGTGGAGCCCAACGACTTCATCATCGTCGAGGGGTTGCTGCCGCTGCACAGCAAGCTGGCCAGGGCGTGTTTCGACGTGACCGTCTTCCTCGACCCCGACGAGCCGACCCGGCGGGGGTGGAAGATCGAGCGCGACACGCGTGGCCGCGGGTACGACGCCGCCGCGGTGCTGGCCGAGCTCGACCGGCGTGAGCCGGAGTCGCAGGCCTACATCCGGCCGCAGCGCAGGCACGCCGACATCGTCGTCCGGTTCGCCCCGGTCGAGGGGCGCGACGACCCGGGGGTGCCGTTGTCGGCCGAGCTGCTGTTGCGTCCGACGATCCGCCATCCCGACCTCGACGAGATCGCGCAACCGGGCGTGCACCGCGCCGTGCACCTGCGGCTCGACCGCGACACGGACGGCAGGCCCGTCGACACCCTGCACGTGCACGGGTACGTCGAGCGGGAGGAGAGCGTCGCGGTGGAGAAGGCGATCTGGGCCTCGATCGGCGAGCCGATGTCCGGTGCCCCCGAGTGCCTGGGACGGCTGGGGAGCGCCGGCCGCAGCGAGCCGCTCGCGATCACCCAGCTGCTCCTGCTGCACCACCTCGTCGAGGCGAGCCGCTAGACCGCCCGCCGGCTCCCGAACGCCCCGGACGCGACTGCCGTCCGGGGCGTTCGTCGAGGTCAGCCCGCCCGGCGGGCGATCTCGGTCCGGGCGGCCCGCCCGACCGCGGTGGGTGCCCCGAGCCTGCCGAGCAGCTCCGAGCGTGCCGCGGCGACGCGGTCGGGCCGGCCGGCCCAGGTCCGGGCGACGTGCACCAGCGTGCTGCGGCCGAGACAGAACCCGATGGGCCACGGCGGGTTCAGCCAGGTCGTCGCGGCGAGGTGCGCCGTCAGCCGGTCGGGGCGGCCGGCCGGGGTGAACACGACGCAGGCGAGCGGGACCGCGGCCGCGCCGCGCAGGCTGCCCAGCGTCGCGCGGGCGATGTCGTCGGCGGTCGCGACGTGCCGGTCGCCGGGTGCGACGAGGGTGCAGCCGAGCACGATCCGCGCGGTGTCGACGCCGGTGACCCGCACGGCGTCGAGCACGGTCGAGACCGCCGCGGTGTGCACCGACCCGACCGTCGCGAGGTCGTCGCGCGACCCCGGTCGCACGACGACGTCGACGAACGGGACCAGACCGCGGCCGAGGCACACCGCGGACCACCCCGCCACCAGCCGTGCCGTGGCCCGCAGCTCGGTCGGCGCCCCCGCGCCGGAGACGACGACCTGCCAGCGCGCGAAGCTCGCGCCCGCCGCGACGTGCCGGGCGATCTCGTCGTCCAGGTCGTCGACGGATCCGGCGATGTCGTGGCCGCGGCGAGTGCCGTCGCCCATCCGTACCCCGATCGGAATTCGGTTGCGGCGCAGTGCAGTTCGCGACGCGCCCGACCCGTGCAACGTCACGGGATCGACGAGCACCCCGCCCACCGCGCGGTCGAGCCCGGGCGTCGTGAGGACGACGTCGCGGAATGTGGCCGCGGTCGAGGTCGAGATCGGAACGCTCCCGGCACGGAACAATTCGGCGAGATTCGAGTCGGGCTGATCGAGCGCGAGCAGGCCACGCGTCGGAGCCGGCGCTGGTCCTGGCGGTGTGAAGACGTCACCCATCTGGGCCTCCCGGAAGGTGTTGAACACGTGTGGTGAGGACATGATCCGGATCACCACACGACCGTGGAATTGCGGACAACGAGGCGGATGCGAGAGGTTGTCCGGCCGATCTTCGGGTTCTCGGAGACCCGTCACGGTTCAGTAACGCAAAGTTGCAATTGTGGACTATAGTACGGCTCGCGTTTACGATCCGACACGTTCAGCGAACGTTCAGGACACCTCGCACCGAAGGGGAGGCCATGCCGCCCATCGTTCTCGTATTCACCGTGACCGGCTGTGCGCTCTTTGTCATCTCCAGCTTCTTCCTCGGCTGGGGCGCAAAGGCGGACGACTCGGGCTCGAACCCGCTCAAGACCGTGGGTGCGATCGCCATCGCAGCCGGCGTCGTCGACCTCATCTCGGCCGTCTACATCGTCACCCAGCGGACCTCGGCCGACCTCGGTGCTGCCGGCGGCGGCGGCGGTTCGGTCCCCGTGCTGCTCGGCGGCCTCGTCGGCTTCTACGGCCTGTTCTTCACCTCGGTCGGTACCGCGGCCTTCCTCGGTCTCGACCTGCGCCCCATCGCCAACCTGGCGATCCCCGTCGGCATCGTTCCGCTCTTCTGGTGGAACTTCGCTCCCTTCCAGGGCGGCTGGCTGTTCCGCTCCATCCTCGTCGTGTGGGTCGTCGCGTTCCTGGCGGTCGCCGCGACCGTCTACGGCAAGCTCGGCGCCAAGGCCCTCGGCGGAATCCTGCTCCTCACCGCCCTCTACACGTTCTTCCTGCCCGTGGTCTTCCTCGCCACCGGCACCGCCATTCCGTGATCGGTTGAGCGGTAAGGACGGGGCCCGCGCGAATTGCGCGGGCCCCTCCTTTTGTTTCTGCCGAGTTACTGCGATGTAAAACGGATCAGGCTTCGGCCGCCGGTGCCCCGACGATGTCGGCGACGATGCGGGTGCCGATCCGGGAGCTCTCGTCGTCGGCCAGTGCGGTGGCCGCGAACTCCGGGGTGGTGACGACGACGGTCGAGCCGCCGTTGCGCAGGAACGCGATACCGGCGCGCACCTTCGGGCCCATCGAACCCTCCGGGAACTGGCCGTCGGCGAGGTGGCGTTCGACCTCGTCGACCCCGATCTCGTCGAGGGCGCGCTGCGTCGGCCTGCCGAAGTCGACCATCACGTTCGTGACACCGGTGACGAGGACGAGCGCGTCGGCACCGAGCTGGTTGGCGAGCTGCTGGGCCGCGTAGTCCTTGTCGATGACCGCGTCGACCCCGGCGAGCCCGTTCCCCTCGTCGACGACGGGGACGCCGCCGCCACCCGCCGCGACGACGACGACACCGGCGTCGGCGAGCGTGCGGATCGACGCCGCCTCGAGGATCGCCTGCGGCTTCGGGGAGGGGACGACGCGGCGGTGGCCGCGGCCGGAGTCCTCGACCATCGTCCAGCCGCGGGTCTCGACCGCCTCGGTGACGGCGTCGCCGTGGAAGAACGGGCCGATGGGCTTGCGCGGGTCGTCGAACGCGGGGTCGTCGGAGGCGACGGCGACGTGCGTGACGATCGTCGCGACGTCGATGTCCTCGCCCGCCCGGGCCGTCTGCCGCAGCGAGATCGAGATCAGGCTGCCGAGCTGGCCCTGCGTCATGGCGCCGAGGGCGGACAGCGGCAGTGCCGGGACGACGGACGCGCCCTCCTCCTGCTGGATGGCGAGGTTGCCGACCTGCGGGCCGTTGCCGTGCACGATCACGACGTTCCAGCCCGCGCGGCGCAGCGCGTGCACCGTCTCGGCCATGGCGCGGGCGTTCTCCGCGAGCTCGGCGAACGTGCCCTGCTGGTCCTCGCGGGTGAACGCGTTCCCCCCGAGGGCGACGACTGCGGTCCTCGACATGCGGTTCCTTCTTCCTCCGTGACCGGCGTGCCGGGCGTGGCCCGGTCGGTCCGGCATTCCCGGCTCGGGTCGAGCCGGCCCTGGCGTACGGGGTCGTTGAGATGCAGAGTGGCCTGCGTCGTTGCAGGGATGTTGCGTGGACCACACGCGCGGTCCCCGGGAGCCGGGGACCCACGAGCGGTCCTCAGGAGCCGGACCACACGAGCGGTCCCTAGGAGCCGGGGACCGCGGCGAGCGGCCGGGCGCCCAGCGAGGAGCAGGCGGTGGCGAGCCCGTCGCGCAGCGCCTGCTGCCCGGCGCGGACGGAGCCGCCGCGTCCGCGCCACGCCAACAGGGCCGGACGCGTCACCTCGCGGCCGAGGTAGAACGTGACCGGCCACGGCGGGTCGGCCTCCCGGACGGCCCCGACCGCGGCGGCCGCGGTGTGCAGCGACGCGTCGCCCGCGGTGAGCGCGACGCCACCGAGCCGACCGGGGAGCGCGACGAGCGGCCCTCCGGTGACGGGGTCGGTGCCGGCGACGTACTCGGCCTCGGTGCTGATGACGACGGACGGCAGATCGACCTCGATGTCCTCGAGGTGGCCGCAGACGCTGAGCAGCGCGGCCGCACGGGCGGCGCTGCGCTGCGCAGGTGTGCCATCGCGCATCCGGGTACCGACGCGGACGACGGGCACGACACCGACGGTCTGGCAGGTGTAGGCGAAGCGCGCGGCGGCCTGGCTGTTGACGGTCAACGTCCGCAGCGCGCCGTAGTCGATCGCCGAGCCCGACGACATGCTCCACACCGCGAACGTCGCGCCGAGCGCCTGCAGCCGGCGCAGCCGGTCGGCCAGCCCGTCGAGCCCGGAGGTGATGCGTTCCTCGCGGTCCGACGACAGCGGCTCCGCCCCGGTGTCGGCCCGCACCCCGACCAGCACCCCGGCCGCGCGGAGCCGATCGAGCAGACCGCGGCTGCGGGCGCCCGTGGCCGCCGGAGCGGTGCCGAGCCGGTCGGACGTCGCGGCGGCGGCGCCGAACGCCTCCGGCGGCAGGACGACGGCGCTGGCCGTCGTCGACAGGTCGGGGGAGCCGAGCACCATGTCCCGGTAGGCGGCCGCACCGGTGGGACCGGACTCGGCACCGACCGCGCTGAACCGGCGGTTGAGCCGTGCCGGGTCGGTGTCGAGCGCGAGAACGGCCTTGCGGAACGCGAACATCCGCCGGGTCCGCCGTCGCAACGCGTCCATGCCGCACCTCCGTCGAACGATCGCGGGCGGATCGCCACCGGCCGCCGCGCACGTGCCTCGATGTGCCTCGCGTCGATCGCGTGCGCCGCCGCGGGGACGCCCGCGCCGGGGCGACGGCCGCGGTGCTCCCACATCCGGAACGGGCAGGGTCGCGCCTGCCCCGGTCGAGCCGCACCCCCCGGGCGGGGGATAGGCGTGGGCAACCGGGGGAGGTCCGGCCGCCGGGGCGCCACCGCACCCGATCCGCCCCCCTCGTGGGGGATGGGTCGTCCGGGGCCGGCACGAACACTCCGTGCCGGTGCCGGGCCTGTCACGGGCCCGCCGGACAGGTGTGCGCGGTGCGCGGGAGGTGGGGCTGCGGTGGGGGGCACGGACGGGGTGGCGGCGGTCGGCGGACTGCAGGCGGTGATCTTCGACGTCGACGGCACGCTCGCCGACACCGAACGCGACGGGCACCGCCCCGCGTTCAACGAGGCGTTCGTCCGGCACGGGATCGACGTCGAGTGGGACGTCGAGCACTACGGCTCGCTCCTGCGGATCACCGGCGGCCGCCGCCGCGTCGCCGCCGACCTCACCGGCCGCGGGTGGGACCCCGACGACGCCGCCGCCACCGCGCTCGACGTGCACCGGACGAAGACGGCGCTCTTCGTCGAGCGCGTGCAGGCGGGCGCCTTCGTGCCCCGTAAGGGCCTGACCGCGTTCGTCGACGGCCTCGTCGCCGCCGGCGTCCGGATCGGCGTCGCCACGACGGGCCGCCGCGACTGGGCGGTCCCGCTGGTGCGGCACCTGCTCGGCGACGTCGTCGAGGTCGTGGTCACCGGCGACGAGGTCGAGCGGCTCAAGCCGGACCCCGAGGCCTATCTCCTCGCGTTGCAGGGTCTCGGGCTCGACGCCTCGGCCGCGCTGGCGGTCGAGGACTCCGGCGTCGGCGTCCGCGCGGCGACGGGGGCGGGACTGGCGACGGTCGTCGTCACCAACGGCTACACCGTGGGCCAGGACTTCACCGGCGCCGCGCTGGTGCTGCCGGGTTACGACGGCGGCCCCGGCGGCGGTCCCGGCGACAGGACCGCGCAGGGCGGCTCCGGGCCGCTGACCGCGCAGCGCGCGATCGACGTGCACACCGCGTGGTGGCGGGCCCGTTGACCATGCCGGCCGCGGGCGTCGTCACCGACGGCGTGGCCGGACGGATTCACCCCGGCCGCAGGGTGCGGCCGCCGGTACAGGAATGGAGTGAGCGTGACGCTTCGGGTTGGCGTGAACGGCTTCGGTCGCATCGGCCGCAACTTCTGGCGGGCGGTCGACGCCCGGCGCACCGCGGGCACCGGTGACATCGAGATCGTCGCGGTGAACGACCTCACCGACACCGCGACGCTCGCGCACCTGCTGAAGTACGACTCGATCCTGGGCCGGCTGCCCCACGAGGTCGGCACCTCCGGCGAGGACATCGTCGTCGACGGCAGGCCGCTCGCGGTGCTGTCGGAGCGCGACCCCGCGCGGCTGCCGTGGAAGGACCTGGGCGTCGACGTGGTCGTCGAGTCGACCGGCATCTTCACCACGCGCGAGGGCGCGGACAAGCACCTCGACGCGGGCGCGAAGAAGGTCGTCATCTCCGCGCCGGCCACCGGCGAGGACATCACGATCGTCAAGGGCGTCAACGACG
>Ga0182736_1003275_pt1 | contig 11104 bp, 8 predicted proteins | sample eDN5th30CKraftBY_FD_128882 | JGI IMG/M metagenome (GOLD analysis project Ga0182736, IMG submission 128882) | Enriched backyard soil microbial communities from Emeryville, California, USA - eDNA 5th pass 30_C Kraft BY (version 2) (version 2) | ecosystem: Environmental > Terrestrial > Soil >...
ACGACCGGCCCGGACGGTTGGCCCGCCGGTTACCAACCGGCGCTGTGGCGGGCCTACCTGGTCTGGACGGTGTTCGTGGTCGTCATGTACTTCGCTTGCCGCCGCTATTGGCGCTTGCGCCACGAGCCGCGTCATCGCTGGCTGTTACGGTGGGTCTAGAGGCGAATCGAACGCTAAATTTCTTGCCGGCGCGCTCGTCCTTGCTGGGAAACGGACAGTGACATCGATCTTCGCGTTTGCAGGAGCGCATGCATGACCGCACCAGCCAGGCGGAAACAGAAACGATTCATCCTCGGTTTGTCCGGGCTGTTGTTACTGTTGTCGTCAGTCGGCGCGGGCGCCTGGTGGTTGCTGCGCGAAACGCAGCCGCTCTATCCGCAGGAGATCATGCGACGCGCCGCAGCTCTACACGAGCGCATGCTATCGCTGGATGCGCACATCGACATTCCCCTGGACTATGGCAGCAACGGGCTCGAAGCGAATCGCGATGGTCCGAGTCAGTTCGATCTGGAGAAGGCCGCTCGCAGTCACCTGAGTGGAGCGGCGCTGGCCGTATGGTCGTGGCCGGAGATCTGGGACGACGCATCCACACCGCATCGTCCGGCGCCGGGCTTCGAGAAAGCCATGCAGCAGGAACAGGAAGTCCGCTATCGACTCATCAGCAACATTGCTCGCGACTATCCGCATCGTGCCGGCATCGCCCGCACGCCGGCCGAGTTCCTCGCGTTGGTGGAACAGGGCAAGTTCGCCATCGTGATCAGCGTGTTGAACGCACATCCCTTCGGCAACGACATCGGCAAGCTCGATGCGTGGGCGGCGCGTGGCATGAGCGTATTCGGCTTCAATTACATCGGCAACAACAGTTGGGCGGACTCCTCGCGCCCCATGCCGTTCTTCGGCGATTCGCCCGACGAGCTCGGCGGGCTGTCGGACCTCGGTCGGCGGGCGGTCAAACGGCTCAACGATCTCGGCGTGATCATCGACGTCTCGCAGATGTCCAGCAATGCGCTTGCTCAGGTTGCGACACTCACGCGCTCGCCGATCATCGCATCTCATTCAGCGGTGCGCGGACTGGTGGATGTTCAGCGCAACCTGACCGACAAGGAGCTGCGCGCCATTGCCAAGACCGGCGGTGTCGTTCATATCGTCGGCTTTCCCACCTATCTAAAAGCGTTTTCGCCGGCGACGCTGGCCAACGTCAACAAGTTGCGCCGCCGGTCTGGCTTGCGGGACGTGGAGAATCTGTCGCAGGCCAGCCTGCCGTCCGATCCTGCGTTGAGCATCTGGCCGGAAAAAGCGTTCGGCGAATACTCCACGGCGCTGTATGAGATTCTCGCGCGCGAGCCCAAGGCAACGCTGCAGGATCTCGGCGACGCCGTCGACTACACCGTCAAGAAGATCGGCATCGATCATGTCGGCCTCAGCTCCGACTTCAATCACGGCGGCGGGCTCGTCGGCTGGGAACATGTCGGCGACAACCGCAACGTCACCGCCGAGCTGATGCGACGAGGTTATTCAGACCAGGATATCGCCAAGCTCTGGGGCGGCAATTTCCTGCGAGTGTGGGAAGAAGTGCAGCGGCAAGCGGCCGAGCCCGCTCGAACCGATCCGTCCGACTTATCGACACGCGTTTCGGCGCACTGACAGCATGGGGAAACAACACATGCATCGCCGATGGCTGCCGCTAACACAGCTGCTCGGCTTGCGTGTGATGCATCCACTATGAAAAGCGCAACTCAGAATATCGCAGTCAACAGCCATGGCGCATCGATGCCGGGATTTCGCGCTTTGGCGGGCATGTACGCACAACGGCAACTCGTAGTCGCGAGCGATCGGGATCATCTGCAAGTCATGCTCGATGGCGAGACGTTGAGCGGCGCCCGCTTGCAACAGAACGGCCCGGAGGCCGTCCTGCATCTGCAATTCGAGCGTGCTCTGCGGTTGGAAATGCAACGTCACAGCTTGCTCGCAATGGCGGAAGTCCTGTTCACCACGCGGGCCGATTTGCAACGCTTCGAGCTCGCCGCGGCTTCGCCGGAGCTCGTTCGATCACTGCAACACGACGGCCTCTTGCACGGCCACGGCAACCAACGAATCACATGTGACGCCGTATCGTTCTGGCAGCACTCACCGCCATGGCTGACGAGACCAGGTGACTGCGCGTATCCGCAGCAGTACGTGACGAGCAACGGCACCCGCCATCCTTTGCGGCCGCCGCAGCCGCATGGCGTGCTGTATCGACGATATATTCCCTGGATCGGCCGGACCGTGAGCTTCGAGCTGCTCGACCCGGACAGAGATCTACCGGCCTGGCATCGCTGGATGAACGATCCGCGCGTGGCGTATTTCTGGACCGAGCAAGGCGATCTCGAAGCGCATCGCGCCTACGTTCAAAAGCAGCTCGCCGATCCTCACACCCTGCCGGTCATCGGTCGCTTCGATGACGTTGCCTTCGGTTACTTCGAGATCTACTGGGCGAAAGAGGACCGTATCGCGCCGTTCTATGACAGCCAGGATTACGATCGTGGCCTGCATCTGCTGGTCGGAGAAGAGGCGTTCCGTGGCCGGGCGTACTACACCGCCTGGTTCTCCTCGATCTGCCACTTCATGTTTCTCGACGACGTGCGCACGCAACGTATCGTCTGCGAGCCGCGTTCGGACAACACGCGGCAGATCGCGAATTTCGATCGCTGTGGCTTCGCCAAGCTCAAGACGTTCGATTTCCCGCACAAGAACGCCATGCTGGTCATGCTGCTGCGGGAGCGCTTCTTTGCCGAACGGCGCTATCTGCCCGACGTGTCTAGCAGGGCCGATACCACCCGACCCAATCAGGACCCGATGAATGAGCCACGCAGCCTCAGCGCATGACACCTACGACCTGATCGGCATCGGCTTCGGGCCTTCCAACCTGGCTCTGGCGATTGCGCTCGATGAGCTGTCGGAAACCCATGGCCGCCATCTGCAAACGCTGTTCGTCGAAAAACAGCAGAGCTACCGCTGGCATGGCGGCACGCTGGTCGACCAGAGCACGCTGCAGATCTCCTTTCTCAAGGACCTGGTCTCGCTGCGCAATCCGACCAGCCCATACAGCTTCGTCAACTATCTGCACCAGCACGGCCGGCTGGTGGACTTCATCAACATGGGCACGTCCTATCCGTGCCGAATGGAATACAACGATTATCTGCGCTGGGCCGCGCAGAATTTCGCCAGCCGGGTGAAATATGGCGAGATGGCCCTACGCATCGAGCCGGCGCACTGCGGCGACGACATCGATCGATTGCGGCTGCTGACGAGAGATCACAAGGGCTACGAAAGATCTTATGAAACTCGCGGGATCGTGATCGGCTGCGGCGGGACGCCGCACATACCGCCGCTCTTCGCCGGGCTCTCGAGTGACCCGAGAGTGTTCCATCATTCCACCTATCTCAGCGGCATCAGTCAGCTCCGCGCGCGGGCGGACGGAAGGGTTCGCGTCGCCATCGTCGGCGCGGGCCAAAGCGCCGCGGAGGCATTCATCGATCTGCACGAGCGTTTCCCCACCTCCGAGGTCGACCTGATCTTTCGCGCATCGGCGCTGAAACCGGCCGACGACAGTCCGTTCGTCAATGAAATTTTCGCCCCGGACTACGTCGACCTGGTGTTCGGTCAAGCCGCCGCGGACCGGGAGAAATTCATCGACGAATATCGCAATACCAACTACGCGGTCATCGACCGAGACCTGCTCGAACAGATGTACGGAATTCTGTACCGACTGAAAGTCTGCAACCAGCGCCGACATGCGATGCTCGCTCGCCGACGAATCGAAGCCGCCGCGGCGACCGCGACCGGCATACAGCTCACGCTGGTGGATATAGCCACCGGCGCCGAGCAAACGCGACTTTACGATGTCGTCGTACTTGCCACCGGCTACCAGCGTCGCTCGCATCTCGATCTGCTGGCCCCGCTACGAGAGCATCTTCCCGATTTTGCCGTGGACCGCAGCTATCGACTGCGCGCCGCTCCCACGCTGACAGCGCCCATCTTCCTGCAGGGATTTTGCGAATCCAGCCATGGGCTGAGCGACACCCTGCTGTCGGTGCTGCCGATCCGGGCGGCGGAGATTGGTGCGGACATCTATCGATGCCTACCCGACGCAGCCGCACGCGATCAGCTGACTCAACCGGCATCGGCGAGTGCCTGAGAGCGCTCTTTTTGCAGAGTCGCGTGCGGAAAAATTTTTCGCTTACTGAACATTGGACACGACGCATGAATCGCCACCTGATCTTTGCCGCGCAGATGTTCTTCGTTGGCTTGCTGGCTATGACTGCCGCGCATGCCGACAAGGGCATGCGGCCGGGAACGGTATTCAAAGACTGTCAACGGTGTCCCGAACTGGTGGTACTGCCTGCCGGCAGCTTCATGATGGGATCACCGGAGGAGGAGCCGGCCAGACAATCCGATGAAGGCCCAGTGCACAACGTGACATTCGCCCGCCCCTTCGCCGTCAGCCGTTACCATGTCACCGTCGCGGAGTGGGCCGTATTCGCCAAGGAGACCGGTTTCGTCCTCAAAGATGGCGATACGCGCCCGGGACGCGAATGCGTCGCGGGCAAGCCGCGCTATCCCCAAACTGCCCGACACCCGGCAGTCTGTCTCGATTTCGACGATGCCCACGCTTACATCCAATGGCTTGCCAAGAAAACCGGCAAGCCCTATCGAATGATCAGCGAAGCAGAATGGGAATACGCCGCCCGCGCTGGCTCCACGGGCCCCTTTCCTTTTCCTTTCGACGACGAACCCACTTACGGCATCTATAGCCATGCCAACACCTACGGCGATAAAGATGGCTATAGCTACGTTGCCCCTGTCGGCAGCTTTCCGGCCAACGCCTTCGGCATGTATGACATGCACGGCAACGTTCACGAGTGGGTCGAGGACTGCGCTCACGAAGATTATGTCGGCGCACCGCAGGATGGCAGTGCGTGGCTGGAAGAGAACGACGGGAATTGCAAGCGACGCCACATCCGCAGTAACGACTGGATCGAACCCTCCGTATTCTCGCGCTCCGCCAATCGAAACGACCGGCAAGCTGACGTTCGCGGCGACTGGATCAGCTTTCGCGTGGTGCGGCCGCTGTGAAAGCGCAAGTCATGGCATTGCGGAATGAATCTCCCACCATGGCACGAAGCCTTTGTGCGTAGTCGGCCATGTATGCCGGCCGCAGGCTGATGATCGACTACGATCGGCACGGACTGCACATAAGCCTGTGACGAGTACTCGACCAGCGCGTCGCCCCCTCGAACTGGCGGCCATTTGTCAGGGCTCGGCCGACAATACCGGACCGCGACGGGTCGACCGACTCGCGTTCCTGAGGCCTGAAGCCAGGGCACCCGATGAATTTTTCCGGTTTTGTTCGGTCGGTTCGTCTTATTTCATTTAGCTCGTCTCGATGGGGTCTGAAGGCGATGGCCGCCCGTATTTCATCTCGGCAGCAGATTGCTCTCCATGTCGTTGCTGCGCTGGTAGCCAACTACGTCTTTACCTGGGGATTCATCGCCCTGGGCGTGGCGGGATTATTCGCGGCAGGCACGGAATTCCACGACGCCGAAAGCCTGGCATCCATGCTGGGCCTGCTCGTGTTTCTCACGGCATTCCTGTGGACCTTCGCCGCTCGCAGCCTCCCCAGAGCATGTCTAGTACTCGTCGGTGGGGGCGCCCTCATGGCGGGAACGGCCTCGCTCATCCAGGCCCTGCTGATTCGAGCCTACTGATGTTCCAAAGCTTCCGATCGGCGATGACCTGGATCCATACCTGGTTCGGCCTGGTGCTGGGTTTCGTGCTGATGGGCGCCTTCTTCTTCGGGGCGCTGTGCGTCTTCGATCGCGAGATCGACAAATGGGCGATCCCCGAAGCGCGCTTCGAAGTGCAGCCGATGCCCTCGTTCGACCGGGTGCTGTTGCCCGAGTTCGAAGCCATGTCGCCCAGTCTCGAGACCATGCAGATATGGGGCATTGTCGCCGATAATCGTAGCTCACTCATCGATCTCGTCTCGATCCATGAGACATCGGCCCAAGGCGACGCTCGCACCGAGCGAGTCGTCAAAATGCTCGACCCGCGCACCGGCAAGGTCACGAACGGCGACCATTTCAAGATCGGAAGCGAGTTCTTCTACCCGCTGCACTACAGCCTGACGCTCGATTGGCAGGGGCTGGGTGAGTGGATCGTCGCCTTCTCGGGAATGATGATGCTTGCTGCCTTGATCAGCGGCATCGTCATTCACCGCAAGTTGTTCCGTGAATTTTTCACCTTTCGTCCGGGTAAGGGCTTTCGACGCAGCACGCTCGATCTGCACAATCTTACCGGCGTGGTAGCGCTGCCCTTTCATTTTTTCTTCGCCTTCACCGGCGTGCTGATTTTTGTGGGGCAGTATTTCCCCATCGGTACCACGCAACTTGCGCAGTTGCACGAACTGCACGAGCAACTCGAAATCGGCGAAAGCAAGATTCCGACCGAACGCTCCGGCCACGCCGCGCCGCTGGCTTCGGTGGACGCGATGATGGCCGAGGCGCGGCGGCGCTGGGCCGCGCACGGTATGCCGGGCGAAGTCGGTGTGATCCATCTACGCTTCGTTGGCGACGCCAACGCGCATGTCGCGATCTACCCCGCAGCCACCAATTCACTACAGGATCTCCTCAATGGGGTTCATTTCAACGGCGCAACGGGCGCGGTGCTGCAAGTCGATCCGGCTCCAAACGCGGTTCAGCAGGTCGCTGGCTTCCTGACCGGTCTGCATCTCCAGCCATTCCGCCACTGGCCGCTGCGCTGGCTCTACGCGCTGGGCGGTCTCGCGGGTTGCGTGTGTATTGCCACAGGGCTCCTTTTTTTCGTGGAGAAGCGCAAGCACCAGCATGCCAAACAAGGCAGTCAAGCCATCCACGTGGTCGATGCACTAGCCGTCACTACCGTTACCGGCATGGTGATTGCCACGCTGGGCATTCTGATCGTCAACCGGCTGCTGCCGGATACGCTGCCGGCCGGCTGGCCACGACACGACGATCTGGAGCGCTACGCATTCTGGTTCGCATGGCTGTTAGCCATGGCTCACGCGTTCTGGCGCACAGCGCCAGTCGCACAAGGACGCATGGCTCCGGCTTGGGTCGAACAGTGCTGGACGATCACTGTCATGTCGGTAACCGCCGTGCTGCTGAACTGGATTACCACCGGCGATCATCTATTGCGCACGTTGAGCGACACGTATTGGCCTGTAGCCGGACTGGATCTGGCGCTGCTCACAGTCGCGGCGATTGCCGCGCTGGCTGGCCGCAAAATCAAGCGACGTGCCGAAAATGCATCGATGATTGCCGAATCCGTCGCACAGGATGCCGCGCGTGCGTGATGCATTGCTTCTGATCGCCGCGTTCGTCACCAGCATCGCCGGCATGGGGTGGCTGGCCTTGAGCATGGACGTGCATTGGCGACAGGTCTGTGGCAACGCGTTTGGAAGCCCGGCGCCCACAAAACGCCTGCGTGCCTTGGGAACGCTGGGCCTGGGCACGTCGCTGGTGCTATGTCTGTCGGTAAATCATGCCTCGATAGCATCGTTGGTATGGGTCATGGCCCTGACCGCGGCCGCGTTCAGCATCGCATTCATTCTCACCTGGCGAGCGCACTGGCTGCGTTTGCTGTTTCCCCCCGCCCGACCGACGGCCGGCTGAATCTTGGATTTGGCGCGCTGAGACCTCGTTGCATCGGGTGCCTGTTGTATTTGCAGCGTGGACACGGTCAACCATTCCGGTTTCTGCGAGGCCCGTCGTCTTAAATGCAGTTCGATAATCCTGGCCCCCGGAATCCGCAAGAAAATGCATCCCAATTCGCGTCTCAAGTCAGCGGTCAAAGCCCTGCTCGTTCATCTGCGCAGCGACCTCAATCCCTCGATTGCCACGTTGAGCCTGGCGACCGCCATGCTGACCGTGGCGGGCCAGGTCCAGGCGCAGGACATGGAGTTCAATATCCCGGCGCAAGCGCTCGACACCGCGCTGCAGGCATTCGGCAAACAGACCGGCTTGCAGATGTTGTACAGCCCGGACAGCATCGAAGGCCTGCGCAGCAATGGCGTGCGCGGACAGTTGTCATTCGATGCCGCTGTCGAACAACTGCTGCGAGGCACGCGGCTCGCTTATGAAATCAGCGGATCGACGGTAACGCTGCGTCAAGCGCCGCAGACATTGAGAAAAATTCGCGTCGAGGACGATGCAGAGCAGTCCGAAGGCACCGGCTCGTACACGACCCAGTCCATGAGCGCTGCCATCGGCCTGTCCTTGTCACCGCGCGAAACGCCACAATCGGTCAGTGTGCTCACGCGCGAGCAGATGGACGACTTCAACTTGCGCACTCTGCAAGACGTTGCGAAGGCAACGCCCGGCCTGTACACGAAAATGACTGGTGTCTCCATCGAGGAGTCGAGCTTTTACGCGCGCGGTTTCAATATCGGTTATCTCAGCGTCGACGGTTCGCCGCTGAGCATTTCAAACTACAACTCCTATAATGTGTCGGCCGACCTGGTCATGTATGACCGGGTGGAAGTCGTGCGTGGCGCCACTGGCCTGCTGCAAGGCGCAGGCGACCCTTCCGCCAGCATCAACCTGGTGCGCAAACGGCCGACTGCCCAGCCGCTATTGAATCTCTCCGCCGACATCGGCAGCTGGAACTACAAGCAAATCAGCATCGACGCCGGCCACGCGCTCAATCAGGCTGGCACAGTGCGAGCACGCGTCGTAGGTGCCTGGCGTGACAGCGACAGCTTCGTGGATGTCACTGGCACTGAGAATCGGACGATCTACGGCATATTGGAAACCGATCTGGGATCCGCGACCGTACTGAGCGCCGGCGGCTCGGTGCAGCGTAACCGAACGGATGGCGCGTTCACCGGCCTGCCGACTTATCCCGATGGTCGCCATATCGGGCTATCACGCTCGACCTATCTCGGCACACCGGACAGCTTCCGCGACACTGACACCGACACAGTTTTCGTCGAGCTCGAGCATAAATTCGCCAATGACTGGACATTCAAGGCAGTGGCCACTCACATCGACGCTCAGTTGAATTCGCGCTTCACGAATAATTCACGGATCGCGAACAGTGAAACCACCGTGCGCCAGTCGGAGAACGGCTGGAACTACAAGACGAAGCAAAACGTCGTCGATCTGCGCGTCCAGGGCCCTGTGCAATGGTTCGGCCGCGAGCACGAGCTCCTGATCGGCGCCAGCTACCGCGACGATGAAATCAACGCTCAACAACGCTGGGGCGGTGGCGGTGGACGCGTGGTCGACATTTATGCGTGGGACCCCAACGCATATCGCCTAACCGGCGCACTGCCCGCCAGCCCCTTGGGGAATGCATGGGACACGCAGGAGGAAGGACTGTACGCCGCCGGTAAATTCCACGTAGCCGAGCCATTGCGTGTCATCGTGGGCGGACGCTTGGATTGGTACACGCAGGACATCACTGGGTGGTACACCGGCACTCCCTCCTGGACACGCTCTCTGGAGGAGAAAGCGGAATTCGTCCCCTACGCCGGCGCGGTATATGACGTCGGACGCAATCACTCGGTCTATGCCAGCGTCACCGAAGTATTCACCCCGCAAAGCGTGTTCGATGTCAACGGCAACACGCTCGACCCGATCACCGGCACCAACTACGAAGCGGGTTTCAAGGGAGAGTATTTCGACGGCGCGCTGAACACCAGCGCGGCCATCTTCCGCATCAAGCAACGTAATCGTTCGATCAGAGACAGTGCCAATTGCCCATCCGGCGGTGCCGTCGAGTGTTATCGAGCCGCCGGCGAAGTCGAAGGCAACGGCTTCGAGCTGCAGATATCCGGCGCCGTACTGCCGGGATGGCAGGTGTCAGCGGGTTACACTCATGTCCGCACCAAGTACACCAAGGATGCGAACCCGAGCATCATCGGCAAGCGCATCAGCACTGATGAACCCGAAAATCTGTTCAAGTTCTATACGAGCTATCAGTTGCCGGGGCGCTTCAACCAATGGAACATCCACGGTGCGGTACAGGCACAAAGCAAGTTCTATAACGCGGAAGAGCCCGACTACTATACCTCGCAAGGCGGCTACGCAGTCGTCGATGCCGGCGTTGGCTACGACGCAAACGAACGCCTGCATCTGCAGCTCAATGTTGCCAATGTGTTGGACAAGACTTACTACACGACGTTGGGATATTCCTGGACTGCAAGCTACGAACAATACGGCGCGCCGCGCAGCTTCATGCTGACCGCGAAATACTCGTTCGCACAGTAACATGCGCCAGCAGTAGCACTCGATTCGTCGTCAAGCAGCTCCCCCCTGCTTGGCGGGGTTGAGCAGCGGATCCAATACCAGATTCCGCTGCTTACCCCTGCTTGATAAAAGCGAGGCGCCTGATCCCGGGAAGGCGCCGACGGCACGCATTTAGCGGCGATCTCGCAAATGATCCCGCCGCACAATTAGCCTTGTCCCATCAGCCAGCAACGCCCCACGCGTCGCTGGCGCATCTTTCTATCGAGGTGGCCTCTGCAGAACTGGTTGCAGGTTGTTTGGCAACTACCCTTCAACCAGATCGAGGCCACCGCCTCGAATGCGCGAAAGAAACGTTACGCCACGTATTTTGCTCAGTCGCATCCCATCACGAAGCGGCTATCCGCAAGCTCACCTGAACAGTACCGCTGTTGCCATTTCCGAGGTCGGAGAGCAAGTGCGCGGCTGAGTAGATGAATCGTTCGTTCGTGATAATCGACGTATGTGTAGCATCGACATCGTAGGAATCGAGCCCAGGAGTGTCGAGGTATGTTCGTAACCTGTCTTTATCATCCTGCGGGCGTTCTGCAGCCCACCAGCAGTGAGGTCTCACGTCGAGAGAGACCGGGGCAGCCGCATATTCGTCGTTGAGCGCATGCAAGTTTCTGAAGGTCATGAAGATGCCGGCCAGATCCGTGCCGTTCATTGCCGCGTAGCCCTCCAGCAGGCGATTCCGGTTGTTGGAAAGTATTTGGTCCAACACGCCCGCAAGCGCCGCGCTGGATACGAAGGGATCATCGACCAGGCCGGCAAGCACGTCGTCCATCTCGAGCGTG
>Ga0182736_1003277_pt1 | contig 11090 bp, 11 predicted proteins | sample eDN5th30CKraftBY_FD_128882 | JGI IMG/M metagenome (GOLD analysis project Ga0182736, IMG submission 128882) | Enriched backyard soil microbial communities from Emeryville, California, USA - eDNA 5th pass 30_C Kraft BY (version 2) (version 2) | ecosystem: Environmental > Terrestrial > Soil >...
GCGGCCGCGGTCGCCGCGGGCCTCGTGCTGGCGGCCGCCGCGGCCCGGGACCGCGCCGACCAGCTGCGAGAGGCGTTGGACAGCAGCCGGACCATCGGCGCGGCGATCGGGATCCTGATGGTCCGCGACGGCGTGACGCGTGACGCGGCGTTCGCCGCGCTGCGTGAGGCCAGTCAGCTGCGCAACCGCAAGCTGCGCGACCTGGCCGCGGAGATCGTCGCGAGCCGAACCGGTTGACCGATCGAGGGAACCCGGAGGACTTCCATCGTGCTACGATATTTATATGTCGTGACACGACATTTCTGTGTCGAGGCGAGGAGGAACCATGTGGGAGGACGTCGCCGTCGCGCTGGCGTGCACCGGGTTCGTGATCGCGTTCGCGGTCGTCGCGCTCGAGCTGTGGACCATGGGGCGGCTCGGCGAGCTCACCGGCCGGGGCGGCACCCGTCCGGCGGACTTCGCGCCGCACCCGGAGCACGCCCCGGAGCGGTCGAGGCCGGTGCCCTGACCGCTTCGGCCACGGCCGCCCCCGGCCGTCCCGGCGACACGCACGCCTCCGGGGGCCGGGGCTCCGGTCAGGCGGTGAAGCCCTTCGCCCGGCCGGAATCGTGCGGGCCCCACAGGGTCGTCGTCACCTCGCGCCGCACCAGCGGGGCGACCTGCTCGGCGAACCGGGTCAGCACCTCCTGCTGCTGCGCGTAGGGCAGCGTCGGGTTGACCGACACCGACTGCACGTCGTGCCGGAACGACTTGTGGTAGTCGACGATCTTCTCCGCCACCCGCTCCGGCGTCCCGACCAGCGCCGGCCCGTGCGCGACGGCCTCCTCGATCGTCGCGAACGACGTCACCTTGCCCGGCCGGTCGTCGCCGGCGTGCGCGGCGCGCATCTTCGCGGCGAACCCCTCGTAGATCGGCCGGTACTGCGCGACGGCCTCGGCGTCGGTGTCGGCGAGGAACAGCCCGCCCGAGCCGGAGCCGACGTAGCCGACGGCCGGGTCGTGCCCGTTGGCCACCAGCTGCTCGCGGTAGCGCTCGATCAGCACCAGGTAGTTCTCCCTGGGCTGCAACGCGTTCGCCGAGAAGATCGGATCGCCCCACCTCGCGGCGAGGTCGACCGCGACGGTGGACGTCGCCGACCCGTGCCAGATCCGGAACGGGCCGTCGAACGGGCGGGGGTGCGTCGTCACCGAGTCGAGGTCCGCGTGGTGGGTGCCCTTCCACGACACCCCTTCATCGCGCAGCAGCCGGCGCAGCAGCTCGTAGTTCTCGGTGAGGTACTCGTACTGCTTGGCGAGCTCCAGCCCGAAGAGCGGGAAGTGCTTGTCCTCGTTGCCCTTCCCGATCACGATCTCGAGCCTGCCGCCGGAGAGCTGGTCGATGGTCGAGTAGTCCTCCGCGACGCGGACCGGGTCGAGCAGCGAGAGCACCGTCACCCCGGTCGAGAGCAGGATCCGGCTCGTGGCCTGGGCCAGCGCGCCGAGCAGCACCGTGGGTGCGGACGAGACGAACTCCCCCGCGTGCCGCTCACCGACGGCGTACGAGTCGAACCCCAGACGCTCCGCCAGCACCGCGGTCTCCACGACCCGGCGCAGCCGCTCGTGGACCGAGACGATCTCCCCGGTCACCGGGTGCGGTGTGTGCGGGACGATGTCGAGAACCTGGAACCTCATTGAACCCCTTCTCCGGTGTGGCCGGGGCGGCGGTCGACGAGCCGTGCGCTCATCGGGCCCGCGCCCACTCCCCGTCGAGCGCCCGGGAGATCCGGTTGACCGACAGCACGGTGGCGGCGATCGTCAGGCCCGGCAGCGCGCACAGCCACCACGACGTCGCCAGGTAGTTGCGACCCTCGGCGATCAGCGAGCCCCACTCCGGCGCGGGCGGCGGCGCGCCGTAGCCGAGGAACGACAGCGAGGAGATGGCGAGGATCGCCAGCCCGAACTCCAGCACGGCGAGCACCAGCACCGGGCCGGCCGCGTTGGGCAGCACGTGCCGCGCGAGCGTCACGTGCCGGCGGGTGCCGATCGCCCTGGCCGCCTCGACGTAGGTCGACTGCCGGATGCGCAGGGTCTCCGCCCGCATCACCCTGGCGAAGCTCGCGACGCTGGCCACCCCCACCGCGATCGCCACCTTCACCGTGCCGTAGCCGAGCGCGGTGATCAGCGCGAGCGAGAGCAGGATCGCCGGGATCGACAGCAGCACGTCGACGACGCGCATGAGCGCCTCGTCGACCCAGCGGCCGACGAAGCCCGCGAGCAGGCCGATCAGCCCGCCGACGACGAGCGCCACCGCGACGGCGATCAGCGTCGCCTGCAGCGACAGCGACGCGCCGTGCACGACGCGTGTGTAGAGGTCGCGGCCCAGGTAGTCGGTCCCGAACACGTGCGCGCCGCTGGGCGGGCGCAGTTTGTCGGCGACGACCCCGACGTTCGGGTCGCCCGGCGCCAGCACGCCCGGCGCGAACGCGGCGAGCAGCACCAGCGCCACGACGACCACCGCGGCGAGGAGCCCCGGTCTGCGGCCGAGGAAGCGCAGCAACCGTCGGCGCCGCTCCTTGCGCGACAACGGCTCGGACCGGGCCACGCCCGCGGGCGCGGCGGCCTCCGTCGAGTCCGGCCTGATCAGCAGCTCGGTCATGCGGTCGCCGGCACCCCCCTCGTGATCCTCGGGTCGAGCACCGGGTACACCAGGTCGACCAGCAGGTTGACGCCCACGAACACCACCGCGGAGAACAGCACGATCCCCTGGACCATCGGGATGTCCTGGACGCCGACGGCCTGCACCATGAGCCGGCCCAGTCCCGGCCGGGTGAAGACGGTCTCCACCACGACCGTCCCGGCGAGCAGGTTGCCGGCCACGTAGCCGAGCACCGTCAGCGCCGGGATGACGGCGTTGGGCAGCGCGTGGCGCAGGTGGATCGCGCCGCGCCCGACGCCCTTCGCCCGTGCGGTCTGGACGTACGCCTCGTCGAGCGCGGTCTGCAGGCTCTTCGCGAGCACCTGCGCGACCAGCGCGCCCGTCGGCAGGCCGAGCGTCACCGACGGCAGGACCAGCGACCGGAAGCCGGTCGACCCCACCGACGGCAGCAGGTGCAGGTCGAACGCGAAGATCTGCACCAGCATCAGCCCGACCCAGAACACCGGCAGCGAGACCGCCAGCGACGGGAGCGCCATGAGGCCCTGGCGCAGCCAGCGGAACCGTGTGTAGGTCGCGACGACCGCCACCACGGTGCCCAGCACGACGGCGACGAGCAGGCCGCCGAGCGCGATCTGCAGCGTGGGTGGCAACGCCGCCAGGACGGCGCTCCGCACGTCCTCGCCGGTCTGGATGGACGTGCCCAGGTTCCCGTGCAGCGCCTCCCACAGCCGGTTGCCGTACTGCACGACCACCGGCTGGTCGAAGCCGTAGCGCGCCTTGAGCGCCTCGATCGCGGCGGGCGAGAGCGGCTCGCCGTCGAGCCCGCCGCTCGCCATCGTCGTGACCGGGTCGCCGGGCAACAGGTACAGCACGGCGAAGCTGACGGTGTAGGCGGCCCACAGCACCGCGACCGCGGTGACGATGCGCCGCACCAGGTACCGGGTCACGGCGCGGTCACCCGCTCGTTCGGCACGGTCACGACGTTCCCCCCATCACGACTTCCCCCGGGTCACGACTTCCCCCGGTCACGACTTCCCTCGCGCACGACGAGCTCCGTTCCTCGAACCGTCAGGCCGACTTCCACGCGTCGTGCAGCTGGATGCGCGACGACGCGTCGAACGTGACGCCGTGCACGGTCGGCCCCACCGCCAGCACCGTCGTCAGCTCGACGACCGGCACGTAGAAGCCCTGCGTGAGCAACAGCTGCTGGGCCTGGCCGACGAGCCGGGTGCGCTCGGCCGGGTCCGGCTCGCCCGCCTGGGCCACCAGCACCGGCTCGAGCGGGCTCTGCGGAATCCGGTAGAAGTTGGAGCCGGCGACCGAGAACTGGCTGCGCAGCAGGTCGGGATCGGCCCGGGTCAGGTTGCCCCACAGTGCGGTGAAGTCGCCCGCGGCCTGCTGGCTCGCCAGCTGCGCGACCGGGACCTGCTGGATCCGGATGTCGATGCCGACGGCCTTGGCCTGCTGCTGGATCAGCTCCATCGCCGGCTGGTTGGTCCCGGCGACCGGGGCGTAGGTGACCGGGATCGTGAGCTCCTGGCCGTCCTTGGCGCGGATGCCGTCGGGCCCGGGGACCCAGCCGGCCGCGTCGAGGACGGACCGCGCCTTGGCCGCGTCGAAGACGACGAGCGCCGACTCGTCGGCGTAGGACGGCGTCGTCGAGGCCAGCACGCTGGTCGCCGCCCTGGTCTGCGACGGGAAGACCCCGCCCACGATGTCCTGGCGGTTGATCGCCAACGACAGAGCCTGTCGCACAGCGGGATCGGCGACGACGGGCTTGCTGAGGTTGAACCCGATGCCGAACACGATGCCCGGGTTGGGGCGGGCGAGCAGCTGGTCGCCGGCACCCGTCAGGGGCGCCTCGTCCTGCTGCCCGATGCTGCCGATCGCGTCGACCTCACCGGACTGCAGCGAGCCGGTCCGGACACCGGACTCCGGCACGATCGTGAACCGCAGGGTGTCGAGGTACGCCTCGCCCGGGTGGGCGAACAGCGACGAGCCCCAGTCGTAGCCCGGCCGCTTGGCGAGCGTGATCGAGGCGTTCTTGACGTAGCTCTGCAGCGTGAACGGACCCGAGCCGATCACACCGGCGCAGCGGTCGTCGTCGGACCTGGCGACCGAGGCCGGCGACAGGATCCCGAGGCTGTGGGTCGAGGTGGCCTGCAGGAACTGGACGTTCGGCTGGGTGAAGCTCACGGTGAGCTGCGTCGGGCTCTGCACCGTCGTCCCCGCGTACCCGGCGAGGTAGCCCTTCGCGAGCGCCGCGCGGACCCCGAGCGACGGGATGCGGTCGAAGTTGGCCTTCACCGCCGCGGCGTCGAGCGGGGTGCCGTCGGAGAACGTGACCCCGGTCCGCAGGGTGAAGGTGAAGCTCCTGGCGTCCGGGGAGGTCTGCCACGCCGTGGCCAGCCACGGCTTCAGTTCTCCGGTCCTCGGGTCCTGGTCGGTCAGCGAGTCGACCAGCTGACGCACGGAGTAGATCGTGTCGTTGCTCGCGACCTGCTGGGGGTCGACACAGCCCGCGTCGCTGCCGACGGCGAAGGTGAGCGTGCCGCCGGCCCGCGGCGGACCCGCGTCGGCCTCCGTTCCCGAGCTCCCCCCGCCGCAGGCGGCCAGCACCAGTGCGGCGGCGGCGAGGAGGGCCGGGAACATCGCTGCCCGGCGCGATCGTGCGGTCATCGGTGGTTCCTTCTTCGGGAGGGAGCGTCCCCGTCGGCGGGTGGGCCGGACGGGGCCGGTCGTGGTCGGCGGTCGGACGGGTTCGGGGTCAGGACGGCGCGTGGCCGGTGTGGTTCGCCGAGGCCCACGGGCGGGTGCAGGCCGAGGTTGTCGCGCAGGGTCGAGCCCGTGTACTCGCTGCGCATCACGCGCCGTCGAGGGCGGCGGCGAGACGGAGGTGGGCCATGAGGTGACCTCTCGTGCACGAGCGTGGACGGGCCAGGGTCGTCAGACCCGACAGACCGCTCCGGCCGTGCGCTTGAGGTCGACGTGCAACCGCCGCACTCCCAGGAACATCGCATCCTCCATCGCTCCCGGCTTTAGCACCCGCACCCGCTCGGGCGGGGGGTTGCTGCGGCGTCGTCGAGCCAGGTCTCTCGGCCGCTCTGGATGGTGTGTCCCCGGAGGAACTTCTGCACTCTACGTACATGGACGCGGGCGGCGTCAATCCTCCGGGCGACGATGTGACACACACGGACCGAAACGCGGTGTCGACGGGATCGACCTGTCCGAACACCGCGGCCCCGATCCCATTCCGCAGGACGATTCGGGATGCGGTCGCCGATGCGCCGGACATTCGGCTCGGGACGCGACGGCCCCGTCGGCGGCCGGGCGCCTGCCCGGCCGCCGGCGTCGCGGCGCCCGCCGCGGGCGGGATCAGGGTCGTGTGGGCTCGCCGGGCACGGCCGGGGTGCTCGGCGCGCCGGCCGGGCCGGTGGGCCGCGGCGGCTGCAGCGCCGGCGCGCGCCGCAACGCCGCGCGGGCGATCGCGAGCTCGTGCGCGACCTCCGCCGCGATCAGCTCGACGTGCAGCGCACCCGCGTCCGGGTCACCGAGCAGCGCCCGGTTGCGTTCCAGGAGCGACTCGAGGCCGTCGAGCAGCCGGGCGGCGATGTGCGCGCGGCGCCGCTCCCGTGGCGAGGGCTCCGCGGAGATCGAGCGGGCAGGTGCGGGCAGGGTGTGGATGGGCGGGGTGTGAGTGGCGGGGGTGTGAGTGGGCGGGGTGTGAGTGGGCACGGCGTCGACGGACATGGCGTTGCTCCGATGTCGGGAGGGGTGACCGGGGGCGGGCGGGGTCACCGACGGAGCGCGGCCTCCGTGCGTCCGAAGTCGACGTGACGACGCCGCGACAACGCCGGCCGGGTGCCGTCCATGACGTCCTCCATCGACCCCGGCGGGAGCACCCGCACCCGCACGGGGCGGGGGGTTGCTGCGGCGTCGTCGAGCCGGGTCTCTCGGCCGCTCTGGATGGGTCTGCTTTCACTGTAGGCAGCGAGGCCCGCGGGGTGTCAATACCGGAGTGTCGATACGGAGCCGCCGGCGACGGGGTGCAGCGGCGGCCGACAGGGACAGGCTTAAGCGCCGCGGGGCCGGGTATGGACCGATATGCCTGCCGTCGTCCACGGGTCCGCGCGGACCCCCGTCCGCACCGAGGACCGCACGTGATCCTTCTCTGTCCTCCCGGGGTGTACAAGGCCCAGTCCGACACCCACCTGCTCGCCGGCCGCGTCGCCCAGCTCGCACACGGGCGGCACGTCCTCGACCTCGGCACCGGAACCGGGGCGCTCGCGCTCACCGGCGCGCGGGCCGGGGCGCAGTCCGTGACCGCCGTCGACCTCTCCCGACGCTGCGTCGCCACCACGCGGCTGAACTTCCTGCTGCACCGCACACCCGTCCGGGTCCACCGCGGCGACCTGTACGAGCCGGTGCGCGGCCGCCGGTTCGGGCTGATCGTCGCCAACCCGCCGTACGTGCCGTCGGAGACCTCGGTCCTGCCCCGGCACACCCGCGGCCGCAGCTGGGACGCGGGCCCGACCGGGCGCGCGATCCTCGACCGGATCTGCGACGGCGCGCCCGAGCACCTCGAGGACGACGGCACGCTGCTGCTGGTGCACTCCGCGGTGTGCGGCCCCGAGCGCACGCTCGAGCGGCTCGCCGCCGCCGGGCTGGCGGCCGACGTCGTCGACCGCGCGCGCATCCCGTTCGGGCCGGTGATGCGCTCGCGTGCCCAGCTGCTCGAGCGCAGCGGTCTCATCGAGCCGGGCGCACACCTCGAGGAGCTGGTCGTCGTCGAGGCCCGTCGTGGTTGAGCACCGGCTCGGGCGGCCGGAGCCGACCCGCATCGTGCTGACCGAGGAGGGCCCGGCTCTGGTCAGCGGCCCGGTCGAGCTGGAGCTGCCCGACGGGTCGCGGGTGCGCTCGGACCGCGCCGTCACCGCCGTGTGCCATTGCCGCCGCAGCAAGCGCTACCCGATCTGCGACGCGAGCCACCGGCGCAAGGTGCGACAGGAAGGACGTGAGGCATGACCGGGACGCTGGACCGCCCCCGTACCGCGGCGCCCGAGCTGCCCACGCCGCGCGGACCGCTGTCCGGGGCCGTCGTCGCCGCGTTGCGCGGCGATCCGGTCCCCGCCGTCGACACCGCGGACGCCGACCCCTACGGCGACGACCTGCAGCTCGCGCTGCACTGCTGCTACGAGCTGCACTACCGGGGGTTCGCCGGCGTCGACGACGACCGCGAGTGGGACCCGGCGGTCCTCGGCCTGCGCCGGGAGCTGGAGCAGGTCTTCCTCGCGGCGCTGCGGGCCGACGTCGAACCGGGCGACGACGTCGCCGCCGAGGTGGAGTCGTTGCTCGTCGAGCCGGTGGGGCCGGGGGTGCGCGGGGTGTCGCACCACCTGCAGCGCGACGGGACCCTCGGGCAGCTGCGCGAGTACGTCGCGCACCGGTCGATCTATCACCTCAAGGAGGCCGACCCGCAGGCGTGGGTGATCCCGCGGCTGTCGGGGCCGGCGAAGGCGGGCCTGGTCACCGTCGAGCACGACGAGTACGGCTCGGGACGTCCCGAGCGCATGCACTCCACGCTGTTCGCGGAGATGATGGTCGAGATCGGGCTGAGCGACGCGTACGGCGCCTACGTCGAGCAGGCCCCCGGCGCCACACTCGCCGAGGTGAACCTCATGACCCTGTGCGGGCTGCACCGCGGGCTGCGGGGCGCGTCCGTCGGGCAGTTCGCGATGGTCGAGCTGACGTCGTCGCCGGGGTCCGAGCGGCTGGTCAAGGCCATGCGCCGGCTGGGCTGCGGGCCCGCCGCGATCCGGTTCTACGACGAGCACGTCGAGGCCGACGCGGTGCACGAGCAGGTCGTGCGGCGCAGCGTGCTCGACCCGCTGCTGGCCGCGGAACCGGAGCTGGCGGCCGACGTCGTCTTCGGGATCCGCGCGAGCTCGCTGCTCGCGGAGCGGATGGGCGAGCACCTGCTGGGGTGCTGGGAGCGCGGCACGACGAGCCTGCGCACCACCCCCGCCGGGTCCGCGGGCTGACAGGTGTCGGTCGAGGTCGAGCCGGTCGACGCGGGGTTCTGGGACGACGGCGCGGACCTCGCGGCGTGCCTGCGCGAACCGGTCCCCCGCATCCCGCCGCACTTCGGCTACGACAGCATCGGCTCGCAGCTGTTCGAGGAGATCACCGAGCTGCCCACGTACTACCTCACGCGGGTGGAGCGGACGCTGCTCGGCCGGCACGCCGCCGAGGTCGCCGCGGCGCTCGACACCGCCCGGCTCGCGGAGCTGGGCAGCGGCAGTGCCCGCAAGACCCGGCTGTTGCTCGCGGCGTGCCTGCGTCGTCGGCCGACGACGTACCTGCCCATCGACGTGAGCCGGGAGATGCTGGAGCGCAGCGCGGCCGACCTGACCGCGGCCCTCCCCGACCTCGACGTGCGCGGCCTCTGGGGCCGCTACGAGGCGGGACTGGCCCAGCTGCGTGCCGACGGCGAGCCCGTGTGCGTGGCCTTCCTCGGCAGCAACGTCGGCAACTCGACGGCCGCCGAGCGCGAGGCGCTGTTCGGCGCGGTCGCGGCGGCGCTGCGGCCCGGCGACGGACTACTCGTCTCGGCCGATCTCACCAAGTCGACCGAGACGCTCGAACGCTGCTACAACGACCCTCCCGGCCATGACGTGTTCCGGCGGTTCCGGCTCAACCACCTGAGTCATCTCAACTCGCGCTTCGGTGCCGACTTCCGCACCGAGCTGTTCGAGCCCCGCGCTCGGGTGGTGGGTCCGGTGGTCGAGGGGCTGCTGCACGTCCTGGACGACCACGTCGCGACGCTACCGGCGCTCGACGTCTCGCTGACGCTCCGCCGCGGGGACGCGATCAACGTCGGCTTCTCCGCGAAGTTCGAGCCCGGTCCGCTCGCGGCCGAGCTGGCCGGCCACGGCATGGCCCTCCAGGACCGGTGGATCGACCACCGCCACCGCTACGGCCTGTTCCTGTTCCGCCGGACGGACTGAGGACACCTCGGCCACCGGCGACCGCGCCGGTGGGCGATCCGGTCTCCGTGGGCGGTTTCGACCGGTGTCGCGCGGGCAGACGACAGGAACCGTCCGGAGTGACGGGTCATCGCGCGCGGCCGAGACGGTGCCGCGCCTCCCCCGCTCGATTCCCGAGGAGCACACGTGTTTCTGCACCGCCAAGAACTGCAGTTCAAGTCGACACCGGACAAGCCCGACGCCGTGTACGCCCGCAAGCTCCAGGAGGTGCTGGGCGGGCAGTACGGCGAGATCACCGTCGCGATGCAGTACATGTTCCAGGGCTGGAACATGCACACGCCGGGCAAGTACCGCGACCTCGTCTTCGGTGTCGCGTCCGAGGAGATCGGGCACGTCGAGATGCTCGCCACGATGATCGCCCAGCTGCTGGAGAAGGCCCCGCTGGGCATCACCGAGGACGCCGTCCAGGACGACCCGACGGTCGCCGCCGTGATCGGCGGCACCGACGTGCAGCACGCCATCGTCGCGGGTGCGGGCGCGCGGCCCGTCGACAGCAACGGCAACCCGTGGCAGGGCAGCTTCATCACCGCCAGCGGGAACCTGCTCGCCGACTTCACCGCCAACGCCAACGCCGAGATGCAGGGCCGCGTCCAGGTCGCGCGGCTGTACCACATGACCGACGACGCGGGTGTGCGCGAGCTGCTGTCGTTCCTGCTCGCCCGCGACACCATGCACCAGAACATGTGGCTGGCCGCCGCGGCCGAGCTGCAGGAGGAGGGCGCGGAGACGATGCCGACGCCCGGCAACTTCCCGCAGTCGAAGGAGTTCACCGAGGTCAGCTACCAGTACCAGAACTTCAGCGACGGCGCGCAGGCCTCCGAGGGCCGCTGGGCCAAGGGCCCCAGCGTCGACGGGCACGGCGAGTTCACCTACCACGACGGGCCGACGACGACCGCCCCGATGCCGCCACCCACCCACCCCGACAGCCGCCTGTACGGCACGACGGAGCTGCCGAACACGGTCGAGAAGGTCGCGGGTCTGGCGCAGGACAAACTGAACAAGGAGTGACGGCTGCCGGCGCGGCGGCAGCGGCTGCGCCGGCCGGCGCGGCGCGCCACCACCGGGACACCCGGTGAGCGCGTCGCGTCGGCCCGGCCCCGGCCCGACCGGCCGCGTCGAGCCGGTACGCCCCGTGCCGCGTCGGCGCGGTGTGCGCCGCTAGGCGTCCGCCCGGCCGCGGACCGCGAACCGCAGCGTGAACGGGTCGAGGCCGCCCGGCAGCGGGCGTCCCGGCACGAGCAGGCCCGCGGGGCGCACGGTCAGGTCGAGGTCACCGACGAGCGTCGCCAGCATCGTCGACGCCGTCAGCAGGACGAGCTCGCGGCCCGGGCAGTGCGCGGGCCCGGCGCTGAAGGGGACGATCGCCGGGTCCGCGTCGTGGGTCCCGTCCAGCCAGCCGTCGGGGCTGAA
>Ga0182736_1003279_pt1 | contig 11084 bp, 6 predicted proteins | sample eDN5th30CKraftBY_FD_128882 | JGI IMG/M metagenome (GOLD analysis project Ga0182736, IMG submission 128882) | Enriched backyard soil microbial communities from Emeryville, California, USA - eDNA 5th pass 30_C Kraft BY (version 2) (version 2) | ecosystem: Environmental > Terrestrial > Soil >...
GCGATCATCCCGTCCATCGAAGGATCGGCGATCGCGACCGGCTTCAACACGATCTGGATCGACCGGGAGGACCCGTTCTGGGCCGGCTTCTCGGTGGTTTGACGGCGATAACGACAAAGGGGGGATTTTTTGGCGAGAGGAATTTTGGGGCCGTTGAAGCCCCTCGACACGCATTCGGCGCATGAGCCCGATCGCGCGCTCCGCAAGACGCTGAGCTGGCCGCATCTGATCGCGCTGGGCATCGGCGCGATCGTCGGCACCGGCATCTATACGCTGACCGGCGTCGGCGCCGACCGCGCCGGACCCGCGGTGGTCCTGTCCTTTGCCATCGCCGGCGCCGTCTGCGCCTTCGCCGCGCTCGCCTATGCCGAAATGGCGACGCTGATCCCCACCGCGGGCAGCGCCTATACCTACACCTATTCGGTGATCGGCGAATCGATCGCCTGGATCGTCGGGTGGAGCCTGATCCTCGAATATTCGCTGGCGTGCAGCACCGTCGCGGTCGGCTGGTCCGCCTATCTGGTCGGCTGGATCGAGGCGGCGGGCATCCATCTGCCGCCGCTGTTGCTGTCCGGGCCGCACGCGGGCGGGATCATCAATCTGCCGGCGGTGCTGGTCGCGCTGGCGATCGCCGGAATGCTGATCGCGGGCACGCGGGAGAGCGCGACGTTCAACATCATCCTCGTCGCGATCAAGCTGATGGCGCTGGCGCTGTTCGTCGCGCTGGCGCTGCCCGCCTTCACCGGCGGCAATTTCGAACCGTTCATGCCCTATGGTTTCGGCAGCACGGTCAGCCCCGACGGGGTCAAGCGCGGGGTGATGGCGGCGGCGGCGATCGTGTTCTTCGCCTTCTATGGCTTCGACGCCGTGGCGACCTCCGCCGAGGAGGCCAAGAATCCGGGCCGCGACCTGACCATCGGCATCATCGGATCGATGGCCGCCTGCACCTTCATCTACATGCTGGTCGCGGTGTCGGCGATCGGCGCGGCGGGCTATATCGACCTTGGCAAGTCTGCCGAGCCGCTCGCCTATGTGCTCCGCACGCTCGAGCATCCGGCGGCGGCGTGGGCGATCGGTCTCGCGGCGCTGATTGCGCTGCCCTCGGTCATCCTGGTGATGATGTACGGGCAGAGCCGCATCTTCTTCGTCATGGCGCGCGACGGGCTGCTGCCACGCGGGCTGAGCAAGGTGTCGGAACGCACCGGTTCGCCGGTGGTGATCACGGCGGTGACCGGCGTGTTCGTCGCGGTGGTCGCGGGCTTCTTCCGCCTCGACGAGATCGCCGAGCTGGCCAACGCCGGCACGCTGCTCGCCTTCATCGCGGTCGCGGCGTGCATGATGATCCTGCGCAAGCGCGCGCCGGAGCTGAAGCGGGTGTTCCGTTGCCCGCAGCCCTATATCGTCGGCACGCTGGCCATCCTCGGCTGCCTCTATCTGATGTCGAGCCTGCCGCTGCACACGTTGACGCGGTTCGTCGGCTGGAACGTGGTCGGGATCATCCTCTACCTGCTCTATGGCCGCACCCGCAGCCTGGCGAGCAAGGGCAAGGCCGTCACCGGCATCTGATTGGCGCCGCGCGCGACAAGAAAAGGATCGCATCCCCCTGGGGTGCGATCCTTTTTTTGTGTGTGGGGCCAGTTCGATTACTTCATCCGCCGCAAGCCGCGCGCATCAGAGGTCGGCTCGTTGGACAAGGTGCTCCAAAGATCGTATACAGTATATTCCCGGTGAGTCGGAAAACCGACGCGGGCAGGTTCAGCAAGACAAAAAGGGGTCTAGCGTGAGGAAACTTCGGAAAGCCGCCTTTCTGGCCGCCGCTGCGGCACCGCTGGTGATGGCGTCGCCAGTCTGGGCGCAGGATGCGTCAGGTGACGGCGGCGCGACTCAGGACAATCCCGAAATCGTCATCACCGGATCACGCTTGCCATCGGGCGATCTGACCGGCCCGGCGCCGCTCACCATTCTCGACAGCGCGGAGATCAACCGCACCGGTCGCACCAGCATCGGCGAATTGCTGCGCGAACTGCCGGTCGCCAGCGCGGCGGCCAGCGACAGCGCGGGTCGCGGCAACGACGGTTCGGCCAACATCGCCCTGCGCGGGCTGAGCGCGGTCAACACGCTGGTGCTGCTCAACGGCCGCCGGATGCTGTCCAACTCGGCCGGCGGCACGGTCGACCTCAACTCGATCCCGTTCGACATGATCGACCGCGTCGAGGTGCTGCAGGACGGCGCCTCCGCGGTCTACGGCTCCGACGCGATCTCCGGCGTGGTCAACTCGATCCTGCGGCGCGACTATGACGGCGTCCTGCTCAAGGCCGGCTCCGGCGTCTCCAGTCGCGGTGACCTGCCCAACTACGAACTCAGCGGCACGTTCGGCATGAAGGGCAGCCGGGGCGGCTTCATCGTCAACGCCAGCTATCGCGAATCGGGCGGCAACGTCATCGGCGATCGCCCGGTCAGCCTCGATCCCGACTGGCGGTCGATGGGCGGACGCAACTATCGCGACTCCGCGCCGACCACCAGCACCGCCTTCAAGGGGCTGGACCCCTCCCGGCCCAACGCGATCCTGATCCTGAAGGACGGCGCGACCGGCTATAGCTCGCTGTCCGACTATCGCGACGCCCGATTCCCCGGCGCGCTGACCGCCGACGACGGCCTCGCCGCGAACGACGGCGTCAACTATTGGGCCTATGAATCGAGCGCATCGGCGATCCGCCAGATCAACGTCAGCGCCAATGGCCATTACGAACTGACCAGCGGCATCGAGGCATTCGTCGAGGCCGGTTACAGCACGCGCCATTCGCTCGGCTTCCTGGCGCCCGATTATTACGACGGCACCGTCACCGTCGGCGCGGCGAGCCCGACCAACCCGTTCGGCCGCGACCTGACCGTCTATCGCACCTTCGTCGAGGAAGGGCTGGGCAACAGCCGCCGCAACGAAGTCGACGCCAAGCTCTATCGCATCGTCGCCGGGCTGGAGGGGAAGGTCGGTTCGTGGAACTGGGACGTGTCGGCCAACGTCCAGCATCTCGACCAATATACCAACAGCGGCTTCGGCATCGTCCAGTCGCGCTTCCAGCTCGCGATCGACGATCCCACGCGCAAATTCTACCTCAACACGACCTGCGCGCAGACCGCCGGATGCGTGCCGATCAACCTGTTCGGCCCCGCCGGATCGATCACCGAGGCGCAACTGGCGTCGGTGTCGGCACAGCATTGGCGTGACGTGAACGCCGATTTGCGGTCGTTCGTCGCCAATATCGCCGGGCCGCTGTTCAAGCTGCCCTACGGCACCGTCAACATCGCGGTCGGCGCCGAATATCGCGAGGAAAGCTACGAGCAGTTCCAGGACAACGCCGCCGACTATACCACCCAGACCCCGCCGTTCCTGCCGCCGACCCGCAAGGTCAAGGAAGTCTATGGCGAGGTCGGGCTGCCGCTGCTCAAGGACATTCCGCTGGTCTACAGCCTCGATGTCGAGGCGGCGGTGCGCTATTCCGACTATGATGCGTTCGGCAGCACCACCAATCCCAAGGTCGGGGTGAAGTGGAAGCCGATCCGCGACCTGCTGATCCGCGGTTCGTGGGGCACCGGTTTCCGCGCGCCGAACTTCACTGAGGCGAACTCGACGCAGACGCGCGGCTATCGACCGTTGACCGATCCTTGTCAGGGCGCCGGCTATGCGTCGCTGGCCGGATGCCATGGCACCCAGTCCCCGGTCGTCACCGGCGCCTGGGTGGTGGCGGGCGGCAACCCCAATCTGCGGCCCGAAACCGCCGACACGCTGACGGTCGGCGCGGTGTTCACGCCCAGCTTCGTCCCGCGCCTGTCGCTGACCGTCGACTTCTTCCGCATCAAGAAGGCCGACATCATCGGCATTCCCGACCCCGACTATATCATCGCGCAGAATGCCGCGGGGGTCAGCGGGTTCGAGACTCTGGTGACGCGCAACCCGGACAATTCGCTGTACGAAGTGTTCGCCGGCCGCGCCAACCTGCTCGATCAGAAGATCAAGGGCATCGACATCGGCGTCAACTACCGGATGGATCTCGGGTCGGCGGGCAAGCTCGATCTGCGCGGCGACGTGACCTATACCGACAGCTACAAGCTGTCGCCGGCGCCGAACCAGCCCGCGGTCGAGCGTGTCGGCACCTTCACCACAGCGCTGGGGACGATCCCGCGCTACAAGGCGACCGGCCGCGCCACCTGGACGATCGGGCCGTTCACCACGACCTATGGCATGCGTTACGTCGGCCCGGTCCGCAACGACGCCTCGCTGCTGGTCAACGGCGCCCGGCTGCGTGCCGAGGACTATATCCAGCACGACATCGCGCTGATGTACGACTGGGAGGCCCAGAAGGCGCGGATGACGCTGGGCGTCGAGAACGTCGGCGACGCGATGCCGCCGTGGCTGGAGGGCAACTACTACAACGGCTTCGACAACCTCACCTTCAACTCGCGCGGTCGCTTCTTCTACGTGCGTCTGCAAAAGGGGTTCTAGGCTGGACGGGCGTGGGGCCGGTACGTACCGCCCCACGCTTCAACGACAAGCGATCGCGGGAGGGGAATACGAGATGCGGACAGCGGCCATCCGGGCTTTGATCGCGGGGAGCGCGCTGGTCGCGCTGGCCCCTGCCGCGATGGCGCAACGCCAGGTGGCGGCGCCGATAACCGACCCCGCCGACCCGAAGTTCGTCACCGCGCAGACGCGCAAGATGGGTGGGGTGATGCCGCCCGAGCAACTTGCGCTGACGTTCGAGCATCTCGACCTGGCAACCAAGGTCTATCCCGATCAGAAGCGGATCGAGAGCACCGCGACGCTGACGCTCACGTCGAGCCGGCCGGTGCCGGTGCTGATCCTCGACATGTTCCCCAAGTTCAGCATCGCCTCGATCAGCGTCGATGGCAGGACGATCGCGCCCACCGCCTATTCGAACCCGGACGGGCAGCTTCGCATCACGCTGCCGAACCCGATTCCGGCGGGCAAGCGGTTCGTCGCCAGGGTGGTGTTCTCCGGCACGCCGCCACTCGCCAAGCGGCCGCCGTGGGAAGGCGGCACCACGTGGACGACGACGCCCGACGGCAAATCCCCGTGGATCGACACCTCGCTGTGGGGCGGCGGCTGCGACCTGCTCTATCCGTGCCTCGACCACCCGACGCTCAAGCCGGCGACCACCGACCTTCATTATACCGTGCCGACGGGGCTGATGGCGGTCGGCAACGGCAAGCTGGTGAGCAAGACCGAGGCGCCGGGCTGGACGACGTGGAACTGGGCGGCGCGCAGTATCCACACCTATGGCTCGGTGCTCGACGTCGGCCCCTACAAGGTGATGGAGGGCGATTATAAGAGCCGCTTCGGCAACACTATCCCGATGCGCTTCTACTATCTGCCGGGCGAGGAGGCGAAGGCGGCGGAACTGTTCGCCGAATTCCCCCGGACGCTGGAATTCTGGGAAGCGGTGATCGGCCCCTATCCGTGGGCGGACCAGAAGATGGGCGTGATCCGCGTGCCGTTCTCCGGCCTCGAGAACCAGACCATGGTGGGATATTCCAACGATTATCCCAAGACGCCGTTCGGCTGGGACTGGCTGATGAACCACGAATTCGGCCACGAATGGTTCGCCAACCAGCTTTCCGCGGCGAACTACGACGACCTGTGGCTGCACGAGGGACTCGGCTCCTACGCGCAGCCGTTGCTGTCCCAATATCAGGGCGGCGAGATCGATTACATGGCGCAGTTGAAGTCGCAGCGCGCCGGCATCCGCAACGAACAGCCGCTGGTCAGCGGCGCCGAGCGCGACGAAAAATGGGTCTATGCCGACCCGACCGGCCCGCGCGGCGACATCTATCCAAAGGGAAGCTGGGTCGCGCACACGCTGCGCCAGCTGATCGGCGACGACGCCTTCTTCAAGTCGATCCGCATCCTCGTCTATGGCCGCGACGATCCGAAGCCGGGCAATTTCACCCCGCAGTTCGGCACCACCCAGGGCTTCCTGAAGATCGTCAACCAGGTGACGGGGAAGGACTATAAGTGGTTCTTCGACGCGTATCTCTACAAGGCGGGCTTGCCCAAGCTGGTGCGCGCGCATGAGGGCGGGATGCTCAAGCTGCGCTGGCAGACGCCCGACAACGTGCCGTTCCCGATGCCGCTCGACGTGCGGGTCGACGGCCGGACGGTGACGCTGCCGATGGCCGACGGCACCGGCCAGATCGCCGCCGGTCCGTTCGCCGCCGTCACGATCGATCCGGGTTCCAAGATCCTGATGCAGTCGGACGCGATCGACAAATATCAGGCTTGGCAGGCGTCGCAGCGCAAGTGAGCGGCGCCACCGGGACCGTCGCGCTCCGCCCGAGGACGGCCTCCCCTTGGCGGTGCGCGGCGGTTTTGCTCGCGGTCGCGGTCACCCCGCCGGGCGAGCTGGCGGCGGCGGAGCGGCCGCCGGTGGTGCGGATCGACACCGCGCGCGGCACGATCCGCGCGGTGATCGAGACGGGGAAAGCGCCGGTCACCGCGTGCAATTTCCTGCGCTATATGCAGGCCGGCCATTTCGATGGCGGCACATTCTTCCGCACCGTCCGCAGCGACCGCGCCGTGCTCAACCCCGTACCGATCGACGTCATCCAGATGCAGGCGCGCGACGGACCGGAATTCGCCGCCTTTGCCCCCATCCCGATGGAGCGCACCTCGGTGACCGGGCTGCGCCATGTCGCCGGCGCGCTGTCGATGGCCCGCGCCGCGCCCGACAGTGCGACGTCGAGCTGGTCGATCGTCGTGCGCGATTCGCCGGCGATGGATTTCGGCGGGCAGCGCAATCCCGACGGGCAGGGTTTCGCCGTGTTCGGCCGCGTCGTTAGCGGCATGGCGGTGGTGCGCGCGATCCAGGCGGCGCCGGCCGACGACAGGGAACAACTCGCCACGCCGGTGCTCATCCGCCGGATCACGCTCGACCGCCCCAAAGGCGGGGCGGTCGAGTGGCTGATGCGGGATTGCCGTTAGAAGAACAGCTTGCGGATGCTCAGCTTGACCGTGCGCCCGGTCGGGTCGAGCAGGTCGGGCTGATAGTTGATCGGGGTCGCGCCGCTTGCGTCGGTGACGTGCAGCCGGGCGTCGAACAGGTTGGTGACGTTCAGCGACACCCGTGTCCCGCGCAGCCACGGATTGGCCCGCACCAGCGCCATGTTCGGCTGGAAATTGGCGAACAGCCGCAGGTTGAGCGTCGCCAGCGACGAGAATTTCAGGTCGGTCGGCGCGTTGGCGGTGCCGCCGTTCACCGAACTTCCCGACTGCCAGTTGCCCGACAGCCGCACGCCATAGCCGTTGAGCGTGCCCCCCGCCTGCACCTCGATCTCGTGGCGCGGCTGGCCGCCGCGGCTGCCGGTCGCCGATCCGTCGAGCAGGTCGAGCACCGGGACGCCGGGGCGGATCAGGATCTGATCCTGGAGATGCCAGGTGTGATAGGCGGCGAATTGCAGCCGCCCACCGCTCATCGCACGCGCCATCGCCTGCCCGCGCGGGTTGTTGGGATTGGCCATGGTGTTCATGAAGTTACGGCGGCGATCGGCGTCGCTGCCGCCACCCGCCGGCGGAGTGTCGGTGCTCGCCCCCGTTGCCGCGACCGTATCCGTCGCGGGCGGCGTGGCGCTATTCTCTCCCGCCGTGGTGCCGGGGCGGGTGGCTGGGGCGCCGCCGCCTTCGTCGCGGCCACCGAACCCCCCGCCGGGAGCGCCGAAGCCGCCGCCCGGACCGCCGAAACCGCCGCCGGGTCCGCGAAAGCCGCCCGCCGGGCGCTGGGGCGGGGCCGGGCCGATCCGCTTGGCGAAGTTGAACCCCCAGCGCAGTTCCTGGCTGTCCTCGCGCGCGAAATTGACCGGGCGGGTATCGATGCGGACCAGCCGCCCCTCGTCATCGCGGGTAAAGCGGTCGGGGAACGCCGCCTCGATCGCTTCGGTCGGGCTGGGAAAGCTGGCGATCGGATCGCGGGTGCGCGCCTTCACGTAGTTGGCGGTGACGGTCAGGTCGGTGCTGCCCAGCGGCTTCAGCGTCAGGCCCAGCTTGGTGACGCGGCGGCTTTCGGCGTTCAGCAGCGGATTGCCGCCGGCGACGCTGGTGATGTCGATGCTCTCGCCACGCACATAGTCGAACACGCGCGTATCGGGCGTCACCACCACAGGGTTGCCGAGCTGCGACACGCTCGGGGCGCTCTCGGTCTGGTTGACCGAGGCGATCACCCGGATCGCGTCGATCGGCGACCATCGCACCCCATAGCCGGTGGTCTTGAGGTCGCCGAAATCGGAGACGTGGTTGAGCGCGGCGTTGGCGTTGACCGACAGATTGCCGATCGCGCCCAGGAAATTGCCGCGCTTGGCGATCGGCAGGTCGACGCTGGCCTGGACGGTGCCGGTCTGGCGGTCGAGATCGCTGTCGCTGAGCAGGCCGGAGCGGAACGCATGGGCGTCGAAGCTGCTGGTCTCGTATCCCGACTTCAACGACGCGACCAGCTTGCCGGCGGGCAGCGTCATCACCGGCCCGCTCGCGGTCGCCTCGGCATTGCCGGTCGTGGTGATCGAGCGCGCATAGTCGCGGCGGTAATCGCCGAGCAGCGCGGGGCTGAGGTAGTTGAACGGATCGACCGTCGGATCGCCGGCGTCGATCCGCGCCTGCGCCGCCGCCAGATCGAGCGTGGTGTCGCTCAACGTGCGCGAAAAGGCGCGGTCGAAGCCGCCCGTGAACGACCACCGCCATTTGCCGACGTCGCCGTTGAGTACGAGGCCGAGGTGGCCGGTATTCCCGGCGACCTCACGCTCGCGCGCGCCGGCCTCCACGAAATAGCGGTTGACCAGCACCGGGCTGGCGAAGGGTGAGAACGGGCTGTTCGCCGGCACCTCCAGCGCGCCGCTGCCCAGCCCCAGTTCGGACGCGCTCGCCGTGGCGGCGAAAGTGCCGTTGAGCGAGGCGCTGACGTTGCCGAATATGGTGCGGCTGTAGGTGGCGTTGGTCGACAGCGTGCGGTTGGCCGCGTTCAGCGTCCGATAGTTGGCGAGGCTGCTCGCGGTCCGGGGCAGCAGGAAGTCGCTCAGCGCCAGCGCGCTGTTCTGCCCGATCGGCACCCCGGCGACGGTCACCGGCTGGCCGGCGAGCGCGCTCAGGGCGGGGTCGATCTCGGTCGCGCCGTCCAGCGCCGGAGTGACGTTGCCGGGGATGCTGAACGCACCCTGCGTCGGCGTCGGGATGATATCGCGGTCGGCCTCGTACAGCGCGGTGCCGCCGTCGTAGTGGAGATTGAGGTTGAACCGGCGATCGCGGCTGATCGTCAGCCGGGTGAGGTCGGCCGATCCGGTGTAGAGCCCGCCGCCGGTCGCCCCGCCGCCGGCGATTTCGCCGGTATAGGCGCGGAAACGGCGGCGCAGGACGAAGTTCACCACGCGCTGATCGGGGCGATAGCCCAGGCCGAGCGCGGCCTCCTCCGGCAGGATGTCGACTCGCTCGATCGCCTCGGTCGGGATGTCGCGGATCTCGGAGAAGCCCGAGACGCGGCGGCCGTTGAGCAGCACCACGGGCGCGCCGCCGCGCCCCTGGCCGCTACGCACTTGCGGCCCGAGTTCGTTGAGCAGCTCGGAGATCGAACTGACGCCGTAGGAGCGGATATCGGCGGGGCTGAGCTGAATGTCGGGCTTGATGTCGCCGGGCACCGCGCCGCGCTCCCGCGCGCCGGTGACGGTGATGTCGGGGCCAAGCTCGTCCTCGTCGGGCGCTTGCCCGGCGGCGGCGTGGTCGGCGGGTTCGGGCGTCGTCGCCTGTTGCGCGGCCGCCGGCACCGTCATCATTGGCGCCAAAGCGACGCCCAGCCACAACCCGTTCTTTGCCACGCCGATCAACTCCACCCGGTACTCGCCGGGCAGGTCCCGACACCATTCGGCGCGGGTTAGCAGCGATTTGTCGCAAAAGATTGGCAGTCCGGGGGCAGCAGACGAGAATTATCGGTTCGCCCGGGCCGGTCAGATCGCGTCGGGCTGATCGCTCTCCCGCGCGCCGATCCAAAAGGCGGTCGATCCATAGATGTCGCGTTCGGCGCGGAAACGGATACCCCAGCCGCGCAATGTCTCGATCGGGTCGCGCGCGCCGATCATGGCGAACTTGCGGCGGATGCGGTGGATCAGCACGTCGCGGCTTTCGGGGCAGGAGCCATGGTCGGCGAGCAGATCGTGGGCATCTTCCCAGCGCATCCGGCTGCGGCGGATCAACGCGCCGAGCAGCGTCGCCTCGATCGGAGACAGCGGCACGCGCCGGCCGTTCCAGCAGATTTCGACCGGTTCGACCGTCATCGTCAGCGCGCCGCGCTTGACGATCGGGCGTGGCGCTTCGTGCGGCAGGGTGAAGCTGTCGATGTGGGACGCGGTATACATGACGCCACGCTAGGCCGCGGTGCCGGAACACGGCACCCGAATGTCGCAAAAGCCGCCCGAGGTGCGACAAAGGGCCTCGCGCGCTGCCAAACGCATCGTCTGGCCCACGAACGGCATCGGTCGCGCTTGGCTTTGGCGGGGTGGTAGTAATAGCACTATGGCATGAACGCCGTCGTGCCGCCGGCGCCGCCACCGCCGCTCCCCACGCAGCTCACCCGGCGCATCACCACCGTCACCATCCTGTTGTTCTGGGCGGCGCAGTTCGGCGTGATGACCGCCGGCCGGATCATGACCGGCGCGGGGGACGACGCCAGTTTCCTGGCGCCGCGCGCGATCGTCACCGCGATCGGCGTGCTGCTGTCGTTCGGGATCGCCGCCTTCCATGTGCGTACGCGCGGGGCGGCGCTGTCGCGGCGGCTGGTGCTGGCGGTGGTGGCGGCACTGGCGTGTTCGGTGATGCACGCCGTGGTCAATTTCCTGATCTTTCACCTGTTCATGCCGATGCGCAACTGGGAGGACGCGACCATCGCCAGCTATGCGCTGGCGGTGCTGCAATGGTTCTGGGCCTATTCGGCGCTGTCGGGGCTGCTGCTGTCGGTGGTCTATTCGGCGGAGATGGGCGAATATGAACGCCGCGCCGCGCAGTTGCAGCGCGAGGCGCACGCCGCGCACCTGCGCGC
>Ga0182736_1003281_pt1 | contig 11081 bp, 10 predicted proteins | sample eDN5th30CKraftBY_FD_128882 | JGI IMG/M metagenome (GOLD analysis project Ga0182736, IMG submission 128882) | Enriched backyard soil microbial communities from Emeryville, California, USA - eDNA 5th pass 30_C Kraft BY (version 2) (version 2) | ecosystem: Environmental > Terrestrial > Soil >...
CCGGGTCGCAGGCCTCCGCAGGGGTGTCGAACGGCGCGGGCTCCGTGACCTCCATGCCGAACGCGTATCGGCCGCAGACCTCATCCCGGGTGTAGGTGGCGGGATCCCGCGGTGGCGCCGGGGCGCAGGCGTGGCCCTCCACGACGAAGCCGCTCGGGCACGCACACTCCCATCCGCCCTCCGTGTTCACGCACGTCCGATCGGGGCCACACAGCGCCTGATCCTGCGCGCACTCGTCGACGTCTTCGCAGGCGTCCGCCGGGCCGGTGAACCCCGGGTCGCACGCGCAGTCGCCGTCCCGTGTGGCGCGAGACGCGTGGGCGTGGCAGTCCGGCACCGCCGCCTCGTCGTCGTCGCCCCCGCACGCCGAGAAGGAGAGGAGCGAAGCAGCGACGATCACCGTTGTACGCAGCGACATCGAAATCCCCCGGGAAACGAGATGGGCCCCGACCTGCTTCACGCGGATCGGGGCCCATCTTGGAGCAAACTGTATCGGTGCAAAAGAGGGCGAAGGCCTACTTGGACTTCTTGACCGCTTCCTTCCACACCTTGGCCGGGCGGAACTTGATCACGTTCTCGGCCTTCTTCGCCGCGATGGTGATCTCCTCGCCGGTGGCAGGGTTGCGGCCCTTGCGCTTCGGGCGGGCCGGCTTCGTGTGACGCCGGAAGACGCCGAAGTTCTTGAGGCTGACCTTGTTGCCCTTGCGGACCTCCTCCGCCACGGTGTCGAGCAGGAGCTCGAGCGTCGTGTTCACCTGCTTCTTGGAGAGGTCGACCTTCTTCTTGCTGGCCTTCTCGACGATCGACTGGACGAGCTTCGTCGTCGACATGGCGCCTGTCGACGCTGCCTTCGTAGCTGCTGCCGCCTTCGTAGCCATTCTCACTCCTTGCTTGGCGCGGTCTCCACTCGTGACCGCGCGCTGAGATCCCGCCCGGAGCGTGAGCACTCCGAGCGAGGTTGCGTTGCACCCAAGTCGAGGATCCGCCCCTTGTGGCTGCAGCCCTCGCTCTCGAGATCGACCGTGCTGCACCTGCGAAAAGTGACCGTGCCCGCTGTTGTAGCGCAGAACACCGCGATGTTGAAAGGGGGAAAGATCGCGTCCCCGACGCATCCCACACGCTCTCGTCCTTGACCCGCGCTCCGGCCGGTCGTTAGAGATCCGGCCGAAAACCGCGGCGCCCCGACGCGCCGGAGACCAACGAGAATGAACGAAAGCCGCCTCGCCGCAGCCCTCTCCCATTACGAACGAAACCGCGCCGACGTCCGCGCCGACCTCGAGTCCCTGGTGCGGATCCCCAGCGTCTCCTTCGACGGCTTCGATCCCGCCGAGGTCCGGCGCAGCGCCGAGGCCACCGCGAAGATCCTGCAGAAGCACGGCTTCCAGGGCGTCCGCCTCCTCGAGGTGCCGGGAGCGCACCCGTACGTGTACGGCGAGATCCAGGTCGATCCCGCGGCGCCGACGCTGCTGCTCTACGCGCACCACGACGTGCAGCCCGCGGGCGATCCGGAGAAGTGGAACACCGATCCGTTCACGCCCACCGAGCGCGACGGAAGGCTCTTCGGCCGCGGCACCGCCGACGACAAGGCCGGCATCGTAATCCACGCCGCCGCGGCCTCCGCGTGGCTGCAGGGCGCGGGTGCCCTCCCGGTGAACGTGAAGATCGTGGTGGAGGGCGAGGAGGAGATCGGCTCCGGTCACCTGGGCGAGTTCCTCCGCACGCACCGCGATCTCCTCCGCGCCGACGCCATGGTGCTCACCGACACCACCAACTTCGACACGGGCGTCCCCTCCGTCACCACCGCCCTTCGCGGCCTGGTTGCCTTCGACGTCGAGGTCAAGGCGCTGGCGAGCTCGCTCCACTCCGGCATGTGGGGCGGGCCCGTCCCCGACGCAGCGATGGCGCTGGCGAAGATGCTCGCCTCCCTCGTCGACGACGAGGGCGAGATCGCCATCCCGGGGATCCGCGAGAAGATCCGGCCCCTCGACGACGCCGAGAAGGAGAGCCTGCGCAAGCTCCCGGTGACGAAGGAGGAGTACCGGCGCCAGGCGGGGCTCGTGGAGGGCGCCGAGCTCCTCGGGGGCGACCGGCATCCGTACGAGATGAACTGGCGTCGCCCGTCCCTGAGCGTCAACGCGATCCAGGCGTCGAGCCGCAAGGACGCCCGCAACATCCTCGTCGACTCCGCGTGGGCGCGAGTCGGGATCCGCATCGTCCCCGACCTCGATCCCGTCGAGGTGCAGAAGGCCCTCGCCGACGCGCTCCGCAAGGCGGCGCCGTGGGGCGTCCAGGTGGAGCTCCACTCCGAGTCCGCGTCGGGGCCCTGGTACACCGACACCAGCCACCCGGCGTTCCAGGCTGCGTTCCGCGCCCTCGAGAAGGGATACGGCAGGCCCGCGCTGGCGATCGGCTGCGGCGGATCGATCCCCTTCGTGGAGCCCTTCGCCCGCGAGCTCGGCGGCGTCCCCGCGCTGCTCATCGGCGTCGAGGATCCGTACACGAACGCGCACTCGGAGAACGAGAGCCTGTCCCTCTCCGACTTCGACAAGTCGATCCGTTCGGCGATCCACCTCTACGACGAGCTGGCCAACACGCTCCGTCGCGCGTAGCCCTCCGCTCCTCGCGACTTCCGCGGGGAGCGGATCACCACCCGGTCGAAAAGGAGCGGTCATGGAAATCGTGTCGAAGCCCCTCGAGGAATACGCCGCCGCGCACTCCAGTCCGCTCCCGCCGCTCCTCGAGCGCGTGGCCGCCCGCACCCGGGCGGAGACCTCCGCGCCGGGGATGATGGTGGGCCGCCTCGAGGGCAACGTCCTCGCGATGCTGATCCGCCTGTCGGGCGCCAAGCGGGTGGTCGAGCTGGGCACGTTCACCGGCTACTCGGCCCTGTGCATGGCGAGCGCCCTCCCGGAGGACGGCAAGATCGTCACCTGCGAGCTCAGCGACGAGCACGCCGACATCGCACAGAGCTTCTTCGACGAGAGCGAGCACAAGAGGAAGATCCACCTGCGCCGAGGTCCGGCGATCGCGACGCTGCGGAACCTGCCGGAGGGATCCTTCGACATGATCTTCATCGACGCCGACAAGGAGGGCTACCCCGAGTACTGGGAGCAGGCCATGCGCGTCCTCCGGCCGGGCGGCTTCGTGGTGGCGGACAACGTGCTGTGGAGCGGCGCCGTGCTCGATCCCCGCGACGACTCGACCAAGGCGATCGTGGCGTTCAACGAGAAGGTGGCCCACGACCCCCGCGTCGACCACGTCATGCTCACCGTGCGCGACGGCATGACGATCGCCCGCAAGCGCTGATCTTCACCGACGGCGGATGACCGCGGTGGCCACGGAGGCGAAAGCGCCGGTGCCGTCGAGGGCAGGGGGCGGCTCCGGCGGCGTCGCGGTGGCTCCCCCCTGCGGTGCCTGCTCGATCCGCTCGAGGCCCAGCTTGTGCGTCACCAGCGTGCCGCGCGCGACGGACGATTCGCCGCAACCGTGCAGCTCGAGCTGCACGGGCACCCGGTAGCAGCGCGCCGCCTCCACGAACCGCAGCGACTCGCCGTCCTCCGCGAGGATCGGGACGTGCTTGATGGGATCGTCCAAGCGGGTGAAGAGCGGCGAAAGGTCGTAGCGGAACACGAGCTTCACGCGCTCGCAGCCCTGCCCGACCAGGCGCGGATCGGCGCGAAGCACGCCCCTCATCACGTACTTGAGGCGCATCACGGGGAGCGTCGCGCCTAGATCCGGGTGGAGCGGATCCTCGCGCTGCTCCCGCGTGGCGAAGAACGACTCGCGCGCGCTCAAGAGCTCGACAGGCTCCGACAGCAGCCGCGGCGTCGTCGACATGGTGGTGAACCGCCCGCCGAGGTTCCGGCTGACGCGGGACGCCAGCCAGCCGCGGACGCCCTCCTTGATCCGCTCACGGACGCCGTAGGTGAAGGCGACGAGGAGCGCGACGCCCATCAAGCTCAAGCTCAGGCCCGCGACGCCGTGGCCGCCCGTGAGGAGGAGCGCCAGCGGGAACACGGCGAGGCCACCGAAGCCGGCGGCGACGGCGCCCAGGAGCGCCTTGAACCTCGCATCCGACAGCTCCGTCTTCACCTGGAGGAAGAGCAGCCCCTGGAAGTGCTTGCGCAGCACGCTCACCCTGGCGACGTACCGCTCGAGCTCCCACGGATCGTTGTGGGTCGGGCTCGCCAGGGAGCGGGCGGAGCGCCACGCGATCTCGTCGGTGAGCTCCTGGGCGAGGCGGGCGCGAACCCGGTGCGCGTCCGCCTCGTACTCGGGGTGACGGCAGCGGGGGCCGAGCAGGTGCTTGTCGACGGCGCTCTCGATCCGGGAGAGCACCTCGATCACGTGGTTGGACAGGAACTCCCGGGCAAGCGCCCGCTCCCGTGACACGTCCTCGGACTCGCCCACCCGAGGCTCGCCGAGCTCCTCGCGCATCGCGCGCAGCTCGTGCAAGGCCCCCTGCAGCGAAGCGAGAACGTCGTCGCCGAGGGTGGGGCTCGCCGCTGCCGACAACAGGGACGACGCGGCGAAGATCGCCTTCTCCAGCCGGGCCTGGGTCTCCTTGGCGCGCCGAGCGGCGGCGAGGGCCGCGCGCCGCACCTCGTCCACGCCGTCGAGCTGCCGAGAGATCCCTGCCGGCGCGTCGTTGGGGCTGGAGAGCCTGGCGAGGAGCTGGAGCCGCTCCCAGTGATCGTGCGCGGTCCAGACGTGGGCAGGGATCTCGGCGGTGAGCTCCAGCGAGAACTCCTCCTGTCTGGAGGAGGGGAGCGGCAGCTCGGCGATCCACTCCATGCGAGAGGAGTCGTGTACGCCGAGCCTGAGCACCGTCCGGGTTCCCTTCGTGGAGAGCGGCGCCGGGTCGAATCCCGGCTCCCGTGTCGAAAAACGTAGCACGGAGGCGCAAATTCCCCGTCCGATCGAGCGGGCGATCGGATCCCCCCGCGCCCCGCCCCCGCGAGGCGCGCCCTAGGGGAAGTTGCTCATCGTGCCAGCGAAGGGGCGGCCCCTCGGTGGGTCCTGGAGGGACCCCGTCAGTCCGTCGTCGTCGCCATCGGCGACACGAGGGTCCGCGCGGCGTCCCGCAGCGCGGCGGCCTTGTTCGGCAGCTCGCCGAGCAGGCCCACGTCATGGTGGCCGTCGGCGATCCGGTCGCGCGAGAGCACCGCCTTGGACGGCGTGCGCAGGTCGGACACGAGCCCCACCCACGAGAAGACCTTTAGCACGTAGTACGTCAGGTCGATCTCCCACCAGAAGAAGCCCTGGTTCGCAGTCGACTGGTAGTAGTGGTGGTTGTTGTGCCACCCCTCACCGCAGGTGATGAGCGCGAGCAGGGCGCTGTTGCGGCTGGTGTCCGTGGTGACGTAGCGGCGCCGCCCGAACACGTGGGAGAGGGAGTTGATGGTGAAGGTGCCGTGCCAGAGCAGCACGGTGGACAGGAAGAAGCCGCCGAAGAGCGCCGGCCACCCGCCCACGAGCCACACGATCAGGCCGAGGGCCACCGGCGGCACGAGGTGGAACCGGTTGAGCCACCGAAGCTCCGGGAACTTGGCGAAGTCCTTGATCTGGTCGAAGCGGGTCTCGTCGAACTTGGTGCAGAGGATCCAGCCCACGTGGCTCCACCAGAAGCCGCGCTTGGGCGAGTGCACGTCGTCCGGCTGATCCGAGAACTTGTGGTGGTGCCGATGGTGCGCCGCCCACCAGAGGACGCCCTTCTGCGCGGTGGTGGTCGCGCCGAGCGCCATCAGGAACTGCATCACCCGCCCCATCTTGTAGGACCGGTGGGAGAAGTAGCGGTGGTACGCGGCGGTCAGGAAGAACATCCGCACGTAGTACAGGCCGACGCAGAGGGCGACGATCTTCCAGCTCCAGTCGATCCAGATCGATCCCAGCGCGAGGGCGTGGATGGCGAAGAAGGGGATCGACTTGATCCAGTCGACCTTTTCGTCGGGGGCGTTGACGTAGGCAGCCTTGGGCACGGTCTTTGGCTCTCCTCGAGGCCCGTCGGTGACGGGCGCGGGTCTGGGCGAGAGCATGGCAACCGTTCGTCATGCCTCTGTCACGGAGGGACCGCGTCGTCTGCCGGGCGGGCGGCTTCACGAAAGACAGACGGCCATTCGGCCCCCGCGACCCTCGAACCGGATGGGAACGACCCGCCTGGTTCGAAAAGTCCGCAGGAGACGAATGGCCGGCAATTGCCCCGGAGGGAGACCGGGCGTACCCGCCGCCGGAGGGTCAGCTCTGCGGCACCACCTCCACGCCCACCAGCAGCACCTGTCCGCCGGTCTGGTCGTAGACGTCGAAGTAGGTGGTGCCGCCGCGGTGCAGCGCGTCGCGGAGCGCCTGGAAGTCGAGCTCGACGAAGCCGATGGACTCGTCGTTGCGGGAGTCCTCGTCCCAGAGGTCGAAGGCGACCATCAGCCGGGTGTCGAAGCGCACGTCGCTCCAGCCGACGTTCGAGCGCCAGGCGGGATCGAAGACGTCGAGGGTCTGCCTGCCGCGCTCCGCCAGCGTGATGGTGTAGCGGTCGTCGTAGCGCCAGCCGTCGGTGGAGAGGAAGCCGTAGCCGTAGGGATCGGGGCGCGTCCATCCGGCGCGGCGCTGGTCGGCCATGAACGAGTAGAGCGAGGACACGTCGCCGCGGCTGCGGGCCCTGTCGAGATCGTCCCAGACCCAGCCGGGCAGGTAGCGATCGGCGTCCCACTCGAGGCCGTCGGTACGGCCGGGCGCGACGAGGGCGCTCACCGGGTAGATGCCCACCCGGGTGGGCTCGCAGATCGAGTCGACGCAGGAGAGGCCGCCGCCGCACTGCGAATCGTAGCGGCACGCCTCGCCCCAGCGGGACAAGGGATCGCGGGAGGGTCCGGTCCCCTCGTCGTCCCAGGTGTGCACGCCGACCATGCAGCCGGGGAGCGCGAGGAACGAGAGGAGGGCGAGTGCGGGGATGTGGGCGTTGCGTCGGTTCGTGCTCATGCCCCTGGGACGGGCAGGCGATCGATTTCTTCAAACGGCCGAAAAAAAATCGGCCCCGCGGGAGGCGGGACCGATCGTCTTCCGGCGGATCCGCAGGCCGCGTCGTCAGCTCTTCGGGAGGGCGACGACGGCGCTCTTGCCCATGCCCATCGGGCACTGGAAGGTGATGGGGCCTTCCGCCTTGGGCTCGATCTGGATCGCGACCTCCTCGTGGAGGGGAAGGTCCTTCTCGATCCCGAGGTCGGGAAAGACCACCGACGTCATGCAGGTCTTCTCGACATCGCGGATGAACACGAGGGTGAGGGGCTTGCCGGCCTCGGCCTCGATGCGCGACGGGGTGAAGCCGTCGGCGGTGGCGTGGACGACCACCTTCCCGTCGGTAGGCGTCGCGGCGTCGGGGGCCTTCGGGGCCTCGGCCTTCTGGGCGACCGGTGCGGCGGCAGGCGCGGGTGCGGCGGGCGCCGAGTTGGAGGAGCACCCGGCGACGACGCCGGCTGCGAGGAGGAAGGCGGGGATGCGAAGGTTCACGGTGATGGCTCCTGGTTGGCTTGCGCGCCGCGTCCAAATAGCGGCACGCGCGTCCGCGATCAAGCCAACCGCGAGCCGGCGGGCGGGCGATCGCCTCTTCGCGCTGCGTATGCACCCGGTTTGACACGGAGGGATCGCAGGCTTACAAGGTTGGTCGGCATGCGTCGTCGCGTCTCCCTCCTCGCCGTGATCGCCGTCTTCGGGGTCCTGCTCCATGCGGGCACCGCCGCGGCGTCGATCTGGTGCGCGATGACCGGCCTGGGCGTGTCGTGCTGCTGCCCGAAGGGCGAGGCCCCGGACCACGACACCCTCGCGGGCGTGACCGACCCCTGCTGCCGCGACGCCGTCAAGGCGCCGGTGGTGGACGGCGCCGGCCACGCCCCCGCTCTGCAGCCCGCGCTGGCGGTCGTGCCGTGGGACGAGCCGTTCGTGCCTGCCCTCGTCGGCGAGGCCGCCGGTCGCGACACGCCCGAGAAGGCGACCTCTCCGCCGCTGCTGGCGCTCGCGACGATCGTAATCGTTCGCTGATCCCGAGCGTCCACCCCTCCGTGTCTTCGAGCCTTCGCGCTCGTGAGTCCGGCGGTGGTGTGCCCGGGATCCGCCCGTAGGCCACCCGCTCGAGTCCACGCGCGAAGACTCCACTCCCGATCGCCTCCCTCGCGGAAGGCGGAGTCGCGATGCGCGTACGTCTGGAATTCTTCCTGCCGGTGTCCCTGGTCCTGTTGCCGGCCCTCGCTTCGGCGCAGGGGCCCATCCATTTCCAATCCCTAGTCGACGAGATCCTGCGGGAGAACCGCGATCTCGCCGCGTACGAAGCCGAGGTGTCGGCGGCGGGCGATCGATCGATCGCGGCCGGCGCCTTCCCCATGCCGATGGTCGGCTTCGCCGTCCGCAACCTCCCCGTGCCCTCCTTCTCGTTCACCGAGGACGAGATGACGATGAAGGAGGTGATGCTGCGCCAGCAGATCCCCTGGTTCGGCAAGCGGGGTTTGCGGCGTGAAGCGGAGGCGAAGCAGGTCGACGTCACGGGCCGCACCGCCGACGCGGCGAAGCTCGCCCTCGCCGAGGCGGCGGCGGACGCCTACGCGGGGTTGTGGTCGAGCCTCGCCTCCCGCGAGGTGATCGATCGCCAGGCCGCGGATCTGGAGCGCCTCGCCGTCCTGGCCCGGGCGCGCCTCGCGTCCGGCGGCGCGCGGCAGGCGGACGTCCTGCGGGCGCAGATGGAGGTGGCGCGGATCCGGCTGCCGCTCCTCGATCTCACCCGGGACGAGGCCCGCCAGCGCGCGACCCTCGGCGCGCTGCTCTCCCACGACGAGCCGGTCGACGGCCTCCCCGAGCTCCCGGCGCGCGGCGCGCTCCCCGCGGAGGCGGAGGCGATCGCCGCGATCGACGCCCACCCGGAGCTCGTCGCCTTCGGCGCGCAGGAGGAGCGGGCGAAGCTCGACGCGCGCCTCGCGTCCCGCGAGAAGTGGCCCGATCCCGAGGTCGGCGTCGCCTACGGCTTCCGCACCGGGATGCCCGACATGGTGAGCGCCGAGGTCTCGATCCCCTTGCCGGTGTTCGCCGCTTCCGATCAGGACCGCCGCGCCGCCGCCGCCCGCGCCGACGCCCGCGCCGCGGCGAGCCGGCGGGAGGCCCGCAAGGCGGCGCTCGTCGCCGAGGTGCACTCGACCCTCGCTGAAGCGCGGGCGCTGTCGGAGCGCCTCGCCGTCTTCGAGGCCGAGATCCTTCCTCGCGCCCGCCTCACCGTCCAGTCCGCCACCGGCGCCTTCCAGTCCGGCGGCGTCGACTTCCTCACCGTCCTCGACGCCCAGGTGCGCCGCAACGGCGAGGAGCTCGACGCGATCCAGACCCGCGCCGACCTCCTCCGCGCCAGGGCCCGGTTGGCCCGCGCCGCCGGATCCCTCCAGTTCCTCTTCGTTTCGGAAGGCAGCAGCCATGAGTGAGAACAACGAGCACATCGAAACCGAGCGGGCGCCCGCGGGGACCCGCGCCGCTTCCTGGGTCCGCTGGGGGATGCTGGCCGTGGCCCTCGCCGGCGCCGGCTGGGCCGTCGCGTCCTTCGTCGCCGACGGCGGCGGGCACGCCCACGCCGAGGCGCGCTACCACTGCCCGATGCACCCGACGGTGGTGTCCGATCGCTCTGGCTCGTGCCCGATCTGCGGCATGGACCTCGTGCCGATCGAGGAGGGCGCCCCCGACGTCCACGAACACGCCGCCGCCGCTGACGGCGAGGCTTCGGTCCTCGCCGCCGCCGAGAAGCTCGGAGCGAAGCCCGGGCAGTGGATCTGCCCCATGCCCGAGGACGGCGTGGTCCGCGACGAGGCGGGGCGCTGCGAAACGTGCGGCATGGCGCTCGTGCAGGTGCCGGGTGGTGCGCAGAAGCGGGACGAGGGGCCCGCGCTCTACTCGTGCCCCATGCACCCGGAGGTGGAGCACGAGGGGCCGGGCAAGTGCCCCAAGTGCGGCATGTACCTCGTGCGCAAGGAAGGGAGCGCGCCGTCGCACGCGCACGATCGGGCCGCGGCGCGGCCGTCGGAGAAGAAGGGCGTGCCGGGGCTGGGATCCGTCGTGATCCACGCCGACCGCCTCGCGCGCATCGGCGTGCGCACCGCCCCCGCGGAGAAGGGCCGCCTCGAGGCCCAGGTGCGGACGGTGGGCGTGGTGACGCCCGACGAGCGGAAGCGGTACGTCGTGCAGGCGCGGTTCTCGGGCTGGATCGAGGAGCTCCTCGTGGACGAGACCGGCGCGAAGGTGAAGGCCGGCCAGCCGCTCGCGCGGATCTACAGCCCCGAGCTGCACCAGGCGCAGGTCGACTACCTGCAGGCGCGCGCCCTCGGGCCGGAGCTCCGCGACGCCGCCGAGCAGCGGCTGCGCCTCCTCGGGATCGCGCAGGGCGACATCGACGCCCTCCGCAAGGCGGGCAAGGCCCAGCGCACGATGGTCCTGCGGGCGCCAGGCGCCGGCCACGTGCTGCGCAAGGACGCGGTGGCGGGATCCTACGTGTCACCCGGCACCGCGCTGTTCGAGGTGGCGGACCTGTCCCGGGTGTGGGTGGTCGCCGACGTCTTCGAGCAGGACATCGCGCGGGTGCGGCCGGGAGCCGACGCCACCTTCGCGGCGCCGGCGCTCCCCGGCGATCGGTTCGTGGGGAAGGTCACCTTCGTCTACCCGACGGTGGAGCCCTCGACCAGGACCATGAAGGTGCGCCTCGAGATCGACAACCCGGACATCGCGCTCCGCTCCGGCATGTTCGGCGACGTGCGGCTGGGCGTCGACGCGCCGGCGGGGATCATCGTCCCCCGCGACGCGGTGATCGAGGGCGGCGACCACGTCTACGCGCTGGTCGCCGAGGGAGGCGGGAAGTTCACCCCGCGGGAGGTCCACGTCACCGGCCGCGCCGGGGACCACGTGATGGTGGTGGGCCTCGACGAGGGCGAGGAGGTCGTCGTCTCCGCCGGGTTCTTCATCGACTCCGAGAGCCGCCTCCGCGCGGCGCTCGGGGGCCTCGGCGACGCGCCGCACGGGGCCCATGCGGACGGAGGCACGCCGTGATCGAGAAGCTCATCGAGCTGTGCGCC
>Ga0182736_1003283_pt1 | contig 11075 bp, 9 predicted proteins | sample eDN5th30CKraftBY_FD_128882 | JGI IMG/M metagenome (GOLD analysis project Ga0182736, IMG submission 128882) | Enriched backyard soil microbial communities from Emeryville, California, USA - eDNA 5th pass 30_C Kraft BY (version 2) (version 2) | ecosystem: Environmental > Terrestrial > Soil >...
ATTCTTCTTTTTGCTGCTGGCCGGCGCGAGCGCAATCGTCATGCGCCTGCAGCTTGCAGCGCCTGAGAATCGTGTCGTCGGGCCCGACCTCTACAACCAGCTCTTCACCATGCACGGCACGACGATGATGTTCCTCTTCGCCGTACCGGTGATGGAAGCATTCGCGGTCTATCTCGTGCCGCTGATGGTGGGCACGCGCAACATCGCCTTTCCCCGCCTCAACGCCTTCAGTTACTGGGTTTACCTGCTTGGTGGCCTCTTTCTCTGGGTTGCGTTCATGCTCAACGTTGGCCCGGACGTGGGATGGTTCTCCTACGTGCCACTTGCCGGACCCGCGTATTCGCCCGGCAAACGCGCCGACGTCTGGGCGCAAATGATCACGTTCACGGAAGTTTCCGCGCTGGCCGTCGCCGTCGAGATTGCTGTCACGGCGCTGAAGCAGCGTGCTCCCGGCATGACGCTCGACCGGATGCCGCTGTTCGTCTGGTCGACGCTCGTCACGTCGTTCCTCATCATTTTCGCAATGCCCGCCGTGATGATGGCATCGACGATGCTCATCCTCGACCGGCTCGTTGGCATGCATTTCTTCAACCCGGGCGAAGGAGGGGACGTGCTGCTCTGGCAGCATATGTTCTGGTTCTTCGGACATCCCGAGGTCTACATCATCTTCATTCCAGCGACGGGAATGGTCTCGATGATCATCGCCACATTCGCGCGCAGGGAAATATTTGGCTACCTCGCGATTGTCGTCGCCCTTGTCGCTATCGGCTTCCTGTCGTTCGGCCTGTGGGTGCATCACATGTTCACCACCGGCCTGCCGCGATTGGGCGCCAGCCTCTTCACCGCATCGAGCATGCTGATCGCAATACCGAGCGGCATCCAGATCTTCTGCTGGATCGCAACGCTCTGGGATGGGCGGCCCGTCTACCGAACGCCTCTACTATTCGTGTTGGGTTTCATCGTGGTCTTCGTCATCGGCGGTCTTTCCGGCGTGCTCGTGGCCTCGGTGCCGCTTGATGCGCAAGTGCATGACACGTACTTCATCGTCGCCCATTTTCATTATGTGCTGATCGGCGGAGCCGTTTTCCCGCTACTGGGCGCCGTCTACTACTGGTACCCGAAAATGACCGGCCGCCTGATGGACGAGAAGCTCGGCCGCTGGCACTTCTGGCTGGCGTTCATCAGCTTCAACGTAGCGTTTTTTCCGATGCACATCCTTGGCCTCCAAGGCATGCCGCGGCGCGTCTACACCTACCAGCCTGAGATGGGGTGGGGGGCGCTGAACCTCGTCGTGTCGCTGGGCGCGTTGGCGTTTGCGTTGAGCTTCGCGGTGCTCCTGTGGAATTGCATCATCAGCGCCCGCAACGGCGCACCCGCCGGCGACAATCCATGGGGCGCGTCGACCCTCGAGTGGGCAACCTCATCGCCGCCGCCGCCGCAGAACTTCACCTTCATTCCCGTTGTCGAAACGCGTGACCCGCTGTGGAAGGAACCGGGAGCTGCGCTCCCCCACGCCGTTGGATTCTCGATCGACCGGCGAGAGTTTCTCGTTTCCGGTGTGATCGACGCCGAACCGACCCTGCGCGAGGAATCCCCCGATCCCTCCATCTGGCCGCTGCTTGCAGCCGTCTCCACCGGCGCGACGTTCTTCGCCTCCATATTCACGCCGTGGGCGGTCGTGTGGGGAGGGATCGTCGTCGCCGCGACCATCATAGGCTGGTTCTGGCCCAAAAGTACCAAGGAGGACCGATGAGATCGCCGATAGATCTTTCCCGGTTGCCGACGTACGGCTTCGGCAGCACCATGACCATGGCCTGGGGCACCAGCGCTTACATCGCGCTCGAAGGAATGGGCTTCGCGCTCGTCGCCAGCGCGTATCTCTATCTGGCAGTGGTCAATCCGACTTGGCCGATCGGCGTCGGGCCGCCGCCGCTGTTCTGGTCAAGCCTCGTCACCGTATCGCTGCTCGTCAGCATATGGCCCAATCACATCGCCGCGCGCAATGCGCGCCGAGAGGATCTTCCCGCCGTACGGCGCGACGTGATCATCATGTCCGTTGCCGGATTGGTGCCGCTGGTGCTGCGCGTCTTCGAGCTTCGCGCCCTCAACGTTGGCTGGGAGCAGAACGCCTATGGCTCGATCGTCTGGATCATCCTCGGGCTGCATACGGCGCATCTGTTGACCGACGTGGGAGACAGCCTCGTGCTCGCTGTTCTGATGCACACGCACCATGGGCGCGGCCGGCGCTTCAGCGACGTCGAGGACAACGCCGTTTATTGGTACTTCGTCGTCATTTCCTGGATGCTCATCTACCTGCTCATCTACTGGTTCCCCCGGTGGTGGCCGTGATGAAGGAGGTTGCAAAGCGATTGCGCCGCCTGATCGCCCCAACAGGATCGGCGCAGACCCTGGCAGAGATTGCACGACGTCGCGGCGCCGTGATGCGGGTGATAATGTGGTGGTCTGCAGTCCTGCTGATGCCGCTCGTCGCAGCGCTGCCGGCGCAAGCACATGCGCTTGCATCGGATGGCGATGAAGCAGCCTTCACATTCGATCTGAAGGTCGTCTTGCCGCTCGCAGTGGCCCTCACCGTCTACCTAGTCGGCATCTTTCGGATGTGGTCGCGCGCCGGACCTGGCCGAGGCGCCCAGCACTGGCAGGTGCGTTGCTTCACCGCCGGTTGGGCGCTGCTCGTCGTTGCGCTCGTGACACCGCTGCACTGGCTGGGGGAGAGGCTGTTCGTCGCCCATATGATCGAGCACGAGATCCTGATGGTGGTGGCCGCGCCCCTGCTCGTTGTGGCGAGGCCGTTCGCCGCCTTCATGTGGGGCTTGCCCCGATCCGTCCGCCTGCCGGTTGGCAGATTTATTCAGTCCGCCGCGGCAACGAACGTCTGGCGACTCGCCGTAGACCAGCGTGCAGCCACGGCTTTGCATGGCATCGCTATATGGGCCTGGCATCTTCCGAGCGCCTTTGATTTGGCGCTCGCCAGTCCGTGGATACACTGGCTCCAGCACCTGAGCTTCCTGCTCACCGCGATGCTGTTCTGGTGGTCTCTCCTGCGTGACCATCGCCCCGGGCCAGCTTACGGAACCGCCATCGTGATGCTGTTTATCACGGCGCTGCACAGCGGCTTCCTCGGCATCTTGCTGACGCTTGCGCGCCACCCGCTCTATCCCTCGCAAACGACAGCCACGCAGTGGGGACTGTCCGCGCTTGAGGACCAGCAGGCCGCCGGTCTCGCCATGTGGATCCCGCCGGGCCTCGTCTATGCCGCAGCGGCGTTGGTGCTCCTCGTCTACTGGATCACTCGCACCGCACAGCGCGCGAGCATCCCATGAGATGGCGCATTCCAGCAGCGCTCGGCGCCGTCGTTGCGATCGCCGCCCTCGTCAAGCGCAAGCCGAAGGAGGATGCACACCACGAGGTCCCGCGGGTATTCACGGCCACACGCGTGGTATGTTTCTCCCTCGTCGTTGCGCTCATAATCGGCGCCATCTGGTACGCGCGTCATGACCCGGAGCGAGAGGCGGCGCAGAGCCATGCAATTGCTCTCCTGCAACGCTATGGATGCGCGGGATGCCACACCATTCCGGGTGTGCTGAGGGCCAGTGGACGCGTCGGGCCGCCGCTAACAGGCATCGATAATCGTATCTATGTCGGTAGCGCCGACCGTAATGACCCCGACGCACTCGCCCATTGGATTGTCGATCCGCCCCGCAGTGACCCGCAGACGGCCATGCCTCGCACCGGGATTTCGCTGGATGAGGCGCGCCAGGTCGTTCGCTATTTACGCGGCCGGTAACGCCCGCGCACGGAACGAGGCCAGACGCCGCGCATTGTTCTTGCAACGAACGACCTAAGCATTACGCCACGTGTGATCCCGATGACCGATCAGACGAGAGATGCGTTGGATGGAATGGTGGCCGGTCTCATCGCCACCGGCGCGATGAGCCTCTTCATGGTGGCCGCCCATCGGTTGCTTCCACGCCCAGAACGCTATCCCTTGCCGCCGCGTCTGATTACGGAGCACACTCTCGGCCGTGGACAACCGCTCGCCGAGGACGCGCCGATTGGCGCGGCAAGCGCCTACGCCGCGCATTTCCTGTTCGGCGCTGCTTGCGGCGCGCTCTATGGATTGCTGCAGCGACAGGATAGGCTACCCACGGGCGGCGTCACCTACGCGCTGGCAATCTGGCTCTCGAGCTATCTCGGGTGGGTGCCGATCATTGGAGCTTTGCCGCCCGCCACCGAGCAACCCGCAAACCGCAACCTCTTGATGCTTGCCGCGCATGTGGTTTGGGGAGCGGTGCTACAAACGAGCTACCGCCATCTGCACCCTCAAACCGATCGATGAGCGCCGCTCGAGCCGGCCTTTTTCCCGCGCTTCGTGTTATTGCGGCCCTCGTACTTGGGCTGATGTGCCGGAACCGACTGGTTGCGACCCTTTCCTTTACGCTTGGCCAATTCTCCACTCCGCTTTTGTTGAAACGTTGCTCACCCAATGTGGTGGCTCACCGTCGACAAAACGAGTGTGGCTCTTAGGCAATAGCCTGGAGGAGCACATATCCCGCAGCGGCCAGCTAATCTGCCTAGATTGACCGCTGATTCACCCGCTTTGAAAGTTCTTCAGCGCTTTCCTTGCGCTCGCTGTAGCGGTCGCCGAGATAGGCCGCGCGGTCCCGCGTAAGCAGGGTGAATTTGATGAGCTCCTCCATCACGTCGACGACGCGGTCGTAGTAGGAGGACGGCTTCATGCGCCCATCGTCGTCGAACTCCTGGAAGGCCTTCGCTACGGATGACTGGTTGGGAATGGTGATCATCCGCATCCAGCGTCCGAGTACGCGCATCTGATTTACCGCGTTGAAGGATTGCGATCCGCCGCTCACCTGCATCAGGGCCAGAGTTTTGCCCTGCGTGGCACGGATAGCGCCCGCCGCAAGCGGAATCCAATCGATCATAGATTTCATGACGCCGCTCATCGCACCATGACGCTCCGGCGAGCACCAGACCTGCCCCTCCGACCACGCCATCAACTCGCGCAGCTCCTGCACTTTTGGATGCGTGTCGGCCGCATCGTCCGGCAGCGGCAGGCCGTGGGGATCGTAGATCTTTGTTTCGGCCCCGAAATGCTCGAGCAATCGCGCGGCTTCCATGGTGAGGAAACGGCTGTAGGAGCGCGCACGCAGCGAGCCATAGAGCAGCAGGATGCGCGGGCTGTGCGTGGTCCTCGCCGCCAGCTTGTCGGCCGCCGGAATATGCAGATGATCTGCGATCACGTTGTGCAACTCGCCCGAATCACTCTTGCTCATCGCGTTGTCCTTTCCGGCACGATCTCGCCGTCCTCTTTGGTGAAGGTGCCGATGTTCGGGTTGGGCAGGATGTCGAGCACGGCCTCCTGCGGCGTCGAAATGCGCCCCTTGATCGACCAGGCCATGCCTTGAAGGTGGCCGCCATCGATCAGATTCGCAGCCCCCTCCAGACCATCTAGCGCCTATGGTTCGCTCCGGCGTCGATGCGGGGCACAATAACCAGAAAAACAAAGCCGGCGGGCTGCGAATATCCTCCCCGCCCGCCTCCTCGGACCACTCTCGCCAGCCATGATAGCCCAAGGCGAGTTGCCGTGCAGGGCGGAGTACGTTAGCGAGTAACGACCGTGACCCTCCCAACTCCATTCACACACAATCTGCGAGCGCTGATCCCATGAAGCTTGTGCGTTTTGGCCACCCCGGCAGCGAGAAGCCGGGCCTGATCGATAGCCAGGGCAACATCCGTGACCTCTCGGGCCACGTCACCGACTTCACGGGCGCAAATCTCGGCCCGGCCGCCCTCGACAAGCTGCGCGCGATCGATCCGGCGAGCCTGCCGCAGGTCCTGGCCGGAACGCGCATTGGCCCCCCGGTTGCCGGTACGCGCAACTTCATCGCCATTGGCCTCAACTACGTCGACCACGCCAAGGAGACAGGCCAAGAAATTCCGAAGGAGCCGATCCTTTTCAACAAGGCGCCGAGCTGCATCTGCGGCCCCAACGACGACATCATGTATCCGAAGAACTCGAGCCACATGGATTGGGAGGTGGAGATCGCCTTCGTGATCGGCTCGCGCGCCCGCTATGTCGAAGAAAAGGACGCGATGGCGCATATCGCGGGCTTCTGTCTGTGCAACGACGTCTCCGAGCGCAGCTTCCAGGTTCAGCGCGCCGGACAATGGGTGAAGGGTAAATCCGCAGAGACTTTCGGTCCGCTTGGCCCCTGGCTCGCGACACCGGACGAGATCACCGACGTGCAGAACCTCGCCATGTCGCTAGACGTCAACAGCGTACGCAAGCAGACGGGCTCCACGTCGACGATGATCTTCTCCATTCCCTACCTTCTCTCCTACATCAGCCAATTCATGGTGCTGGAGCCGGGAGACATCGTGACGACCGGCACGCCGCCGGGCGTCGGCTCGGCGCGTAAGCCGCGTGAATACCTGAAGGCTGGCGACGAACTCGTGCTCCGCATCGACGGCCTCGGCGAGCAGCGTTCGAAGGTCGTTCCCTTCCAGCCCTGATCGCGAATCAGCGCGCACGCGCAAACGTCACGCAGTGATGTCGAAATAGACATCCGGCTTGAATGCGCGTGCGCTCGCATCTTTACCGTCGAAGCCCCGGCAGTTCGCGCGCACGACCGTGTCGCCGATGCGGTATGTGCGCCGCACGTGTGTGTGGCCGTGTACCCAGACGGGAATGTTCTTCGCGCCAGCGATGCGCCGGTCGAGATCGCTCGCGAATGCGGCATCGAGCCCGTTGCCCGCATGATCAGCGTTCAACCCGCGACGGCTCGGCGCATGGTGGGTGATGACGATGGTCGGCCGGGTCTCGTTCGCGGAGAGATGCCGCTGCAGGGCATCCCACGCGCGCTCGAACGCTGCCAGTGCGTCCTCCGGCCGGAATTTGCCCAGAGATACACTGCCATCGTTGCCGCGCTGCTCCTTCCTCACGAAGAAGAACTCGCCGCAGCGTCTGCGCACACGGTCCATTGCGGCTTGGCTACGGCTCTCAAAATTCGTCCAGAGCGTCGCGCCAAAAAAGTGCACGCCGTCGAGCGTGACGGCGTTGTCATCGAGAACAATGACGCCTGGAAGATGCCGCTTGAGTAGCGCCGCGGTGCCGTCGAATACACCGTCATAGTGCTCATGGTTTCCCGCCACGAGCAGCACATGCGCGAAATTCGCCCGCGCCGCCTCGGCGAAACGTAAGACGCGCGCCCGCTGATCGGCGCTGTATCGGTCTCGTGCCTCTGGCACGAGGCATCGCGCATGGCACAGATCGCCCGCGATGATGAGCACGTCGCCCCGTGGCAGCGTCCAATGAAAATCCTGCCGCTCAAGATGCAGGTCGCTGAGGTAATGGCAACGCATTGAAGCACGCCTCCGATGCCGATGGTCGGCAGAGGATGGCGTGACTCGCAGCGGCTGTCGGTTAAGCGCCGTTAACGGATGAAGTGGCGCAGCGGCAGCGAGCTGCGGCGGCGCATTGCCATCGGTACGCAATCGCTGCCGGCGATGCCGGTCAGTAGGACTGCTGCACCTTTGCTTTGTGCTGATCGTAGCGCATCGCCTTGCGCGTGCGCTCCCATTCGCGGGCATCAAGGCTGTTGGCGGCGGCGCGGTTCTTGCTCTCCAGCTCGCTGAGTCCTTTGATGGCTCCCGTCGAAGCAGGCGCGCTTCCGCTGGAATAGACATCGCGCGAGTTCTTGATGTAGGCGGCGTTGTCCTCCAGCGCCTTGCGCGCGCCGGCAATGTCGCCCCCGTCGCGCAGCTCCACGGCCCGTTCGCTGTTCTCCGTCGCGATCTGCTCCGTCACTTGGCTCATCACCGGCTTGTTGAGGCCACCTTCGACCTCTTTGGCATCGTCGGAGAAGCGCACCTCTGCCCGTGTCTCGGCGCGGACCGATTGGGCGCCGTTATCGAGGTCGACATACGTGATCGAAACATCGGCCACGTCCGCGGTGCCAACGCTATGATCGTCGGGCACCTGCAACTGCACCACGACATAGCGCTCGTTTTCCGCCTGAAGCTGGTTGAGCTTCAGCGTCACCCTCTGACCCGCGATGCTGCCGTCGCGTCCCAGAATGCGTTTGGGCGTGAAGCCCGTTCGGCACTCGATGATAATCGTTATGTCGCGCGCGGACACCGACAGCGCATCGCCGAACTCGCGATCGAAAATTTCCGCTAAGTCGCTCGGCCGCTCGACGAATACGTGATTGCCGTCGGATGCAGCGGCGAGGCGCTGCATCAAATCCTCGTTGTAGTCGAGGCCGAGGCCGATGGTGGAAACGGAGATGCCTTTGGAAGCAAGCTTGCGGCCCAAATCGGCAAGCTCGCCCGGCGTGGACGGGCCCACGTTGGCGAGGCCGTCCGACAGCAGAATGACGCGGTTGACGTTGTTGCCGGAGACGAATTCCTCGACCTGCTGCCCGCCTTCCTTGACGCCCGCATAGAGCGCAGTGGTGCCGTTGGCTTCGATGCCATCGATGACCTTGAGCAGATTTTCGCGCGAGTCTCTCAGCGGCGCAGAAGGGCTGAGCACTTCGACGCCGTGATTGTAGGCGATGAGCGCCACGCGGTCGTCGGACGAAAGGCGCTTCAGCGCGACGCGTGCGCCTTCCCGCGCCGCCGCGATGCGGTCGCCCGACATCGACCCCGAGCGGTCGATGACGATGGCCGCGTTGATAGGCGCGCGGTCTTTGCGCGCGGCACCGGCCAGGCTCTTGAGGCTCAAGCGCAGGTAGACGTTGCCGGGCTTCGAGGTGGCGAGAACCGTCTGCCCGAGGTCCGCTTCGAGTTTCACCTCGGCTGCCGATAGTGGCACTGAAAGACTGAGCGGAGCGGCGAATGTAATGGCGAGCGCCGCACGTAGGATCATGGTCATCGCAATATCTCCTGGGCTGAAATATGCGTGCACGTTAACGATCCCGCGCGGCGGAAGCGGGCTCGTGCGATGTCGAAATGGCGTCGCCGTGATGGCCGAAATAGAGTCGCCCCGCGTCGCTTCGGTGCAACGCGGGGGCGCTTTTGGGTCTGGCGTGTTCGAAGGCGGCCGGACGCCGGTATGTATCAGTTCATGAACTGATGGCCGTTGTCGGCAATGTGCGTCTGCGCATGCTGTGCCGTCGCGATGCTGTTGCTGAGGCGGCGCCATGCCACCTCATCAGTGCGCGAGTTGGCCTGCAACGCTTCGAGCAGCGCGCGAGCGATCTCGAGCAGCGACTGCTGCTCCACAGAAAGCTGACCGCCGCCTGAATCCGGCTCGAGCTGCTCGACGGCTTCGCGCAGCACCTGCTCGTAGGGCCCGTTCGGGAGCAGCATCAGAACGGACCAATGCTGGTCGAGCTCCTGACCAGCGTCCTCGAGCATCCGCCGCTCCCACGCGGCACCCTGCGGGTGCAGCGTGTTCTGGATCAGCGCATAGGCTTCGTCGAACGACCGGCGCGCATCATCGTCGCGCTCGCGCAGCAGCGCATCGAGCGCGGGCTGCGAGCGGCGCGCACGGTCGAGCACTTCATTGGCCGCGAGGGCCGCCATTTGCGCGTTGCTGGATACACGCGACCATACTTCCGGCTTCAGGTTGAGCGCGGCGAGCAGCTTCGTGACGTACCCGGCGCGCAGCTCGGAAGTGCTCTCTTCCTCCACGACCGGCTGGTGCGCGATGGCGCGCGTCAGCTCGGTCAGCGAGCCGCCGAAGCGCTCCGGCGGCTGATGGGTGAGGGTTGGCGCCTGCGCAGCCTGCCCGATGCGCGGAACACCGGCATCGGCCATCAGCGTACGGGCACGGATGCGCGCCAACGTCTTATAGAGATCGCGATGGATCCAGAACTCGTCGGACGCCTTTCCACGCCGCTGCACACGGCCGAGCGTAGCGCCAGCGTTGAGTGTGGATCGCACCGTGCGCCGGTGCTCGTCGATCACCTCGCCAAGGTTGATCTCGGCCGTGAAGCCGCGGTCCTCGTCGATGGGGTGCATGTATGACAGCACCGTATCGGCGTTGGCGTTGATGTCCGGCAGGAGTGCCACGCCGACGATCTTCTCCAGCTCCGCAAGATCGACGTTCGCACGGTTCGCCTCGAACGAGCGCTTCGCGACGATGGAGAGGAACTCGTAAAGCTCCGCACGCACGAGATAGCGGTCCGCGGCCGTGTCGTACTCCACGGCACTGATGGTGGCACCCGCATTGAGCACACCCATCACCTGATGGCGCGTATGAGGCTCCAGTTGCTCCGGGCGCACCTCCGCCATGAAACCGGCAGCGTTGGTGATCGGCCGCATGGCGTTGAGCGTGGCGCGCGCGTTGTCGAGCGTATCGGGCAGCAGCGCGTTCTCGATAATGGCTTCGAGCTGCTGCGAGTTGCGCCCCTTGCTCGACGGCACGTCCGCGAGCGGTGAGCGCACGGCGTTGGCGCCGAAGAGACCGGTCATGAAGATGAGCGAGTCGATGCCGATTGCGATCGCAAGCGCGAGGTAGGCGAGGCGGTTGCCGTCCTGGAACGCGTTCCAGGAGACGACGAAGCGGTGCGCCTTGTCATCCCGGTTCATCTCCGCGAACGCGATCGTCCCGCGCAATTCGTCGGTCTTCTGGCTGGGCAGGCCGCTATCCGAGAGGCACTTCACGGCAAACCCGAACAATGCATCCGTCGAGCGCTGAGCCGCCAGCTTGTCGCCGCCGATGCAGTTGGCGTTGAAAGCCTTGGTGCCGGCCTGCAGCGTGAAGAGCACGGCAGCAGCTTCGCTCGCCTGCTTCGGGTCGCAGTCAATGCCGGAGACTTTCGTCTTCGTCACCTCCGCCGCATACATGGCACTGTAAAGCTGTCCGCAACGCTGCTGCACGCCCGCGAGGCGCTCGGCCGAGGGCGACTGCCGGAATTCCGCCCGCGCGGTCTCGAAGGCGGGCAGCACGCGGCCCGGATCGATCCGCTGGCTGGCATCCTCGCCGGTTGTCTCCTGGGCCATGCGGATGCGTTCGGAGGCCGTTGCCTCCTCGCCCTTGTATTTCGCAAGCTCGCCATCGATCGAAGCGAGCTCGCGCTTGATCTGGG
>Ga0182736_1003284_pt1 | contig 11073 bp, 13 predicted proteins | sample eDN5th30CKraftBY_FD_128882 | JGI IMG/M metagenome (GOLD analysis project Ga0182736, IMG submission 128882) | Enriched backyard soil microbial communities from Emeryville, California, USA - eDNA 5th pass 30_C Kraft BY (version 2) (version 2) | ecosystem: Environmental > Terrestrial > Soil >...
CGGGGCGCGGCGCGCGTGCGGCATCACGCGTCGCTCGGCACGAACGTGATCGGCTTCGGCGAAATGGGCATCGCGAATACGTCGGCGGCGGCATGTCTGATGAGCCGTCTGTGTGATCTGCCGATCGACGAATGCGTCGGGCGCGGCACCGGTCTCGACGAGCGAGGACTCGCGCACAAGCGCGAGGTGCTGTCTAAAGCGCTCGCGCTGCATCGCGATGAAGGCGATGCGATCGACACGCTCGCGACCTTCGGCGGCTTCGAAATCGCGATGATGACGGGCGCGTATCTCGCCGCCGCGTGCGCGGGCATGACGATACTCGTCGATGGTTTCATCGCGACTTCCGCGTTGCTGGTTGCATCGAAGATCGCGCCTGACGTGCTCGACTATTGCGTGTTCGCGCATGCATCGAACGAGACGGGGCATCGCCGGATGCTCGCGCATTTCGGTGCCGCGCCGCTGCTGCAACTCGAGTTGCGTCTGGGCGAAGGCACGGGCGCGGCGCTCGCGTTGCCGATCCTGCGCGCGGCCGTCGCGTTCGTCGACGAAATGGCGAGCTTCGAGTCGGCGGGCGTCTCGAATAAAGCCGACTGAGATGCGCCCGCTCGACGAACTGCGCTATTTCTTCACCGCGCTCGGCTATTTCACGCGCGTGCCGGTGCCGCGCTGGGTCGGCTTCGAGCGCGACTATCTGAACGCGGCGGCGCGCTATTTTCCGCTCGTCGGCGCGATGGTCGGCGGCGTCGCGGCGCTGGTGTATCTCGCGGCGTTGCGCGTGTTTCCGGCGGGCATCGCGGTGCTGCTTTCGATGGCCGCGACGCTCGTCTTGACCGGCGCGTTTCACGAAGACGGACTCGCCGATTGCGTCGATGCCTTCGGCGGCGCATACACGCGCGAGGACGCGTTACGCATCATGCACGACTCGCGCATCGGCGCGTTCGGCGCGATTACGTTGATGATCGCGCTCGCGCTGAAATGGCAGACGCTCGCCGCATTGCCGCCGCAACGCGTCGCGTGGACGATGATCGCCGCGCACGCCGCGAGCCGCGCGTTCGCAATCAGCTATCTCGTCACGCTCGATTACGTGCGCGCCGAAGGCAAGGCGAAGCCGGTCGCGCAGCGCATGAGCGTGTCGTCGTTCGCGCTGGCGCTCGCGTTCGGCCTGCCGTGGCTCTTCGTGACCGACTGGAAGCTCGCGTGCGTGACGATCGTCGCGCTGATCGTTCTGCGCTTGTTCATCGGACGGTACTTCGTCCGGCGCATCGGCGGTTACACGGGCGATTGCCTCGGTTTCGCGCAGCAAGTGTTCGAGATCGCGATCTATCTCATAGGGCTCGCATGGATCTCGTCCTGATCCGGCATCCGGAAGTCGCCGTCGATGCGGGCGTTTGCTACGGGCAAACCGATGTGCCTTTGCAGCGCGATGCGCGCGAATCGGCGAGCGCGTTGACGGCGCGCATGAAGGCGCTGAACGTGCCCCCATGCGTCGATGGATGGCACGCGAGTCCGCTCGTGCGTTGCGCTTCGATCGCGCGTGCGCTGGGCGGCGACGTTCATCCCGACGCACGTCTGGCCGAAATGCACTTCGGCGCGTGGGAAGGGCGCGCGTGGGACGCGATCGATCGCGCGCTGATCGATGCATGGGCCGACGATATCGCCCATGCGCGTCCGCACGGCGGCGAGAGTCTCGCGCAGTTCGCGCATCGCGTGATCGCGTGGTTCGATGCGACGTGTGTCGATGAACGGGCCGTGCATGTCGTCGCGCATGCGGGCGTCGTGCGCGTGCTTGCTGCGCATCTGCTCGGCGTCGCGCGTGAATCGGCGTTGCAATGGCCGCTCGATTTCGGCGGGATCGCGTGGTTCAGGCGCGTGCGCGGGCAGTGGCTGCTTGTGCGGTGGAACGCCTGACTACTTCGTCCTCCGCTCGCGCGCGATTTCCAAATCGCGGCACAGCTCATCCGCGCCCAGCGCAAGCCGCGGCGTCGGCCGATTGATCAGATCGCCGTCGATGCCGAAAAGATTGCCGCGCGCCACCGCCGTCATCGATGTCCAGCGCCGCCATCTTTCGAGCGCGGGCAACGGGCGATCGGGCTTCGTCGCGCCGGGTGTCGCCGTGACGATCGCTTCCGGATTCGCCGCGAGCACGGCTTCGGTCGATATCGTCGGCACGCGCGGTTTCTCGGCTGCGAACACGTTCGCGCCGCCGCACAAGCCGATCACTTCGTCGAAAACGTTGTCGCGATTGAGCGTCATCAACGGATCGTCCCACACCTGATAGAACACGCTCACGCGCGGCCGTTCCGCGTAACGCGCACGCAATCGCGCAATCTCGCGCGTGAAGGCATCGGACGCGGCGCGTGCCTCATACTGCGTGCCGAGCAGCGCGCCCAGCTTGCCGATGCTCGCCGCGATATCGTCGAGATGCTTCGGCTCGCTGAAATAGATCGGCACGCCGAGCGCCTGCAGCCGATCCATCTGACGCGCCGCATTTCCATGCCGCCACACGACGATCAGATCCGGATGCAACGCGACGATGCGTTCGAGATCGAGCGCCTTGTTGTCGCCGACGCGGGCAATCGCCTGCGCCTCTTTCGGATAATCGCTATACGTCACCGCGCCGACGACGCGCGCGCCGCCGCCCGCCGCGAACAGCAACTCGGTCACATGCGGCGCGAGACTGACGACACGTTCGGCGGGCTTCGCGAGCGTGACGGACGCGCCGCTGTCATCGACGACGGTGATCGCATGCGCTTGCGTCACCGCGAAGCCGATCAGCAGGGCAATCGCACGGCGCAACCTCACGCGCAAATCTCCCGCAGCGCGAGCGACAGGCGCGCCCAGTCGCCTTCCGCGCCTGGCAATCCGATGCGCAGGCTCGGCGTCATGCCGGGCGGATCGAAAAGACGCGTCCAGATGCCGCGCAACGCGAGCGCGTGTTGCAGTTCGGGCGCTTTCGGCGTCGCTGTCCACGCGAAAAGCGGCGTCGCGCGCACGTCGAAACCGTAGATCGCGATCGATGCGGCAAGGCGCGCGCCATCGCGATGCAGACGCTCGCGCATTTCGCGCTGCCACGCGATATCGGCGAAAGCGGCGGCGACCGCATGTCGCGCCGGGCCGCTCACGGTCCATGCGCCGAGCGCGTCGCGCAACGCGTCGGCGAGCGCGGGCGCGGCCAGCACGAAACCCGCGCGAATGCCCGCGAGCCCGAAAAACTTGCCGACCGAGCGCAGCACGACGAGCCCGTCGTGCGCCGTCTCGCTCGCCAGCGACGATGCGGGATCGGCGTCGGCGAACGCTTCATCGACGATCAGCGTGCCGCCGCGCGAGGCGAGCTGTTCGTGCCAGGAAAGCAGCGTGTCGGGCGCGACGCGCTCGGCCGTCGGATTGTTCGGATTGGCGACGATGACGTGATCGAACGTATCGGGCAAATCGTGCTTCGTGATGTCGAGCGTGGCGATCGCGTGGCCCGCGCGTGCGAACGCGGGCGCGTATTCGCCGTACGTGAGCGGCGCGACGGCCGCCGTGCCGCGGCGCAAAAGCGCGGGCAACGCGCGTATCGCCGCCTGCGATCCCGCCACCGGCAACGCGAGCGGCGCGCCGTAGTAGCGCGCGGCGTCTTCGGCGAGGCCGTCGTCGTCTTCGGGCAGGCGCCGCCACGCATCGGGCGCGACGGGCGGCACCGGATAGCCGTGCGGATTGATGCCGGTCGACAGATCGAGCCAGTCATCGAGAGATATCGCGTAGCGGCGCGCGGCCTCGCGCAGATTGCCGCCGTGCCGGATGGATTGCGTCATGTCAGTCAGCCACTCGTCGTTACGCTCAGAACCGCGATCATCAATAGCACCGCGAGCCACATCAATGTCGCGCGCTCGACGAGCCGCAACGCCGCGACGACATGCTTCGCCGTCGCCGTATGCCCCGCGCCGAGCGTCGGACGCGTTTCGAGCACGCCGTGATACACCGCCGCGCCGCCGATCAGCACGTTGAGACTGCCGGCCCCCGAGGCCATCACCGGCCCCGCGTTCGGGCTGTCCCACGAGCGCGCCTGCGTGCGCCAGCAGTGCCACGCCATGTGCGTGTCGCCGGCGAGCGCGTAGGTCGCGGCCGTGAGGCGCGCGGGGATGAAGTTGAGCACATCGTCGAAGCGCGCGGCCGCCCAGCCGAAACGCAGAAAGCGCGGCGTGCGATAACCCCACATCGCGTCGAGCGTGTTGGCGAGGCGGAACATCAGCGCGCCGGGGCCGCCCGCGACCGCGAACCAGAAGAGCGCGCCGAAGATCGCATCGTTGCCGTTTTCCAGCGCCGATTCGACCGCCGCGCGCGAGAGCGCGTTTTCATCGGCTTGGGATGTATCGCGCGACACGATGCGCGACGTCAGCACGCGCGCCTGATCGATATCGCCGAAACTCAACGCGCGAGCGATCGGCGCGATGTGCTGGCGCAGGCTTTTCGCGCCGAGGGCGAACCAGAGCAGCAGAACATGCACGAGACACGCATACGCGAACGGCAGCGCGCCGACCAGAAACCACGCGATGCCGACCGGCGGCGCGACCAGCGCGAACCACGCGAGGATGCCCGCCGGCCGCGCGCGAAAGCCGGTGTTCACGCGCGCTTCGAGCTTCGTCGCCAGATTGCCGAAGCCGACGAGCGGATGCCGCGCGCGCGGCTCGCCAAAGATGCGATCGACGATCACGCCGAGCACGGCGAGAAGCGCCATTGCGTAGGCGGAAAGAAGGAGCATCGCGCTAACCCTTGAGCGCGAGCGGAAGGCCCGCGACCATCAGCGTCGCGCGTGTGCTCGCGGCCGCGACGCGCTGATTCAGCCGGCCGAGTTCATCGACATAAAGACGCGTGACGGAGCCGAGCGGCACGACGCCCAGCCCGATTTCGTTGCTCACGACGATCACTTTGCCTTTCGTCTGCCCGAGCGCCGCGTCGAATTGCGCGAAGGCATCGCGGGCGCTGTCGGGCAGAACGGCGACTTCGTCGCTCATCGCTTCTTTCGAGAAAAGCAGATTCGCGAGCCACAGCGTCAGGCAGTCGATCAGCACGCAATGTCCCGCGCGATCCGCTTCGCGCAACGCGCCCGCGAGATCGAGCGGCGCTTCGACGAGCGTCCAGTGTGCGGGCCGGCGCCCGCGATGCAGCTTCACGCGTTCGGCGAACTCCGCGTCGCCGACGCGCGCAGTCGCGATATACGTCACGGGCAGGCCGCTTTCGGCGGCGAGCCGTTCGGCGTGCGCGCTCTTGCCGGAGCGTGCGCCGCCGAGGATGAAAGTGAGGTCGGGGGTCATCGCGATATTGTACTGACGGGCTAAGATAGCGCGTCGCTCTTCATGGGAATCCTCCGATGCCATTCACGCCACGCGGCACGCTGATGATTCAGGGCACGACGTCCGATGCCGGCAAAAGCACGCTCGTCGCCGGATTGTGCCGCCTCGCCCGGCGCGGCGGGGTGCGCGTCGCGCCGTTCAAGCCGCAGAACATGGCGCTCAATAGCGCAGTGACCGTCGATGGCGGCGAGATCGGCCGCGCGCAGGCGCTTCAGGCGATCGCGGCGGGCGTCGATGCGCGCATCGACTTCAATCCGGTCCTGCTCAAGCCGACGAGCGATCGCGGCGCGCAGGTCATCATCCACGGTCACGCGCACGCGAACCTCGACGCGCGCGCGTATCACGCGTACAAGCGCATCGCGTTCGACGCCGTGCTCGCGTCGTACGACCGCTTGCAGAAGGACTTCGACGCGGTGATCGTCGAAGGCGCGGGCAGTCCCGCCGAAATCAATCTGCGCGACGGCGATATCGCCAACATGGGCTTCGCGGAGCGCGTCGATTGCCCGGTCGTGCTCGTCGCCGATATCGATCGCGGCGGCGTGTTCGCGCATCTCGTCGGCACGCTCGCGTGTTTGTCGGAGAGCGAAAGGGCGCGCGTTCGCGGCTTCGTCATCAACCGGTTTCGCGGGGATATCGGCTTGTTGAAGCCGGGGCTCGACTGGCTGGAAGCGCAGACGGGCAAGCCGGTGTTCGGCGTGCTGCCGTATCTGCACGGCCTGACGCTCGACGCCGAGGACATGCTGCCGAGCCAGCCGCACACGCGGGGCGATGCACCCGCGCTGAAGGTGATCGTGCCGGCGCTGCCGCGCATCAGCAATCACACGGATTTCGATGCGCTGCGGGCGCATCGTCAGATCGACTTCAGCTATGTGCGCGCGGGCGTTGCGCCGCCGCCCGCCGATCTGATCGTGCTGCCCGGTTCGAAGAGCGTGCAGCGCGATCTCGCATGGCTGCGCGAAAACGGCTGGGATCGCGCGATCGAACGGCATCTGCGATACGGCGGCAAGGTGCTCGGCATATGCGGCGGCATGCAGATGCTCGGACGCGAGATCGACGATCCCGATGGCGTCGAAGGCGCGGCGGGGTACGTGGGCGGGCTCGGGCTGCTCGATCTCTCGACCGTGCTAACGCCGCAGAAGCAACTGGAGAATGTCACCGGACGGTTGACCATCGGCGATGCCAAAGCGCCCGTGCGCGGCTATGAAATCCACATGGGCCGCACGCGCGGACCGGCGCTCGCGCGGCCGCTGGTCGCGCTGGACGGCGGGCGTGTCGACGGCGCGGTATCGGATGACGGCCAGATCGCCGCGACGTATCTGCACGGCGTTTTCGACACGCCCGAAGCCTGCGCCGCGCTGCTCGCATGGGCGGGCGTAAAAGACGCCGAGCCGCTCGATTATCCGGCGCTGCGCGAGGCGTCGCTGGATCGCCTCGCCGATTCGTTCGCGCAGTCGCTCGATCTGGACGCGCTACAAGCTGCCTTCGGTCAATAAAGAATCATCTGCGTGCAACGGAACATGGCGATCAGCTTGCCGTCGCCGTTCGTGACCGTCGCGTCCCACACCTGCGTGCTGCGCCCGAGGTGCACGGCCGTCGCCTTCGCGACGATCCTGCCTTCGCGCGCCGTCGAAACGTGGTTGCTCTTCAGTTCGAGCGTCGTGAAGTTCTGCGCCTTCTCCGGCAGATGCGCGATGCACGCGTAGCCGCAACACGTATCCGCGAGGCCGACGACCGTCGCCGCATGCAGAAAGCCATTCGGCGCGAGCAATTCCGGGCGGATCGTGAGTTCGCCGCTCAACTGGCCCTGATCGAGCGAGATCAGTTGCACGCCGAGCAGCTCGGGCAGGCGGCCTTTCTGGCGATTGCGAAGAAAATCGAGCGTGACATCGGGGCGAAGGGGCGTCATGAGCGTTCGGTCGGTTGAAATGGAGGAAGGCGTACGGCCGTTCGGGGAGAGATGCCGGCCGCGCGAGTTTTGCCGATAATATCAACGCTCGAAATCATGCACCTGTTCTAGTCAAGACGAAATCGTGCGCGGCGCGGAAACACTGCGCGAGCGCGCCCAACAAAATCCAGGACACTTCATGACCGTGATCGTGGTGGCAAATCCTAAAGGCGGCGTCGGCAAAAGCACGCTCGCAACCAATCTGGCCGGCTATTTCGCGGCGCAAGGCGAATGGGTCGCGCTCGCGGATCTCGACAAGCAGCGCTCGTCGCACGCGTGGCTTTCGCTGCGCGTCGATATGCTGCCGAAGATCGAGGAATGGGCCGTCGACGTCGATTCTCCCGCGAAGCCGCCCAAAGGTCTGGAGAAAGCCGTCGTCGATACGCCCGCCGGCGTGCACGGCAACCGCCTGTCGCTCGCGCTGGATCTCGCCGATAAAGTGATCGTGCCGCTCCAGCCGTCGATGTTCGACATCCTCGCGACGCAGGACTTTCTCACGCGGCTATCGAAGGAGAAGGCGGTGAGGAAGGGCGCGATTCAGGTCGGCGTGGTCGGCATGCGCGTCGATGCACGCACGCGCTCGGCCGAACAGTTGCATCGTTTCGTCGAAGGACTCGATTTGCCGGTGCTCGGCTTCTTGCGCGATACGCAGAACTACGTGCAGCTCGCCGCGCACGGCCTCACGATCTGGGACGTGGCCAAAAGCCGCGTCGAAAAGGATCTGGAGCAGTGGGAGCCGATCATCGACTGGGTGTCGAAGAAATGAAAAAAGCCGGCGTCCGTTGAGGAACGCCGGCTTCGTCGGACGAAAACCGCCCGGAAATCAGGTCCAGTTCTGCGTCGGGACGTGATCGCGGCTGCCCTTGATGCGATTGTCCTCGTCGACGAACACGAGGTTCGGCTTCCAGCCCGCCTTGATCTCTTCCTCGTCGACTTGCGCGAACGCCGCGATGATGACGAGATCGCCGAGTTGCGCGCGGCGCGCCGCCGAGCCGTTCAGCGAAATCATGCCGCTGCCGCGCTCGCCCTTGATCGCGTACGTGGTCAGGCGCTCGCCGTTGTTCACGTTCCAGATGTCGATCTGCTCGTTTTCCATCAGGTTCGCGGCGTCGAGCAGGTCTTCGTCGATCGCGCACGAGCCTTCGTAATGCAATTCGCAATGCGTGACCGTCGCGCGGTGAATCTTCGATTTCAACAAGGTGCGCTGCATGATGCTTCCTTCCTTCAGATTTCCAGATTGTCGATGAGACGCGTCGCGCCGAGCTTGGCCGCCGCGACCACGACGAGCGGCGCGTCGGTTTCGTCGGCGCCCGGCGCGATCAGGTTCGAGCGCTTGCGCACGCTGATGTAGTCCGGCTTCCAGCCGCGGTCGGCGAGCGCGTTCATCGCGTCGCGTTCGAGTGCAGCGATATCGCGATTGCCCGACAGCACGGCTTCGCGCACGCGCTGCAACGCGGCGGCGAGCTGCGGCGCTTCGGCGCGCTCGTCGGCGGACAGGAAGCGGTTGCGCGACGACAGCGCGAGCCCGTCTTCATCGCGCACGGTTTCCGCCGCGACGATTTCCGTCGGCAGCGCGAACTGATGGCACATGGCGCGCACGATCATCAACTGTTGATAATCCTTCTTGCCGAACACCGCGACGCGCGGCTGCACGCACGACATCAGTTTCATGACGACGGTGCACACGCCCGTGAAAAAGCCGGGGCGGAATTCGCCTTCGAGAATGTCGCCGAGATTGTGCGGCGGATGCACGCGATACTCCTGCGGCTCCGGATACATGTCCGTCTCGGTCGGCGCGAACAGCACGTAGACGTTCTCCTTCTGCAGCTTTTCGATGTCGTCCTGCAGCGTGCGCGGATATTTGTCGAAATCTTCGTTCGGGCCGAACTGCAGACGATTCACGAAAATGCTCGCGACCACGGGATCGCCGTGCTGGCGCGCGAGACGCATCAGGGAGAGATGGCCTTCGTGGAGGTTGCCCATCGTCGGGACGAAGGCGGTTCGGTTCTGGCCGCGCAACTGGTCGCGCAGTTCGTGGATGGAGCTGATGACTTTCATCGAGCGGGTGTCTCCTGTCGAGCGGCCGGTGCGCCGCCACGCGGAAAAAGATAAGAAAGACTAGGCAGGAGAATACGCGAGCCGCACGTAGATCGGCGCGTAGGGTTCGGCCTGCGTGATTTCGATCAGCGATTCGCGCGACAGCTCCAGCATCGCGATGAAGTTCACGACGACTACCGGCACGCCGCGCGTGGTGTCGAAGAGTTCCGTGAACTCCATGAAGCGCGCGTTCTGCAAACGCCGCAGGATCACGCTCATGTGCTCGCGCACCGAAAGCTCTTCGCGCGTGATCTTGTGATGCTGCACGAGCTTCGCGCGCTTGATGACGTCGGCCCACGCGGCGCGCAGGTCGTTCATGTCGACGTCGGGGAAGCGCTGCTCGGCGGACTGCTCGATGTAAATGTCCGCGCGCAGGAAGTCGCGGCCGAGTTGCGGCAACTGGTCGAGCTTCTGCGCGGCGAGTTTCATCTGCTCGTATTCGAGCAGACGCCGCACGAGTTCGGCGCGCGGATCTTCGGCTTCCTCGCCGGTGTCGGCCTTCTTGACCGGCAGCAGCATGCGCGACTTGATCTCGATCAGCATCGCGGCCATCAGCAGATATTCCGACGCCAGCTCGAGATTCGATTCGCGAATCTGATCGACGTAGCCGAGATATTGCGCGGTGACATCCGCCATCGGGATGTCGAGCACGTTGAAGTTCTGCTTGCGGATGAGATAGAGCAGCAGGTCGAGCGGGCCTTCGAAGGCTTCGAGAAAGATCTCGAGCGCGTCGGGCGGGATGTACAGGTCGGTCGGCAGCTTCCAGAGCGGCTCGCCGTACAGGTGCGCGATCGCGACGCCGTCGATGGTGTCGGGCGTCGAATCGGTTGCGGGCGTGGCGAGCGCCACGGCACGGTCTTCCCGGGCTTCGTCGCGCTTTGCCTCAGACGGCGAATGCGCGGACGATTGCGGCTCGCGGCCTGCTGCGCTCACGTTCAGAAGTTCTGGTAATAGACGTAGGGCGTCTGGTTCACGCGCGATTGCTGCTGCGTGGTGCGCTCGTCGAGGTCGATCGGCTGCTTGTCCCACAGTAGCGCGCGGCCGCGGCGCTGTTCTTCTTCCAGCGAGGGCTTCTGCTCTTTCAACTGATTGATGAACTGGGTGATATCCGACTGATACATGATCCGGCTTCCGTTGAGGTCGAGGCGTGAGCCTGTGATTTTGCCTGTGCGCGCAATTTTACCGCAAGCGCGCGGCAGTTTCGTCGCCCGGAAGGCGCACGCGCGTGCAGCTTTCGCGGAACCCACGCGGCGCGCAGCCGTCCAACGGCGCACGTCCGGCGCGAGATGGCCGCTTTTGCGGCGTGCGTCCATGCCGATGTGGTGAAATAGCGCCTGCGTCCGATTGCGTCGGCTGCAAGTTTTACCTCGAATCCCACTTTTTCCCGATGCCGGAGGTCACGTTTGGCGGGGCGTTCGTTTGATCCGCTGCGCGCGTGGCGCGTAAGGCCGCGCGGCATGAGCCGCTGGCCGGCCCTGATTGTGGCGCTCGTCGCGTTCGGCTTCGCTGCGCCCGCTTGCGCCAAGTACGACGTCGACATCGACGCGCCGCGCAGCATCAAGAAGCTGCTGAAGGAGAACCTCGATCTCTCCCGTTTCGCCAAGCGCGACGACGTCAGCGACGACCAGTTCCAGTTCCTCGTCACCGCGACGCCGAAGGACGTGCGCGATCTCGTCGCGACGGAAGGCTATTTCACGC
>Ga0182736_1003285_pt1 | contig 11073 bp, 9 predicted proteins | sample eDN5th30CKraftBY_FD_128882 | JGI IMG/M metagenome (GOLD analysis project Ga0182736, IMG submission 128882) | Enriched backyard soil microbial communities from Emeryville, California, USA - eDNA 5th pass 30_C Kraft BY (version 2) (version 2) | ecosystem: Environmental > Terrestrial > Soil >...
CAGGGCCTGGTCAAGAACTCCTACGTCGGCCGGACCTTCATCCAGCCGTCGCAGACCATCCGCCAGCTGGGCATCCGGCTCAAGCTCAACCCGCTGCGCGACGTCATCCGCGGCAAGCGGCTCGTCGTCGTCGACGACTCGATCGTGCGCGGCAACACCCAGCGCGCGCTGGTCCGGATGCTGCGCGAGGCCGGTGCCCTCGAGGTCCACGTCCGCATCGCGTCGCCGCCGGTGCGCTGGCCCTGCTTCTACGGGATCGACTTCGCGACCCGCGCCGAGCTGCTCGCGAGCGGCCTCGACGTCGAGGGCGTGCGCCGCTCGATCGGCGCCGACACCCTCGGCTACGTGTCCGTCGACAACATGGTCGCGGCCACCGAGCAGCCCCGCTCCCGGCTCTGCTGCGCCTGTTTCGACGGCGACTACCCGATCGCGCTGCCCGACGAGGCGCGCCTGGGCAAGCACCTGCTCGAGCAGCTCGCCGACGACGACGTCACCGCCGGGCTGTCCGCCGCGACGACGCCGTCGGACGATGCCGCGCCGCTCACCGTCGGCTACGGTGCGGCGGAGGCCCTGCGCAGGCCCTGACCGCCCGTCCCCGCGATCCGGGGGCGGCCGCGGGATGGTGACCCCGTCGCCCGGGGCTCGACCTCCCGGGCGTCGACCGGCCATGATGATCCGGTCGTGCGATCCCGGCCGCGGTCCGGTCCTGGCGACGGCGCCGCGCCCGAGATGCGACGGGTGGCCGACACGGTCCGCCGGCGGCCCGGGTCCCGCACGACGCAGACCCCGGCCACCGCGCGTGGCCGTGCACGACGAGGTCGCCTCCGGCGACCCCGACCGACCAGGCCGCTCCGGCGGTCGTGGCCTGCCCGCAGGCCCGACCCACCGGCCACGACCACGAGGCCGCGCCCCGGCCCCGACAGGAGTTGTCACCCCCATGCCGCCCACCCCGACCGTGCCCGAGGACAACGTGCAGGACCGCGAGGAGTCGCCGCGGGCCAGCTACGCGTCGGCGGGCGTCGACATCGAGGCGGGCGAGCAGGCCGTCGAGGCGCTGCGCCCGCACGCCGAGCTGGCCTCCCGGCCGGAGGTCCTCGGCGGCATCGGTGGGTTCGCGGGGCTGTTCGCGCCGAAGCTGGGCCGCTACGCCGAGCCCGTGCTCGCCGCGTCGACCGACGGCGTCGGCACCAAGGTCGCGGTCGCCCAGGCGATGGACAAGCACGACACGATCGGCCTCGACCTGGTCGCGATGGTCGTCGACGACCTCGTCGTCTGTGGCGCGGAGCCGCTGTTCCTGCAGGACTACATCGCCGTCGGCAAGCTGGTGCCCGAGCAGGTCGCGACGATCGTCAAGGGCATCGCCGAGGGGTGCAAGCAGGCCGGCTGCGCGCTGCTGGGCGGTGAGACCGCCGAGCACCCCGGGCTGATGGAGGCCGGCGGCTACGACCTGTCGGCCACCGGCGTCGGCATCGTCGACGCCGAGGCGATGCTGCGCCCCGAGCGCGTCCGCCCCGGCGACGTCCTGGTCGCCATGGGTGCCTCGGGTCTGCACTCCAACGGCTACTCACTGGCCCGGCACGTGCTGCTCGACATCGCGCGGATGCCGCTGGAGGGCCACGTCGAGGAGTTCGGGACGACGCTGGGCGAGGAGCTGCTGATCCCCACCCGCATCTACGCCCGCGACTGCCTCGCGCTCGCCGCCGAGACCGGCGTGCGGACGTTCGCGCACATCACCGGCGGTGGGCTCGCCCGCAACCTGGAGCGGGTGCTGCCCGACGGGCTGGTCGCCGTCGCCGAGCGCGGCAGCTGGACGCCCGCGCCCGTCTTCAAGCTCATCGCCGCGCGCGGCCGCGTCGAGCGTGCCGAGATGGAGAAGACGTTCAACATGGGTGTCGGCATGGTCGCCGTGCTGCCGCCCGACGACGTCGACCGCGCCCTCGCGGTCCTGACCGCTCGGCACGTCCCGGCGTGGGTGCTGGGTGAGGTGCGCCGTGGCACCGGGGAGGAGCCCAAGGGCGTCGGCTCGCGGGTGCAGCTGCTGGGGGAGCACCCCCGCTTCTGAGTCCTCGACCGTACCGACGACCGCAGGGTTGCGCGGGTGACGCCGAGCGCAACCTGAGCGTCGCGTTCGGGCTGCGGAGCGACAGCAGGGTTGCGCGCGGGTTGCTCAGCGCAACCTCAGGGTCGCGTTCGGGCCGAGGGGGTTCCTGCAGAAGCACCGCGACGGTCAGGTTGCATCCGTCCTCCGCGCGCAACCTCACCGTCGTCGTCCGCGCGAATCGCGACCGTGAGGTTGCGCTCGGGACTCCGGGCGCAACCCTGCTGTCGCCCTCGGCGCTTGTGTCGCCTGCGGGTCAGCCCGCCGCCCGGACGGCGGGTTCGCGCAGCATCGCCGGGTGCAGCCGGGTCGCCGGGCCGCGGCGGAACAGCTGCGCGGGACGGCCGGGGCCGCCGGTGACGTGGCGGTTCGTCGGGATGAGGAAGCCGGGCGTCGAGGTGACCTTGCGGGAGAAGTTCCGCGGGTCGATCTCGGTGCGCCAGACGGCCTCGTAGACCCGGCGCAGGTCGGTGATCGTGAACTCCGGCGGACAGAAGGCGGCCGCGAGCGTCGTGTACTCGAGCGTCTCGCGGGCCCGCTCGACACCGTCGGAGAGGATGCGGGTGTGGTCGAACGCCAGGTCGGCCACGTCGGCCACGGGGTGCCAGCCGCTCGTCACACCGGGCTGGTCGGGGTCGGGGAGGTCGGGCAGCAGCGCCAGGAAGGCGACGGAGAGCACCCGCCCGCGAGGGTCCCGGTCGGGCGCCGCGTAGCCCGCGAGCTGCTCGAGATGGCCGGTGACGCGCCCGGCGGCCCCCGACCCGATCTGGGCCGACAGCTCGCGGGCGGCGGTGTCGGCGAGGTCCTCGTCGGGGGCGACGAACCCGCCGGGAAGCCCCCAGCTGCCCTCGAACGGCTGCTCGCTCCGGCGTACCAGCAGCACACACAGCTCGTCGCCGCGCACGGTGAGGACCACCAGGTCCACGCCGACGGCGAACAGGTTGCCACGCATCGTGATCCGTTCCTGACGTCCGCTTCGTTCTCGTCAGGCTGACACTACCTCGAAGATCGAGACGCCGCTCCGGCGACGTGCCGCCCGGTCCACCCTCGCAGGCGGTTCTGCCCGGTCGATCGCGTCGCACGGGGCGGCTGTTACCGACGAGCGCGACGGCTACGGCCCCGACGCGGCGTGCCGGACGAGCTCGACCAGCTCCTCGTCGTCGAGGTCGATGCGGCGGGCTGCGGCGACGAGGTCGTGCACCAGGTCGAGCACGGCGGCCCGGTCGGCGCGCAGCCCCTCCCGGACCGTCGCCCCGCGCCCGCGTCGCAGCTCGATCATGCCCTCGTCGCGCAGGTGCTGGTACCCCGCGAGCACGGTGTGGATGCTGACGTCGAGCGACGAGGCCAGCTCCCGCGCGGGCGGCAGTCGCTCGCCCGGCCGGACCGTGCCGTCGGCGATGCCCCGACGCACGCAGGCGGCGATCTGGTCGGCCAGCGGGACCGGCCGCGCGGGATCGACCCGGAACAACACGTCAGCTCACCCGGTGGCCCAGGCCGACGAGCAGGCCCGCGGCGGTCCGGGCGTCGTCGACGGTCACGGTGAACCGTCGCCCCGAGCGGCGCGTGACGATCAAGGCGGGTCCCCGCCGCAGCACCACCCCGGAGCCGCCGGGGACGATCCGGTAACCCCAGCCACCGAACTGGGCGGGAGAGACGTCGCCGGTGGTGACGGAGGCGATGTCGTCGGCCGGGACCCTCAATCGCGGCCAGCCGAGCACCCCGAGCGAGACGACGAGACCGCGCCGGTCGACCGTCACCAGCGCGGACGAGCCGAGCAGCAGCACCGCCAGGCCGACCGCCACCAGCAGCGCCCCCACGAGCGGACCGGCCGGCCACGCCGCGGCCAGCCCGGCGACGACGAGGACCGCCCCCAGCGCCAGCGACGCCCGTGACTCGACCCGCCCCGACCAGCTGACCAGCTCGCCGGGGGCCACGGCGATCGCCTCGGCGGCCGGCTGCGGCGGTGCGACGGGGCTGCGCGGCGTGACGAGGTACCCCACGGCACCCGCCACCGCGGCGACGCCCAGTGCGACCAGCAGCCGGCTCATCGGCAGCTCGGCGGCCGCGGCGTCCGGCGCGTCGACGTTGGCGAGCACGGCGCTGAGCAGCACGGTCCCGAGGATGCCGGCCGTCGCCCACGAGACGAGACCGAAGAACCGCATGGTGTCCACCGAGGAGACGGGCGCCGCGGGCGACCTGCCACCGATTGCCGCGAACACCGCGCTCATCACGACGCCGAGCAGGATGGCCGCCACCAGCATCGCCGCGCGCGGCATCGTGTCGACGACCGTACCGTCCGCCGCGAACCGCGACGCCATCTCGGCCGGTAGCCGGTCCCACGCCACGAGCGTCGTCACCACCGCGGGGAGCACCGCCACCAGGTGGGGCGCGCCCGTGAGGATCGCCCCGGTCGTCCGTCCCATGCCGTCACCTCGTTCGAGTATCGCCACTTGTTATGGACCAACTATAACAAGTGGGTGCGCAGAGCGCGAGCCGATACGGAGCCGGCGTGGCGGATGGTCGTGCGGGCAGACCGATCCGGGCGCCCGTCGGACGCCCGGATCGGTCAGCCGGAGATGTCGAGGAGCCGGCGGTCAGCGCCGGCGGAAGTCCCCGTCGTCCTCGTCGTCGGAGGAGGGACGGTACGACGCGTACGAGTCGTACTCGTCGTACTCCTCGTCGTCGGAAGCCGGCCCACTACCGATCTCGCGCTGCAATGCGTCGAGATCCATGGTGGGGGAGCTGTACTTGAGCTCGCGGGCCACCTTCGTCTGCTTGGCCTTGGCTCGTCCGCGCCCCATGGCTGGTCCCCCTTACAACAGGGAAGGGGCGGCCGGATGTCTCGGCGGCCCCGTTCATCTCATCAATGTTCCTGTTGCCACCGTACCTTGCGCACGGCCGACCGTGCGACGTGGCATCGATGGTGTGACCGGGAATGGTCCGCTGCGGCCCCGCTACTGGAATCATCCGACCCATGCCCGAGCCGTTCCTGTCGTACCTGCGGGTGTACGAGCCCCTGCGGGTGTTCGACGGCCCCACCGGCGTGCCCGTACGGGAGGCGCTGCGCCGCGGTGCGGTGGAACCGCACGATGCCGGGCGCCGCGACCGTGACCAGTGTCTCCGTGCGGCCCTGCGCTCACGCCTGCTCCCCGGCGACGACGGGGCGGGCGGCGAGCTCGACGTGGTGGTCACGACGTCGGAGGCGGGCGACCGGCTCGTCTGCCCGCTCGACACGCGGCCGCGGGCGGCGGCGGCGGTGCTGGCGTTCCTCGCCGAGGAGCTGCCGGTGCTGCGGGCGGCGGCGCTGCCCGTCGCCGAGGCCGCGGCCCGCCGCGGTGCCGAGGCCGCGCTGACCGAGATCGGGGACGGCGCGGCGCACGTCGTGACATCGGCGTGGACGGTGCCGCTGCCGTGGTTCGCCCTCGTCGATCCCGCACGACGGCGACTGCGGCTCGACTCCCCGCGCCGGGTGCACTGGCAGGTGCCGATCGGGACCGCCATCGCGCGGGCCGAGCGCGCGGAGAAGATCGTCCGTTCCGGGATCGGCGACGAAGGGCCCGCCGAGGTGCTCGCCGAGACCGCCGGCTGGCTCGGCCGCTTCGACCGGGAGTCGGTCGTCGAGCTGGACTACGGCGGCCTGGTCGAGTTCATCGACGACGACACCCTGCGTGCCGACGACTCCGCCCGCCTCGTCCAGGACGCCCTCCAGGCCCTGCACGACGGCGACGGCGACACCGCCCAGGCCTGCTACGAGCGGCTGCGCGAGTTCTGGGGCGCCGTGGCGGGGCGCCGGCGGAACGGCTGAGCCGAGACCCGCGGCAGCGGGTCAGGTCCGCAGCCCCGACTGTGCCGCGCGGCCCGGCGGCGGCGTCGCGTCGTCGGCCTCGATCGAGTCGGGGTCGATGCGGGCGGGTGCGGCGCGTTCGTCGACCCCCGCGACGAGCTCCGCGTCGACCGGCACCGACCGCTTGACCAGTGCCAACGCCACCGCGCCGAGCTCGTGGTGCAGCGTCACCGTGCCGACCCGCCCGACCGGCCTGCCCCCGTTGACGACCGGGTCGCCCGGACGGGGCAGCTCCTCGTCACCGGCGTCGAGGTGCAGCAGCACCAGCCGGCGCGGGGGCCTGCCCAGGTTCGCCACCCTCGCGACGGTCTCCTGCCCGCGGTAGCAGCCCTTGGTCAGGTGCACGGCCGAGCCGATCCAACCGACCTCGTGCGGGATCGTGCGCTCGTCGGTGTCGACGCGCAGCCGCGGCCGCAGCGCCTCGACCCGCAGCGCCTCGAAGGCCATCGTCCCGGCGGCGCGGGCACCCGCGGCGGTGAGCCTCGCGAACCAGGCGTCGCGTTCGGCGCGCGGGACGACGACGTCGGCCGCGTCCTTGCCCGGCCACGGCATGCGGCGCACGAACCCACCCCCGGCCAGCGCCAGCGCGCCCACCCCGTCGGGCACCGGCACCCCCGCGGCGGCCAGCACCGTCGGCGTGTCGGGTCCGACGACGCTCAGCACCGCCAGCTCGTCCGTCGCGTCGCGGGGTTCGACCTTCGACCAGAAGACCATCTTGGTGAGGTACCCGAGCAGCTCGGCCGCGTCGTCGGGCTCGACGTCGAGCCACACGGTGTCGCCGACGTGCGCGACGACCATGTGGTGCAGCACCCGGCCGTTGATGTCGAGGACGAGTGCCTCCGTGCCGGTGTCCCCGGGCAGCTCGCTGACGTGCTGGGTGAGCAGCAGGTGCAGCCAGCTGAGCCGGTCCTCGCCGGGGACCGCGAGCACGCCGCGGTGGCTCCGGTCGACGACGGCCGCGCCGCGCGCCATCGCACGCTGCTCGGCGAGGGGGTCGCCGCGGTGCGCGGGGACCCGTGCGTCGGGGTCGTGCGGCGCGTCCGCGGGGACGGTGTCCGTCGAGTCGGTCACCGGTCGGTCTCCTGTTCGGTGCTGTCCGTGGGGTCGGCGTCGGCGTCCTCGGCGCAGTCCGCGCACCGACCCGAGAGGGCGACGTGCGTCGCGTCGAGGGTGAAGCCGGACTCGTCGCGCAGCCGGGCGGCCAACTGGTCCATCAGGTCGGTGGGTGCCTCCGCGACCGAGCCGCAGTGGTGGCACACGAGGTGCACGTGCTGGTGCTCCTGCTCGGAGTAGGTCGGCGCCCCGTGCCCGAGGTGGGTGTGGCGGACCAGGCCGATGCGTTCGAGCAGCTCCAGCGTGCGGTAGATCGTCGTGATGTTGACGGCCGGGGCCGTCTCCTGGACGCGCGTGCAGATCTGCTCGGGCGTCGCGTGCCCGAGTGCGCGGACGGCGTCGACGACGAGCTGACGCTGTGGCGTCATGCGCAGGCCGCGCCGGTGCAGCGTCTGCCGCAGCGAGGTGTCCACACCCCGATCGTAGGCGCTCACCCGCGGCGACGGCCCGCGATCGCCGACCGGGCTGCGCGCGGTGGCGGCGGCCGTGTGGGTGGGGCACTCTCGGCCTCGTCGCGTGCCGACCACGACCTCCGGGGCCTGCCTCGGGTGTACCGCTCTGCTCCGTCCGGGTGAACGGCCTGCGGCCGCGACGGTAGGCTCGGCATCTCGACGGGTGGCCTCGGGAGGTTTGCGATGACGGCTGACGGTGCGGACCGCTCGCCCGGTGCCGCGCAATTCGACGTCGTGTTCCGCGGCTACTCCCGCCGCCAGGTCGACGAGCACATCAGCCGGCTCCATCGCGTCCTCGCCCGGATGCGTGCCGACCTCGACGCGGCGCAGGGCGCCCGATCCGCGACTCCACACCCCGCGGCCACGCCGCAGCCCCAGGTCGACCCGATCGACGGCATGTCCGACCGGATGAAGAGCATCCTCGAGCACGCGGAGAAGGAGGCCGAGGAGATCCGTGGCCGGGCCAGGACGGCCGCTGACGCGGCGCGCCGGGAGCTCGACGACCTCCTCCGCCGTCGCGACGCCGTCATGCGCGACCTGACCCGGATGCGCGGTGAGCTCGACGACCTGCGCTCCGGCTCGCCCGAGAACCGTCCGGCGGCGACCGCGTCGTCACCGAGGATCGCCGCCGCGCCACCGATCCCGGCCCCTCCCGCCGGGTCCGGTGCGGCTGCCGGCGCGGCGATCGCGGGCAGCCCGCACGGAGTGTCCGGCGGATCGGCACCTGCGAAGGGCAGGTCGGCTGCCGGTGCGACGTCCGAGGCGGGGTCCGAGGCGGCGACGCGGGCGAACCGGGTGCCGTCCGGGCCGGCGCAGCAGGCTGGGGCGGAGGCGTCCGAGGCGGGGACGGACCGGACCCGGGCCGGTGCGGGCGTACAGCGGCCCGGGGGGTCGGCGAGCTCGAACCGGGCGCCGTCCGGTCCCGGATCGACGCACCGGTCCGGTCCAGGTGCGGCGCCGTCCGGTGGGCCGGTGCCTGCGAAGGGCGGGTCGGCGTCCGAGCCGACCGGGTCGAACCGGGTGCCGTCCGGAGGATCGACGCCTGCGAACGGCGGATCGGCTCCCCGCTCGGCGTCCGAGGCGGCGACGAGGGTGAACCGGGCGCCGTCCGGTCCAGGGCCGCAGCAGGGCGGTGCCGGGGCAGCCCCGTCCGGGGCGTCGGCTCCCGCCCAGGCGTCCGAGGCGGCGGCGCGCGTGGATCGTGCTCCGGCTGGTTCGGGTGCGGCGCAACGTTCCGGCTCGCCCGCTGTGTCGCAGAAGCAGGCCGCTCGGTCCGCGGTGCCGCAGAAACCGGCCGGTCCGTCGGGGGTGCCGCAGAAGCCGGGCGCTCCATCTGGTGCGTCGCAGAAGCCGGTGAGCCCGTCGGGTGGGTCGTCGAGGCCGGCGGGCCCGTCCGGTGGACCGCAGAAGCAGGTCGGTCCGTCCGCGGTGCCGCAGAAGCAGACCGGTCCGTCTGGTGCGTCGCAGAATCCGTCGTCGCGGCCCGTGAGTCCTTCGGGTGGGTCGCAGAAGCCTGCGGTTCCGTCCGGTGGGCAGTCGAACCCTGCGGGGCCGTCCGGCGCGCGGCCGCAGAAGCCGGCCATGCCGTCCGGCGCGTCCTCCCCGGAACCTCGTGTGGCGCAGAAGCCTCCTGTGGCGCAGGGTCCCGGCTCCGGGCAGCAGCCGGGGACGGGGCAGGGGGCCGGTTCCGCGTCGTCGGACCACCGGGGTTCGGCGCCGCGTTCGTCCTCGGCGGCCGGAACCACTGCCGGGCCCGCCGAGCGCAGAGGACGGTCGTCCGAGTCGTCGCGCGCGGGAACCCCGGGCCCGGCTGCCGGCCGCGGTGGCCCGACCCCGGCACAGATGCCGCAGCGCCCCGCGCAGCAGAAGCCCGCCCGCCAGACACCGACCCAGCAGAAGCCCGATCGGTCGGAACCGGTCCGGCAGGAGGCGGCTGCCCAGCAGCCCCCCGCCGCGTCGCGACCCGTGGCCGCGCAGCAGAAGTCGCCGACGCGACCCGCGTCGGCCGGGCCGGTCGACACGGCAGGTGCCGGGCAGCGATCCGGCACGGCTGAGGACAAGGGCGCCAAGGAAAGCGCCGGGGGAGCGGCGGCCCGGACCGCGCAGGAACGCCGGTCCCAGTCGTCCGGCGGCGGCACGACGGTGTCGATGCGCCCCGAGGGTGACGTCGCCGAGGCCGCCGACCTGTTCCGGCCCGCGTCGGAGGCATCGAAGGCGCCCGTGGCCGGGGAGGCGTCGGCGACCCGGAATCCCGTGCCGACCGACGTGCCCTCGAAGCCACCTGCCACGGTCCGTGAGGACGCGGACGGGTCCGCGCGCACCACCGGATCGGCTGAATCGTCCACGCGCGGCGCGGGCGGGGGTTCCCCGGCGGCGACGTCCCCGCCCCCGGCAGCAGACACCGACGCAGCTGGACCGGATGCGTCGGCGTCGTCGAAGGACGAGTCGCGCACGTCAGAGACCTCGTCCAGGGCGAAGAAGGGTGGGCCGGGCCCCACCGCGGCCGGCACCTCCGGGAAGGCCGGGCGCAGCGCGGACACCGACGACGGTGCACGCGCGGGCGGATCGGTCTCGAAGTCACGCACCGGGTGACAACGGTTGCGCAGGGTGATGTGACCTGGCGTACCGTGCGCGACCATGCTGTCGCCGTTCTCGGCCGATGCGCCTGCGCTGCACGGCGTCCCGATCGGCTGGCTGGTGCTCGCGGGCCTGGTGGTCGTGCTCGCCGCTGTGCTCGTGATCGTGGCGCTGCGTCGTCGGAGGCGTCGTCGGGCTGCCGCGTCGACCGCTGCCGCCGCGACCACCGGCGCACCCGCCGCGATCCCCGACGCCGGGAACGCTCCGGAGCCGGTCGCGCGACCCGTCGAGGTCGGTGCGGCACCGGGCGGAGGGCGCGAGGACGGTCCGGCCGGCAGCCGTGAGCCGGGAGCACCGGCCGAGGCCGCCGACGCCGCGGCACCGGACGGGGCGGCACCGGGCGAGGCCGCAGCCGACTCGGTCACCTCGGTCGGCGCGACCGTGTCGTCCCTGCCCACCCCGCCCGCGCCCGCCTCGTCCGCCGACGGGGGCCCGGAGCAGCGCCCGCGGACGGTGGGCGACCTGGCCGCGGTGCGCGATGTCGACACGACGCCGTTGCCGATCCGGTCCGACGTCCTGCTGATGCGTGCCGCCGCCCGGCAGCAGGCGGGGACGTCGGCGCAGGTGCGGGTGCCTTCGTCCGGTCCGGGTGGGGCGGTGCCGGCGCAGGCGACGTCGGCGGACTACGCCGCACCATGGCTGCGCGTCGACCTGACCCTGCCCGCTGCCGAGTCCGCGGCGGATCGGCGGGGGAGCGGTGCGACCTCCGGCGGCGGCACCCCGGCCGCCGGGAACGACCTCGGCGGCGGCACCCCGCCGGCGGGGGACGAGCCCGGCGCCGGCGCCCCCGGCGCCGGGCTCCGTCCGCTAGGAAATGACGGCCCGCCCAGGAACGACGGCCCGCCCAGGAAGGACGGCCCGCCCCGGAGAGACGGCCGCCGGGCCAAGGACGGCAGGCCGGGGAAAGACGGCAGCCCGGGCGAAGACGG
>Ga0182736_1003286_pt1 | contig 11070 bp, 8 predicted proteins | sample eDN5th30CKraftBY_FD_128882 | JGI IMG/M metagenome (GOLD analysis project Ga0182736, IMG submission 128882) | Enriched backyard soil microbial communities from Emeryville, California, USA - eDNA 5th pass 30_C Kraft BY (version 2) (version 2) | ecosystem: Environmental > Terrestrial > Soil >...
CGACGTCGACCGGGACCCGCGGGCGGCCCTGCTCGTCGACCACTACGAGGACGACTGGGACCGGCTGTGGTGGGTGCGCGTCGACGGCACCGCCGAGATCCGCGACGCCCCCGCGTGCCGCCCCGCACTGGACGCGCTCGCGGCGAAGTACCCCCGCTACCGCGACGCCCCGCCGCCCGGCCCGGTGCTCGTCCTCACGCCGGAGCGCTGGGCGGGCTGGACGGCGCGGTGAGGCCGGCCACGAAGGCCGCCACCGCGGCGAGGGTGTCGTCGCGGCGTTCCAGGTGCGGAGAGTGGCCGCAGTCGAGCAGCACCAGCTCGACCGGGCCCGTCGCGAGATCGCGGACCGCCTCGACGTGGGCGACCGTGCCGTAGACGTCGGCCGTGCCCTGGACCGCCAGTACCGGGCAGGTGATCCGCGGCAGCTCGCCGGTGATGTCCCAGGACCGGAACCGCGGGTCCAGCCACACGCCGACCCAGTTGCCGAACATGACGTCCGGGTCGTCGTGGTGGCGGGCCATCCGCGTGCGCAGGGCGCCGTCGTCGAACGCCGCGCGGGTCGTGGCGATCGAGGCGAGCCCGCCGTCCTCGACGAACACGTGGGGCGCGAGCACCGCCACGCCGGTCAACGGCAGCTGCGACGCCGCCGCCAGCAGCGCGATCGAGCCGCCGTCGCTGTGCCCGACCAGGATCGGGGACGTGACGCCGAGCGCGGCCAGCACCGCGGGCAGCACCTCCCGGGCCTCCACGTGCATGAAGTCGGGCCCGCGCGGCGCGGCGGGCGGACCGGAGCGGCCGTGCCCGAGCCGGGAGAAGGCGACGGTGCGCCGCCCGGTCGCGGCCGCGAGGTCGCGGTGGAAGCCGCGCCACAGCCCGACCGAGCCGAGGCCCTCGTGCAGCAGCACCAGCGCGGGTTCGGCGCCGGGGACGTCCTCGTACTCGTACCGACCGCCGCCGACCTCGATCGTCGCCGGAACCACCGCCTCCTGCACGAGCCGATGATAGGTGGTGGGGTTAACGACCGTTCACACCGTCGTCCGGGGGCGCGGACAGCCGCGCGACGAGGGTGCGCGGGGCGATCTCCCGGTAGGCGTCGAGGACGATCTCGGCGATCTCGTCCCAGTCGACGGGCACGTCGAGCCACACGCCGAGCCAGCCCCGGCCGCCGACGTAGGGCGGGCGGAAGTACCGGTCCGGGTGCGCGGCGACGAGCGCCTCCTGCGCCCCGGGCGGCGCGGCGCACCAGAAGGCGACCCGGTCGTCGTGATGGTGGTCGGCGTAGGTGACGAAGACCTTCCGGACGAACCACGTCGGCTCGCCGTGGCTCGTCCTCTCGGTGACCCCCGGCAGCGCCGTGCACAGGGCGCGCAGCCGGCCGAGCGGGTCCGGGTCGGCGTCGATGGCGTTCACGCACGTCACCCTCCCGTGCGCAGCCGCGACACCGCCAGTCCGGAGGTGCTCCGACGGCAGCGGCGCCCCTACGATTGCGCCGACCGACGACGGCGCCACTGGGGCCGTGACCCGGGGAGGCGACGCTGCAGGGACGGGACGGCATGGCCGCCGCGATGATCGACGCGGCGCCCGTCGGCCTGTTCGCCCTCGACGCCGCCGGGTCCGTGCTGGTGTGGAACGCGACCGCGGCCGAGCTCACCGGGCTGGCCGCGGAGCGGGTACTGGGCCGCAACGGGTTCGGTGCGCAGCGGGCGACCGACGCCGTCGTCGACACCGATGTCGCCGCGTCGGTGATGGCGCAGCTGTCGGCGGGCCGGCGCGTCGAGGGCCGGTTCCCCGCGGCGGTGCCGTCCGGTCGGGTGCTGTGGTTCCGCGCGGTGCCGCGCACCGGGCCGGGGCCCGCCGTCGTCGGCGTACTGCGGGACCTGTCGGAGAGCCGGGTCGGCGACGAGGCGTTCGCGCTGCTCGACGCGTTGTGGGAGACCGCCCCCGTCGGGCTGGCCTACTTCGACACCGAGCTGCGCTACCGCCGGGTCAACAAGGCGGTCGCGACGATCGACGGCGGCACCGCCGACGACCGCATCGGCCGCACGCTGGAGGAGGCGCACGGCGAGACCGGGGCCCGGATCACCGCACTGCTGCGCGAGGTGCTCGCCGACGGCAGGCCACGGCGCACCCGGATGACCGGGCGGCTGTGGCACGGGCGCGGTCCGGAGAAGTCCTGGACCATCGACGCCTACCCGGTCCGCGACGAGGGCGGGGCGGTCATGGGCGTCGGGCTCGTCGTCATCGACGTCACCGACGCCGACCGCACCCGTGAGGAGCTGGCCGACGTCGCCGCGCAGCGGCAGCGGCTGCTCACCCGGTACCAGAGCCTCGTCGAGGCGACCAGCGCGGCGGTGTGGATCCGGGCCGCCGACGGCAGCGCCGTCGAGGACTCGCCGAGCATGCGGGCCATCACCGGCCAGCGCCGGGAGGAGTACCTGGGCTGGGGGTTCCTCGACGCGGTCCATCCGGCCGACCGCCCGTCCAAGCGTGCCGCCTGGCTCGACGCGGTCGCCACCGGCCACCGCTTCTCCCACACCGCCCGGCTGCGCGGCGCGCACGGCGGCTACCGGTGGCACCGGGCCAGGGCCGTCGCCGTGCGCGACGAGACGGGCGCCGTCGTCGAGTGGGTGGGCACCGAGAGCGACATCGACGCGAGCGTGCGGGCGCGGCAGCGGCTCGACGTCCTGGCCCGGGCGACACTGGCCGTCAACGGGGCCGACGACCCCGAGGGCGGGCTGACCGCGCTCGCCGAGACCGTCGTCCCCGAGTACGCCGACCTGTGCCGGGTCTACCTCGTCGAGCCGGTGACCGCGGGCGGCGCCGTCCTGACCGGCGTCCGGTCCGTCTCGCGCACCGCGCCCGGGTTCGCCCCGCCACCGCCGGCGGTCGACCGGTTCGTCTTCGGTGCCGCGCACCCGGTGTCGCGGGCGGTGCGCGACCGCACCGCCGTGCTCGACAGCGCGACCACGTCGCGCGAGGAGTGGGCGGGCACGGCGGAGATGTGGGACTGGGGCCGGGCGGCCGGTCTGCACTCCTGTCTCGCGGCGCCCGTCGTGTCGGGCGGGCTCGTCGTCGCCGCCGTGATGTTCCTGGCCTGCGGGGACCGGCCCGCCTACACCGACGACGACCGGGCGCTCGTCGTCGAGCTGGCGGCGCGGGTGTCGGCCGCGGTCGAGGTCACCCGCCGTGTCCAGCGCACCCGGGAGGTGTCCCTGGCGCTGCAGAACGCGATGCTCACCGAACCGCCGCGGCCCGCCGAGATCGGCATCGCCGGCCTCGAGGTGCAGGCCCGCTACCTCCCCGCGGCGGCCGAGCTGCAGATCGGCGGGGACTGGTACGACGCGTTCCGGCTGCCCGGCGGCGACCTCGCGCTCGCCGTCGGCGACGTCTCGGGGCACGACCTCACCGCCGCCGCGACGATGGGCCAGCTGCGCAGCATGCTGCGCGCGCTGGCCTACGACACCGAGCGGGAACCCTCGGACGTGGTCGCCAGGCTCGACCGGGTGGCGTCGCGGCTCGGCGTCACCGGGTTCACGACGCTCGTCTACGGCCGGGTGCTGTGGACGGGTGACCACGCGGTGTTCCGGTGGTCGAGCGCCGGGCACCCGCCGCCGCTGCTCGTGGCGCCGGGTGGCGACGTGCGGGTGCTCGACGTCCCGGTCGACGTCGTCATCGGGGTCGACGCCGGGATGCCCCGGCACGACCACGAGGTCGCGCTCCCGCCCGGCTCGACCCTGCTGCTCTACACCGACGGGCTCTACGAGCGCCGCGACGACCCCGACGACGCCGCGACCGACGCGTTGCTGCGGCTCGCGGGCGCGGCGTCGGAACTGCCCCTGGACCGGTTCTGCGACGCGGTCGTGCGGGGCAGCACGGCCGACACCGGGGACGACGTCGTCGTCCTCGCGGTGCGGGCGGGGCCTCCCGATCAGCAGGGCACCGATCAGCAGGGCACCGGTCGTCAGCTCACCGACCAGCAGGTCACGGCCGATCGGCAGGCCGCTCAGGCGAGCTCGCGGTCGGCGTAGACGCGCATCGCGTCGCGCAGGTAGACCGCCAGACCGGGCGCGTCACGGTCGATCGTCGCGGTGAACCGCGGATCGTCGACGTAGAGCTCGCCCAGCCCGATGTAGGCCTCGCGGTTCGGCTCCCAGAAGTGCCGGACCCACGCGTGGTGCTCCGCCACGGCCGCCTGCACGGCGGCGTCGTCGACCGGGCTGCCCGCGCGCATCAACTCCGCGATCCGCGCGTTCACCGCCGTGCCCTGCGCCATCACCTCGCGCTGCCGCCCGGCGTCCCAGCCGGCGACCCGGCGCTGGGAATCGGCCGCGGTGTCGCCCCAGCGCTCGCGCGCCTCGGCCGCGTAGGGGTCGTTCGCGAACCCCTCGAACAGTTCCTCGGCTGCCATCTCCTCACCTCCCTCCCGTTCCTCGATCGTGCGCGCGACGGTCGCGGCGAGCGTGCGGAGCCGGCGTGACTCCGACAGCAGCCGTGCGTGGTGGCGGCGCAGCGCCGCGACCTCGTCGGTCTGCCCGTCGAGGACCGCGGCGATGTCGGCCAGGCCGAGGCCGAGCTCGCGCAGCAGCAGGATGTGCTGCAGGCGGTCGAGCTCGGGGCGCCCGTAGAGCCGGAGCCCGCCGTTGCCGGTGCCCGCGGGGCGCAGCAGACCGGTGTGGTCGTAGTGCCGCAGCGTCCGCGAGCTGACCCGGGCCATCCGGGCCACCTCCGCCGTCGACCAGCGCATCGTCCGTCCTCCCGTCGTGCAGGAACGACGGTAGGGGTTGACGCAGCGTCAAGCGCAAGCTCCGCGACGGGGGACGTCGCGCCGCGGAGCTCGGAGCGCCCGTTGCGGGGCGGTGTCAGCCGGCGTGGAACGCGTCCCGGTGGGCGGCGAGCACGTCGTGCCCGAAGTCGGACTCCGGGTCGCGCCAGACCGAGTGCGCGTGGTTGACCTGGCGCTGGGTGTTGTCGTACTCGACGAGGAAGCGCGGCGCCTGCAGCCGGTAGTAGTGCGGCTCGCCCGGCCTGGTCGGGCCGGCCCACGCGATGTGCACGTCGTCGAGGTCCGGCCACACCGCGAGCCCGGCCGGCACGCGGTCGACGTAGGCCGACACCAGCGCGGAGAGCAGCTCGCGCCCGGCGGGGTCGAGGGCCGCGCCCGGGACGCCGCGCGGGCCGCCGAGTGCGAGGGTCTGGTGGTCGGTCTCGTCGAAACCGCTGTCCTTCTCCGCGGTCTCGTTCATCGCGTCGAGCCGTTCGACCAGGCGCGGTTCTCGCAGGCGCCCCCGCCAGAGGCCGGGCAGCTGGATCATGGTGTCGCCGGTCGCGATGCGGGACCGGTTGCCGCCGATGATGTCCGCCGGTGCCCGGTCGAGCAGCACGGCCTCCGCCGCGAGGTCGGCGGGCAGCGAGCGGACGAGCTCGCGGGCCAGGTCCTCGGCGCCGCCGAGCGGGCGCAGGGGCGCCGGGCCGAGCAGCGGGGAGGTCGCCGGGTCGGCGCCCAGGAAGCAGGGCGTCGTCGAGACGACGGCGCCGTCGACGACGAGGTTGTTGAGCGACACGTGGTGGCCGCCGAACCGCCAGGCCCACGCTCCCGACGGTCCCGGCTCCCCGAAGACGCGCAGGTAGTAGCGCTGCGGATCGCGCCCGCGCTCGTGGCCCCAGTCGACGCTGAAGCCCTCGACGCGGTCGAGGACGTTCTCCAGCCCGAGGACCGTCGACACGGTGACGTAGCCCGCGTGCGACAGGCCCGACGACACCAGCTGCATCGCCAGCGACTGCTGCGCCGGGCGCATCGCGCCCAGCGTCAGACCGCCGTGGTCGGTCGGGGTGTAGTACCAGCGCAGCCGCTCGCTGTCGGCCTCGGCGTCCGATCCGGGGGTCCCTCCGGTGCCGATCCGGCGTTGCCCCGGATCGAGCGATTCCAACCAGTGGGCGGCGGCCTGCGCCATCTGCGTGGCGGTGGTCCGGGCGGTCTCGTCGGCGGTGACGACCATGGACCGAGCCTACGACGCGCGGCCCCGTACAGTCGCCTCCTGATGAGCCAGTCGCGCGCTCCCGTCGAACTCGTCGCGCGGGCACGCGCGCTCGCCGGCACCGGCCGGCGACGGGTGCTGCTCGGCATCGCGGGCGCTCCCGGCGCCGGGAAGACGACGCTGGCCCGGGCGCTCGTCGCCGCGCTGGCCGACGACCCGCCGCCCGGGTGCGTCCCGGGGGAGTGGGTCGCGCACGTCCCGATGGACGGCTTCCACCTCGCCGACGTCGCCCTGCGCCGGCTCGGCCGTGCCGGACGCAAGGGCGCGCCCGACACGTTCGACGCCGGGGGGTACGCCGCGCTGCTGCGCCGGCTGCGGTCCGACGACGGCGACACCGTCTGGGCGCCGCAGTTCGAGCGCGATCTCGAGCAGCCGATCGCGGGGGCCGTCGACGTCGGGCCGCGGGTGCGGCTCGTCGTGACCGAGGGGAACTACCTGCTGCTCGACGACCCGACGTGGCACCCCGTCCGCGACGCGCTCGACGAGGTCTGGTTCTGCGCACCGGACGAGTCGGAGCGGCTGCGCCGGCTCGTCGCACGGCACGTCGAGTTCGGGAAGTCACCCGCCCACGCCGAGTCCTGGGTGCGCGACGTCGACGGCCCCAACGCCGCACTCGTCGCCGCGAGCCGGTGTCGCGCCGACCTCGTCGTGGGCGACGACGTGCCGGCCGGGACCGGTCCCGACCCTCAGTCGGCGTAGCCGACCGGCCCACCGCCCATGTGGCCGAGCCCGCCGGCCCGGCCGACCCGGATGTCGCAGCGGATCGTGACCGGCTCCAGGCCGGTGAGGTCGGCGATGAGGCCGCGGGCGGCGTCGTCGGCCTCGGTCATGTCCCGCACGCTGGTGGCCGCCTCGATCGCCGGGACGTAGAGCACCATCCGGCGGTCGGCCATCCAGGCCACCACCTCGAAACGGCGTTCCTCCGCCTCCGGTGCGCTCACGCCGCCACGGTAGCCCGCCCGGGCCTCCACGGGCAGGCCCCGCGCCGTCACCCGCAGGGGTGGGCGAGGGTGCACGTACTCGGCGTCGTCGGCGATGGCTCCGCGGTCGTCGACGGGGCGGCGGCCGAGCCGGCCGGTGGCTCCGCGCTCGCTGCGCGGGGATCGGCCGCGGCGGGCGGGGCGTCGGTCGTCGGTGGCGGTGCGGAGGCGGTGGGCGTCGGGGTGGCCGTCGGCGAGGCCGTCGTCCCGGCCGGGGCGTCCGGGTCGACACCCGGGGGCTTGTCCGACGGCGGCTCGCCGATCGGCCGGTACGGGGCGAACGTGGGCGGCGGCTGCGCCTTCGCCGTGTCGACCATGAAGTTGCGCCACACCTCGCCGGGCACGGTGCCGCCGGAGATCGGCGTCCCGTTCGCGGTCCGGATGGGGGAGTTCATGTCGGTGCCGATCCAGACCGTCGTCGCGACGTCGGGGGTGAAGCCGCTCATCCAGGCGTCGTTGTTCTGGCCGTCGATGTGCGACTGCACGGTGCCGGTCTTCGAGGCCACCTGCCGGACGCCCGGCAGCGTCAGCCCGTCGTTGCTCGCGACGTCGAGCATCGCCTCGGTGACGTTGCGCGCCACCTGCTCCGGGAAGCGGCGCTCCCCGTCGGACGACCGGGACTGGTAGAGCACCCGGCCGTCGGAGGTCACGACCTTCGAGATCAGGTGCGGCACGTGGTACACCCCGCCGTCGGCGATCGTCGCGTAGGCCGACGCCAGCTCGACCGGGGTGACCTCCTTGTTACCGAGCGCGAGCCGGGAGTCCGGGTCGTTCAGCGGCGAGGTGATGCCCGCGGCCCGCGCGGCGTCGGCGACGTTCTGCGGGCCGACCTTCTGGGCCAGCTGCGTGAACACGACGTTGTTGGAGATCGTCATGGCCTGCTTGACGTCGCAGCGCCGGCAGTCGGCACCGTCGGCGTTGCGCAGCCCGGGCACCGGCTCGCCGCTGAACACCTCGCCCAGCCCGACCGGCGGGTCCTGCATCAGTGCGGCCAGCACGACGAACGGTTTGAACGTGGACCCCGGCTGCTTGCGCACCTGGGCGTAGTCGAGGCCGACACCGTTGTCACCGCCGTAGTAGGCCATGATCCCGCCCGTCGCGGGGTCGATCGCGACGACCGCCGAGCGCAGGTCGGCGGGCTGTCCCGCCAGCCCGGCGTGGGCGGCGTCGACGGCCTGCTTCTGCCGGGTCGGGTCGATCGTCGTCGTGATCTGCAGGCCCTCCTGGCTGAACTCCTGGTCGGAGATGCCGAGCGACCCCAGCTCGTCGCGGACCGCGTTGACGATGTGCCCGCTGCTGTCGGTCGGCACGCTGCCGGAGACGATCTTGCGCGGGACGGTCTGCGGGAACGTCGCCTGCGCCCGCTCCTGCGGCGTGATCCAGCCCTGGGAGGCCATTCCGTCCATGACGAACTGCCAGCGGCGCAACGAGTTCGTCGGGTCGATCGCGGGGTCCCACCGCGACGGCGACTGGATCACCCCGGCCAGCAGCGCGCCCTCCGCGACCCCGAGCCGGTCGACGTCCTTGCCGAAGTAGGCCTGGCTCGCGGCCTGGATGCCGTAGGCGCCCCGCCCGAAGTAGATCGCGTTGAGGTAGTCGTCGAGGATCTCGTCCTTCGACCGCTCCTGGTTGATCTTGACCGAGACGATCATCTCCTTCCACTTCCGGAAGAGCGTCGCCTGGTCCCCGACCAACGTCGTCTTGACGTACTGCTGGCTGATCGTCGAGCCGCCCCCGGCGCCGCCGCGCAGCTGGTTCCACGCCGCGCGCAGGATGCCGGTGACGTCGAAGCCGGGGTTGGAGTAGAACGTGCGGTCCTCGGCTGCGAGGACGGCCTGCCGCACCTGCAGCGGGACCCGGTCGATCGGGACCTTGACCCGGTTGCCCTGCTCGGGGACGAGCCGGGCGAGCTGGCTGCCGTCGGCGTAGGAGACCACCGCCACCTGGTTGTTGACCGCCTCGTCGGGCGTCGGGACGGAGAAGATCAGGTAGCCGATGACGAAGAGCAGCACGGGCGCGAGGACGACGGTCGCGACGCCGCCGATGATGCTCCACCGGATCCGCCGCCGGCGGCGGATCCGGCGCTCCTCCGGCGACAGCGGGCGCAGGTGCTGCGAGCTCGACCGGCGCAGGCCGCGCAGCATCTCCGCGGGAGTCCGCCGCCGCGCCGCGCGCCGCCGGCCGGTGCGGCCGCCGTCGGACTCGGCGGCGTCGTCGGTGCGGCGGGGGCCGGTGTCGCCGGCGCGGCGGCTCGTCGGCGTCTGCCACCAGCCCGGGCCAGGGGCGCGGCGCGGTCCGCGCCCCTCGCGGGCGTCCCGGTCGGTGCGCGAGCCGGGGCTGCGCCTCCCGGGGTTGGGCGTCCCGGGGTCGGGCGTCCCGGAGCTCGTGGGTGCGGCGCCGCGGGCCGCGGGGCGGCGGGACCGGGGGTGGCGGGCCTCGGTCGTGGCGGCCTCGGCGGCTCGGGGCCCGTCGGTGCGCGCTGTCGAGCGGGCGCGGCCGGTGTCCGGCCGGCGGGGACCGGTGCGCTCACCGGGAGGGCGCTCCCCGGGAGTCTCGTCGCCCTGGGTGCGGCGCCGGCCGCGGTCCGCGGGCGCACGACCGTCGTCCGTGGTTGCCCCGCCGGGCCGGCGGCGGGCGGCGGACTCCGCTGCCGGCGAGCCTGCGGGTCGGGCCGGACCGGGCTCGGCAGCCGGGGGCGTCCCGCGATCCGGTGCGCCGCGCACGGCGGCGGTGGCGGGGTCGCCGTCGGGACGGCGGTTCCGCACGGCCGCGGGCCGGCGGGACGGGTTGTGGTCCTCGGCGCGGCGGCGGGCTTCGGGACGGGCACCGTCCTCGGCGCGGTCCGCGGCCGTGCCGGGCCGGTGGGGTCGTTCCGGCTGCCGGGGCGTGCCGTTCGCTCTGCTCGGCTCGGTCGACCGTGGAGGCCCGGCCGGAACCTGCGGCGCGCCGCCGTCGCCGGGCGTCGGGCGACCGGACCCGTTGTCGCGCGCCGTGGCACGGGTGCCGGCTGCCGGGCGCCCGGTCGGCCCCGGAGTTGCGCCGGTCCGCTCGCCCCGCGGTGCGGTCGCCCGCTCGTTCGTCGGAGGAACGCCCCGTCGGCCGGCACCGGCCGACGCGGCGAGCCCCGGTAGCGCGGTCCGTGGCAGACCCGGGTCCGTGCCGCGCTCGCGCGGCACCGGGACGTTCCCACCGCGGTCCGCCGGACCCCCGCCCGTGCCGGTCGGGCGCTCCGGGAAGCCGGTCGCGGCCCTCCCCGGGTCGACGCCGCCGGCGCCCGGTCGGGCGCCGGGGAGGCGGCCGGCGTCGGAACGGGTACCGACCGGGAGGCCGTCGCCCGGCCGTCCCGCCCGCGGCCGCCGGGGCGGTCGAGGAGGTGGGGTCGGAGCGGTCGGCACCCGCGGTCTCTCCTCTCCGGACGGCACGGTGGTCCACGACGGGCCGGGCCGGTGCCCGGTCGCGAACCGATCGTGAGGTCAACGGGAGGTGTCGACAGGGCGGTGCGCATGTCGACGGGAGATCACCCGAATGCAGTCACCGATTCGGCACCGCACCGTCCGACGGCACGGGTTTCGGCGACGCCTGGTAGTCGACGGCCGCCCGACCGGACGCGTCGGAGGGCGGTCGCTCGGCCGGGGTGGTCGCTCGGTCAACACGGTCGACATGCCCCCGTGAACGCGAGCCGCCGGGGCGCTCGTCGGAGTCCGGGCGGCCGGCACCGCGGCGGGACGCCGTCCGGGCCGGTCCGGACCGGGCAGGTCGACTCGATCGCGCCTGCTCGCACGTTTGCCGGGCTGGTCCATCGGGGGCGGTCCATCGGGGGCGGGCTGCCGGGGGCGGGCTGCCGGGGGCGGGGCTGCCGGGGGCGGGGCTGCCGAGTGGGGTCCCGGACGGGTCGAGGTCGCGGAGGGCGAGCCGAGAGGGACCGGGTCCGCGTGGGCGGGGTCGGCGTGGGCGGGGTCGGCGGAGACGGGTCGGCGTGGGCGGGGTCGGCGAGAGCGGGTCGGTGAGAGCGGAGCGGGCGATGCATCGGCAAGGGGCGGCGGGAGCGAGGGCAG
>Ga0182736_1003287_pt1 | contig 11064 bp, 6 predicted proteins | sample eDN5th30CKraftBY_FD_128882 | JGI IMG/M metagenome (GOLD analysis project Ga0182736, IMG submission 128882) | Enriched backyard soil microbial communities from Emeryville, California, USA - eDNA 5th pass 30_C Kraft BY (version 2) (version 2) | ecosystem: Environmental > Terrestrial > Soil >...
CCGCCGCCACCAGGAGCAGCGGGAAGGTGGGCGCCACCGACAGCAGCAGGAGCCCGCACATGCTGAAGCACATGCCGATCGGCAACGAGAACGGCATCGGCCTGCGGTCCGTGATCGTCCCCACCACCGGCTGCAGCAGCGACGCGGTGAGCTGGTAGGTGAGGGTGATGAAGCCCACCTGCACGAAGTCCAGCGAGAAGCTGGCCTTGAGCAGCGGGTAGATGGCGAGGATCAGCGACTGCAGCGTGTCGTTGAGCAGGTGCGAGAAGCTGATCGCGCCCAGCACGGAGAACGAGGTCTTGCCGAGGGGGAACGCGCCGGCGGGGCTGGAAGAGACGGACTTCACGAGGATGCGCTTCGAGCGACTGCGGGATCAGCTGCGCCGCGGCAGCCGCACGGCGAAGGAGGTCCCTTCGCCTTCCGCGGACTCCACCTCGATCCGACCGCCGTGGGCAAGGACGAACTGCTTCGTGATGTAGAGGCCCAGGCCCAGCCCCTTCAGCGGCCGATTCGCCGACGAGCGGAACGGCTCGAAGATCACCCGGCGCATCTCATCGGGGATCGGCGGTCCCGAGTTGCGAACGCGCAGCTCCACGTCCCCGGGCGTAGTCCCGTCGATCCGAACGAAGATCGGCTCCTCCGCGGGACCATGGACGCAGGCGTTGCCGACGAGGTTCGAGAGGATCTGGAACAGCCGGTCCGGATCCCACTCGCCGGTGGTGTCGCCCAGGGCCTCGACACGAAAGCGGTCGCGCGTGGCGGGGGCGCCTTGCAGGACCTCGTCGAGCAACGCGGACAGGTCGGTGGGCACCGGCTTCAGCTCCACCTCGCCTTGCTGGCGCAGGCGCGACATGTCGAGGATCTGGTCGATCAGGCGGAGCATCCTCGTCCCTCCGGAGACGACCCGCTCGATGGGCTTGCGGATCCGCTCGTCGTCGGTCCGGGAGAGGGCGATCTGCGCACCGGCCATGACCGAGCCCAGCGGGTTGCGGAGGTCGTGGCCGAGCATCGCCACGAAGAGCTCGCGCACTCGCTCGGCCTCCTTGTGCTCTGTCATGTCCATCACGAACGAGACGACGACGCTGGCCTCGTCCATGAACGAGCCGCCGACCAGGACGGGGACCGAGTGCCCGTCACGATGCCGGAACTCCTTCTGCAGGACGTCGAAGCGGCCGGTGGTCCAGAGCTGAACGGCCGCTCGTTCGTCGACGGAGGCGTACCGCTCCGGCGTCAGCTCGTGGTTGGAGAGCCTGCCTGCTCGCACGTCCTCCCGGGTGTACCCCACCATGTTCAGGAACGCGTCGTTCGCGTCGACGAATCGCCGGTCGAGATCGGTGAAGACCACACCGATCCAACCCAGGTCGTACAGGCGGCGGAATCGGGCCTCGCTCTGCTCGAGCGCCCGGCGCTGTCGCTCCATCGAGACGAACGCGTACACCTTGCCCCGCAGGACCTGCACGTCCACGGGCTTGAACAGGAAGTCGATGGCCCCGGCTTCGTATCCCTGGAACTGATGTTGCGAATCTTGCTCACCCGCCGTGATGAAGATGATCGGCACGTGGCGCGTCCGCTCGATGCTGCGCATGTAGCGGGCGAGCTCGAAGCCGTCCATCTCCGGCATCTGCACGTCGACGAGGGCGAGGGCGACCCGCCTGTCGAGCATGTAGTCCAGCGCCTCCTTGCCGGACTGGGTGGAGATGATCTCGACGTCCTCGCGGCGCAGCAGCTGTTCCATGGCGAACAGGTTCTCGGCGAGGTCGTCCACGAGGAGGAGCACGGGCCGCTCTCGTGCGCTGTCGAGGGCGAGCTTCCGCAGGTGCTCGGTGGGGATCTCCAACTGGCCCGGAATGACTCGTCCCATCAGTTGGCACCCTTCAAGCGGAAGATTCGTTGATCGCGGGCGACGGCGTCGAACGCACCCGACCAGTCGGAGAATTGTAGGGACTCGTGCGAGCCGAGGCCCAGGAAGCCTCTCGGGCCGAGCGACTCCGCGAAGAGCCCGATCGCGCGATCCTGCAGCGGCCGCTCGAAGTAGATGAGGACGTTGCGGCACGAGACGAGCTGCACCTCGGCGAAGGCGGCGTCGGTCGCGAGGCTGTGATCCGAGAAGAGGATCCGCTTCCGCAGGGCTGGGGCCATCGACGCGAGTCCGTAGGCGGTGGTGTAGTAGTCCGAGAGCGATCGGCGGAAACCCGCGGCGAAGTAGTTCTCGGAGAAGGCCCTCAGTCGATCGATCTCGTAGATGCCGGCCGACGCCTCCTCGAGGCTCGCCGTGTCGATGTCCGTGGCGTAGATCTGGCTGCGCTCGAGGAGCCCTTCTTCGTGGAGGAGGACGGCCATCGAGTAGGCCTCCTCGCCCGCGCCGCATCCGGCGACCCACACGCGGATGAACGGGTAGGTCGCGAGCTCCGGGACGACGTGGTCGCGCAGCGCACGCCAGTAGCCCGGATCGCGGAACATCTCGCTCACCTGGGTGGTGAGGCGGGGGAGGATCGCGGAGAAGGCGGATGGATCGTGGATCACCCGATCGAGCAGCGCCGTGATCGTCGGGAGCCCGAATGCGGCGAGCGCCGTCTCGATCCGGCGGCGCATGGACGGCCGGGAGTACGCGCGGAAGTCGTAGTGGTACGCGCGGAAGATCCCCTCCAGGAAGAGGTCCAGCTCGAGGTCGGTGCGGACCTTCACCGGGGCATCCAGACGCGCACCATCGACAGGAGCTTGTCGACGTCGATCGGCTTGGCGAGGTAGTCGCTGGCGCCGGCGGCCAGGCACTCCTGCCGATCGTCGGGCATCGCCTTCGCGGTGAGCGCGATGATGGGGAGGTCGCTGAACGCCGGAATGGCCCGGATCGCCTTCGTCGCCTCGAGGCCGTCCATCTCCGGCATCATCACGTCCATCAGGACGAGATCGACCGGAGGCCCTTCGCGGAGTCGCTCGATCGCCTCCCGACCGTTTCGGGCGATGCGGATGTTCGCGCCCTTGGGCTCGAGGGCGCTGGTGAGGGCGTAGACGTTCCGGACGTCGTCTTCGACCACGAGGATCGTGCGTCCCTCGAAGATCGCCTCGCGGCTCCTCGCGACCCGCAGCATCCGCCGCTTCTCCGGCGGCAGGTCGGCCTCCACCTGGTGGAGGAACAGCGTCACCTCTTCGAGCAGGCGCTCCGGCGATCGCGCGCCTTTGACGATGATCGACTTGGCGTGCTGCCGCAGCCGAAGCTCCTCGTCGGGGCCGAGCGCCCGGGCTGTGTAGACGATCACGGGGGGGAACGCCGCGCCGTCGTCGCCCATCCGGGAGAGGAGATCGAAGCCGCTCGTCCCCGGAAGCATCAGGTCGAGCACCATGCAGTCGAACGTCGCCGAGCGCAGCTTCTCGAACGCCTCCTGGGCGGTGCCGACGGGGGTGATCTCGACGCCACTCCCGCCGAGCAGCCTGGCGATCGCATCCCGCTGCACGGGGTCGTCCTCGACGACCAGCACGCTCCGGGCCGATCGCTGGAGGTGCGCCTCGAGCTTCCGGAAGGCGCCCTCGAGCTCCTCCCGTTTGACGGGCTTGAGGGCGTACCCGATCGCGCCCATCTCCAAGGCGACCCGCTGGTAGTCGTGAACGGAGACGACGTGGATGGGGATGTGCCTCGTCTCGGGGCTGCGCTTGAGGAGCTCGAGGACGGTGAGGCCCGACTGATCCGGCAGGCCGATGTCGAGGAGGATCGCGAGCGGCGCATACTCTCGCGCGAGCGCGAGTCCCTCCTCGCCGTCGCCCGCGAGCAGGCAGCGGAACCCCATCTCGTGGGCGAGGTCCCGGAGGATGCCGGCGAAGATCGGATCGTCCTCGATCGCGAGGACGGTGCGGGAGGTCGAGTCGATCTCCGCCCGATCGTCGTCGACCCCGCTCCGCGCCTTCCTGGGGACTCGCGCAAGGACGATCGGGGATGTCGCGGGACCGAGTGTTCCGGACGAGGAGCTCGTCGCCGCGGAGCGGATCGGCAACGTGACGATGAAGCGGCTCCCTTCCTGCGGCGCGCTCTCGAGGCGGATGTCGCCGCCCAACAACGACGCCAGCTCCCTGGAGATGGAGAGCCCGAGTCCGGTCCCGCCGAACCGGCGGTTGGTGGTCCCGTCGGCCTGCCGGAACGCTTCGAAGATCACCTGGTGCTGGTCCGACGAGATCCCGATCCCCGAGTCCTCGACGACGAACTCGATCCGGGAGGCGCCCGATCGCCTCGCTTCGAGCCTGACCGAGCCCGCTTCGGTGAACTTGATGGCGTTCGAGAGGAGGTTGTTGAGGATCTGTTGGAGTCGGGTCGGATCGCTCTCGATGACCCCAGGGCAGTTCTCCGCGATCTGGATCGACAGGGACAGGTCCTTCTGCGTCGCGAGGGGACCGAAGCGTGCCTGCAGGGCGGCGAAGAGCTCCGGGACGCTGGTCGGCCGGATCGAGAGCTCCGTCTTGCCCGATTCGATCTTGGAGAGGTCGAGGATGTCGTTGATCAGCGTGAGGAGGTCGTTGCCGGCGGCATAGATGTTCGTGGCGTACGCGACCTCCTCGGCCGTGAGGTTCCCGGATCGGTTCTCCGCCAGGAGCTTCGCGAGGATGAGGGCGCTGTTGAGGGGCGTCCGCAGCTCGTGCGACATGTTCGCCAGGAACTCGGACTTGTAGCCGCTGGCGCGCTCGAGCTCCGCCGCCTTCTGCTGGATGAGCCCCTGGGTCTGGATCAGGCGCTCCGTCCGATCCTCGAGCCTCGCGTTCGTCTCCTCCAGCTCCGCGTGCTCGGACTCCAGCCTCTCCTGGGTGGCGAGCAGCGCGCGGCTCTGCTCCTCGAGCTCTTCGTTGGCGACGCGCAGCTCGTTCCGCTGCTCCGCAAGCTCCTCCGCCTGCCGCCTCGTCTCCTCCAGGAGCTCGGCCTGCCGCTGGCGGAACCTCGCCGAGACGACGGCGGCGCCGACGACCTCCGAGCTCCGCTCCAGGAGGTCGATCAGCGCGGCGGGAGGCCGCCCGAAGAAGCCGAGCTCGACGACGCCCTGGACCGTTCCTCCGGAGGAGACGGGTGCGACCACCAGGGACCTGGGCGGCGCGGCGCCGACGCCGGAGCGAACGTCCAGGTAGCCGTCGGGGACGTTCCTGGCGACGATGGCCCTGCCCTCCGAAGCCACCTGCCCGACGATGCCCTCGCCCCGCCGCAGGGTGTCCGCACCGGGGAGGTGGCCGGATGCCCACGCCCCCGTGCGGACGAGGATCCCGGAGCCGTCGTCGAACCAGATGCTCCCCACCGAAGCGTCGACGTAGCGCGCGAGCTGGGTGAGCACGATCTCGCCCAGCTCGAAGGAGCTCATCTCTCCGGGGAAGGCTTGGTTCAGGGCGCTCTTGCCCTTCTTGATCCACTCCTCTTTGACGAAGCGGCTCCCGAGCCACCCCATGAGGAGGAGGACGACGACCATGAAGGCGCGGTTGAGCGGTGCGAGTCGCGCGACCTCTTCCGCGGCGGGCTTCGAGAGGAAATAGCCGATCGCCATGAGGGCGCTGGTCCCGACGCCCACGCAGAGAGGAAGGCGCGGCCGCGTGCCCAACACGGACAGGACCACGGAGGCGGTGTAGAGGCTCCACACAGCGACGCCGAGCTGCGTCGAGACGTCGACCGCGAAGACACCCGCGGTCACCAGAAGGACGAGGAGGTCCAGCCCCTTCTCTCTCGCGTGACCCTGCACCCAGCAGCACCTCGCTTGCGCTATCGGTAGCGCATCGAACGGTGAAAGGGCGAAAGGGTATCGTCGGATGCTTCTTTCAGCAACGACCTCGCGAGCGGGATCGCGAGGTGGGTCCGTGTGCGCGCAGGCTTGCGTGCGGCAAGCCCGCCGGCCTCAGGCGCTGCGCAGCTTCGACCCCGAGCGGAACGCCTCGAGCACCACCGAGACGATCACGACCACGGCGCAGCCGATGACGTTGAACCAGAGGAAGCCGAGATCCGACGCGAAGTAGAGCGTGGCGACGATCGACTGCGCCAACAGGGCGGCGATCAGCACCGGCGTGGCGCTCACCCACCGCACGAAGAACCCCACGACGAACAAGCCCAGGACGGTGCCGTAGAAGATCGAGCCCAGGATGTTCACCGCCTCGATCAGGTTGTCGACGAGGGACGCGAAGGTGGCGAAGCCGATGGCCACCAGGCCCCAGACGGCGGTGAAGATCTTGGACACCAGCAGACGACGCCGGGGATCGGCGGGGGCGCCCTGCACCCGCTCCCACAGATCGATGGCGCTGGTGGATCCCAGGGCGGCGAGCTCGCTGGCGGTGGAGCTCATGGCGGCGCAGAGGATCACGGCGATGAGCAGGCCCACCAGCCCCGACGGAAGGTAGCGCAGGACGAAGGAGAGGAAGACGTAGTCGGCGTCCTTGGTCTCCGTGCCCGGGAGCGCCTCGGCGACGAGCGTCTTGGCCTCGCCGCGGATCTCCCGCACGTCCGACGCGGCATGCCGCAACTTCTCCCGCGCGGCGGCCTCGAGGGCGTCGTCGCCGCGGCTGGCGACGTACCCCTGCGCCGCGTCCCGCTGGGTGGCGAAGGCCGCGTCGTAGCGCGCCTCGAGGGCCTGCAGCGCCGGGCCGTGGCCGGTGGCGCGGGCGCGGTCGAGGGCCGACTGGTTGAAGAAGACCGGCGGCTGGATGAACAGGTGGAAGACGAAGACCAGCACGCCGATGAAGAGGATGAAGAACTGCATCGGCACCTTGAACATGCCGTTGAACAGCAGCCCCAGGCGGCTCTCCGCCGCCGATCGGCCCGAGAGGTAGCGCTGCACCTGCGACTGATCGGTGCCGAAGTACGAGAGCGCGAGGAAGAACCCGCCCGTGATCCCCGACCAGAAGTTGTAGCGGCTGCCGGGATCGAGGTCGAAGCTGACCACGTTCATGCGGTCGAGGGCGCCGGCGAGGCCCACCGCCGCGGGGAGGGAGACGTCGCGGGGCAGGCGCCAGATCACGATGGCCGCGGCGACGGCCATGCCGCCCATCATCACGATCATCTGCTGCTTCTGGGTCTGGCCGATCGCCTTGGCGCCGCCGGTCACCGTGTAGCCGATCACCACGAGGCCGATCGCCACGATCACCCAGTCCATGCGCCAGCCCATGATCGACGCGAGGATGATCGAGGGCGCGTAGATGGTGATGCCGGCGGCGAGGCCGCGCTGCACCAGGAAGAGCACCGCGCCGAGGTAGCGGACCCGGTGATCGAAGCGGTGCTCGAGGTACTCGTAGGCGGTGTAGACCTTCAGCCGGTAGTAGATCGGCACGAAGACCGCGCTGATCACCACCATCGCCAGCGGCAGCCCGAAATAGAACTGCACGAAGCGCATCCCGTCGTCGTACGCCTGCCCCGGCGTCGAGAGGAACGTGATGGCGCTCGCCTGGGTGGCCATGATGCCGAGGCCAATGGTGGGCCACCGCTGCGTGCCGTCGCGCAGGTGGCTCTCGGCGTCGCCGCCCCGCGACTTCCAGATGCCGTACGTGACGATGAAACCGAGGGTGAATACGAGGACCGACCAGTCGAGGATCGTCACGAGGCCCACCTCGTGAGCGCGTAGAACAGGATCGCCGTCGCGACCAGCTCACCGATCACGAGCAGGTGGACGTTGCGCCAGGTCCCGAGGAAGGGGGGCGGTTCGTCGACGGTGCCGCGCGAGGGATCGGCGGGCGCCGCCTCGCTCGCAGGCGCGGGGGCGACGGCGGTCTCGAGGGTCTCGCTCACGGCTTGGACACCAGGTTGCTGAAGAGTCGATAGGCGCCCGGCACGCCGGCGCGCAGCTGCCGGAAGAAGGCGAGGCCCGTGTAGACGTAGCGGCCCTTGCCCAGGTCTGCGATCAGGGTGCCGCCCTCCTGCGGATCTTCCCCGGGATCCTTCGCGCGGAAGAGCGGGCGATAGCGGGGATCCCACTTGGACGCGAAGTAGAGCCCGCGCTCCTGGACCCAACCTTCGAAGTCCGCTGCCGTCAGCCGGTTCGGCGTGTGCAGCAGCGGTTCGTTCTCGTCCACGGGGATCATCTCGGCCGTCTCGTCGGTGATCCGGCCGGGGCCGATCTCGAGGGGGAACGGCCCCACCGGCACGTCGAGGGGCTGCCAGCGGCTGACGGTGACGTACTGGACCACCACGACGCCGCCGCGCTCCGCGTACCGCATCAGGCGGTCGTGGTTGGCGATCACGGCGGGCCGGGTGTTGTAGGCGCGGATGCCGACCACGATGGCGGCGAAGCGGTCCAGATCGCCGGTGCGGAGCTGCTCGTCGTCGATCGCCTCGACCTGTACGCCGACGTGCGCGAGATCCTCGGCGATCGAGTCGCCCGATCCCTGCAGGTATCCGATCCTCCCCTTGGGCAGCTCCACCTGCAGCGGGGAGAGCCGCAGCGACGCCGGCTGCAGCACCGCCTGCACCGGGATGTGCGGGTAGTCGATGACGTTCTCGCGCCAGGACCAGGTCTTGCCGGCCACCTCCACCTCGGGGCGAACGCGGATCGACGCCGCGCTCCGCGGGGCCCGGACGTCGAAGCGCACCGTCGCCTCGTCTCCTGCGCGGGCGAGGGACACCTCCTGCGAGGCGGGCTCGACCTTCCAACCTGCCGGCACCGGGAGCCGCACCTTCCCCTTCACGCCGTCGCGCCCCGCGCGGATCCGCAAGGCCACCGGGCCCGTGCCGCCGTCGGGGATCATCACCGCTTCGCGGGTGGGCGTCACCGTGGCGGGAGGCTCCACGAGGAACGGGCGGATCCGCTCCCCGTGCACGCGGTCGGTCCAGGCGTGGACCAGCGGCGCCGCCGCCCGCACCTTCTCGCCGGCGATCGAGAGGTCCACGATCACCTTCAGCGCCGCCGGCCCCCGGGGCGCACCCGCGATCGTCGGATCCTCGGTCTGGAACCGGCCCGCGGTGGGCGCCTGCGCCAGCCAGTAGGGCGCGCCGGGCTTCGCGTCGGCGGCGATCCGCACCTTGCGCCGGTAGAGCTTCTTCTCCTCGAGGCCGAGCGCGTCGCCGCCGGCTGCCTCGCCTCCCGGGAACTCGATCCGCGTCACCTTCGCGTCGACGGGGCGCCTGGCGAGGACCTCCAGCTCGACGTCGATTTCGTCGCCGGGCGTGGCGGACGGCCGCGGCGAGGTGGCGCGCAGCCAGATGCCCGCGGCGGCGACGATCATCTCGTCGAGGGCCGCGCTCGCGTCCGCCTTCCGGATGGAGGCGGGCAGCGCGCCGAGGGCGCCGCGCGCGCGGAGCAGGTGGGGGAGCGCCGCCTCGGGGCGATCGCGATCGAGGGTGCGCCGCGCGTCGGCGAGGGCGCGATCCACCTCGGCTCCGGCGGCGCCGAAGCGCGCCTCCCAGGTGGCGGCGACGTCGTCGAGGAGGTCGGTCTTCGGCGCGCTCCCTGCCACGGTGACGAAGCGCTCGACCAGGCGACCGCGCTCCCCCGCGACGCCGAAGCCCTGGCTCTTGTGCTGGCTGCGGGAGAGCGCGGCGAGCTCCGCGTAGCCCAGGCCGAGGCGGGGGTCGAAGCCGCCCACGTCGACCTCGAGGGAACCCTCGGGGACCACGTTGTTCCAAGGGGCGACGTTGTAGAGGAGCCGCGAGGCCTGCCACGCGGGGAGCTTCTGATCGGAGAAGCGCGCGGGATCGGCCGCGGCGGTGAACGCCTCGCGGGCGAGGATCGCGGAGGCCGTGTGGTGGCCGTGGTTCGGCGGGTTCTCGTCGAAGCGGGTGACGATCACGTCGGGCTGGAACGATCGGATGACCCGCACGACGTCCGAGAGCGCCGCTTCCTTGCCCCAGATCCCGAGGGTCTCGTCGGCGCTCTTCGAGTAGCCGAAGTCGCGCACGTTGGTGAACCGCTGCTCGGCGCCGTCCAGGCGCCGCGCGGCGAGGAGCTCCTCGGTGCGGATCGCGTCGAGGAGCTCCCCCTGCTCGGAGCCGATGAGGTTCTGGCCGCCGCCGCCGCGGGTCATGGAGAGGTACGCCGCGCGCACGTGGCGCTGGTTGGCCAGCCAGGCGAGCAGACGCGTGTTCTCGTCGTCCGGGTGGGCGGCGACGTAGAGCACGCGGGTGGTGGAGGCGAGGCGGTCGAGGGCGTGGGCGAGTTCACCCGGGTGCATGTCGGGCTCCAGGGCAGCCGAGGAGAGGGGAGCGAGGAGAAGCAGCGCGAGGGTGGGGGCGACCAGGTGTCTCATTCATTCACCCCGCGTGGAGGAGAGGATCCGCCTGTAGAAGGCCTCGTACCGATCGAGGGCGAGGTCGCGCCGGAACCGCTCCAAGGCGTGGGTGCGGGCGGCGGCGCCCTGGCGATCGCGCATGCCGGACTCGTCGAGGGCCGCGACGACGCGCATGGCGAGGGCGTCGGCGTCGAAGGGGTCCACCAGCGCGCCGACCTCGGGCGTCACCACCTCTTCCAGACCGCCGACGCGGTAGCCGAAGACGGGCACGCCGCAGCTCAGGGCCTCGAGGGCGGCGAGGCCGAAGCTCTCGCTCTCGCTGGGGAGGAGGAACGCGTCGGCGTGCCGGAGCGCGTCGACGAACGACGTGCCCTGGGCGCCCAGGAAGCGGACGCTGCCGCACAGGCCAAGCTCGTGCACCCGCGCCTCGACGGCCTTCCGATCGGGGCCGTCGCCGACGAGGACCAGGAGCGCGGGGAGGTGGCGGCGGACCTTCGCGAGGATCTCGGGGAGGTCGGCGGTCCGCTTCACCGGCCGGAAGTTCGAGACGTGGAAGAGCACGGGGCTGCCCTCGCCTTCGGGGAAGAGGCGGCGCAGCCTCTCGGGATCCCGCAAACTCGGCGGCGAGAAGCGCTCGGTGTCGACGAAGTTGCCGATGATCTCGATCGCGCCGGAGAGGCCCAGCCGCTCGCGCGCCTCCCGCTGCAGCCAGCCGGAGGGGACGACGACGCCGTCGGACGCGGCGACGGCGGCGGACGTGATCGCTCGCAGCCTCGGATCGGAGCCCACGTGCGTCACGTCCGTCCCGTGGAGCGACGTCACCAGGCGCGGCGCCTCGGCTCCGAGGAGCGAGCGGACGAGGACGCCGCACGACGCGTGGGGGACGGCGTAGTGGAC
>Ga0182736_1003292_pt1 | contig 11035 bp, 20 predicted proteins | sample eDN5th30CKraftBY_FD_128882 | JGI IMG/M metagenome (GOLD analysis project Ga0182736, IMG submission 128882) | Enriched backyard soil microbial communities from Emeryville, California, USA - eDNA 5th pass 30_C Kraft BY (version 2) (version 2) | ecosystem: Environmental > Terrestrial > Soil >...
CGCGTCGAGCGCGGCCCGGGTAGCGGGGATCAGCTCCGGGTAGCCGTAGTCCCGGTCCTGGTTGGTCCCCTTAGTGAGCGCCGTCTCCGACTGGCACGGCGGACTCGCGTGGATCGCGTCGAACTCGTGACCGTGCTCGACCAGGTACTCGATCGCATCGGACACGTGGTGCTCGAACGGGTAGTTCGGCTGCGGTCGTATGTCGACGCCCACGACCTCGAACCCGGCACGGTGGTATCCAACGCCCGCACCCCCGGCACACGAGTAAAGGTCCAGGAGGCGGGGCTTGCTCACCGCCCGACCACGCTGATCGGGACCCTGACGAAATCGATCTTCGTCCACGGGATGACGACCGCCTCGACTCCCTTATAGAGGATCATGTAGCCGTCCTCGATCCGGACGTTGTCAGCGCCCTCCCCGATGGCCTCGACCAGCTCGTCCGGAGCGCCCTCGGCGACCTGAATATGCATTGGCATCATTTGTGTCTCCTAATAGCTGTAGAGAATGATGATGAGGAACAACAGCGCGTTCCTAGTAAAGATGTGCACGAACTCGATCACGAGTACGGCTGCTCGGGAATGTCCTGGAGACTGTTAGGCGCGAACTTCCGCAGATGACCGAGGACCTTGGTGGCGAACTCTCGAATCTCGGCGTCCGCCGCCTCGTGGTAACGCTTACCGATCACGTCGCGCCAGGCGCGAATGTTTCCGGTCACGACCATCTTGACCTCGGTGCAATTAGGGAGGATCGAACGAGCAGCCTCCCGAATCTCCTTACGGGAGAGGTAATCGGGGTGGTTCTCCTTTAGTCCCTCTTCGACAGCTGTATATGCCCGGCGGACGTCTTCGAAGATCGGCTGTCGCTGGAACTCGTCCCAAAGCTCGGACTCGCTCATGTCCGGGAAGTTCACCCGCATAACGTCGAGCACAGCCGGGGGCGGAACGAACCGGACATTGGAGCCGTCCACGAAACGCTGTGAGATGACCGAGAAGCTCAGGAACCGGTGCCGCTCCAGCTCCGTCAGGAGCGAGCGGCTAACACCCTCGACGTAGAACGAGACACTCGCGTGCTCCAGGATCGAGAAGTGCCCCTGGTTCAAGATGTTCTTGAGGTAGCCCTGATTTGTTGCCGTATCGGGCCGTGGGCGATCCCAGGACTGGTAGCAGACGCGACCCGCGAACTCGGCAAGCTCGTCCATCTCTGACGGGACATCGGTGCCGTTCTCCAGGTGTCGCACATAGCCGGACTCTCGCCCGGCCTTGAAATCATTGAACGCCGTGTAGGCGACAGGAACTACGAGCATGGTTTCCTCTCAGACAGGGGGAACACGGGCCCGGAGGCCCGTGTTCGTGTTCCCTAACAAGATTCAGGGCAGACGAATACCGTCAGTCCTTAAGAAACTGCGGCTTGCACTGTCCCGTAGTGTCCTTCGGGGTCGGGCAGAAGAACGCCCTCCAGACCCGACCGTTCTTCGTGCCGGAACGGAACGTCATCGGGCCGTACGGCTCACGGGTACGAGGGTCGATCTCGTCCGAGTGCTTGCAGGTCCGGACCTCACCGCCCGGAGCAGCCTCCCGAGCCGGGGCACCACCACCGCCACCCTTGTTGCCGCCGCCCTCACGGGGCGGCGCGTCCTTAGCGAACGTGTCCTTCACGAACACATCGACCTTCGACGCCATGCCGATCAGGTCCTTGAACGCCGGGTCCTTGATCTGGGCCAGCGCGTCCTCAGCATCGGCGCCCTTCACGACGATCAGGGACGAGTCGTAAGCCGTGGTCGGCTTGAAGCTGATCGTGATGCCCGTAGCCTGGCCGTTCTCAGTCTCACTCACGTTCTTGGTCTCCTTAGTCGTCTCGGTCTTGGTCTCGGGGGCCGGTGTCTCGTCCGGCTCGTCCTCGAATGGGTCGAAATCACTCATGCGCTAGTCCTCACTTGATCGGGCACGCGCCCGAGGCGCACGCCTCGTCGATGCCGTCCGCTACCTGCTGCTGCCAGTACTCGTAGAGCGAGTAGTCAGCCTTTGAGATGCGCTCATAAGGCGCCTGAGCACGGCTCTTCTCCGGGAAGACCGTGCAGCCCTTGAGTGCTGGGCCCCACGCCTCCAGGGCGTCCGCCAGCTCCTCGACCGTGTACCGGGCCGGATCGATGTTCACCGTGTACGACACGGCGTTGTCCGCCCAGAACTCCTGGTACATCGCCTGGAACGCGAGCATGTCTTCGAGGCCGATGTCAGCCGCGGACTCGACGATCTCCTCTGCCCGCTCCTCGCCGTACCGTGCAGCGACCTCCGCGAGCAGAGAGTCCTTAGTCGGCAAGCTAACGACCGTCGTGGCCGGCGCGTAGACGCAAGGCTCTACGCCGTAACCCTGCTCCCGGTACTGCTCGACCGTCGCAGCCTGCTCCGGATCGACGTCCGAGAACCGAACGCGGCGGATGAAGTACTTAGCGAAGATCGGGTGGATACCCTCACTGACACCGGGCATCTTGGCGATCGTCCCGGTCGGGGCGACCGTGCGTGTCTTGACCGGCACCGGGACCCGCAGCTCGTGAGCGAACTCGCGAGCCTCGTCGTCGACCCACTCGGCCATCTCTGCGAGGTACCCGGGGAACCGAGTGTCAGGGGCCTCCGAGTACTTCTTGCCCGCCAGAGCGAGCATCGACGCGACCCCGAGGTGACCGACGCCGATGCGTCGATTCCGATCCACGATTGCTCGTGACTTGGGGTCCGAGATATCGGAGAACGTGGCTCGCATCAGGAACCGGGTCATCAGCCGGTGAGCGGTCTCCAGCTCCACAGGGTCGAGCGTGCCGTCGTCATTGACGAACGCCGCGAGGTTCACGTGCCCGAGGTTGCACGCCTCGAACTCCTCCATAACCTGCTCCCCGCAAGGATTCGTGCTAGTAACAGGATTTGGCTCCCCGACGTTCGATAGCGATGAGTTCCAGAACCCGGGCTCACCGTTCGCGAGCATCCCCTCCGCAATGGCGTTGAGGATCTTCCTCGCTCGTCCACCCTCAGGGAACGTCGCCAGGTTCTCAAAGAAGAGGTCATCGACCTCGACGCTGATGTTCGTCGTCCAGTGCTTGCCCGTGTCCGCCTTACAGGAGATGAACTGCTCTACCTGCGAGTCGTTCCAGTGCATGATCGCCATGCGAGCGGACCGGCGGTTACCCCCGGACACTACGCACGTAGCGATAGCATGGTCGATCTCCATCGCGGAGATACCGTCGAGCCGCTCACCGATACGTGCGTTCATGACGTCAGCGATGTCGTGGAGCATCTGAGCGAGCGGTAGCGGACCCGACGCTCGACCGCCGAACGTCTTGAGCCGAGAGCCCTCCGGGCGGACCCGGGAGACGTCGAAGACTCGGTTCTGGTTCTTAGCCGGGCGGTAGTACGTCTGGAGCAGGTCGACCATCGAGGCCGACCAGCCCTCGCGAGAGTCCTCGACCTCGTAAGCCCCGGTCCAGCCGTCGCCGTAAGCGTCCGAGAGCAGGCCGGCGTCCTTCATCTTCTGGTAGTCCGGGTGCTCCGGGTCGCACACAATGTGCACCCGGTAGGGGTACGGACCCCAATCCCCGTGCTCGTCGGTGAACCGGAAGCCCTGTACTACCGGGTAATCCACCAGGTACTTGTTCGAGTAGTTCGCGCCTACTCCCCCTCCCTCCATCAGGCGGAGGAACGTGAACTCGAAGTGATCCCAAGGGGCTTCTGTCCACCCGGACGTCCAGCAGTTCGAGATGAACTGCCGTCCCGGGACTCCGGACGCCCAGAGGTGGCGTCCCGCGGGGATGACCCGGAACTCGGTCATCATCTCGATCAGCTTCTCGCGCTCACCGGGGAGATGGTGCTTAGGGTCGACGAGACCCATGTTCCCGTCGACGACCCGGACCACGGTCTCGGGCCAGGTCTCCTTAGTACCGTCCGGCTTAGTACGCGAGTACGTGCGCTCGTACACGAGCTGGCCCGTGGGGCCGAACTTTACGTCAGTCATTCTTTCCTTACTCTCATACTCCATCAAGATCGCCGCGCTTCACCGCGGCGACGAACTCGTCCCACTCTTCGGGCGAGACGACCACGACCCACTCGGGCAGGACCGACGACCGAATAGCGACTAGTCTGTTCTCGCTCCGACGAATCTGAACACAGTCGCCGTAATTGCAGGCGCTAGTCCACTCGCCCGTAGATTCCACAGTAAGCCTCCAAGTCTTCGGCAGGCCAGTTCTTTAGCACCGGCTGCCGCTCGTTCGGGAATAGATCGGGAGCCACCCAGGCTCGATACATATCCGCCCTAGGAGCGGACGCCATGACCCCGGTAAAGACGTCGTTCATCGACGACCGTCCAGGATGTCGCCCTGCCAGTCGGTGCTTGACATTCGAGACGCCTTGGTACTCGAAACCGGGGTGCGGGCTCCGGGTCCGTCCTCGTACTCAGCGACCCTGCGTCGACGAGTGTTGTTCATTTCCCGAGTCAGAGCGTCGACCGCACGATCCACGGCCTTTCGGTCTGGGTCTTCGTTCGCGAACTCCACACCTCGGACGTACTTCTCCTGAATCAGGAAGCCGTATCGGGCGTTTCGATGCACTAGCTTCTTCATCCCGAGGAGCAGGTCGATACGCTCCGAGACCGTCTCCGACTCGGTGCGGGTGATCTGACTAATCACCGACTCTGGCAGTTCCCAGAGCGGGACCCCCGACTCCTCGTCGACACCCGCGAGAGCGTCGTTCTCCAGCATCTTCCGGACGTCCCGCGTGCCGTACGTGTGGTTACCCGAGAACAGCTCGTAGTCGTCCCGGTACTTCATGCCGACCTGGTGACCGATCTCGGTCAGGAGCTTGATACGCACCGGACGCTCAAGCTCGTACAGCTCTCGCAGCTTGGTTTCGGTCAGCTCCAAGAGCCGGATCAGAATCTCCTGCTCCGCATCGTCCGAGTCGATGACGTCTTCCCACTCACGACCAGTAGTACGCGCTGCGGTCCTAACGTCCGGCATCATCTCCAAGACGTAGTCGTTCTTCTTCATCGTGTCCCCTATCAAGTCTTACGCAACCCTGAACGTCTCGCCGTCGACCACGAACTTAGAGTTGTCGATGCTGACTAGCTGCGGCGAAACGTGGTTGCCGTCGATCGTGATGACCCCGAAACCCTGCTGCCAGTTCGGAGTAGCGCCCTTGAGGTAGCCGACCAGGCTCATGTTCATGAGGTTCCCGACCTCGAACCCGGTGAGCGTCACGCCACGACCGTCGTACCCGTGGGTCCGGGACATGATCCCGAGACGGTGCGAGTGCCCCATGATGAGCGACTTAGTGAACCGGGTAGCCCCGTTGAGCGCCCACTTACCGGCCTCGTTAGAGCGGGGGATACCGCCCTTGTGCCCGTGCGTCATGACCCACCCGGGAGTGAAGTCGTAGAAGTCGGGCAGGAGCGTCACACCGTAGTCCTCGAACCGGAGCAGCACGTCCAGGTCGAACGCGTGCGACTCGGCCAGGGCCGGCGCGTACTTAGCGAGGTAAGTCCTAGGGCGCTCGTCGTGGTTGCCCTCGATCACACCGACCGGGCCGTCGTAAACGGCCCTGAGCGGCTCCATGAACTTCTCGACCGCGTACTCGGAGTCGGCGAACACGGAGCCCTTGAACTCCTCTGCCGTGTCCTTAGACCACCGGGACGGCTGCGGGTAGTCCATGAGGTCACCGATCTGAACGACCTCGTCTGGCTGGTACTCCCCGATGAACCGGATCACCGATCGGACGGCTCGCCGATCCTCGAACGGGTGCTGGATATCGCTTAGTACTACGATCTTCTTAGTCACTCATGATCCAATCCACTAGTTTTCCGACGGGCATCCCGAGCGTCCGGGCGATGTGCACTTCTAGCTGTGCGCCCTTAGAGCGCTCCCACCCATCGAGAAGAGCGACCCCCTCACAGTCGAGCAGCAGGTGCAGTCCGTCCCGGACGTAATCGCTCCACTCATAACCGTCGATGACGCCCGGCTCGCCCGGGTTAACGCCCTCGTGCCCGAGGGCGTCCAGGACTTCCTTAGCTTTGGCGAAAGCCGGAAGGTTGTAGTCCGGAAGGCCGGTCATCGGACCGGCGATATAGATTCTCATGCCGTATTCACTCCGATGTCTATCGTCTCGATCCCTGCCCTGCGAGCCATCCGGGCCGTCTGGCCGGTACCGGAAGCCCACCGAAGAGCGAACGCGAGGCACACGTCAGCGCCCGAGTCGACCATCGCCTGGTTCCGCTCCTTGAATGAGCGGTAGTCCTTAGCGTCGAACACGACCGGCTCTTCTAGCTGTGGGATGATGAGCTTCATCCGCCGCCACTCGTTGTCCGCGTGCCAGTCAGCCCCGCCTTGTGGGCAGCCCCCGTGCTTGAGCACGGGGTTACCGTCGGTCTTCCATTCGCCGAGGGCCCATAAGAGGGCGTCCCGAACGGCCCGGGGGTCTGTCCAGTCGCGAGACCCGGTGACGATGACCGTCAGGCTCACTGCGCGCCGCGGCGGCGCAGCTCGTCCCAGATTCGCCGGACCCGAATCTGTTGCATCACCGAGTACACGATCACGTCGTCCAGCTCTTCGAGCGACATCTCGACCATCTCGTCGAGCGAGAGCGTCTCGAACTTCTGGTGGTCCCCCTGGTCGTACTGGTCCTGGCCCACACCGACGACCCGGCTAGTAGCGCGGGTGATCGCCTCAGCGACGTAACCAGCGAGGTCCGCCGAGGACATACCGAACTCGGGCCCGGACAGCTCGTGAGCCTGGATCAGGTCCTCCGTGTTCGCGATGACCAGCTCTCCGGAGCCCTCGATCTCCAGCACCCAGTGATAAGCCCCGGCCCGGACCACGAGAGTCCCGTACTCGTGACGGTACGAGTCGTAGACCCGCTCGCCCAACTGAATGGCCGGAATAGTCGTAGTAGGCGTGTCGTTCATGCGAGCCTCTCCTTAAGGGCCTCGGGCCCGTACTCGTTGATGTAAGAGTTGACGTCCATCCCGTCCGGTGACGGGATGATCTTCGCGTTGTTCAGCGTCTGAGCGATCGTGTTACCGAACTGTCGGCCCGGCTCGTCGCCGTCCGTGAGAATCCAGACCGTCTCGTAACCGAGGAACGGCGCCCGAAAGTGAGGGCGCCACGCCTGTACCCCGGGAACCGCTACGGCCGGAACCCCGGCAAGCTCCGCGCTAATAGCGTCGAACTCACCCTCACAGAGAGCGATCGACTCCTGCGCTGTCTGGAGCGCACGAGCGTTATAGAGCCGGGGCCGGTCGCCCGGCTGGGTGTTGTACTTCCCGTGCCCGTTGTGTTCGTGATCCTCTATGCACCGGAAACGGATCGCCACGATGATCCCCGCCTTACGCGGGTTCGGGTACCGGATATAAGGGATAGCTAGCATTCCCTCGTACATCTCATGACCAGGGAGTGGTTCGTCCACGAATCCCAGGCCGTACGTCCGGATCGCTCCCGCTAGGCCCCTGCTCGCCAAATACTCTGCGCCGGGGCTTCCGGGCAGCATGGCCTTTCTGTACCTTGTCGCTGCTTCCAGGTTGTAACTCTTCTGCGAATCCGAGAGCTTCGCGATAGCCGATCTCCTCCTTTCTCATGATGATCGCGAGCGCATCACCCTTTTCTCCGCACGCGAAACACGCGAACGCGTCGTTCACGAACGAGACCGTGGCGGACGGACGGGACTCTCCGTGGAACGGGCAGAGGCAACTAAGCCATTCATTACCGTTGTCGCGCGGAGGGTCCCAGTCCGGGAAGTAGTGATGCAGGACCTTGACGATCAGAGCCTCGTCAGAAGTCGTCATCTTCGTCATAAGGGTCGTGGCCGTCCCACCACTCCCATCGATCGGTCTCTAAGTCCCGACCGGAGAAGTTGTGCGGAGGCCCGCAGCACTCGCAGCCGTTATCGGCTGCTCGCTGGCCGGTTACCTTTTCCCACTCTGTGACCCCGGCGTCCAGTGATTCGAAGACCTTCTCGGCCATATATCCGCGGTCATCGGGTCCGCCGTCTCCCCACCATGTGACCTTCCAGCCATGATCGAGGAGCGCATCCCAGTCATCGCGTTCGAGCCAGTCGGAACCGCCCGAATTGTTGTGCGAGTATTCGACCCTAATCATCGGGCACCCTCCTCACTCGTGACTCACACATTCCGGGTGATTAGCGACGACGGCGATTCCGCCCTTGCGCTCGCCGAAGAAGAGCCATACCTTGTCCGGTCCGTCACACCACGTATGGACCTGGCTCTTCTCATACGCGAGCGGATCGTCCTCAGCGTTAGCGGGTGCGGAGCACCCGACCAGCGCCCCGGCGGCGGCGAGGACCGCCACCAGGAGCGCACCGGCAGTCGTGTTCCGAGTCAAGATTCAGACCTCGTAGTAGACGGGGCCGTACTCCTCGACGAGGTTCCCGAAGTACCGGCCAGGGTCATTGCCGTCGGGCTCCTCACCGCAGGCCCACCTACCACCCTCGATCTCGGTCCACGTGTCCCCGTCCTTGTCGACGACCTTCTTGACGTGGATCGGCGCCGGGCCAAAGCCGTGGTGGATGTAGACCCGGTCACGAGTCGGGACCTCGACACCCTTCTTGGCGTCCTCGTCGATGCCCAGGGCCTCACCGAGTGCCGCGTGGACCCGGAGAGCCGTCTCGTAGCGCATAATCGCGCCGATCGACTGGCGGGTATCGATTTCGGTGATCTCGATGTACACGTCGGTTCCGAAGTCCCGCTCCACCAGGATCGCGCGGCGAATGTGAGTTTCGATCGGCTCCCCCAGGTCAGAGACCTTCTCGACCGTAGCGCCCGACGGAACAATCTCGGGCTTCTCGGGAGTCATGTAAGAAACCTTGTAAGCCATGTTCAGAGTCCTCTCATCTTTGCCAGGACAGCCCTGGCCGGCGGGTTAAGCAGGTATTCCTTGCCGCGCTCGAACGCGGCAATCTCGTCTCGAAGGTGTCCGAAGACGTTTCGGTTACACGACCGGCACAAGAGGCCCCGGACGCAGAGCCAGCAGCCCTGCTCTTCGGGATGGTCGTGCTGCTTAGCGAGTTCGTGGTCGTGATCGACCGCGAGCCGGTACTTACCTGTCCCCCGTGCCCGACGACACAGGTAGCAGTAACCGCCCTGAGCCTCGTAGATCGCCTGGTATTCCTCTTCGGTGATACCGAAATTCGTCTCTACGTGCTTCGCCTTACGGGCCGCGGACCGGACACCCTTGAACTCTTTGTTACACGTCCAACACCGGGGTCCCTGGTACTTAGCGTTCCGGCGGGGGTTCTTGCAGTCCTTACAGACCCTCTTCTTAGCGGGCCTTGTTGAGGCCCCGCGCGGCACGGCGACGGTCCTTCCGGTTCGGCATTACCCGGTTCCAGCGGCCCAGCTCTCGGAGCTGTGCGGTAGTCGTCCTAGGCGCCGGGTAGAACCGGTTGATCCCGGGCGGGAGGTCCATCGTCTTCCGCTTCTCTCGGACCACAGGATCGGTACGGGTCACAGCAGGTCCAGGAGGGTGTCGTGAGCGTCCCGTGCGTACCGCAGGTCCGAGCGGAGCGCCTTGATCTGTGCGCGCTGCTGGCCGATCGTCTCCGACGCACGGCCGTACCGGCGGTTAGCGTCCCGGAGCTGGACCCTGAGCGTCTCGTTCTCGTCTTCGAGCGTCCCGATCAGTCGGGACTGGTTGTCAGCTACCCCCTGGAGCAGTCCGTTCTGCTCCTCCAGGTCCCGGTTAACCGACTGAGACTTGAGGAACGCCTTCTCGATGAGACCCATGTTCACTCAGCCTCCGCACCGGTCAGGACGAACAGGACGTCGAGCGTCTTCTCCTCGATCAGGGGGAGCATCAGCAGCGCGGAGAGCTGGTGGGCGAAGTGGTCGAGCCCAAGCTCCTCAGCCTTCTCGGCCGCGGCACCGATCCGGGTGATCGCGGTCGTCATCTTGTGGCCGTCGCCGTTCTTACCGGCACGGTCGGTCGACTCGATCAGGGCCGAAGAGAGCCGGACCGCCTCGGGGGCGGTCAGCTCGATCGAGACGACCCGCTCCGCGTCGTGAGCGTCCAGCAGGACCGTCCCGCGGAGACCAGTGTTCAGGACGACCCGCTCGGAAGTACCGACACCGGCGAAGGACTGGGCAGCAGTAGTCATGGTGTGTTCCCTATCAAGTTTGCTGCCGAAAGGCAGCCCGGGTAACCCGTCGGACGACGGGTTACTACGCCGAACGAAAGTCGGCGATCTTCATCATGTTCCCGTTGAACATGAGGTCCACGAACGAATACCCGGAGGCATCCGCCTTACCTCCACGGTTCTTCACCGTCGAGACGTGCAGAGTGTCCATCACCTCTAGCGGATCAGGAGTCTTGTGGAGCGTCAGGATCAGCTCGGGCACACGCCCGATCTGGCCCTTAATACCCGAGAGCGGGATCGGCTTATCGCCGTCGTTGTACGGGCCGGTCACGTGGTGCAGGCCCATTACGTGAGCCTGTGTTTCCCGCGCCATCGTGTGGAGGTAATCCATCATCGACTCCAGACCCCCGAAAGGATCGTCCGAGTCCGACGAATCGGTCCGTACGTTAGTGATGTTGTCGACCACGATGAGCGCCGGGTAATCCCCGTACACCTCTTCGTACGACTCCATGATCCCCTCGATGTCATCGAGAGAAGGGCTAGCCCGGAAGTCGAAACGTATCGGGAGTCCCGAGAGCTTCTCGTAAGCCTCTGCCGGTAGCTCCGGAGCGAGCACCGCCTCTGTCGCTCGCTCGATAGACCAGCCCGCGGAGATAGCGATCTCTCGTGCTACCTGCGTAGCCGGGTCGGAGTCCGCGCTAAAGTACATCGAGTTAACCCCGGACTGTAGCGCCAGGGTCAGGGCGAATACTGACTTACCGGTGCCTGGGCCGGCGGCTACGAGGCTTAGCTGTCCCCGTAGGAACCTGGTCCCAGCGTTGTCGAGCGCCTGGAAGACCGTCGGGAGCGGTTCGCCCGCTGACCCCCTGATCCTCCGAGACTGGACAGATGAGTACATGTCATCCCTTCGTATTCAC
>Ga0182736_1003293_pt1 | contig 11034 bp, 8 predicted proteins | sample eDN5th30CKraftBY_FD_128882 | JGI IMG/M metagenome (GOLD analysis project Ga0182736, IMG submission 128882) | Enriched backyard soil microbial communities from Emeryville, California, USA - eDNA 5th pass 30_C Kraft BY (version 2) (version 2) | ecosystem: Environmental > Terrestrial > Soil >...
CGTCGATTATGGCACAAGCGGTGCGCAGAATCGTCTTGCCGTGTTCGCACAGCTCGGAGAACTGGTGGCAAAAGACCAGGGATTCGGGTTTCGTGGGCGTGCAACCGTCACTGATGCCGCATTGCTGCATGACTGGGTGAGAGTGCTTGCTTGGTGGATGCAGGGTCCTGGTGCCACGTCGCCTAAGCCAGAGAACCTCAGAGCATGGCAGCGCTTTGTGTCGGACAATTTTGAATTCCGATTGGGGGTAGCAGTTGGCGCCGTAGTGGCGCAGGCTTGGTCGGCAGGAGCGAGCGATCCGGTCTCTGTACCTTCGCTAGGGGATTGGAAGCAGACCACCGGCCTTCCGTGGTTTGGTTTTTGGGCAAGGGAGTTACTACGTTGGGGAACCCTCGATCCATTTGTTGCGTTTACTCTCGCGCAGGGCTTAGCCGACACGCGAGACAAAGCTGCGGATCGCCGACACGAATTTGAGTCCTGGATGAAAGCCGAGTACGAGGACATCAACGGAGAAGATTGGATCGATCCCCAATATTTTCTTAAATGGGAACGTAGTCTGAGAGTTTCTGTCGAAGCGCCACTGGCGCTTCGACGTCGTCGAGCACAACTGACTGGTACAGACGGTCGCCGAGGGACGTACAGCGTGCACCCGATCAGCCGATCAACTGGAGTGCACTGGATCGATGCATCGGGCTTCGAGATGGCAGTTACCGCGGTTGAGGAGGTCTCGCGGAGGGTTTGCCGAGACGACTTCGAGTTGCAAATGGATGAGGGGCGCTGGCAAGTCCGCAGAGTATTTCGCTCAACTTGAAAATGCTTGAGGGATCGATTGCAGCCGATTCATGCGTGATGATTACAGGGAATGAAGTGCTTCCATTCTGGTAGGCAATTCTCTGCCATAAGCCAAAGCGTGTTCGAGTGCTTCGCGACTTATGTTTCCCAGGCGACGGTAGCGACGAGCGAGGTCAAAGAGCGCGTCGATGTAATCTAAGACAGCGGCGCGTGCTGGGGCTTAAGTTCTGTAAACGCACTCTTACGATCGACTGCAAAGCGTCGGATACCGTGCTTGCACACGTAGGAAAACAGTGAACTACGAAACACCGGTAGAACGATCTAACCAGACCGTAGCATCCACCGGTTGAATCCGCAGTCGAATCCAGACCGTAGTGTTGTAGCGTGTTGGTACATCGTACTTTCAGACCATGGGTTCACCATAACTCCACAGGTATCCCCATCTTCGATGGGGCCTTGCCGAATGACGTTGCTAGTCCTTCGGCCTAGCTGACGCCTTTAGATCCCCAAATTCGCTGTCGCTCGTTTGTGGCCTTAAAGGCGACACACATGACGCACCCCTTCGGGGTTTTCAAAGCCAGATTTCACGCGGCTCTGTGATAATTGGGAGAAGGGGCAGTAGGGGACCACATAGTGCTACAAAGGAGCCCAGGAGCGCAGTAGCCTTTGAATATTTGTTCTACGGCTGTGGCCATTTTGTGCGTAGGTTGTGCCACATGTCCGGGTAGACATCAGGAATACATCACGTATACGCAATATATGCATCACTTATACAGCGCGTTTACACAATGCTCGCAGCCTCCAGACGCGACATATACTTTATAAATACATCAGAACAGCCTGTTCATAACTAAATACGATGCTGGTATGGCCTGTTCAATTAATTCGCCATGCGTTCCATGTTAAATTTTGTCACGAATTATCATTGAGTTTTTAAGGGCTTAGTCCGGTGGAAGCTAACAGCCATTAAAAGGGTCAGCGATTTACCGAACCACGCTAGGTCCGTCCAAGAGAAGAAGATGCCCGCAATCGTTCCTGAGCTTGTCGAGATGGCAAGCACACCCGCTGTATCCACCGCCGACCTACTGCGCCGCGCCCTCGTAGTGGCACGTCGCCTTGCCGTGTCTGAACTTGTTGACTGGATCAATTCCGAACTGACGGGGTACAGATCAGGGGAGGTTCCGGAGTACAGGTGTGTGCGCGGGCAACTGGTGGCAAAACACCCGTATCGCGGGCCGATTCCGTTCTTGGCTCCACCAGAGATGACCGAACTATTAGCGGATTTCTCGATACGCCAATCGATTCCCGAGCTAATACACCTCCGGGACAGCACCAACGGCATTTTCAGCCATTTTCCTGCCGATGTCGAACAGACCCTGATGCAGATGATGCAGGAGAGTTCAGGAGTAGCAATGAGACCGGCATTGAGTTTCTCGGCTGTGCAAATTGAAGGCGTTATAGAGATCGTCCGAAGTCGCATTCTTGATTGGGCGCTTGATCTTGAATGCCGGGGTGTGCTCGGGGAAGGGACGACTTTCACCTCAAAGGAGAAACAGACCGTGCAAGAACAACATTACCATTTTGGCAGCGTGAACGGATCACAAATTCAGATCAGCTCCTACGGATCAACCCAGACCCAAGGCGACACCACGACCGGCACCGACCTTGAAGCCCTAAAGGGTTTAATTGATGCTTTGGGCGCGGCCCTCGAACGTGGCATGGCGCAGGATGTTGCTGCTGACGAGCTGCGGGCCGAATTGGCGACCCTCAAGGCGCAAGCCGCATCCCCAAAACCGAAGTGGGATATCATCAAGGCGACAGCCCGCACTATTAAGACCGTTGCAGAAGGTACAGCTGGCAACGTTCTCGGGGAACTGGCAAAGCCACATGTTCAAACGCTACTCACTTTGGCTTCTGATTCGGTGGGAGGCTGAAGGCCGTTGTCGGGCAGCAATCAGGTGAACGGCCGTTCCACGTGGTCATCACCAGAGGGCAACGCTCCGGCCTTTGTTATTCGGCAGATCAAGGCTCATTCTATTTATCCACTCCCATCAAGAGTTCATGCTCGGGGCCTAGCATCTGAATTACAGTTTCATCAGGGCCGATCAGATCATGAGCGAGTCCCTTGTACGCAACCCGATCCACAGCCTTCGGCAGCGCCTGGACATCGTCGGTGAACACTGTCACTTCATGACGTTCCCGCGAAATGCTGACGTAGTACGTGTCCTGGGCGGTGGTGCGACTGAAGCTTTCGGCATTATAGAAAACACGGTCGCAGGTCATGCCTTGGGCGCTGTGTGCCGTGGTGGCATAGGCGTGATCCAGGTGCAGGGGCGTATCAGCGGGAAGATTGGTGTGTCGATCGCCGATTCCCAGCGTGACGGCATGCGGTGTGACAGCCACGACTTCGCAGCGTTGGCCGTTCACCAGATCTAGGTCCGCGTTATTACGGGTGACTCGCACGCGGTCGCCCACGGACAGTTCGGCTTCATTGGCGTGATACACCGATAGTTTGCTCATGGCCTTGGGCATGACTTCGATGGGTGTGGCTGCACTGTCGCCGTGTAGCGGCATGACCAATATGCGGTCGGCGCTTCGTTCACATTCCACGACCCGATATAGTTCGCCGCGCAGCAGGCCGCATTTGTAGTCCCGTTCCGGTTGGATGATGTCGCCCACAGTGTAGTATTTTGCGCAGCGGCGCTGCATTTTCGTCGTATCGTGGCGTGTAAGCAGGCGAAAGGTGTGTCCTTTTCCGGTCAGGCCTCGACGCTCGTGAATCATGCTATTGATGGCTTTACGGGATGCGTTGGTGCCGGTCACGATCAGCGTTTCAGCCTGGTCGGAAGCGGGTAGCGCCACGTATTCGCGAGCGATGATGTCGTAGCGGGCCGAGCAGTCACGTATCTTTTGCCCGTGTTCATCTTTCGTGAATGTGTCGGGTATACAGGCTACTTGATCGACGAGCGCAAGCGACTGGCTGGCCTGGCCAACGGCCGCCAGCTCGACAGCGCGGCGCAGGCGTGCGGATTTCTGGCGCTGAATGTCACCCATGATGACTGTTTTCATGCCGTGTTCTTGCAGTAGCGCGAAGGCGCGGCCCGCTTCCACGGCCTTGGTCTGGGCGGTATCGCCCAAGGTAACGATTTTCGCGCCGGTAGTCTGTATTTTCGCCAGGAGCTTTTCCATCTGGCGCACGGGAATCGCCCCGGCCTCATCAATTACGACCACGGTTTTTTCTCCCATCGTTTCGGTAAAGCGCCGCTTATCGCTGGCTGTCAGGAATGATGCGACCGTGTTTGCGGCAATGCCGTCTTTGCGCAGATCGTTGATCTGGCTGCCATAGGGCGCGAGCGCAACCATCGAATAGCCGCGCTCGTTCAGAATGCGCTGGGTGCTTTGCAGGGCAAAGGATTTGCCTGTTCCGGCCAGGCCTTGGAGGCCAATAATCTGGTCGCGACTGGTGAGTACCAGTGCTACGGCATCGCGTTGCCCCGCCGTCAGCGTTGTCTCGTCCAGCATCGGCGTGAGCTGCACCGACTTCATGATAGGGGCTAGCCTGTCGCGTCCAGCCTTTTCCAAAGCAATGATGCGCTGTTCTTGATCCAGTGCTTTTGTGGTGGCGTAGCTGGGTTCCGCGAACACGAGCCGACCTTCGTTGATGGCACGATCTACCACTGGCCAAGCTGCATCGATGTCGTTGCCACGCAAGGTGGCCACCTCTTGCGCCCAGGCTTGCCGGGTGCGGGGGTCGGCCAGCATGTTATCGGTGCTGTGGTAGCGGGCGGGGCTGCTCAATAACTGACCGTGATCCAGACTGCGGCGCAGTGCGTCATAGATAGCCTCGGGCGGTACCACGCCTTCGGAGTGCGCAATGGCGGCCGCCAGCAGATCAGATCGGCGCATGATGGTTTCGCGTTCCGACAGGTGCCCAACGGCCCAGGTAAGCGCTGCATCGGCTACACGCTGTTGGGAGGGACCATTGTCGAGCTGCCTTTTGGTGGCCGATAATTCGGGTGAAAAATTGATCCCGGCCTCACGGGCTTGTGCGGTCCAGTTGTGATGCAACTCATCACGGGTGAGGTCTTTGATTTTTTGCTGCCGCGTGGCCAGGGTGAGCATCTGCTTTTGTGCATGGCTGGAGGTTTCACGACTCAGGCCGCGGGAGGCCAGGACTGTTTCAACCTGGCCGCTACGCTTGCTGAACACCTCGATGTGGGCACGGCTGATATGCGCAAGCTCGATATGGTTTTTCTCGTAGCGCACGTCGTAGCCGAGCTTTTTGACCAGGTGGTCCAGCCGCGACATATAGACGGCGTCCTGTAGTTTGCGTAAACCCACGATTTGCTCGTTGGACAGCGCTGCCCAACTGCCATCAGCGCGTTGCGTGGCATTCATGATGACGGCGTGTGTATGCAGGTTGGGATCAGGTGGCGCCGTTGGCGTGGGACGGGCGGTTTCGTGGCGGAACTTGGCAATGATGAGGTTTGTAGTCTGCTCGGTACGGGCCTTGCCGCGTTCCTTCTGGCGGGCCAGGGTCAGATGCTTTTCGATGTAATCCAGTGTGTAGGCTACGGCCTGGTCATGAGCGTCGATCAGACGATCATCGCCACCCACGAGTGCCTGTAGAGTGATGCTTTTTGGGGCGCTGATGGTCAGATCAATGCCCGCGCGGGCTTTTGAATCCTTGCGGATCGAGCGCCCAGCCACCACGCCTTTACCAAATTCGCCGCGTAGCATGGCGTGAAAGCGTTTGATGTCTACTTCGCCTACTGCACCCAGTCGTTTAGCGCCGGTGCCGTGCCACATGGCTGCGCCACCATCTCGGCTGTAATAGTCGTCGGCTTGTTCGCCGTAGTAGTGGGTGCTGCGGTCGGCCTCGGCACGATGCAGGATGCTGTAAGTGATCATGGTGTGTTCCGGGGTGGTGTGATGCGTTGCAGCTGGGCTGACTCGCAAAATGGCTCAGTACGCTGTGGGAATGATTGGTATTGCATGGATATTTTGGCGATGGGATGATCGCTCGCGAACGCGACGTAGCCTGTAAGCTCTTCGAACGACTGTATTTCTGAGGGTGTGACGACGCGTTCGACCGTGCGATTGACTCGGTCGGAGGTGTTGCGGTGATCCACCGACCGCGAAACGCTATATTCCGGGCGCTCTACCTCATGTTCGCCTAAGCTTTTGCTCATGTCTTCGGCGGTTTGCGGGTCGGTTCTTGAGCCACCCAGTACGACCAGGTTACGGAAAGAGGCACGGATGGTTTGTGCCATCGTGCGTCCGTAGATATATTCGAGCTGAGAGGTACTTTGCAGGCCCGCGACTATTCGAAGCCCATTTTTCCGCCCTTTGGTAAGGCCTGCCTCAAGCGAAGGCAAGGCTTCCAAGCTGGCCAGCTCGTCAATGAACAGCCACCAGCGCCGGTTTGGATCCTCGCGCATCGACAGAATGGCCGTGATGAACACATCGGCCCAGGACGACACCAGCGGTTTCATGGCGCTGGCCATATCTTCACGCCAGTTGATGTACAGATTGCCACCATCAGGATCATCGAGCCAGTCGCGGATCGAGAACTGGCCCGTTTTCATGCTGGTATGTTCCGACAGCTTGTTTGACAACACGAATCTGGCCGAGGACAATGCCTTGCTGGCTTCACCTGATCCCGTAAAAAGCGCTTCAGCAAGCGTGCCTTCCAGGAACTGTTTCAGCACCTTTGGGTCTTCGATGGTGCATAGGCGAAACAGATCCATAACGCTTGCCCGCGCAGGATCGACGGAATAGAGTTTGCGAGCCGTTTCGCGTAAAAGCAGGCGGCCAAAGTCGTTCCATTCTTCAGAAACCTTGTCTTGGCTCATTGGCACCATCGAATGTGCCAGGCGTTTCCAGTCGTACTCGGCGCGAATTTCGTTGAAAAAACTCCACCCCTGGCTACGTGAGTCGTACGGGTTCAGGATAATGTCGCTGGGCTTCCAGAATTTGCTCAGCATGTCACCATTGGGGTCAATAACGATCATGCGGTCGGCACGTTTGCGCACCGAGGCGACCAGGCTACGCAAGAGCACCGACTTGCCAGAGCCGGTTGCGCCGCCGATCATCAGGTGCAGGCTTTCCAGATGGGTCGGCATGGGGATGCCGGCGACATTGGCCTGGGTGCGGCCCGGTTCGTTGCATAAGCGTGCAAGCTTAGCTGCGGTCACAGAGCGGGTGCCTCGGATGAACCGCTTGTAGCCTGCACCATCAAACCCGTCGGTGCGAATCACCCGACCGATATACACAATCAAGGCTAATGCTGTCACCAAACCTGCACCCAGTGCGATGTACAGGGTGGGGTAGAGTGGCGTCACAGTGATGAAATACCAAGTGGCGGCCCAGTCCCAGCGGTTCAGGGCCAGACCGCTTTGCCAGCTTGCAGTCAATGTCCAGAATCCGGCTGGAAAGACAAGCAGAAATAGAGCGGCGAGCCGCCGCTTGGTGATGGGTGACATGGATAATCCTTGCTGATGACAACGGGTGAGGTGTGCTGGTCAATATCCCCAGTACCGACCGATGGCGATCCCGGCGAGCAAGCCGCCGACGCAGCCTGCTGCGGCACCCACCACCACTGCGATGAGAGCCATTTTGCGGACAGATAAATGGGCGATATGCGCATAGCGGGCACTGGATTCGGCAAGACTGCGTAACGGTTTTTGAAGATCAGCTAGGGCCGTTGTCATGGCTTGTGCCGCTTCCGCGTTCAGCTGCCTGCCGGTGTGCTCCATCGTCGCCTGCAGTTGTTTGTCCAGGGCTATGGGTAGGTTTGTGCAGGCTTTCACCATAGCCTCGGCCTGAGCACTGGCTTCCAGCAGTTGTGTGGCCGTGGTGGCTTGTGCGGCAGTGACTTGTTCAATGCGTCTGGTAAGCCCCGCCACTTCGCCCAGCACCTCCTGGTACAGGAAGTCGAGTTTGGTGCGCGTGGGGTTGCGTTCCTCAATCATGGGCGGAACCCGTGTGCATTGAGGTGGCATCATTGAACAGGGCTGCGAAGGCGGCGTTCAGTTGCCTGTCCACTGGGCGAGCCAATGCACGAAGCGCATGCATATTGCTCAGCTGTGCGATGCGATCCCGATCTGTCGGGTCAGCCTGGCGTAGCAGGGCACGGTAGTCGGTCCGGTCTGCCAGCACATCCGAAATCGTGCAGCGGGCGTTAGCCAACAGTTCGAACACCTCGTTTTCGTAGATCGCCGCGCGTGGGTTTGCGGTGAAGTCGCCCGTTTTTTCGGCATACGCGATGATGGGCAAAAACTCGTCTTCCACGTTGCTGTCTACGCGGTTGAACAGCACCCGGATGCGATCCGGTGCCACCCCCAGTTCCGCCAGTGCGGCAACCGTTTTGATGGTTTCTCGCTGTGCCTTGCCGGTATTGATGACTGGCAGGGCGAAGTAATCCAGCTCCTCGTAGGCATCCTCATAGCGGTTCATGTGAGCCAGGAAGTCCTCGATGTTGCTTGCGCCGACATCGACGATGGCATCTTGCAGCATCAGCAATTCACGAAATAGCGTGCCAAACTGTTCGCCGCGCAGTTGGTCGATATCCAGCCCTAAATCGGCGGCGGTTTCGTTGGTGGATTCAATCGCAAAAATACGGGCGTTGTTCATGCGGGGAGCCAGTAGGTGAGAAGCGGCGACGGTCTTGCCGACCGATCCTGTGTAGTTCAAAACAGCGACTTTCATGGGGGATTACTCCTGGTTTGGTTGTGGGATTTCGGTGTGTAGTGCGTGCTGTTCGCGCTTGAGTTTTCGACTGGCTTCGCCCTCACGGCGCAAGGCGTCGAGGTCGATTTTCATGTCTCTGATCTTGCGCAGATCAGCCGGGGTTTCGATGCGGTCTGGCCGTCCCGTAACGGCCTGCTTATCAGGTGATGGTTGTGCTTTGGTGGGTGTGGGCCGACGCGGTACGGGCGCTGGTGAGGTCGCGGCTTGGGTGATCCGCGTTTTGCGCCAACGGTACAGGGCGGATTCAAGCATCCGGCGTTTGACGGTCAGGCCCGCGCCTTCCAGGTCGTCGAGGATGGCGGAGTAGGGCGATCCGGCGTTGATGCGTTCGTGGATCCGTGGAAGCAGAGGCCGTAATCGGGCCGAGAGGCTGGCGCGGGGGTCTGTCCGGTCGAGCGCGGCCTGGAACTCTGCAACGTAGCGGTCTAGTTCCATGCCTGCTCACCAGTCTCACGGAATGGCTTGGGGTCCGCATTTATGGACGCCTCCTGCTGACCGTATTCTTGAGAGATTTCTGGGAGCCGCGCTGACCAGTTTGGACCGATGCGCTCCAGTGCCTGGGCGACGGTGTAGCCCATTTCGGTGATCCAGTCGGTACGGTTCAGAACCAGCGCGGCAATCAACGCCTCACCCGTGGATAGCGTGCCAAGATTTCCGTTTGCGGCATCGCGTATTTTTGAAAGAATGGTTTGCATGTAAAAGCTCCTTTTATTGCCGAACCAAAACCCGCGAAAGCGGGTCCGGTGCGAGGTGGGGATCGTGCATTTCAGTGCGTGGCTAGGCGGATTGCCTTTGAGCACGTTAAGGTGTCAACAGTGTTTGTTACTGAAATGTAATTTTTGCTTTCGGCTGTTGTGTTATCCACAAGCCTTTGGGGTAGAGGAAAGGTAGAAGAAAGATAGAAGGAAAAAATATCTTCTTAGAGCCTTTGTTTATGCGGACCTTGAAAATCTATCCGCGATGCTATTACGATAAAGCGCGATGCTATTACGATAAGCCGCGATGCTGATACGTTGCGGGCGCGATGCTATTACGATGGATAAATTGAGTTATCCACAGCCCGAAATTATTGCTCTATGGATGTTTTATTACCGATTCAAGCGCATCCAGACCGCCTGCAGTTGGTTTTTACTGCTGGTTTCGATGCGAGGGTTGGCGATAATTTCCAGTCTTTCAAGCTCCAGAAGAGAACGTTCCAGAGAAGCCTGAAAATCCCGTAGGCGACCGGTGTATTGGGCTCGTTCTTTAAGAATATCCAGACTGTATTTTTGGATTTCGTCGGCTGATGTGCCAATGAGTCGTTGCAGGCTTTTGGACAGGTCGTGACGCATACGTAAGCGTTTTTCCCAGTCTACTAAAGCGTACTCGCGATTGCTGAAAATCTGCGCCCAGCGTGGATCCACATACAGCGTATACACCCCGCTAGCTTCGTTGTAGTCAAAGCCTCCGATCATGGCCAGCACCCGCGCTGATGGGTGATTGCCGTAGCTGTATTTGACGCTGCCATTCTTGCGCTTGGCTTCAATGGAGATTGTGAAACGGGCCAGGTCTTTCATGCTTTGGTGCAGCCATTCGTAGCTGGCTCCGCTGGTGTTTCTGCCCATGCCGCGCAGAAAATCCGCTCGGTTGATGGCGGGTTGATCGCCGAGTAGGGCGGTGGTTTGTAGAAACATGGCGTGCATCCAGATATCGGCATGATCTTCGGATAGTTGCTTGCCGGAGCCTTTGAGCAGGATGTTATCGCCACTAAGGAATACTGTTTCATCGTGCAGTGGTCGCCATCCTCGACGAACTGGTGCAAAAATTGCGCTACGGGCAATGTAGTTGGGTATGGCCCGCACATTTTCAGATAGTCCGGGTAGGACTAGGGGAACCGGCGTGTTGGCTTCTTTTTCGGCGGCTGCGGCAAGGGACTCAGCGGCTTTCTTATGGGCGAATTCCAAGGCCGTGGATAGACGATGCAGGTTTGTGGCTCTTGGGAAGGGTAGGTGAGGGTTACTCATGCGCGATGATTCCGTGCAGGTGCGCAGGGATAAGCCCGCGCAAATACTTGCGCCGCCTACCCCTTGTTACGCGTGAAAGGACGTGCGACACAGCTAGCGACGAGCGTCAGCGGTGCGGCGTGTGTCTGATCAATGGGATAGGCTGGGCAGCAATGGCCTGATTAGCCAGAGTGCAGCTTTGCTGCGGCGCGTCAGCGGCTTCTTAGCAGTTTTTGGGCAAGCCGCTGAATGGGCTTTGCAGGACGTAGCCCTGGCAGATTGTGGCGTTTGAAGAATTCGCGGCGTACGGCCTTCCAACATTTATATCGGTGCCCTTGGCGTGGAATCTGCCATGGGTAGGCGGCATCAATGTCGGCGGCAATTTGATCGGAGGTTTTGCGTTGAGCCATGCCATCGTTATAGGCTTTTTGCATGAGGCCGTGCAAACACGGCGCAACATCGTTATTGCTGGTGCCACTGGATCAGGAAAAACCACCTTTGCCCGGTC
>Ga0182736_1003294_pt1 | contig 11029 bp, 5 predicted proteins | sample eDN5th30CKraftBY_FD_128882 | JGI IMG/M metagenome (GOLD analysis project Ga0182736, IMG submission 128882) | Enriched backyard soil microbial communities from Emeryville, California, USA - eDNA 5th pass 30_C Kraft BY (version 2) (version 2) | ecosystem: Environmental > Terrestrial > Soil >...
AGAGCTGGTGCGCTTCAGCAACGCCACCGCGGCCATGATCTGACCGGGCTGGCAGTAGCCGCACTGGGCGACGTCGTGCTCCAGCCACGCTTCCTGGACCGGGTGGAGCTTGTCGCCGTCGGCGAGGCCCTCGATCGTCGTGACCTCGCGCCCCTCTGCGGCCGACACCTTCACCGAGCAGGGGCGGATGTCCTCACCGTCGAGAAAGCTCGTGCACGCCTTGCAGACGTTGATGCCGCACCCGTACTTCGGCCCGGTCACCCCCAACTTGTCCCGGAGGGCCCACAGCAGCGGGAGATCCTCGGGGGCGTCGACGGTGACGGGGTTGCCGTTGAGAGTGAATCCGTAGACGGGCATCTGATCACCCTTCGGGGAAGGCCGGCGGGGGGAGCTGGCCGGGCGGGAACGGATCGAAGTCGATCGGGTGGTTGATCGGGAACGTACGCGGGCGCACGCCGGTCGCGCGGGCGTAGGCGTTCGCGATGGCACCGGTCGGCGCGGAACTGCCGACCTCGCCCGCACCGCCGAGCGGACCGTCGTGGGACGGCATGATGATGATCTCCAGATCGGAGGGGAAGTCCTTCTGCCGCGCGAAGTGGTACTGGCTGTAGCTGCCCTCCAGCGGCAGCCCGTCGACGACGTGCAGGCCGGCCTTGAGCGTCAACGAGATCGCCTCGGCGAGCCCACCCTGCATCTGCGCCTCCAGGCCGAGCGGGTTGATCACCTTGCCGACGTCCACGGCCATGACCGCCTTCGTCACCAGAGGGTTCTTCGGGTCGCGGCAGTCGAGCTCGATCAGCGCCGCGGTGTGGCTGCGGCTCTCGACGTGGACGCCGATGCCCTGCGCGAAGCCGGTGGGCATGCGGCGGCCCCAGTCCCCGGCGTCGACGACGGCGTCGAGGACGGCCCGGGTCCGCTCCGACTTCAGTGTCGAGCGGCGGAACTCCACGGGGTCGACGCCGAGCCGCTCGGCGATCTCGTCGACGAACATCTCCTCGCTTCCGCGCGCGGTCTGGTTCGGCACGCTGCGGTAGCTGCTCGTCGGGATGCCCAGCGACAGTTCGGTCTGCCGCTTGTCGTAGACCCCGAAGTTGTACGGCGAGGCCACGAAGGTCAGGAACACGGCCTGCCCGAACGCGTCGTTGGCCACGGCCTGCTTCGCGCCCTCGGGTAGCGCGGTCGCGGTTGCTGTGAGGATCTCGCCGAGCCCGTGGCGGTAGTCGGTCGACACCCCGCAGACGCGTTGCTCGAGGGTCGCGACCTGTCCCGCGACGAGCGTCGCCCGGAAGTTCTGGACGTTGGCAGGCCGGCACCGGCCGTGGCGCATGTCGTCGGTGCGGTGCCACATGAGCTTGATCGGTTTGCCGACGGCCTTCGAGATGAGCGCCGCCTCCATGGCCGTGTCGAAGAAGACCCGCCGGCCGAATCCGCCGCCGCAAGGCACGACGTGCGCCTTCACGGACTTCTGGGGCAGGCCCAGTTCGACCGCAATCTTCTGCTGGGCGACGATCGGCGCCTGGAAGCCGCTCCAGATCTCCGCGCCGCCCGGCCGCACGTCCGCGATCGCGCATTCGGTCTCGAGGAACGCGTGCGACGCCGACGGCCACTCGTACGAGGCCTCGACGGTGACGGCCCCGAGCGCGGGCGCGGCGAACGGCAGCGCGGCCTTCTTCAGCTTCTGCATGATCGAGTCGTTGGACTCGTTCGGGACCGGACCCGCGGAGAACGTGGCGTCGACCGCGCACACGGCGGCGCGTGCCTGCTCGAACGTCTCGGCGACCACGGCGACCCCCGAGGGGATCGTGGCGACCGCGAGGACCCCGGGCATCGCCTCGATCGCACCGCGGTTGGCCAGCGACCGGAACGTGCCGTTCCAGGTGGGGGCCCGGCGGATCATCGTCGGGAGCGCGCCTGGCACCTGGAGGTCCATCGTGAAGCGCTTGCGCCCGGTCACGATGTCCAACGCGTCGACACGCCGGACCGGCGTGCCGACGATCTTGTGGTCGGACGCGGCCTTGGGGACGACCGCGCCGACCTGCAGCGCGGGGTCCGCCGCCGGGCGCGAGAGCTCGCCGAACGTGGCCGTGCGTCCGTCGTCGGAGGTCACGGACCCGCCCGACGTGGTCAGCGACCCGACGGGCAGCCACTCGACGGCGGCGGCCGCCAGCATCCGGGCGCGCGCGGTCGCGGCGAGGACGCGGACGGGGTCGTAGAACGCCCGGATCGTCGAGGAGCCCGCCGTCATCTGGTTGAGCACGAGCTCGGGGCGGGCGTCGGCGCAGGTGACCTCGACCTGGTCCATCCGCAGGTCGAGCTCTTCCGCGATCAGCATGCCCAGCGCGGTCGTGATGCCTTGACCCATCTCGATCCGGGGAACGCCCATCCTGGCGACGCCGTCCTCGCCGATCTCCAGCTTGACCAGCGGCATCGTCGGTGCGGACGCCACCACCAGTGCCTCACCGATGTCGAACATCTCCTCGACGCTCGGCGCGGAGGGTAGCGCGGCCGCAGCGGCGTCGGGGGCAACTGCGTCGAAGGTGATCCGGGTGGCGACGGCCAGTGCGGGGACGCCGAGAAGGTAGGTCATGAACCGCCGCCGCCCCAGGGCGACCTCGAGCATCCGAGGTCGTTCGGCGGTGGTGGCCGGGGTTCGGTCGTGTCGAGTCATCGGGTCGCAGTCCTCCGGGAGGGAGCAGAGGCCCGTGCCGCACGTCAGTCGCGTGACGGACCGGCCCCGAGTGATGACGTCGCGACTCGAATCTCTCCGGGCCACGTTGTCCGGGATGTCACTCGTTCAGCAGCGTCGCGCGACGCGCGGCGGCGTCATATGGCTAGCGACGTAGCCCTCAACGAGGGGGTTTCGTGAGGGTTTCGCACAGAAGCCCCAATTATCTGAAGACCAACCCGAAAGAGTGAGCGTGTCGCGGGGGGCACATGCTCGAGATGGCAGCGAAGGAGCGGCCTTCCGGCAGGTCGTGCAGCACAACCGCGGGTTCGGACTGGAGCCCGCGCAGCGGCGTGCAGGCGCCCGGCCGACGAGGGTGAGCAGGCGGTTCGTCCCGGATCGCGCGTCTTCGCCGGGCAGTCATGGACCGCGACCCAGCCGCTGGCACAGCGTAGTTAGGGAATAAGCGCCGGAATCGGGCCCGACACCAGAAGCGAGGCGTCCGTTGCGGCACGTCCGGTCATCGCGCGAGCCCGGTCGGCGCGGCGTCCGACGAGCTCGGCGGCCCGGTGCGCCGCCCCGGGCCAGCGCTCGGGCGCCCCGATCCGGCGCGGCAGCCGCGCCCCGAGGGCAACGCCTCGTCGATGTCGCGCTCCACCTCGGCACGGCACGGCACGCGCAACCCCGGCGCTGCCCCGAGCGCCGACGACGACGACCAGGTTGCGCCCGGTCCGGGGCGAACCACGACCGGGGCGCAGCGGCGCAGGCGTCTCGGGTCAGTCGGCGGACGAGGACGAGCCCGCCGGGCCGACGATCTGGCGCAGGTGCGCGAAGAGCTCGCCGCGGGAGCCGGAGCCCAGCCGCTGACGCATCCGCGCGACGTGGTGCTCCACGGTCTTCGCGCTGATGAACAGCCGCTCGCCGACCTGCTTGTAGGTGAGTCCCTCCAGCACCAGTTTCGCGACCTCCCGCTCCCGCTCGCTGAGCGGGCCGTCGCCCAGGTCGTCGGGTTCGGGGGCGGGACGGCGGGCGGGAGCGGGCTCCGGGGACGGCTCCGACGGGCGGGGCGGGACCGGGGCCGGGGCGGGAGCCGGGCTCCCGGACTGCATCGCCCGCGCGGCTCCGAGCAGAGCGGTCATGGCCTTGCGGTCACGGGTGCGAATCGCGGCCTGACCTGCGAGTTTCCCGCCCTCCCAGGACAGCCCGACGGCATGCAGCCCGCGGGCCGCGGCCTCGACGGCGTCAGCGTCGACGTCGGAGTCCATCATCCGCACCCAGTGTGGCGCGGCCTCGGCCATCGCCGTCGCGTACCGGCTGACGGGCGCGGCGACGCGCAGGGCCTCGGCGTGGCGGGCGGCGTCCTCGCGGTCGTCGGCGACGATCGCGGCGTGCAGCTGCGACCAGTGCAGCGGAGCCGACCAGAGGGCGGGCCGGCCCAGCCGGTCGAGCAACGTCGCGGCCTCGTCGAGGTGGGGCCGCACCCAGCTGGTCTCCCGGAGCCGCGTCGCGGCGATCGCCAGCTCGCCGAGCGGCTGCAGGACGAAGAGGTCGACGGGATGGCGCACGATCGCCTCGCGGGCCCTCGCCCAGGCGGGCATGAGCGCGGCGAGGTCGCCGTCGCGGCGGGCGATGGAGACCTCCAACGCGGCGGCGAGGAACTCGTCGCGCGGTTCGAGCCGGGCATCGTCCGCCGACGTCGCCGCAAGGATCGCGCGCGCGGAGCCGATCGCGCCGCGGAACACCGCGATCCACGCGAGCAGCAGCTGGTGCCGCGCCACCGCCGCGGGTCCGCCGAGCTCGGCGACGACGGCGCGGTCGAGCACCGACTGCGCGACGTCGAGCTCGCCGCAGTGCACCGCCACCAGCGCGGCGAGGGCAGCGGGCGTGTCGGGCAGCAGCGCGGCGCGGTTCGACGATTCGAGCAGCGACGCCGAGCGGGCGAGCTGCGACATCGCGCGCGTCGGCGAGCCGGCGACGGAGTCGAGCACCCCAGCGGCCATGAGCTCCTCGGCGGAGGCCAGCAGCGTCGGCGGCCGGCCGAGTACCGGGGCAGAGCCGCCGACGGGATCCCCGAACAGCGACGGGGGCGGCCCGAGCACCGACGCCCCCTGACCGGGCGGCGGCGGTGCGGGAGTGGGCGGTGCGGCGGGTGCGAGCAGGGCGCGCGCCTCCTCGAGGGCGCCCGTCCCGATCAAGGCCGGCACCGCGAGCGCCGCCGTCTCGCCCCCGGTGTCGGCCGCACTCATCCAGCGGTACAGCTCGGCGCTGCGGGCCAGCAGACCGCGGTGGGCGAGCACCGCGGCGGCGGCGGTCCCGGCGAGCACCGCGTCCTCGACCTCGACGGAGTCGACGTGCGAGAGCACCTGGTCGGCCTGGGCGAGCGCGAGATCGAGGTCGCCGGCCCGCACCGCGGCCTCGGCGCGGCGGGCGGCCAGCCGCAACGCGGGGGCCCCGGCCGCGACGGCCGCGGCGTACAGCCGCCCGGCGACGGGGTCGCCCGCCCGGGCCGCCTCGTCGGCACCCGCGACGAACACCTCCGCGGCCCGCGCGCCCGTCGCGCCGGTGTCGAGCAACCCGCGGGCCGCGGTGAGGACCGATCCGCCGCGGTCGAGCTCGATCTCGGCGAGGGTCCGCCGGATCTCCAGCCTCCGGGCGCCGGGCACCCGCTGCCGGATCGCCGTGGCGACGATCGGGGGGAGCGCGCCGTCCGCGGTGAGGTGGCCAGCCGAGCGGGCCTCCTCGACGAGCTCGTCGATCTCGTCGATGCCGCCACCGGCCGCGTCGGCGAGCCCGAGCAGCGGCACGAGCACCTCGGTGTCGCGCGGGGCGCCCAGCGCGAGCGCGACGAGCAGCTCGCGGACCCGCTGCTCCATGCCGTAGACGGCGTAGCCGAGCTGCTGGACGAGCTGCTGCGGCGGCCGGGACGGCAGGCCGCCGGGCCGCTCGAGCCGGGTGCGGTCGGGGCCGATCTGGTCGAGCAGGCCGGCCAGGAAGCGGTCGACGAGGGCCGGGAGGCCCGCCGTCTGCGCCTGCACGTGGTCGACGAGCGGGACGGGTGGGCGCTCGCGCAGGGCCCGGGCGGCCCGGGCCGCGACGCCCGGTCGGTCGAGCGCACCGAGGACCAGTAGCGCGCCACCGGCGGCGATGGCCCCGCCGAGCGCGGCGACGTCGGGACCCGAGGGCCACGGCCGGTGCGCGACGACGAGCCGCTGGGTGCGGGCGAGCGCGATGTCGCGGAGCCTGCGCAGGTCGGCGCCGGGCAGGAGGTGCACGTCGTCGAGCACGAGTACGTCGTCGGCGGCCAGGTCCTCCGGTGGGAGCGCGCGCAGCACGACGGCCCCCGACGCGCGGTAGGCGTCGGCGACGAGGTCGAGCAGGACCGTCTTGCCGTGCCCGGCGGGTCCGACGACGTCGACCCGGCGCGGCGCCGCGGGATCGGTGACGATCTCCCGGTAGAGGCGTCGGGCGGCTGTGGCGCCCGCCAGCGCGCCGTCGCGCTCCGGAGCTCGATCGGGCGCGGCCTGCTCGGCCCGGGACGGCTCGGAACCCGCCCCCGGTCCCGCCGACCGGGCCGTCACGCTCACCTCGCCCCTCCCCGTTCGACGCGCCCCCTCGCATCACCCGATCAGGGTCGCGGCCCACGAGAGTAGCGCCGGCGACGGCCCCGGCCCGGGTCACGACGTCGCGAAGTCGCCCGGGCGGGTGATGGACGCGGTCAGCGGACGGTCCTGGGCCGCGGCGACGGGACGCGTCGATCTGCGACAGGCGGCGTCAGCGCGGCGGGCCGACGGGGTCGACGGACGTGTCGGCGGGCGAACCTCCGGTCCCGAGCAGCCGCTGCCAGTCGGACCGGGTGACGACGTCGGGCACGCTCTCGGCGTTGCGGCGTGCGGCGAGGGTCTCGACGGCCTTCGCCGCCTCGCTGCGTTCGCTGCTGCGCACGGTGCGCGCCAGCACGGGCCAGGTCTCCCCGCCGAGCATCCCGACGTCCTCCGCCCCGGTCGCCTGCTCGAACGCGACGACGGCGTCGGCCGTCGCCGCGTCGTAGCGGCCGTGGGGCACGACCTCGGTCATGCCGTGGTCGCGCAGCAGGTACTGGGCGGCCTGCACGTCGACGCCGACGTCCCCGGGGCGCAGCAGCGGCCACGACGCCTTCTGCGTCGCGCCACCCTCGACGTTCTTCCCGAGCAGCCCCGCGACCTCGCGGCGCAGCCGGGGGAGCATCCCGTAGAGCCGGTCACCCGGGCACGCGGTGTTCTTGAAGTCGCGGTGGCCGTAGAGCTCGGTGGGGGCGATGCCGTACTGGCTACAGATGTAGGCGCAGGTCGTGCGCAGGCTGGTCCACAGGGCGTCGGTCGGGTCGGTGTCGATGTAGGTGCCCTCGTTCTCGATGCCGACCGACACGATGTTCTGACCGGTGCAGTGCGCCCCCTCGACCTGGCGCTGCCCGATGCGCAGGACCTCGAGGCTGCGGTGCCGGCCCTCCATGACGTCGCCGCCGCGGCTGATCGTGAAGTGCTGGCCGGTGTCGAGCCAGCCGCGGGTGTCCATGTGGAAGTTCTGGATGCTGCGCGCCAGCGCGAACGCGGCGCCCTGGCTGTAGTCGGTGACGTTCGGCGTCGCGGTGTGGTGCACGAGGATCTTGACGGGCCGCTGGTTCCAGATCGGGACGACGGCGCTGTTGGGCCGGGCGCCCCAGCCCGCGCAGTCGGTGATGGGCGGGCCGTCGAACGCCCAGGCGGTCCCCGCGCCGACGGTGGCACCCAGTACGGCGGTGCCGGCGAGCGCGAGGCCGCCGGTGAGGAAGCCACGGCGGGTGACCTCGAAACGTCCCACGATCGCCCCTCCGCTCGTCCAGGTGACCACCTCAGCCACAGAAACACCATGAGCACCATTCAGCACATACGCAGCGTGCACAACAGGCGGACCCGAAGGAGTGAGACCGTCTCGCCGAGCGGCGGCGGTTGCCTTCAGTTACCCGTCGGTAATATCCTGGGGTTACCGGCGAGTAGGTCGTTGACGATGACGACCCGCCGGCCGAGCGGGAACGGCGGTGACCACGCGATGGGCCACTACAGGAGCAACCTGCGCGACCTCGAGTTCAACCTGTTCGAGGTGTTCCGTGTGCAGGATGCGCTGGCAGCGGACTCCGAGGTCGACCTCGACACGCTCCGCGGCGTGCTGTCCGAGCTCGACACGGTCGCGACGGGACCGCTGGCGGAGTCGTTCGTGGACGCCGACCGCAACCCGCCCGTCTTCGACCCGGCGACGCACTCGGTGACGCTGCCGCAGTCGCTCAAGGACGCCTACAAGGTGCTGTGGGACGGTGAGTGGTGGCGGCTGTCGCTGCCCGCCGAGCTCGGCGGCTACGGCATCCCGCCGTCGGTCCAGTGGGCGGCCGCGGAGCTGATCCTCGGCTCCAACCCCGTCGCCTTCATGTACATGGCGGGCCCGAACTTCGCCTCGATCCTGCACCGCAACGGGACCGACGAGCAGAAGCACTGGGCCGAGCTGATGATCGGGCGCGGCTGGGGCGCCACGATGGTGCTCACCGAGCCCGACGCGGGCTCCGACGTCGGCGCCGGCCGGACCAAGGCGATCCAGCAGGCCGACGGGACCTGGCAGATCGAGGGCGTGAAGCGCTTCATCACCTCGGCCGAGCAGGACATGACCGAGAACATCATGCACCTCGTGCTCGCCCGCCCCGAGGGCGCCAAGGCCGGCACGAAGGGGCTGTCGCTGTTCCTCGTCCCGAAGTTCCACTTCGACTCGCAGACCGGTGAGCCCGGCGAGCGCAACGGCGCCTTCGTCACCGGCGTCGAGCACAAGATGGGCCTCAAGGGGTCGACGACGTGCGAGCTCACGTTCGGCCAGCACGGGGTCCCGGCCGTCGGCTGGCTGCTCGGCGATGTGCACGACGGCATCGCCCAGATGTTCCAGGTCATCGAGTACGCCCGGATGATGGTGGGCACGAAGGCGATCGGGACGCTGTCGGCCGGCTACCTCGCCGCGCTCGAGTACGCCAAGGAGCGCGTCCAGGGTGCCGACCTGACGCAGATGCTCGACAAGACCGCGCCCCGCGTCACCATCACCCACCACCCCGACGTGCGCCGCATCCTCATGCTGCAGAAGGCCTACGCCGAGGGCCTGCGCGCGCTGTACACCTACACGGCGACCTACCAGGACCGCATCCGCGCCGGCGGCGACACCGCGCTGGCGGAGAAGGTCAACGACCTGCTGCTGCCCGTCGTCAAGGGTGTCGGGTCGGAGCGGGCCAGCGAGATGCTGCTGCTGTCGCTGCAGACCCTCGGCGGCTCGGGCTACCTCCAGGACTACCCGATCGAGCAGTACATCCGCGACGCCAAGATCGACTCGCTCTACGAGGGCACGACGGCGATCCAGTCGCTGGACCTGGTGTTCCGCAAGATCGTGCGCGACAACGGCCAGGCCCTGCTGCACGTGGCCGGCGAGATCCAGGCGTTCCTGGCCGCCGACTCCGGCAACGGGCGGCTCAAGGAGGAGCGCGAGCTGCTCGCGCGCGCGCTCGGCGACGTGCAGGGCATGCTCGGTGCGTTCACCGCGACGCTGAAGGGATCGGCGCAGGACCCGACCGAGCTCTACAAGGTCGGCCAGCACTCGGTGCGGTTCCTCATGGCCGTCGGCGACCTGCTCGTCGCGTGGCTGCTGCTGCGGCAGGCCACCGTCGCGCTCGAGAAGCTCGGCGGCGAGGTGTCCGCCAAGGACACGGCGTTCTACGAGGGCAAGATCGGCGCCGCGCACTTCTTCGCCAAGACGGTGCTGCCGCGGCTCACCGCCGACCGCAAGATCGTCGAGAACGCCGACAACGCGCTGATGGAGCTCCCCGAATCGGCGTTCTGACCCGCCGCCGGACACACCACGGACGGGCCCGGTCCGGAGCCGGGCCCGTCCGTCGTCACACGCGTGTGTCGCGGCCCTACGAGGCGATGTAGGACTGCAGCTGTTCTCGCTCGACCTCGAGGGAGTCGATCCGCGCCTTGACCATGTCGCCGATGCTCACGATGCCGACGAGCTCACCGTCGGCGATCACGGGCAGATGGCGGATGCGTCGCTCGGTCATGACGCGCGACAGCTCCAGCGCGCTGTCACCCGGCGAACAGGTCACGACGTCGGCCGTCATGATGTCGGCGACAGGGGTACGGACCAGGTCGGGCCCCAGCTCGTGCAGCTTGCGCACCACGTCCCGCTCGGACACGATCCCCGCGAGCCGAGCCCCGTCCATGACGGGCAGCGCACCGTAGTTGCCCGTCGTCAACACGGCGATGACGTCGCCGACCGAGGCGTCGGCCCCGATCGTCGCCACGGCCGAGCCCTTGTTGCGCAGTACATCCGATATTCGCATCGGAGTCCCCGATCGTCGGTGACGAGACTGTCACCGCCGAGGGTACGAATGTGACGACCATCTCGAAAGCCGGAACACCCGACCGGCGGTCGGCCGGAGATCGACTAGCCGCCGCAGATGACGATCGGCGACGGGTTGTAATGGACAGTCCGCTTCTCCGTGCGCACCTCACCCGTCTGGATGTTGCGCAGCGTGCGCGTGTCCGACGCGGTGAAACCGGGAGCACCCTGGCTGGGTGAACACGGCTGCCCCGCGGGGATGGTCACCGGGCTCGGCGGGACCTCGTTGGTCCGCGGCCCGGTCGTCGAGGTCACCTCGTAGCGCTTGGTGCCGAAGATCTTCACCGTGAGGCTCGACGGGGTCCAGATCGTCTTGATCAGGACGCCCGTCGGTCCGTCGTTGCGGAACCTGAGGTCGATGACGTCGTCGAAGACCGTCGCCTCGCGGGCCACCGGGTAGCGCCCGATGTAGAAGCTGTGCTCCTTGTGGGCCACGTCGACCATGCCGGCGAAGTACGCGGCGTTGTAGAGCGTCGTCGCGACCTGGGAGACGCCGCCGCCGACACCGCGCGCCGGATGCCCGTCCTCGATGATCCCGGCCTCGACGTAGCCGTTGGCCGCGTTGCGCGGGTTCGTCGCCTTGTTGAGCGAGAACGTCTCGCCGGGCTTCACGATCGTGCCGTCGATCTGCTCGGCGGCGCGCTTGATGTTGCGCCCGGAGTCGGCGGCGAAGCCCCCGGTGGTGAACGTGCTGATCTCGCCCGCGATGCCGAGCTTCTCGATGTCCCCGGTGGTCACCTTGGCGGGCTCGTCGCCGTAGACGGCCGCGACCTGCCGCGGTGCCGACGTGGTGAGGACCGGGACCATCGCCTTCAGGGTCGCGGGGTAGTCGATGCCGCGACCGTCCTGGGAGGGGACGACGACCGGCGTGGGGCCGCTGACGTCGAGCGTCGCGTCGCGCCCGGGCTTCTCGGTGCTCGCGAG
>Ga0182736_1003297_pt1 | contig 11026 bp, 8 predicted proteins | sample eDN5th30CKraftBY_FD_128882 | JGI IMG/M metagenome (GOLD analysis project Ga0182736, IMG submission 128882) | Enriched backyard soil microbial communities from Emeryville, California, USA - eDNA 5th pass 30_C Kraft BY (version 2) (version 2) | ecosystem: Environmental > Terrestrial > Soil >...
CCCGCAGCGCTGGCGCGGGGCAGGTGAAGGCGGAGGCGCCGCGGCCCGGCGCGAAGGGGGTCCGCGAGAACGCGAAGGCGCTCTTCGGCTCGGTGCTGGACGCGCTGCAGCCCTCGCTGGATCGCGTGCCGATGCTGGCTTCCGCGGTGGCGCTCGCCCGCGCGGAAGGGACGCGGATCCTCGACGATCTGGTGCCGCCGGGACGCGGCGCGGATCGCTCCGAGTCGGAGACGATCGAGCTGCCGGAAGGCCTGGTCGCCGCGGGAAAGACCGTGCTGCGCACCGGCCAGAAGAACCTCTACGAGGTCTTCTTCGAGACCAAGGTGTACGGCCGCGCCCACGTGCCCCAGCACGCGAACTTCCTGGTGGCGGCGAACCACGCGAGCCACCTCGACATGGGCCTGGTGAAGCACGCGCTGGGCGAGCAGGGCGCGAACCTCGTCGCCCTCGCAGCCACGGACTACTTCTTCTCGAACAAGTACCGCCGCGCGTTCTTCGAGAACTTCACCCAGCTCATCCCCATGAACCGCCACGGCTCGCTGCGGGAGTCGCTGGAGCTCGCGTCGAAGTCGCTGAAGCAGGGGCGTAACCTGCTCATCTTCCCCGAGGGCACCCGCGCCACCGACGGCACGCTGAAGGACTTCAAGGGATCGCTCGGGTACCTGGCCCTCACGAACAAGGTGGGGATCCTGCCGATGTACCTGGACGGCACCTACGAGGCGCTGCCGAAGGGATCCGTGGTGCCGAAGGGACGAGATCTCGCGGCGCACATCGGGCCGTTCCTCTCGTACGAGGCGCTGGAGGCGGCGGTCTCGGGGATGCCGCGCAGCGAGCAGCACCGCGAGATCGCGCGGATCGTGGAGGCGGCGGTGCGCGCCCTCGAGGCGGGGCGGCGCGCGGATCCGGGCGAAGCGACCGTGACGCCCCTGACCCACGTGGAGGAGGGATGATCCTCGTCACCGGAGGCACGGGCTTCCTCGGCTCCCACCTCGTCTCGCTGCTGGTGCGGCGGGGCGAAGCGGTGCGGGTGCTCACCCGATCGTCGACGCCGGATCTCGCCGCCGCGGGCGTGGAGATCCAGGAGGGCTCGCTCCTCGATCGCGAGGTCGTCGCGAAGGCGATGGAGGGCGTGGACCGCGTCTACCACTGCGCGGGCCTGGTCTCGCGCGATCCGGACGTGGGGCCGGAGATGTTCCGCGTCCACGTGGACGGCACGCGCCTGCTCCTCGAGGAGGCGCGGCGCGCCGGCGTGCGGCGGGTCCTCGTGGTCTCCACCTCGGGCACGATCGCGGTGTCGCCCCATGACGAGATCTCGACGGAGGAGAGCCCCTACCGCATCGAGACGGTGCGGCGCTGGCCCTACTACCTCTCGAAGATCTTCCAGGAGAAGCTCGCCCTCGAGCTCGCGGCGGCGGGTGGCCCCGAGGTCGTGGTGGTGAACCCGTCGATCCTCTTCGGCCCCGGCGACGTGCGCCTCTCCTCCACCGGCGACGTGCTGCGCTTCCTCGAGAAGAAGATTCCGCTGGTGCCTTCGGGCGGGATCAACTTCGTGGACGCCCGCGACGCCGCCGCCGGCGCGATCCTCGCGATGGAGCAGGGCAAGCCGTCGGCGCGCTATCTCCTGGGCGGGCCGAACTGGACCATCGCGGAGTTCTTCGCGCGGCTGGCGCGGGTGTCGGGGGTGCGGGCGCCCGTGGCGCGGATCCCCGACGCCGCCGCGCGCTTCGGCGCCAGCGTCGCCGAGCAGCTCTTCCGCCTGCGCGGCAGGGACGCGAAGGCGCCGATCGATCGCGAGAGCGTCGAGATCGCCCAGCACTTCTGGTACTGCGACTCTTCACGGGCGCGGCGCGAGCTCGGCTGGGAGCCGCGGGATCCGATGGAGACGCTGGACGACACGGTGGCGTTCCTGCGGGAGCGGTTCCTGGGCGGCGCACCGCCGGCACCCAAGGCGCCGTCGTTCCTCGAGACGCTGGTGACGCGCAAGGACGGGCCGACGATCGCGTCGACCGAGGACGCATCCGCGCCGCCGAGGCCCGCCCGGAAGCGCCGCGCCGCCACACGCGGCTGAAACGCGGCGTCGACGGCTGAACAGCGCCGCGCCCGTGCCGCCGCCCGAAAAGGGGCGAGAAACCGGGCGTTCCGTAGCATGATGCCGGATTCCATCGGGCCGGCGGGGTGTTGGAAGGGGCCCGACCACACTTGGAGGACTGATGCGATCGCCGCTCTATCTCTTGCTCCCTGCCCTCGTGGCGCCGGGGTTTGCCCCTGCCGCCACGCCCGTCGAGCGCCTGCACGGCTACCAGATCGAGGATCCCTTCCGTTCCCTCGAGACCGACGACGGCGCCGCGTCGTGGATCGCCGCCCAGGAGGCGAAGACCGACGCGTGGTTCGGCGGCCTGCGTGGCGACGACGCCGCGATGGCGAAGCGCCTGGACGAGCTGTCGCGAATCGGCGGCGTCTCCGGCGTGAAGACGGCAGGCGGCCGCACCTTCTACGTGAAGCGCACGGGCGACCAGGAGCAGGGGATCCTCTACGTCCGCGACGGATCGAAGGAGCGCGCGCTGGTGGATCCGGCCGCGCTCGACGCGTCGGGCAAGGTGGCCCTCGACTGGTACTACCCCTCGCCCTCCGGGAAGCTCGTCGCCTACGGCCTCTCCCGCGACGGCACGGAGGACTCGGTCCTGCACGTGCTGCGCACGGACGGCAAGGACGCGTGGAGCGAGACGATCCCCGACACCCGCCACTCGGCGGTGGCGTGGCTGAACGACGAGAGCGGCTTCTATTACACGCGCTATCCGACGGGTGACCGATACAACCGCAAGGTCTTCCTCCACCGGCAGGGCGCCGATCCCGCGAGCGACGCGTACGTCTTCGGACCGGACATCGGCGGACTCGACAAGACCGACTGGACCGAGGTGCGGATCTCGGAGGACGGCGAGAAGGTCGTCTTCCCGGTTCAGAAGGGCTGGTCGGTGACCGAGCTGTGGGCGCTCGACGGCGGCAAGCCGGTGAAGCTCCTCCCCGCGAGCCTCGGCGCGCTCTTCGGCGAGCCGATCTGGGTCGACGGCCGGCTCGTGATCCAGACGAACCACCAGGCGCCCAAGGGCAAGGTGGTCTCGATCGATCCCAAGAACCCCGCCCCCGAGAACTGGAAGACGATCGTCCCCGAGGGCGAGTGGCCCATCGATCAGGTGGCCCGCGCCGGCGGCAAGCTCGCGCTCGTGCGCCTGGTGAAGGCCGTGGCGCACCTCGAGGTCTACGACCTGGACGGCAAGAACCGGAAGGAGATCGCCCTCCCGGAGATCGGCGCGGTGGGCGACCTGGACGGCGACGCGAAGAGCGGCGCGCTGGTGCTCACGTTCATGTCGCCGCTGCGCCCCGCCGGCGCGTTCACGGTGGACGCGAAGGCCGGCAAGGTGAAGGCGCTCGCCCAGGTGCCCGCGCCGAAGACGGCGGGCCTCGTGGTGGAGCAGATCGATTACCCGAGCTACGACGGCACCTGGGTGCCGATGCTCCTCGTGCACCGCAAGGATCTGAAGCTCGACGGCTCGAGCCGCACGCTGCTCACCGGCTACGGCGGGTTCAACGTGTCGTACGACCCGCGGTTCTCGCCGTCGGCCCTCTACTGGGTGGAGCAGGGCGGCGTCTACGCGGTGGCCAATCTGCGCGGCGGCGCGGAGCTGGGCGAGGCGTGGCACGACGCCGGCAAGCTCGGCAACAAGCACCAGGTCTTCCGCGACTTCGAGTACGCGATGCGCCACCTGATCCGCGCGGGCTACACCCGGACGGATCGGCTGGCGATCACCGGCGGCTCCAACGGCGGCCTGCTCATGGGCGCTATGATGACGCAGGCGCCGGAGCTCTTCCGGGCGTGCGTGGGCCGCGTGGGCCTCTACGACATGATCCGCTACCAGCAGTTCCCGCCCGCCGAGCTGTGGGTGGACGAGTACGGCTCCTCCGAGAACGCCGATCAGGTCGGCTACCTCCTCGGCTACTCGCCCTACCACCAGGTGATGCCGGGCGTGCGCTACCCCGCGTTCCTGGGCCTCACCGCGAAGGCGGACACCCGCGTGTCGTGGATCCACACGGCGAAGTTCGTCGCCGCCCTCCAGGGCGCGACCTCGGGCACCGATCCGATCCTCTTCCACATCGAGCAGAAGGCCGGCCACGGCCAGGGCAAGGGCCGCTCCGACCGCGTGAAGGAGGACGTGATGATGTTCCGCTTCATCGACGCCCAGCTCGCGAAGGCCGCTCCCACGGCCGCGAGCCGGTAGGAACCGGGCAGAGCCGGGAAACACGAAGAGCCCGCACCGGAGTGGCGATCGAAAGATCGCCGCCGGTCGGGCTCTCGTCGTTTCGACGCGAGTCGAAGAACTAGCGGGCGCGCATGCCCTTGCGGAGCGTGATCCGCCGCTGGCGGCGACGGCGCTTCAGCACCGCGCGCTTGGTCTTCGAGCGGTTGGCGAGCTTCTTCTTGCTGCGGTTTCCACGCTTGGCGGCCATGACGTTCTCCTTGTCGGCCAGGGCGTTGAGAGCCCGGTCGGCCGAGGAATCGCGGCTGGATAGCAGAGCGCGCGGGGGCAAGTCAAAGCGAGATCGAGATCATGATCGGATCGTGCGGGCGATCGCGGGCCGATCGGCCAGCTTCGCGCCCACGCCCGGCCGCGTCCATGATAGGGGCGCACGGCATGTTGAAGACCACGCGAATCGGGGTCGGCCCCCGCCCCGTGATCCTCCTCCACGGCTTCCTGGGCTCGGGACGAAACCTCTCCTCCCTCGCCCGCCGGTGGGCCGAGCTCGACCCGTCGCGCAGCTTCCTCATGCCGGACCTCCCCGGCCACGGCGAGTCGCCGCCTCCACGAGGCAGCGACATCTCCGATCTGGCGCGGATGCTCCTGGAGACCGTGCGCAACGAAGGGATCGAGGGCCCGCTCCACATCACGGGACACTCCCTGGGCGGCAGGGTGGCGCTGGCAGCGTCGCTCCTGGAGCCGGCGTCGGTGGAGGCGGTGGACCTGCTGGACATCGCGCCGGGCCCCATCGCCACGGCGACCTCGGAGAGCAACCGGGTCCTCGCCAAGCTGCTGAAGGCGCCGGCGACCGCCCCCGATCGCAGCACCATGCGCCGGGCGCTGGAGGATCTGGGCGTGCTGCCCACGACGGCGAGCTGGCTGGTGATGAACGTGGCCACCACGCCCGAAGGCGTGCGCTGGCGCATCGACCGCGAGGCCCTCGGGCGGCTGCACGAGCGGGTGAACGCCGCGGATCTGTGGCCGGCGGTGGAGCACCCGACCGCGCGGATCCGCTGCGTGCGCGGCGGGCACTCGCCGTACGTCTCGGACGAGGACGCGCGGCGCATGGAGGCGGCGGGCTGCCCGGTGGCGACGCTGCCCACGGCCGGCCACAACGTGCACGTGGAGGCGTTCGAGCCTCTCGCCCGGATCCTGGCGGGCGTCGATCCCTGGCGCTGATCGGGCGGGTGCAGAGGAAGACGGCCCCCATCCCGTCGCCGGGGAGATCGCGCATGAAATGGCGAGGCACGCCCTCGTCCGCTATGTAAGCCCCGATGCGACCTTCGCGTCTTCCATCGGACGCGACCGACCCGCCGGGCCGGAAGGGAAATGCCGTCCACCCAACGGTGCGTTGACCCAGCCACCGGGCACGCTGCCAGGCGAAACGAACATGCACTCCGTCGGAATGAAGATCGTGCATCGCGCCCAGCCCTCGTGGGGCGTGGGGGAGATCCTCGAGGTGATGGAGGGCGGCCGGTTCCTGCTGGTCCGCTTCTCCGGCCGCAACGGACCTCCCTGCCACGTCTCCGCGAAGGATCCGGCGGTGGTCCGCTTCTGCTACGGCTGCGGCGACGAGATCGCGCTGGCCGACGGGCAGGCGGCGCGGGTCGTCGAGCGCGCCAACGCGGTCTCGCCCCTCTTCCGCTACTGCGTCCAGCACGCCGACGGCCGCCAGGAGACGATCTCCGAGGTGGAGATCGTGCCCAAGGCGCCCTCCGCCGGCGCGCTGGAGATCCTCGCCGGCGGCGGCGGGGGCAAGGCGTCGAGCTTCGGCCTGCGCGATCGGGCGGTGCGTCTGGACCTCGAGCGCCGCGCGGACGCGCTCGGAGCGCTGGTGGGCAGCCGGGTGATGCCCAAGCCCCACCAGGTGGCGGTGGTGCACCGCGTGCTCTCCGCCCGCACGCCGCGCTTCGTCCTCGCCGACGAGGTGGGCCTCGGCAAGACGATCGAGGCCGGCATGGTCTACGCCGCGCTGGCGCAGACCGGGGTGGCGAAGCGGGTGCTGGTGGTGGCGCCGTCGCACCTCACGGTGCAGTGGCTCGCGGAGCTGTACCACAAGTTTCACTCCATGTTCACGCTGCTGGACGGCGAGCGCCTGGACCGCGAGGAGGAGCAGGACGCCACGCCCGCGTGGTGGCGCTTCCCCAAGGTGGTCACGTCGCTGGAGCTCCTGGAGAGCAGCAAGGAGCACCGCGACGCCATCGGCGATCCGGCGGGACGATGGGATCTCGTGATCTTCGACGAGGCCCATCACCTCACCTCGCCGAAGGCATACGCCGCTGCGGAGGCGGCGGCAGACAACAGCCACGGCCTGCTCCTGCTCACGGCGACGCCGCTGCAGCTCGATCCGCTGGAGCACTTCAAGCTCCTCACCCTCGTGGATCCCGCGACGCCGGAGAACTACGAGGACTTCGAGGCGCGTCTCGAGCGCCAGGGCGATCTCTCGCAGAAGATCCGCGAGCTGCTCGAAGCGACGGACGCCAAGAAGGCGGCGAAGGCCGCGAAGGCGATCGCGAAGATCCTCCCGGAGGACGACGTCCTCGACGAGGGCGCGGAGGCGATCGCCGCTGGCGAAGAGGGCGCGAAGGATCGCTTCGTCGCTCACGTGGCGGAGGCCTACTCGATCTCGTCGCGGCTGATCCGCAACCGGCGCGCGGTGGTGGGCGGGCTCGCGCCCCGGCGTCTGGTGCGCCACGACCTGAAGCCGTCGAAGCACGAGAAGGCGCTGCGCGAGAAGATCGCGGAGCGCCTGGCGTCGGGCGCGCTGAAGGCGACGGGCCTCGCGCTGGTGTCGCTGCTCAAGAAGCTGGACTCGTCGCCCCGCGCGGCGGCGGTGGCGCTTGCGAAGCACGGGCAGGCGGATCTCGCCGACGAGGCCCGGTCGCTGGAGGGTCCCACCCGCGACGCCAAGGCGAAGGCGCTCCTCGACCTGGTGAAGAAGGTGCACGCGGAGGAGCCCGGCGCGAAGCTGCTGGTCTTCGCGGAGGCGCGCGAGACGCTGGACTACGTGCGCGACGTCCTCGCCCGCAACGGCGTGCCGGCCTGCGTCTACCACGCCGATCTGGCGCAGCTCGATCGCGACCGGCAGGTGGCGCGCTTCCGCGATCCCGAAGGGCCGCCGGTGATGGTCTGCGCCGAGGTCGGCGGCGAGGGGCGCAACTTCCAGTTCTGCCACCACCTGGTGAACTACGACCTGGCGTGGAGCCCGGCGGCGATCGAGCAGCGCATCGGCCGCCTGGATCGCATCGGCCAGAACCACGAGGTGCGCATCCACTGCTTCCGCGTGGAGGGCACCAACGGCGCGCGCGTCTTCGACCTGATGGCGGAGGCGGTACGCGTCTTCGACGAGACGGTGGGCGGCCTCGATCCCGTGCTGGAGCAGGTGGAGGCGGACATCGCCAAGCTCGCCGCGGTGGAGCACGATCCGAAGACCTTCGCCATCTACCAGGAGAAGCTCTCGAAGGGCGTCGCGGGGGCGCGCGACGAGGTGCGCCGCGCCTACGATCCGCTCCTCGACCTGCGCTCGTTCGATCGCGAGTCGGTGCAGCGCCTGGTCGATCGCGCGAAGGAGCGCCTCGGCCTCGACGCCGACGACGAGGAGGAGCTGGAGGAGTCGCTGTGGCGCGTCGCCCGCGAGCTCGACGAGCGTCTCGAGGACACGGTGGTGGAGCTCGCGCGCCGCGTGGGGATCCAGGCCGACTGCGACGAGCACGTCGAGGCGTTCCAGTGCAGCTTCCGCCTCGGGAGCGAGCTCGCGGTGGATCAGCTCCCGGGGCTCGATCTCGACGAGGACCGGGCGTTGCTCGGCAGCTTCTGGCGCGACACGGCGGTGGTGCAGGAGGAGAACGACTACTTCGCCACGGGGCACCCGCTGGTGGAGGCGCTGTTCTCGTGGATCCGCGACGGCGAGGAGGGGCGCGCCGCGTGGCTGCGATCCGATCTCGTGCGGCAGGCCACGGTGGGCTTCGCGTTCACGTTCCTGGTGGCGCTCCCCGAGTCGGAGGATCTGGCGGGCGGCGCGCGGGTGCCGTCGCGGCAGGCGGCGCGGTACCTCCACGATTCGCGGTTCCAGGTGGCGGTGGAGCTCACCCGCGGCAGCGGCCGACCGAAGGTGCGCGACGAGCTGCTGGAGGCGCTGGAGGATCCCGAGGGGGCGCCGATCCCACGCGACGGCGGATCGATGCTCGCCGAGGCGGTGCGCGCCGCCCACGAGACGGCCAGGGCCGAGGCGATGGCGCGCTTCGAGAAGGCGCGGGCCGAGGCGCTGGAGCGGCTCGAGGCCGACCGCGAGTCGTCGCTGGGCCGGCTGGACCTCGCGGCGCGGCGGGCCGACGCCCTCGAGCTGCGGGCGCTGAACGCCGAGGCCGCCTCGATCAACCGGTCGCTGGACGCCGCCCGAAAGGCCCTCGAGGCGGCGCGGCTCGAGCTCGACCAGGCCGCGGGACTGCTCCCTGCCTAGAACGCCGGGCGGCGTCGGGCCGAATGTCGGGGTGGTGCGGTAGCCTCCTGAACGTCCGTGCAGATGGTGCGGACGGTCGGGAGGCAGCATGCGGTACGGCTTCTTCTACGGAATCGGCGGCGACCTCGACGCGCTGGAGCGCGTGATCGCTTCGTTGTGGGACTGCGACCGGATCGTCTCCGTGGGCGATCTCGTCGGCGGGGTGCAGGATCGCGAGGTCTGGGAGCGCTTCGAGACGCTGGGGTCGCGGGGCGTCGCCCTCGCCGGTCCTGGCGAGCGCTCGCGGCAGAAGGATCGGTCGTTCCCGTTCCGGGAGAGGCTGCGGGAGCTGCTGCCGTCCACCGTCGAGGACGGGATCGCGATCCTGGGGGTGCCCGCCAACGCCGCGACCGGCAGGCGCGAGATCGCCGCGACGGGGGGTGCGCCCCGGCTGGTGGCGCCGCTCACCGTCACCGCCCACCCGGGCGACACGCGGCTGTGGCGCTCCACCGGCGGCCTCGCCCGGGTGTCGGAGCCCACCGCCGGAGCGGTCCTGCCCCTCGGGGCCGAGCGCCTCTGGCTCGAGCTCGGACGCACCACTTGCGCCGTCGTCGACCTGGATCGCGGGATCGCGACCCTGCGCGACCCGTCGCAGGCGCCGGTCGTTGCCGAAGCGGAGGTCGCGCGGCCCCGCGCCCGCCGCCGGCGCACGGTCGACGAACGACAGTGCCTCCTGGCGGTGTGACGGCGTGTGGCGATCAGACGCTCACGCGAAAGGTGCCGCCGCCGACGCGGATCACGAGCGTTCCGCTGGCGCACGGGATCGCGAGGCAGGACATGCGGGCGCCGGGGGCGCAGGCCTCTCGGGCGAGGAGCGCGCGCTCCTCGTCGCCAGGGGGCGCGAGGAGCTCGCCGCCCGAGAGGATCTCGACGTCGCACTTGCCGCAGATCCCCTCGCCGCGGCAGGGGTAGCCGATGCGCACCTTCGCCCGACGGGCGAGGGACAGGAGGGTCCGCTTGGGAGGACTCACAGGGTCTCCGGAAACCGTCGCGAGCAGCCCCGAATGCGAGGAGGCGCGAGCACCGAAGCGGAGCGTACGCTCCGGTACGTGAGCATCAGAGCGCAGCGCCGACGAAGCAGGCGGGGCGCGCAGCAGGTTTCTGGAGACCCTGTCATTCGTCGGCGAGCTGGCGCTTTTCTCTCTCGGCCGCTTGCTCCTGGGCGCGCTCGGCGGCGTCCTTGGCCTTCTGCATCATCCGGCCGGGAGCGCCGCCGATCTCGTCGACGGCCTTGTCCCCTGTGGGACAGCCGGAGGCGAGCGGGAGGAGCAGCAGCGCGGCGAGCAGAGGCAGGGCGATCGGGCGTCTCATCCGCCGATCGTCCCTCGGATCCACGCGGAGATCCACATCGTGGATCGGAGGGACGATGGCGATGAGCACGGTGCACGTGGAGGTTGCCGGCCCGTTCCACCTGGAGGCGACCGTCCGGATCCTGCAGCGCCGGCCGACGGACAGGCTCGACCACCTCGAGGACGGCGCGTACCTGCGGCTCCACGAGACGCGGGATGGGCCAGTGCTGGCCAGGCTCGTGAACCGCGGGACCCTCGACGAGCCGGATCTGCGCCTCTCCTTTCCCGTGGGAAGTCCGTCGGCGGCGCTGCGCCGCGAGCTGGTCGAGACGACCCGGCGGCTCCTCGGCCTCGACGTGGACGTCGGGCCGCTGGAGAAGAAGCTGCGGCGCACCCCAGGGCTGCGCGCCCTCGCGGCCTCCTTGCGCGGCATGCGGCCGCCGCGCTTCGCCACGCTGCTGGAGAGCTTCGGCCGCACGGTGCCCTACCAGCAGCTCAGCCTGGATGCAGGCTCCACCCTCACCGGCCGGATGGTGGAGCGTTTCGGCGAGAGCCTGGATCACGGCGGGGCGCGGTACTGGGCGTTCCCCGCCGCCGCGGGCCTGGCGGCGGCCACGGAGGACGACTTCCGCTCGTTGGGCTTCAGCCGATCGAAGGGACGCACCCTCATCGGCGTCGCCGCCGCCCTCGAGGAGGGTCGCCTCGATCCGGCGGAGATCGAGGCCCTGCCGACGCCCGAGGCGTACCAGCGGCTGGTCCACCTCAAGGGGATCGGGCCTTGGACCGCGTCGCTGCTGCTCTTGCGCGGCCTGGGGCGGCTCGACGCCTTCCCCGCCAGCGACGTGGGCGTGAACCGCGGGATCGCCACTCTCCTGGGCGAGGATCCGAAGACCTTCCAGGCCGATCGCTTCGCGGCGCCATTCGGCCCGCAGCGCGGGATGATCTAC
>Ga0182736_1003298_pt1 | contig 11026 bp, 7 predicted proteins | sample eDN5th30CKraftBY_FD_128882 | JGI IMG/M metagenome (GOLD analysis project Ga0182736, IMG submission 128882) | Enriched backyard soil microbial communities from Emeryville, California, USA - eDNA 5th pass 30_C Kraft BY (version 2) (version 2) | ecosystem: Environmental > Terrestrial > Soil >...
CGACTTCCTGCTGAAGGGCGATGTGTTCAGCAAGGACCAGATCGACGCCTATATCGAGCTGAAATGGCCGGAAGTCTATCGCTGGGAAATGGCGCCCAGCCCGGTCGAGTTCGACATGTATTATAGCGGCTGAGCCAAAGCGAAAACGCGCAATAAGAGGCCCCGGTGGACAGGTTCCACCGGGGTCTTTTCTCATCCGCGCCTGTCCCGAAATCCCGGACAAAATCATCGCTGCGCGCAGCCGGAGCGAAATATCGGGCGGGTTCCTCGTTGCGGTTTCCGGCGTCCGGCCTATGTATAGCAAGCCCAGGAAATTCATGCGGGAGCGCACCGTGAAATATAGCTATCTCAAACATTATATCGGCGGCCAGTGGGTCGCGAGCGAAGGCGGCAAGCGCCATGAGGTCATCAATCCGGCGACCGAGGAAGCCTGCACCGAAGTGACGCTCGGCTCCGCGGCCGATGTGGACAAAGCCGTCAAGGCAGCACGCGCCGCGTTCGAGGCCAATTATGGCACCTCCAAGGAAGATCGCGTCGCCATGCTCGGCCGCATCGTGGCGGAGTATCAAAAGCGCATCCCGGATATTGCCGAGGCGATCGCGACCGAGATGGGTTGCCCCATCTCCACCGCCTCCACCGCGCAGGCCGGCTCGGGTCTTGGCCATCTCGGCGCCACCATCGAGGCGCTGAAGGGCTTTGCGGAAGAGGAATCGACCGGCAAGAACAAGGTCGTCTTCGAGCCGATCGGCGTCGTCGCGCTCATCACGCCGTGGAACTGGCCGATGAACCAGATCGTCGCCAAGGTCGCCCCGGCCCTCGCCGCCGGCAATGCCGTCATCCTCAAGCCGTCCGAAGAGACGCCGGCCTCCGCCGCCATCTTCGCCGAGGTGCTGGATGCCGCGAGCGTGCCGGCCGGCCTGTTCAACCTCGTCCAGGGCGATGGCCCGATCGTCGGTCAGGCGCTGGCCGAACATCCGGGCGTGGATATGGTGAGCTTCACCGGCTCGACCCGCGCCGGCATCATGGTCGCCAAGGCCGCGGCGGACACGGTCAAGCGCGTCCATCAGGAGCTGGGCGGCAAGTCGCCCTTCATCGTGCTGCCCGGCACCCCGCTCGATCTCGCCCTGCCGGCCGGCGCCGGCGGCGTGCTGCTCAACAGCGGCCAGAGCTGCGTCGCCCCCACCCGCTGGCTCGTGCATGAGAGTCAGTATGACGAGGCTGTCGAGAAGCTCGCCGGCATTTTCGGCGACAAGGAACTGGGCGATCCGCTGGCCGAGGGCGGCCATATCGGCCCGGTCGTCAACAAGAGCCAGTATGACAAGATCGAGGGCCTGATCCAGAAGGGCATTGACGAGGGCGCGACCGTCGCCGTCGGCGGCACCGGCAAGCCGGAAGGTCAGGACAAGGGCTATTATGTGAAGCCCACCGTGCTCGCCAACGTCACCAACGACATGACGCCGGCGCGCGAGGAGATTTTCGGCCCGGTGATCGTCGTCATCAAATATAAGGATGTCGACGAGGCGGTGAAGATCGCCAACGATACGCCTTATGGCCTTGGCGCCTATATTGCCGGCAACCCGGCCGAAGCGGGCAAGCTCGTGCCGAAGATCCGCGCCGGCAGCGTGTTCGTCAACTCCGGCGGGCTCGACTTCAACTCGCCCTTCGGCGGTTACAAACAGTCCGGCAACGGCCGCGAATTCGGCAAGTTCGGGCTGGAAGAATTTATGGAGAAGAAGTCGGTCATCGGCGAACTCGCCTGATCGCTCTCTGCCAAAGCCGAGCAAGGGGCTCCGGAGCAATTCCGGAGCCCCTTCTGCATGAGCCATCCCCGGAATGACGGTTTGTGATTGGCCGGCCTCGAAACGGTCTAACGGGTTGCGCGCCCCGCCACGCTGGATAAGGTCGGGGCGGAACAGTGCGAAAGCGGAGGATCGAATGAGCGACGTCGGGGAGACGATCAGGGACAGCATCTTGCGCGGCCTTGAAGAGGCTGCACAAGGCCGGCCGGACCCCGAAGCGCCGCAAAGCTATGTGGTGGGCAATGTCGAGAATGCCGCCATCGGCATTTTCGAGACGAGCGACAGACTGGCCGCCTGGCTGCGCACCCTCGGCCTTGATCCCTATAAGGGGCCGGACGCCGTGCTAGGCCTCGGCCTGCTGTTGACGCTCGACGTGAAAAATGGTCGCCGGCCCGAACCCGTCATCGATGAGGATTTCGAGTGGCCGGACGAGCATTGAACCATTGCAAATATCTGGCTGAAATAAGCGTCTGACATATTGCGCCCTCCGCCGCCCGTCGACCGCCCGTCCAGCCGCTCAATAATCCTTCGACACGCGCGCGCTCACGCTCTGGCGGCCGATGGTTGAGACGCTGGAAAGCAGCGCGAGCCAGCGGGTGATCTGATATTCGACGCTGGTGGCGCTATAGCCCTGCCCGTCCGTAATCAGCTCCACATAGAGATTGCGGCCGATATTCTTGCCCGCGGCGATCGAGGTCTTCTGTCCGGTCGTGGTGTCCGCCGGCAAAATGCGCAGGCGCGAGAGGCCGGTGGCGCGGCGCACCGCGTTGATGGGGTCGAGCCCGCCATTGCCCCCCTGAAAAGCCGCCACGGCGGACGCAAGCTGGATCGCCTCGGGCGCCGAGAGATTGGCGATGGACGTGCCGAACAGCAACCGCGCCAGCAGCTCATCCTGCGGCATGGCGGGAATGCTGGAAAAGGCGATGGCCGGCCGCAAACTCGTGCCCGTCACATTGATGGTCGCGCTCAGATCCTGCACATCGGCGCTGGCGCGGATATCCAGCACGGGGTTGACCGGCGTCTCGCCGCGGAAGGTCAGCCGCCCTTCCTCCAGATCGAAACGCTTGCCGGCAAAATCATAGCTGCCGCGAATGAGCCTGGCGGTGCCGGTGAACTGCGGCGCGGTGACCAGCCCGCCAATGGCAAGATCGGCCGACCATTCGCTCTGCATGCCGAGCCCTTCCACCATCAGCCGCTCGGCGGCGCGCGCCTTCACGTCCAGCCGCCAAGGCGCGGCGGTGCGCGCGCGCTCCACTTCCTCGCCCGAGCGGTTAAGCTCGACCAGGCGCAACCGCGGTATCTCCGCCGTTGCCGATGCCTGCCCGAGCATGAAGCGGCTGGCCACCACATCGAGATCGCCGGAGATCACGCCGCCATTGCCGGAGGAACGAATGCGCAGCGGGCCGGTGACGGTCGCCCCCACATCGTCCCGGTCGAGCAGCACGGCCCGGTCCGCCTGCATGGCGATATCCATGCCGATGCCGCGCTCGAAGGACAGGTCGAAGGCCGCCGTACCGCTCACCGCGCCATTGCCTGCCGTGCGGCCGGACAATTCCTCCAGCGTGAGCCGTGCGCCGTTGAAGGTGCCGCGCGCGACAACGCCGGTGAGCGCCAGGCCGGTAACGGGGCTTTGCAGGCTGGCATTGCGCGCTTCCAGCGTGCCCTGAATTTGCGGGTTGGCGAGCGTGCCCGCGGCATTGGCGCTGATCTGCACATCGCCGCCCAGCGAGAGAATCTCGACATTGGTGAGCCGCCAGAGCGTGTCCGCATCGCCCGCATAGCGCAACTGGGCGCGCAGCGGCGCATGGATCAGCCGCTCGGTCAGCGCGCCCGTTCCCAACGGTGTGACCAGCGCCTGCCACCGGCCGACGACCGTTCCACCCCGCGCCACCAGCGCGCGCGCAGCAAGGCGCTGGCTGTCCAGCACGGCGTTGACGCCAATATCGATCGGCGCGGAGCTGAGCGCCAGCCCGGAGCGCGTCAGCCCCTTGATGCGCAGGTTCAGCCGCCCCACCGGTTGACCGCCGCGCGGCTGATCGAAGGTCAGGTCGCCATCCGCCGTGCCGCCAAGGCCCAGATCGCTGTTGAGGATATCGAGCAACGCCAGCGGCAAGGCGCGCGCCTGCCCCTCGATATGGGTCGCGCTCGCGCCAAAGAGGCCGGCGAGCCGCAGCGCGCCGCCCTGCATCTGCAACGTCACCGGCGCCAGTCGCCAGCCATCCGCTTCGCTCGTCAGCACCACCGGCCGATCAAGCGTGACCGCGCGCTGGTTGACCGAACCGCGCATGTCGATGCGGATACGCTCCGGCGCGATGGCCGCACGCGCCTGCAAGTCGAACAGCCGGCCATTGCTCGTGTTCATCGAGACGGTAGCCGTGCCCGCGCCGTTCACCAGATCGACCGCGCCGGCAAAGCGCCCCACGCGCAGCCCGCCAATGCGCATGCCGCGCCCCTGCGCATCGCCCTTGATGGTGACCGCGTCCGGCCGCAGCAGCAATTCTCCGCGCACTGTCCCGCGATTGACGGTAATCTGCGGCGACCCGGTGAAATTGGCATCGCCCAGATCGATATCGACACCGATACGCTGGACGCCGTCGACCATTGACAACGCGAGCGCACCTTCGGCGGGACCGGATAGCGAGAGCCTGCCGGCCAGTCCGCCCTCCACCGGCACGAGATCGCCCTTCACCGTCACATCGCTGACGCCGAGGTCGGCTATGGCGATGGTCGCGGTGCCGCCAGCCGGCAGCAGGATCGCGCCTTCGGCCTTGAACGCACCCAGCATCGAGCCGCCCTCGGCGGTCACTGCATAGCCGTTCTCATCCGGCACCAGCAGCGCATGCACCTCGCGCAGCCGCAGCGCCGGCAGCGGATTGGCGAGCGTCAGGTCCACATGCGGGCGGTCCGGCCTGCCCTCAAGGGTCAGGCGCACCGGGCCATAGGCGCGGTGTTCACCCGCGCCTTCCAGCGCCACCGTGCCGGCGTTCAAATCGTAAAAACCATTGCCGGCCAAGGTCAAAGCCGGAGCCGCCACCCGCAAATTGCGCAGCGCGACCCGCCTGCCCGCCAGCGCCAGATCGCTGGTGAGCACGGGCAAGCCCTCGCCAAGCCCGCGCAGAAAGCCGCTGTCCAGCCGCTGCATCGTCGCGCGGCCGGTTCCGGTGAAGGCCACCGCTCCCCGCACCGGCTTGACGAGGCGCAGCACGGCGGCAAAGTCGAGCCTTCCCAGCCCCTTGATTTCCAGCCCGTTGAAGCCGCCGCGAAAATTGCCGGCAAAGCTGCCCGCGCCCGTATCTGCCTGCCCGTCAAGCTGCCCCGCAAAGCCGCTCGCCCGGATCGCGGTAGGCGCGAGGCGAAGCTGCCCGGCCGCGCGCTGGATGCGGCCATCGATCACCAGATTACGCAACCGCTCGTCTATCTGCGCCTCGCCCACCATCAGCGCGCGAGCCGTGAGGCGGAAGGGGAAGCTGCCCTCCGGCCCCGCCAGCCACGCCTCGCCGGCTAGGCGGAGATCGCGCACCCCGGCCTTGCCCTGCCGCAGATCGGGCGCGGTCACCAGATAATCGAACGCGGCGTTGCGGAACGGCCCGGCCAGCCGGGCGCGCAGCAGCACCGGGCGGCCGGTGACGCCCGGCGCCAGCTTGCCCGGCTGGGCGACGTCCGCTTCCAGCCGCAATTCGTCGAACCGATTGCGGGCAAGGTCCAGCCCGCCGGTCGCCTTCAGCCGCACTGCGGGCAGCGCGGCTGATGCCGTGCCGCTGAGCAGCCGCTTGTCGAAGCGCAGGTCCGCGTCGATCATCGCTTCCCCGCTGCCCAGGCCGGCCAGAGGACCGATCAGCGCCAGCGGCCCGCGCAGCCGGTAGCGCCCTTCCTGCATCCGCACCGCGAGCCGGGCAGCAGGATGGCCACCATGGATGGCGACAAGACCGCCACGCCAATCGCGCCAGTCGCCATCGCCGCGTATGGCCAGCGCCATCGGCCGGCCCGTGCCGATCAGGCCGGTGATGATCCCGCCCTGCGGCGCGGCGACGACCAGGTCGATATCGAAGCGCTTATCGTCCGGGCGACTGTCCAGATCGAGCCGGATCGCGTCGGCCGTATCGAGCGCTGTTGCGGCAAGATCGATGACCGCGCGCCCCTTGCGGATATCCGCCTTGCCGTTGCCACGCATGATATGGGGCTTGCCCGCCACGGCCTCGCCCAGCGCCAGCCGGTCCACGCGCAGTTCGGCGAGGCGGATATCGAAGCCGGGCAGGATCGATTCGCGCGCCTCGCCCGGCACGAATTGCGGCAGGCGCGTGAGAGTGGCCGCATGGATGTGCAGCCGGTCGATATCCAGCCTGTTGGATAGCCAGCCAAACGGATACCAGTTCAAATCGGCCCGTTCGATAGTCCCGAACTGTCCGCTCGGGTCGGCAAAACGCACATCGCGCAGCACCATGGACTTGAACACCCGCCCCTCGATCGACCCGACCGAAACGCGCAGTCCCGTCACCGGCTGCCAGTTCGCTATCTGGCGGATGAGGAAGCGGTGCCCCGCCTCGGTATCGATCCAGCGCACTGCCGCCCAGCCGGCAATGAGCAGCGCCGCCAGCAGAGTGAGCACCGTGTAGCCCAGCCAGCGACGCGGGCGGCGCCGTGCCGGAGCGGGCGGTGGGACCGGTGCCTCCAGCGGCGGATCGGGCGGGCGCGCATCGGCCATCAGAATGCCTGCCCCAGCGACACATAGACACCGATGCGCGAATCGCCCGGCTGGGGGTTGATCGGTGTGCCCACGTCGATGCGGATCGGCCCGAAATTGCTGTAATAGCGAAAGCCCAGCCCCGCGCCGACGCGCATCTCGCTCAGGGTCGGTAACGGATTGGGGGAGATTGTGCCGGCATCAATGAACGGCACGACCCCGAACTGATTGGCGCTGCCGAAGCGGAAGCGCGCCTCCAGCGACACTTCGCCCAGGCTGCGCCCGCCGATCGGCGAATTATTGAGGTCGCGCGGGCCGATCGCCTGATAGCTGTAGCCGCGCACCGATCCGCCACCGCCGGCGTAGAAGCGCCGCGTCGGTGCGATACGGTCCGCCGACGCGCCAACGATCGTCCCCAGTCGCACACGCCCGGCGATGGTCAGCCGCTCGCCCATCGGCAGATAGGCGCTGCCATCCACCTGCCCGCGCACATAACCGAATGCTCCGCCCTGCAACGATAGCTCCGGCGATAAGCGGCCGCCGAGGCGGAAGCCCTTGCGCGGGTCGAGCAGATCGTCGCTATCGTCATAAGTGAGGCTGGCAGGCAGTGCCGCGATCACGAAGATGCGCCGGCGCGGCGTCAGCGTCACACCATAAAGGTCGCGCTCGTCGCTGATCCGCAGTTCGGTGCCGAGCGACCATGTCCAGTCCTTCTGGAAGATCAGGTTGGTCTGTCGCTCCAGACTCGCTGCCATGCCGGCCGTTAGCGCGCGGAACGCCGGCTGGTCGATATTGGCCGCACCCAGTTCGAGGTTGAGCACCCGGTCGCGCCTGCCGAAATTATTGCGGCGCACCGTGGCCGTCAGGCTCTGCTCCTGCTGGCCAAGCACCCCGCGCACGGTGAGCGCACCTTCGGGCGGGAAGAAGTTGCGATGCTGCCAGCTTGCCTCCACGCGGAAGCCTTGGCCGGTGCCATAGCCGATTTCCCCGGCGACCGTGCGCGGCGGCGCGGCGGCAAGACGAATATCGAGATCGACCGTCTCCTCATCCGTGCCCTCTTGCGGCGTAATCGTCACTTGCGAAACGAGGCCGGTGGCGATCAGCGCGTTGTTGAGGTCGACAAGCTCGCTCTGTCGGTAGGGCTCGCCCGGCGCGAAACGGCTGATGACAGCGACATGCCGCGCGTCGAACGGCGCCTCGGGGTTGACCCGGATCGCGCCGAACCGCCGGAAGCCGCCCGTCTCGACATTGAGGTTGAGGATCGCTTCGCGCTGCTGGTGATCCACCGTCAGCACCGGCTCGCGCACATCGGCAAAGGGATAGCCGCCCTCGCCCAGCCCCACGCGCAGCTTGTCCCGCGCAGCAATGATCAGGTCGGTATCTGCCGGATCGCCCACCGCAATCGGAAATAGCGCGCGCAGATCCTGCCCGAGCGGACTGGTCTCTTCCAGCCCGTCCACATTGACGCCTTCGAGCAGATAGCGCTGCCCCGGATTGGCGCCGAGGATCACGGCCACACGCGGATCGCCGCCCATCTCCACCCGCAGCCCCAATCGCGTTCGACTGTCATAATAGCCGCGTGCGCGCAGCAATTCGTCCAGCAGATCGGTGTCGCTCTGCCCGCGCCGGCGGATTTGCGCGATATTGGCGCGCCCACCCTCCCCCTGCTTGAGGACCGAAAGCGTATCGAAGCGGGTGAGCAGCGTTGCATCCGCCGCGCCGTTCAGGCCCTCCAGCGCGACATGATAGCGCAGCGGCGCGCCCGGATCGATGGCCGCCAGCGCATCGGCCTCGGCGGATGGTGGCGCAATCTCGGGCGTCGCGAGCCCGGTATCGTCGGGGCCGAAAACAGGCGGTGTCTCCCCTTCCTCCGGCACCGCTGCAACCGGCGGCAGGTCCGGCAGCGCAGCGGCGGGCGTATCGAGATCCGGCCAGTCGACATCAAGCCCCGGCAAATCGTCAAGCGCCAGCGGGTCGCTTCCGATCGCGGGCGGCTGGCGTGCAGACCGAGGCTCGGGGAGCACAGGATCGGCGGACCGCTCCCCCGCCGGCTGGGCGTACACCATCTCCGGCAGAACGGCCGCCGCCATGGCGACCAGCGCCATTACAACAAGCCGGCCGCGAGGCAGAAGGCAGCAGCAGGTCGACCGTCGCAGCATATCTTCTGTCTATGGGTTCATCGCCCGACTGCAAGCGCCATTCGCGCTCAGACTGCGCAGTTGCGCCGAGTCGATGCTGAAACAGGGATCGGGGCAGCACGCCGCGGCATCGATTGCGGCCCGAAAGCATGTTCGAGGCGGTTGAGCAGGTCGCGCGCCGGGCTGGGCGGCGCCATCCGCCGGCCGCGCGCACGCCCGACAAATTGCCGCTCAAGCCGGGCCACGCGCTGATAAATATCTTCGCTGGCAAGGATCAGCGCCGCCATCTCTGGGCTGATATGTCGCGTCGCGCCCGCCGAGCTTCTCGCGGCCGGGCCAAGCCGGAACCGTTCGTCACCGCGCGTTGATGCGGGCAGTTCGCCATTAAAAATGGCTCGCTGGGCAAGCAGCCAGGCGATGACATGCATCAGCCGCGTGGTGACCTTGAGGGATTCGCAGGCAAAGGTCACCTTGTCCATTTCGGCCAGTCCCACGCGCTCAGCCTCTCCATGAAGATCGAAAAACGCGCGCGCCTCATCCGCCAGCACCAGCGTCTCGACATAGAGGCCATCGATCAGGCGCCGGTCGAAATGGTCCGATATGGTGGATGATTCGTCCATGCCATGGTGCTGCCACAATCGTCGGATGGTGTCAGGCCGATTAACCTCGAATCACTCATGACCGCCCCGCGCTTCTGTCGCTTCACGCGATGATATCCGGCACCAGGCTGCTCTCCAGCATGAGAATCTCGTCCCGCAGCAGCAACTTGCGCTTCTTCATTCGGGCGAGCTGGAGCTGATCCGGCCGCGCTACCTGGCCAAGCGCGGCGATCGCACAATCCAGATCGCGGTGCTCGACACGCAGAAGCTCAAGGCGCCGCTCGACTTCCTCTACCGATAACACCGACTCGCACCCTCCTTGTCCCGCTCACTTCGTCATCATCGCATCGCCGCATGCCGGTCGCAACGATCGAACCCGGTGTAACAAACAATCGTCATCAACGCCCTTTATTCCGATTCTGCGCAATGACCGGATGGCGCAGCGACATGATCGTTAATGCAGGCCCGCATGAACGCAATCAGACGATCATTTCATCGCAAATGCGCTCCACAGGGCAAGACAGGCCTCTCAAAAGATGATCTACTGAATTTTCCATTTGTGGAACGGCCAAGGAGGACAAGATGGATTCAACCCATATTTCCGCACTTCACGCCAAACATGCCGGGCTCGAAGCCCGCATCCGCAACGAGGCGGCGCGCCCTGCGCCAGACACGATCCTCGTCGCCAGTCTCAAAAAGCAAAAATTGCAGATCAAACAGACATTGGCGCAGTTCACCAGCTGAACCGTCATTCCAAGCGGGGACATGCGAGCCGCGAAGGCAGCGTGTCCCACGCCTGACCTTGCCGGTCGGGTCGATGAATCACCCGAGCCAGCAAAGCCCTCCGAGCCGATACAGTGCCCGACACATCCGACGGACAGGCTTGTTCGGCCTGATCCACTCGGGCTTATGGGATCGGCCCGGCGGGAAGCGGGTTGGTCAGGCGGCTGCTCGTCCGCGCCCGGTGGCCCATCGTCCACCGCAGCGGCGGGCACCGCTTGACCAGACCGCTTGAGACCGCGTCCGGAGCGCTCCGGGCCAGTCTCAGTAAACGCGCTTTTTCGGCTCGATATAGACGATCTCGTCGGTGAGCGTATAATCATGCACCGGGCGATAATCGATGGTGACCTTACCGTCCTTGCCGCCCCAGCCGTCAAACCAGCTGATCGTGTGCTTCATCCAGTTGGCGTCATCGCGCTCGGGATGGTCCTCATGCATGTGCGCGCCCCGGCTTTCCGTGCGGTTGCGGGCGCTCTTGATGGTGCACAGCGCCTGGCTGACGAGATTGTCCAGCTCCAGCGTCTCGATCAGATCGGTGTTCCAGATCAGCGAGCGGTCGGTAATGCCGATATCGCTCATGCCGGCATAGATTTTCTCCAGCTCCTCTATCCCCTCGGCCATCAGCGCGTCGGTGCGGAACACGGCCGCATGTGCCTGCATGCTGTGCTGCATCGCAAGGCGGATCTGCGCCGTCGGCGAGCCGCCTTTAGCGTGGCGGAAATGGTCGACGCGGGTCAGCGCCAGCTCTTCCGACCCGGCCGGGAGCGGACGGTGCGGCGTGCCGGGCTTGACGATCTCGGCAATGCGCTTGCCCGTCGCCCGGCCGAAGACGACCAGATCGATGAGGCTGTTGGAGCCGAGGCGATTGGCGCCGTGGACGGAGACGCACCCCGCCTCGCCCACCGCGAACAGGCCGGGCACCACCGCATCCGGATTACCGTCGCGCAGCGTCACGACTTCGCCGTGATAATTGGTGGGGATGCCGCCCATATTATAATGGACGGTCGGCACCACCGGCAGCGGCTGGCG
>Ga0182736_1003299_pt1 | contig 11024 bp, 5 predicted proteins | sample eDN5th30CKraftBY_FD_128882 | JGI IMG/M metagenome (GOLD analysis project Ga0182736, IMG submission 128882) | Enriched backyard soil microbial communities from Emeryville, California, USA - eDNA 5th pass 30_C Kraft BY (version 2) (version 2) | ecosystem: Environmental > Terrestrial > Soil >...
ACGACGCGGAGGACTTCGGCGGCGGAGGTCGTCCCGCGGGCGACCTTCACGGCACCGTGATCGCGCAGCGGCATCATCCCCGCGGCGATCGCGTACTTCTTGATCGTGTTCGAGTCGACGTTCTTCAAGATCATCTGGCGGATCTCGTCGTCGATCAGCATCAGCTCGTAGATGCCGGTGCGGCCCCGGTAGCCGAGCCCGTTGCACTCGGCGCAGCCCACCGCCTTCATGAGCACGCCGGTGCCGTGCTTCGCCATGATCTCCGGCGTGATGCCCACTTCCTCGAGCTCCTCCTGGGTGGGCTCGTAGGGCTGCTTGCAGTGCTTGCAGAGGGTGCGCACCAGGCGCTGCGCCATCGAGCCCATCAGCGACGACGCGATGAGGAAGGGCTCCACGCCCATGTCGGCGAGGCGGGTGATGGCGCTGGGCGCGTCGTTGGTGTGGATGGTGGAGAGCACCAGGTGGCCGGTGAGCGACGCCTGGATCGCGATCTCCGCCGTCTCCAGGTCTCGGATCTCGCCGACGAGGATCACGTCGGGATCCTGGCGGAGGAAGGAGCGCAGCGCGGAGGCGAAGGTGAGGCCGATCTTCGCCTGCACCGCCACCTGGTTCACGCCCTTCATCTGGTACTCGACCGGATCCTCGGCGGTGAGGATCTTCAGGTCGGGCTGGTTGATCTTGTTGAGCGCCGCGTAGAGCGTGGTGGTCTTGCCGGACCCGGTGGGGCCCGTGACCAGCATGATCCCGTTGGAGCGGTTGATGAGCTGGTCGATGATGTCGAGCTGATCGCGCTCGAAGCCGATGTCCTCGAGGTTCAGGAGCACGTTGCTCTTGTCGAGAAGACGCATCACCGAGCTCTCGCCCCACGCCGTGGGCACGGTCGAGAGGCGGATGTCGACCTCCTTGCCGGCGATCTTGATCCGGATGCGACCGTCCTGGGGCAACCGCGTCTCGGCGATGTTCAGGTTGCCCATGATCTTGATGCGGGAGGTGATCGCCTTCTGGAAACGCTTGGAGGGCTTGGTCACCTCCTTGAGCACGCCGTCGACGCGGAAGCGCACCACGAGCTCCTTCTCGAAGGGCTCGATGTGGATGTCGCTGGCCCGGTCCTTCACCGCGCGCTTCAGCAGCCAGTTCACGAAGCGGATGATCGGCGCCTCGTCGTCGCCGGAGTCGATGAGGTCGGGGGCCTCCTCCACCTCCTGCGCGAGGGTGTCGTTCTCCTCCTCGTCGAGGTTGTCGCCGAGGGCGTCGGACTCGTGGGAGAGCTTCTCGAAGACCGAGTTGATGGCGTCGACGATGGTCTGCGACGAGGCGATCGTCGGCGAGAGCGTCCCCTGCAGGGACAGCCGCGCCTGGTCGAGGACCGCCGTGTCCAGGGGATCGGCGACGGCGACCTCCACGATGCGGCCGCGGCGCGCCAGGGGGATCACCTTGAACTGCTTGGCGAAGTTGATGGGGATCCGCCGGACGAGCTCGGGATCCAGGGAGCGCTCGTCGATCTTCTCGAGGAACGGCAGATCGAGCTGGAGGGCGAGGGCGCGCAGGACCTGCTCCTCCGTCACCGCCTTCATCCCCACCAGGATCTCGCCGATGCGCGTGCCCGACTCGACCTGACGCTCGAGGGCCTCCGTCAGCTTCTCCGCGGAGAGCCCCGCCGTGGCGCGGAGGATCTCGCCAAGGGGCCGTCCGCAGTAGGACGGGGCGGACGCCTCGTCGAGCCGGGATCCTTCAATCGTCAGGGGCAGACCTTCGATCGACATTCTCTCGTCCGTTGCCGGCTCGCCGGGCCGAATCCGCCGGACCGAAGGATCGGTCCGGTCACTTCACTCGTTCCTCAACGGCGGGGTCGGTCGGCTCCCTTCCCGCGCCATCCCTGGCGGGCCGTCGCCCGCCAGCCTCCTCCCCCAGAGGTCCGGCCCTCTATTCGGCCTCCTCGCCTGCCGGTGCCTGCGCAGGGGGGGCCTCCTCGTGCAGCTCGGGCTGGCCTTCCGGCGCGGCGGGGGCGGCTTCCGGCGCCTCGGGGGCGGCCGGGGCTTCGGGTGCCGCCGGGCCGACGGGCGGGAGCTCGTTGGCGCCGGGAGCGGTCGTGCCCTCGTTGCGGCGCTCGGACGGGCGGCCGGGCTCCACCTTGCTCTCGCCGGGGGCGCCGGGGCCACCGTTCTCGAGCTTCTGCATCTCCTTGTGGACGTCGCGGGAGAGCGTAGCGGCGGGGCCGGCCTTGCGGGCGAAGTCGATGGGGACCTCGTACTCCGAGCTAGTGCCGTAGAACGCGGCGAGGAACTCCTCCCGCTCCTTCATCTTCCGCTCGAAGATCCGGCGGAAGTCGCTCTGGTCCCGGATGATGTACGGCGTGAGGAAGAGGAGCAGGTTCGTCTTCGTCTTCGTCGTGGAGTTGTCGCGGAAGAGCCAGCCGACCACGGGGATGTCGCCCAGGATCGGCGTCTTCTGCACCGACTTGATGGTGCGCTCCTGGATCAAGCCACCGATCACCACCGTGGTCTGATCCTGCGCGACCACCACCGTCTTCGCGGTGCGCTTCGAGGTGGTGGGGCCGAGCACCGCGTCCTGCTCCGCGATCTCCTCGGTCTGCTCCTCCACCGTCATGCGGATGAAGTTGCTCTCGTTGATCTGGGGCTTGATCTTGAGCTTGAGCTCGACGTTCTGGCGCTGGATCGGCGCGTACAGCGAGCTCAAACCGAAGCCGCTGCCCAGCGCGCCGGCGAGGAGGTTGTTGTTGTTTGCGCCTGCGCCGCCGGCGGCTCCGAGCAAGTTCGAGATGCCCTGCGGCGCGTAGCCCGCCTGGAATGGCACGTTCTGGCCGACGGTGATCTCCGCCTCCTCGTTGTCCGAGGTGAGGATGTGCGGCGTCGAGAGCACGTTCACGTCGGAGTTGCGGGTCATGGCGTGCATCACCACGCCGAACGACGGGAGCGCGATGCCGAGCTCCTGCGCCGCCGGGATCGGCGGGCCCTGCATGCCGGCGAGGAAGCCGCCCATCGACACCAGGCTGGAGAGGTTGAGGGACGACGCCGATCCGAGCTGGGAGCCGAAGACGATCGGCGCGACGCCGTTGTCGGTGTCGGCGGAGGCGCCGCCGTGCCAGCTGAAGCCGAAGTCGTTGTTGTTGCGGAGGTTGACCTCCATGATCACCGCTTCGACGAAGACCTGGCGCCGCGGGATGTCGAGCTTCTCGATGACCTTGACGAGGTTCTTGTAGTCCTGCGCGGAGGCGACGATCACCAGCGAGTTGGTGGCCTTGTCCGCGGAGATCTTCACCTCGCCGGAGAAGAGCTCCGCCGCCTGCACGCCCTGGGCGGCAGCGCGCTCGGCCGCGGCGCCCTGGCGGCGGTTCGGCACCGCGCCGCGGTTGGCGCCGGCCTGGGGCGCGCCGCCCTGGGTGAGCGACTGCAGCGTGGAGGAGAGGTCCTCGGCGTTGGCGTTCTCGAGGTAGTAGACGTTGACACGCCCGGTCTCGCCCGTCGGCACGTCGAGCTGGCGGATGATCCCCTCGATCTGCTCGAAGGCCTTGCGGTTGGCGATGACGATCAGCTTGTTCGTGCGCTCATCCGGGATCACGCGGGTGATGCTGGGCGCGCCCTGCTCGCCGCCGGCGGCGGCGGCCTCCGCGCCGGGGGCGGCGCCAGGGGGGCGGGGCGAGATGGCCCTGGCCCCGCCGGCGCGGGCGGCGCCGGACTTGCCCCCGCCGCCCGCCTCGAAGATCTGCAGCAGCTTCTCGGAGATCTCGGCGGCGGTGGCGTACTCGATCTGGATCAGCCGCATCTCGTCGCCGCCGCCGGGCTGATCGAGGGCGGCGAGGATCTTCTCGATGCGGCGCAGGTTCAGCGACACCTCGGTCACGATCAGCGTGTCCGGCGGCATCGGGATCAGCGTCGCGTCCTTGGACATCAGCTGCTTGAGCGGGTTCGACACGGTGTCGGTGTCGACGTAGTGCAGCCGGATCACCTTCGTGACCACGCGCTCGTCGTCGGGGATCGGCGACGCCGGGTCGATGTACGTCCACGTGTTGCTGTTGGCTGCGGCGCGCTTCTCGACCAGCTTCAGGTACTTGCCGACCGGATAGACGGTCCAGTTGTTGGCCTCGAGGCCGGCGAGGAACGCGGCGTACGCCTCGTCGGCGGTGACCAGTCCGCTGCCATCCTCGGGGCCGACGATCGTGATCTTGCCGCGGATGTTCTCCGGGACGATGAAGAGCTTCCCGGTGAAGTCCGAGATCGTCTGCACGACGTCGGCGATGTCGGCCTTGTTGAAGTCGAGCTGGAACTTGCCCTTCTTCTGGGAGGCCTGGCGCAGGCGTTCGCGGGCGGCGGCGTCGTTCGGGCCGTTCGGCGCGCCGCCCTGCTGCTGCTGCTGCGCGGGGGGCGTCGTCGAGGGCGCGGGCCGCTGCGGCGGGTTCGCGGGAGCGGGTCGCGGCGAAGGCGGCAGCGCGCGCTCGGGGAGCTGTGCCGGGGCCACCTGCCGCAGCCGGTTGCGGTCCATCGGCTGGTTGGGCGGCGCCGGGCGCACGGGCACCTGGGCGAAGGCGGGAACCGCCGCGAGCAGCAGGGCTGCGAGGGTGGAGGTCGAAGCGGCGGTGCGGAGGCTCTGCATCGTCTTTCCTGCTGCGAGTCGAGATGACACGCGGCGCTCCGGGGGAGCCGGGCGCTAACGGATCTCGTACGACTTGGTGGATACCTGGCCCCCACGCTCGAGCTCGATCTCGACCTTCGAGCTCTCCTTGAGCTTGGCGTAGACCTCGAGGGCTTTGTCGGGGCTGTTGATCTCGTAGCCGTTGAGCTTGCGGATCACGTCGCCGTTCTGGATGCCGATCTTCGAGTAGATCGATCCGGGACGGATGGAGAAGAGCTTGAACCCGTTCGCCACGCCGTTCTTGAACGAGGGGACGATGCGGGCCTGGGTCGCGATGGAGTTGAGGTTGGACAGCTGCTTGTCGAGCTCGTCCCGCGAGATGACGTAGTTGTTCTCGTCGATCTGCTTGACCTCCGCGGAGCCCGGATCGGCGGGCGCCGCGGTGGCGACGGGAGCCATCGGCGGCGGCGGAGGCGGCGCGCCGCCCTCGCCCAACGCGATGAACTCCTTGCGCCCCTGGTTGCGCACGATCACGCGCATGCGCTCGATCGAGAGGACCTCGGCGCCGAGGATGGTGTCGCCCGGGAAGTAGGCGCCCGTCTCGCGGGCGTTGTCGTCGCGCATCGTGGCCAGCGACCACTCGGGGCGGTTGGCCACCATGGTGCCGACGAGGGTGATGCGGAGGGTCGAGCGTACCGGCTCGGCGTTCGGGTCGAAGACCGGCTCCTTGGGAACGGCCACGGGCTCGTTCTTGGGCAGCTCGATCCCGAGGATGCGCGCGGTCTTCTCCGGGGAAATTCGCGCGGGGCCGGCGGCGGTGAAGGGGCGGGGCGGAGGCGCCGCCGCCTGCAGGTCGAGGGCGGGTGTCAGCTTGGTGCCGACCCACGCGTTGACGGCGCTCGCGCAGAGCACGGCCGACAGCGCGAGGAACGCCAGATCGATCGACCAGAAGTATTTGCGGAAGAGCAGCTCCATGGGATCCCGACCCCTCTTGAGCAAGCCCCATGCCAGTCGCTCGGTCCTTTGGAAAAGACCCGGCCTGGAGCTGGTTTCGAAGGGAAACCTGGGGGAAGGCCCGCCCATTCTTCGGGGGCTCGCCACGGGGGAGAGGCAGGTCCGTGACAATCTGACAATCGGGCGGACGACCGATGCGACCCGCTGACAAGGAGACGATCCGGGGGGAGCGACGGGGCGATCCGGTCAGCCCTCGGTCTTCTCCCGATCGAGCTTGCGGTAGATCGTCCGGGTGGCGATGCCGAGGAGCTGGGCGGCGAGCGTCTTGTCGCCTCCCGTCACCCGCAGGGTCTCGTGGATCACCCGCATCTCGACCTCGTCCATCGGCGTGCCGATCGGGATGACGATCGCCCGGCCGCCCGTCCCGTCGGCGGTGGCGCCCCGCACCGTCTCCGGCAGATCCGACAGCTCGATCGCGTCGCCGCGGGCGAGGACCACCGCGCGCTCCACGGCGTTCTCGAGCTCGCGCACGTTGCCGGGCCAGCCGTGGCGCTCCATCGCCTCCATCGCGGCCTTGGTGAACCCGGTGAAGGATCGCCCGTGCTTCTCGCAGAACGAGCGCAGGAAGTGGTCGGCGAGGATGGGCACGTCGCCGTGGCGCTCGGCGAGAGGGGGCAGGCCGATGCGCACCACGTTGAGGCGGTAATAGAGATCCTCTCGGAACCGCCCCTCCTTCACGTCCTGGACGAGGTCGCGGTTGGTCGCCGCCACAAGGCGGACGTCCACCTTCACCGGCTGCGTCCCGCCCAGCCGCTCGATCTCTCCCTCCTGGATCGCGCGCAGGAGCTTCACCTGCACGGATGGGCTCATCTCGCCCACCTCGTCCAGGAAGAGGGTGCCCTTGTGCGCGCGCTCGAAGCGGCCCTCCTTGCGGCCCACGGCGCCGGTGAACGCACCGCGCTCGTATCCGAAGAGCTCGCTCTCCAGGATGGACTCGGGGATCGCCGCGCAGTTGATCGGGACGAAGGGGCCCTCCGCCCGCTGCGACAGATCGTGGATCGCCCTGGCGACCAGCTCCTTGCCCGTGCCGCTCTCTCCCAGGAGGAGGATCGTCGCGGAGGACGGCGCCGCCTGGCGGACGATGTCCATGGTGGCGCGGAACGCGGGCGACTGGCCCACGAGGCCGCCGGGCTTGGAGAGCTGCTGGACCTTCGCCCGCAGCCGACGGTTCTCCTGCACCAGCGCCTGCTTCTCGAGGGCCTTGCGCACGCTCTTCACGAGGTGGTGGCGCTTGAGCGGCTTGGTGAGGAAGTCGTACGCGCCTTCCTTCATCGCCTCCACGGCGGTCTCGACCGTGCCGTGGGCGGTCATCAGCACCACCTCGGCGTCGGGCGCCAGCGTGCGACACGCCCGGAGCAGGTCGACGCCGGAGATCCCCGGCATCATCAGGTCGGTGACGATCACGTCGACGCGCTGCTTCTGCAGGAGCGCGATCGCCTCCTCGCCGCTGGGCGCGGAGAGGACGCGGAAGGCTTCCTTGTCGAAGATGCGCGAGACGGAGTCCAGGTTGGCGAGCTCGTCGTCCACCACGAGGACGGTCGGCGCCATCGGATCGTCGCCCGGACTCCCGGCGGTAGAGGCCATGCCCGTCAGAGCCCTCCCGTGATCTTCCACGTGCCGTCCTGCCGCTTCATGGAGAGGCGGGACAGGTCGGTGGCGTCGCGCCACTCGGTGGCGTTGGGGAGGTTCAGCCGGTAGCGCAGATCGTAGCGGTACTCGACGAAGGCGCGCTTGTCGTCGTCCGCGAAGGTGATCCGGCGGACGTCGATCCGCAGGCGCTGCTCCTCCACCTTGGCGAAGGTCGCCTCGAGGCGGGTGCGCAGGCCGATCTTGTCGTAGTCGTCGCTGGGATCCCCCGGCGTCCCCGGATCCTCGAAGAAGTCGTCCGAGGTCAGCTCCAGGATCCGCTGCACGTCCTTGTCGTCCATCGCGCGCCGGTACTGCTCCACCACCCGGAGGACGTCCCGGTTCTCGGCGGTGTCCTCGACCCGCGAGTTGCCGATGTACTTCGTGGTGCACGCCGACACCGACAGCAGGGCGAGGAGGGGCAGGGCGAGGCGCATCACGAGGGGGGCGTCCTTTCGCGGATGGCGGGGGGGAGGCTTCGGTTTACTGCCGAGAAACCGACCGAGTGTCAACGAATTCCCAAGAAGCGCCCGGGCCTTCGAATGGCCGATCGCGGGGCTCTTCCGCACGCGGGATGCAACCGTGCTACCTTGACACCCACTTTCGGGGCTTGCTATGCAGCCCTGCTCACAAACCCACGATTTTCCTGACGACCGACGTGTCGGAGGATGCATGAGCGGCAAGGTTTCCCAGAGCGGGACGACGAATACCCAGAGCGGCGTGAAGATGATCCGCGACGTTCTGATCGTCGCCCTCGTCCTCGGCGGCGGGTTCTACTGGTATCTGAACAAGACCAACAACTCGAAGGCCGCGAACAAGACGGCCGCCGAGGCCAAGAACCTCCTCCTTCGCGACAACCCGGCCGACTACAAGGAGGCCGAGGCGAAGCTGAAGGAGGTCCTCGAGAAGTACGACTCGTCGCACGAGTACAGCCTCGCGGCGCTCGCCGAGCTCGACGCGATCCTCTGGGGCGAGAACCACATGGGCGATCGCCGCGCCGACGCCGAGAGCTACGTGGCGAAGGCGATGAAGGGGAAGCCGACGCCCGAGTCGTACGCCGCCAAGGCCCTCGTGATGACCTACGACGGCGACGCCGCCGGCGCCGAGGAGTTCCTGAAGAACGACGTCTTCGAGAAGGGCGGCAGCGGCCCCCGGATCTTCGTTGCGTTCGGTCAGGCGCTGCGCGCCCAGGGCAAGCTCGAGGAGGCGCGCCGGGCGTTCAAGATGGCGATCGACGGCGACTGGCGCAACGCGCGCTTCGCCCAGGTCATCGGCGAGAGCTACCTCGAGGAGGGCGACGCCACCAACGCGCTCGCGTACTTCATGAAGGGCCTCTCGGCGAACTCCGATCACTACGGCTGCCAGCTCGGCGCCGCCCGCGCCCGGCTGATGAAGGGCGAGCAGATCAAGGAGGCGACCGACGCGATCGAGCGCGCCGTGAAGGCCACGGACCTCACCCCGTCCCTGAAGGCCCGCGCCCTCGTGGCCCAGGCCGAGCTGCGCCTCTACGAGCAGAAGATCGCCGAGGCCGTCGCCTCCGCCGACGAGGCGGCCAAGGCCGACCCCGCCTTCGCGTGGGCGTACGCGGTGAAGGCGCGGGCGCTGGCGCTCCAGGGCAACGCCGACGCCGTCGCCGCCTTCGACAAGGCGATCGCAGCCGACAAGTACGTGGCCGCGTTCTACTTCGACGCCGCGGTGGCCCTCGCCGCCGGCGGCGACGCGACCCGCGCGGCGTCCTACCTCGACAAGTTCCCGCTCAAGAAGGACGACCAGTACTTCCTCAAGTACGGCCACGTGCTGCGGGCGCTGGGCAAGCTCGACGAGGCGCTCACGAAGTACGACGACGCGCTCAAGGAGAACCAGACGAACGCGGACGCCTACCTCGCCAAGGGCACCATCCTCGTGGCGCAGAAGAAGTTCGACGACGCCCAGAAGGTCCTCGAGACCGCCGTCGTCGCCCGCGAGTTCAACCCGCCGGTGTACGTGCAGATGGCGGAGATCCACTTCCAGAAGAAGGAGTGGGAGCAGGGCCTGCAGCGCTACGCCACCGCCCTCACCCAGTGGCGCACCCAGAAGATGCCGCGCGAGGAGCTCACCGCGAAGATCGAGGACGTGAAGAAGCGCCTCCTCGACGCGAAGGAGAAGGGCTACGCGCAGGCCTGGGAGTCCGAGGCCACCAACCTGATCCGGTAGTCTCCCGACCGCACGCCCGACCGCACGCCCGACCGCACGGGAGTCTCGACGCCGGCCGCGCCTCGCAGCGTGGGCCGGCGTCGTCGTTCCGGGCGATCGATCGCGGCGGGAGATGACGCCGCACGACGGACTTTCAGCCGGCGAGCTTCTCGGCGCCGCCCTGGGGAGCGGCCTCGATGAGGGCGTCGAGGTGCGCGGCGGCGGCGGCGTAGAGGCTGCGGAGCACCTCGGGCCTGTCGGCGATCAGCTCGAGCAGCGCCTGCCGATCGAGGACGAGGATCCGCGCGGGGCCGTCCGCCGCGATCGCCGACGCGGGCCGGCGGGCGCCGTCGAGGAGGCAGGTCTCGCCGAAGCATCCCTTGGGACCGACGGCGAGGGCCGTGCGCCCGTCGCGGATCAGCTCGATCCGGCCCTCGACCACGAGGTGGACGGCGTCGCCCTCGTCCCCCTCGCGGAAGATCTCGTCCCCCGCGGCGTACGACCTCTCCTTGGCGAGGTTCGCGAGGGCGACGAGGTCGTCGACGGTGCAGGACGAGAACGCCTCCGTCCCCTCCAGGAAGAACATCCGCTCGATCACCACGGGCTCCATCCGCTCCTCCGCATCTCGTCCCGCGCTGCCAGGCAGGAGCTGCCGCGCGATGGCCGCCAGCTCCGCGTCACCGGACGCCGCGACCTCGGCGAGCCGTTCCGTCGCCCGCGTGGCGTCTCCGCTCCGCCTCGCCGGGAGACGGTGCCAGCGCTCCAGCAGCGACAGGAGCTGCCGCTCGAGGCCGCCGGCGTCCAGGTTCTCGACGAGCTCCAGCGCGAAGGCGCGATCCTTCGCGTCGCCGGACGTGAACTTCCGCCAGGCGGCGGTGGACGACGCGCCGTGGCGCCCCAGGTGGAGCAGGCGCAGCGCCACCTCGAGATCCTGCTGCATCCGGTCGTCCAGGGCGCGGAGCAGGAACGAGCGTTCCGGCAGCGCGGCGCGCAGGTCGTGCCACGCTGGCAGGTGCCGCTCGTACGCCCGCAGCCGCGCCGTCACCGAGTCACGGACGCAGGAAGCGTTCACCGACAGTCCCGGCTTCTCGTCGTGGAGCAGGGAGAGGCTGCGGGAGATCCGATGGCGCAGGGATGGGTGCAGGTCGGCGCGGGCGCCGAGGAGCGCATCCGCCGCCGCCTGGGTGCCTACCTGGCGAAGGACGCGGGGGATCTCCAGGCGCAGCCGAAGCGGCCCGTCGTCGTCCAGGATCGCGGCGAGGGTCGCCACCGCCTCGTCCCCGAACTGCACCAGGGCGGTCCCGGCCTCGCGCCTCACGCTCCAGTCGCCGAGGAGCTCGCAGAGGCGCGGCAGGAGGGCCGGCGCGCGGGTCTGACCGGCGGCGACGCAGGCGGCGCGGCGCACCTCGGGATTGTCGTCGAGGAGGAACCGCTCGAGGGACGGCGCGAAGGGGGAGGCGCCCATTCGGCCCACGGCACGGGCGATCTCCACCTTCTCGGGGGCGCTGGCTCGCGGGTCGGCGAGCCACGCCTCGAGGCGGTCGGTGGCGGGGCCGCCGTGCACCTCGCCTGGGACGAGGGCCGCGAGGGCCGCCGCCGAGAGCGGGAGATCCCGGGTGCCG
>Ga0182736_1003301_pt1 | contig 11014 bp, 9 predicted proteins | sample eDN5th30CKraftBY_FD_128882 | JGI IMG/M metagenome (GOLD analysis project Ga0182736, IMG submission 128882) | Enriched backyard soil microbial communities from Emeryville, California, USA - eDNA 5th pass 30_C Kraft BY (version 2) (version 2) | ecosystem: Environmental > Terrestrial > Soil >...
CCACTGTCTCCGAAGCGGGTGTGGCGACTGGTATCGATCCTACGGTGCCAGCTGTTGCGCTCATGCGCGAACTCCGCGGGGGGTTGCCCCGCCTTTTATTCGACCTTGGCAAGGGCCTGCTTAGCGGACTGCCGGGTATCGACGTCGACCACGACGGACATGCCCGCGCGCAGCAGGTTTTCATGCGCGACAGTTTTCGGTACGCGCACGCGCACCGGCAGGCGCTGCACGATCTTGGTGAAATTGCCGGTGGCATTGTCCGGCGGCAGCAGCGTGAACACCGAGCCCGACGCGGGCGACAGGCTCTCGACGGTGCCGACGATGTCGCGGCCCTTCACAGCGTCGACGCTGATATAGACCGGCTGGCCCGGCCGGATGCGCGCGAGCTGTGTTTCCTTGAAGTTGGCGTCGATATACACGTCGTCCAGCGGCACCACGTTGGCGAGACGCTGGCCCACCGAAATATTGTCGCCTTCGTTGACGAGACGGTTGGAGAACACGCCGTCGATCGGTGCGCGAATGGTGGTGAAGGACAGATCGCGCTCGGCCTTCGCCAATGCGGTCTTCAATTCGCCAAGCTGGCCCTCGGCTTCGGCCTGCTGCGCCTTGATGACGTCGATCTGCGCCTGCGCGGCGTCAAGATTGGCCTGCGCACCCTGCACCGAGGCATTGCTCTGATCGCGGGTCGCAAGCGACTGGTCGAAGGTCGCCTTCGAGGCGAAACCCTTCTCGCTCAACTGGCTCTGGCGAACATAATCGGCTTCGGCACGCTTGGCCACAGCCTGCGTGGATTCGAGTTGCGCCTGCGCCTGCTCCACTGCGCTCTGTTGCGCGACCGCCTGACGAGCAATTCGTTTGATGGTGGCTTCCTGCGTCGCGATTTTGGCGCGGGCGTTATCGACTGCAATTTTGTAATCGCCATCGTCGATCTGGAACAAGAGATCGCCGGCCTTCACTTCGGTGTTGTCGCCCACCGCGATTTTCGCGAGGTAGCCTGACGCGCGTGCGCCCAACATCGTGTTATTGGCGCGGACATAAGCGTCGTCGGTCGAGATCATGTAACGGCCGACCAGAAAATAATGGGTGCCAAACGCGGCCAGCGCGATCACGGCCACGGCTCCTAAACCCGCGAAGATTTTCTGACGGCGGCCAAGCCGCGCCCAACGAGAGCCCGTCGCAGCCGGGGCATCGGCTACGGTGTCGGGGCTTTCCTTGGTGCGGCGTGCGGTCACATCCTCCAACCGGGGACGCGCGGGAGAACCTGATGCAGGCGTTGCGCCTTCATCCGTGTCATTCGCGTCGGTTTCAGCCTTGCGGACGGCAGATTGCTCACGAGGGGCCATCTGGGAGCCTTTCATTGACCAAACGGTTCGGTCAGTGCTTATTTACTATTGACCGAACCGTTCGGTCAATAGTAGGAGAGGCTCAGGGGAACAACTTTTTGCGAGTGCCCCATTAAATGGATAAAATTGGACCCATGATTCCGACCCAGCCCCTTCCTGCCAACGACGAGGACAGCGCCAAGCGTCGCCAGATCGTCGAGGGTGCGCGCAAGGTGTTCCGGGAACTGGGGTTCGATGCCGCCAGCATGGGCGAGATCGCCAAGGCGGCCGGCGTATCCAAGGGCACCCTTTACGTCTATTTCGCCGACAAACTCGCCCTCTTCGGCGCCATCGTCACTTGCGAGTTGCGCGACCAGGGCATCACCAAGCTCGTCATCGATCCGGCCGAAGATGTCGAGACGACGTTGAAGAAATTCGGCCAAAGCTATATGGAAATGCTGTGCCGCCCGACTGGCGGTTCCACCATCCGTACCATGATGGCTATCGCCGAGCGCATGCCCGAGCTTGGCCGTCGCTATTACGAGCATGTCCCGGCATCATGGCTTGGCAAGCTCGCAGAATATCTGAAGACCCAGGTGGCGGACGGCGTGCTTGAAATCCCGGACTGCGATCTGGCGGCCGCGCAGTTCATGCTGTCATGCCAGGCCGGCCTGTTTCTGCCCTTTATCTTCCAGGTGACGCCCGCGCCAAGCAGCGAGCGCATCGCGGAGGTGGTGGCCAGTGGAGTCCGCATGTTCCTTGCGGCCTACCGCCACTGACCGGACCGGCTCGCGCCGGTCACACTGTCTAGTTTCTAGGAATTCAAAAATACCCGCTCTGCAAATGAGCACGAACCTGAATTAGTATTGAACATGCCTCACAATTTGCCTCACAGACGTTTGCAAGAAGAACCGACGAAACCGCTGAAATGGTCTGAATTCCTGGCCATCTTCGTGGCGGCATTTATCACGGCTGTAGCCATCAACCTTATGCTGGGAGGCTACTCTCAGGCCGAGATGACGCAGACCGAGCCACAGGTCGCGCCCGTCATCGTGCCACCGACCACGATGATGATCCGAAATATGATTCAATTCGGGCCTTGAGCCGCACTACCTGATACGGCTTTCGTCCTCGATCGTATCGCGATCTTCTTTCGACAGTGGCCCGTGCGCGAACGCGCGGCGCACCTTTTGCCCGATCGATCCGGTGATTCCGGTATCGCGGTTGGCGTAGCTGCGGCCGCCCACACGCGCCGCGATCTCCTCGCCCGACACCGCCGCTGGCTTGCAGATCACGCGTCCGCTCGCGCGACGCATCAGATCGACGTGAATGTGATTGTAGTGATAGACGTTGGCGCCCGGCGCGAGCACGGTGTTGAACCGCTGACACGCAGCACCCTGCACATCGCGCATGAAACCCTGCTCTTCCGGCAACCCCTTCCAGCCGTTCTGCACTGAGATGTAGCGCCCATCGGCCAGCGTGAATCCCGCGACGTCGAGCGCGTTGCCAAACGCATGCTCCGAAATATGCGCGTTGGGATTGCCATTCATGCCGCGGCACGAATACGCCGAGATCTGTTTGATTTCGACCACGCGCGCACCGAACCAGCGCATCGCAGCCGGTTGCACGGCTTCCGCGATCCAGTGATCGAGCGCCGATACGATCGGACACGCAAGCGTCGCGGCAGGTTTCAACCCAACCGGCCCGAAGGATGATACCGGATTACCGACGGGGCCGAGACGCGGCTGCGAATAAGGCGGCGGCTGTTGCACACCCTGCTGATAGGGCGCAGGCGAACCTGCCGGATGAGTGTGCACGCCCTCATCATGCGCCATGTCGTCCTCACGATCGGACGGTGACGTCACCTGCGCATTCAGAGGCACCGGCTGGCCGGATGGCACGTAGCCGTTGGGCGTGGATGAATAGCTCGGGCGTGGCTGTTGATACGATGGCGACGGTTGCGAAACCGGCCATCGCGGCTGACCTGCGATCGAACCGGGAGGCCTCAGATCGTCGGCATAACCGAGCGAACTGTTGGCTTCGCCGAGAGCACTGACTTTCAGAGGAAATTCCGCGCCACAAACTCCGGGTCCGGAAATCGGGCTGATGCGTACGACCTTCGCACTTTCCTTGACCTCTCCAGTCTTAAGGCATGCCTGTTCCGCCTCGGCTCGCCAGGGCTCGCGCTCTGCGGTTTGAAAGAAACCGCGGCCGCAACCTGCTAGAGAGACGAGGGCAAGGGAGCCGACGAGATACAAACTTACTCCACGTGCCATGCGCGCAGAGTCGGTGAATAAACTTAAGGACTTATCAACGCCTTGCTTTTCATTTTCTTTTAACCACGATGGGCGTTCCGCAGTCCTCTGCGGAGGGATCCTTTCAATCAGCAACGGCCGCAAGGCTTCGACATCATGCGCTTCAAATCCCTCGCGGCTGCGATCCTGATTCTGATTGGCTCATTCTTCATCAGCCTCGAGGCGATGGACTGGATGTGGCCGCCCCGTGCAACAAAACCCACGCTCGTCAAGCTGCCGCCACTGCCACCTGCGACACGCCGTTCCGAATTCATCGCACCGGTGACGATTCCACTCACTGTGATCGCATCTGCGCTCGATCGCTCCGCACCGCGTGACTTCGGCGGCAAGGCCGACAATCCAGCAAATCAAATTCTCACCAATGCCGATATCGACTGGCACATCACGCGCGGCGCCATCACGGCAAGTGGCGAACAGAATGCGCTGAATATATCCACACCGCTGAACGGAAAGCTCACCGTTACCGGCTCGCTCTCCACCGCCGCGGGCACACCACTCAACAATGCGCTCGGGAATCTGTTCGGCGCAAAGACCGCGCAGAAGCTCGGCAACATCTCCATCAAGTCGGTTAACGCCAACGCGGCAATCACCGGCAGCGCGACAGCGACATCGCGACCGCGCCTGACGCCGGACTGGCACTTCGATCCGCAGCTCACCGCCCAGGTGGCGCTCGCCAACAACAGCCTGTCCGTTGCTGGCGCGAAGGTCGCTGTGCCCGCGCAAGTAAAGCCGATCATCGACAAGACCGTAAACGAACAGGTCGGACGCCTGCAGCAGCGGCTGCGCAATGATGAGAGCTTCCGCCGCGCGATGCAGCAGCAATGGGCGCGCGCCTGCAAATCAATCGCATTGCCCTCGCCTGCGCCGGGCACCCCTCCGCTGTTCCTCGAGATGCGGCCCGTCAAGGCTATCGCGGCACAACCACAGATCGACAACGCTGCGGTGAGGCTCGCGGTTGGTTTCGAGGCCGAAACGAAAATCGTCGACCGCGAGACGACGCCGCGATGTCCTTTCCCCGCCGCCCTCGACATCCAGCCTGCGCTGAACGAAGGGCGCGTCAACATCGGCGTTCCGATCGACATTCCTTTCGCGCAACTCGCGAAGATCGCTGAAGTCGGTCTCAAAGGTCGCACCTTTCCGGAAGATGGCAATGGCGCGATCGCCGTCCGCATCAAGAGTGTCGACATCGACGCCAGCGGCGACCGGCTGCTGGTGTCGCTGCTGGTGCATGCCAAGGAAAAGGCAAGTTGGTTCGGATTGGGCGCAGATGCCACCGTGCGAATCTGGTGCCGCCCCGTGCTTGATGCGGATGCGCAGGTCTTGCGCCTCACCGATCTGTCGGTCGCCGTCACATCCGATGCCGCCTTCGGCCTGTTCGGCGCTCTGGCGCAACGTTCTGCGCCGTATCTGCAGCAGGCCCTGCAGGAGCAGGCGACGATCGATCTGAAGCAGATATCGTCCGGAGCGCAGCAAAAACTTGCCGCCGTCATCAGCGATCTTCAGACCGAGCAGAACGGCGCCAAGGTGAATGCGCGCGTGACCAGCGTGAGGCTCGGCGAAATCGCCTTCGATTCCTCTACGCTGCGCGTCGTCGCTGAAGCGACCGGCACGCTCAACGTCACCGTCATCCAATTACCGTCACTCTGAGCGGCAGCGCTGCCACCATCGCGACCGGCGAGCTAAATCCCTGTCTCCGCAGCCGTTTTCGATGACATGATATTTCCACATTATCAGAGCAATCACGCCACATCCGCGCGTCGCCTTTGAGGGACGCTATCGTTCGCGCATTTGGCCGCGGGCCTGCCGAACCAGATTTATCGAATAAGGATTTTGACATGAAAAGATTTGCGCTCGCCGCCGTTGCGGTGCTGTCGGCAATTCCGTTTGCTCATGCCGAAGGCGAATCCTATCGCGCCATGGTGGAAAGCCATGCCGCTGCCGAAGGCGTGCCCGCCGAATTGGTCCACCGGGTCATTATGCGCGAGAGCCGATACAATCCGCGCGCCGTTCATGCAGGCAATTACGGCATGATGCAGATCAAGCTGCAGACCGCGCGCGGCCTCGGCTACACCGGCACCGCACAGGGCCTGCTCGATCCCGAAACCAATCTGACTTACGCGGTGAAGTATCTCGCAGGCGCCTATCGTGCCGCTGGCGGCAATCACAACCGCGCCGTCGCCTATTATGCCGGTGGCTATTACTACGCCGCGAAGCGTCAGCGCCTGATGGAAGCCAATGCCGCTGCGATGCCGACCGCCGGTTTCGGCGCGCCACTGGACATCACCCCGGTGCAGTACCTGACGCCGGAGCGCCACATCCGCCACCGGCACCATCGTCATCATCGCTGAGGCGCTTGAGCCTCTTCAGGTCGATGTCGGCGTGGTTTGCTGTTCGATCGGATGCGGCCGTCCTTGATCGTCGATGGCGACATAAGTGAAGTTGCCGTCGGTGACGAGAATGATCCCCATCTCATTGCGCCGCTGCACCCACGCCTCTACACGCACGGTGATCGAAGTGCGTCCCATACGCACCTGTGTGCCATAAACCGAAACCAGATCTCCCACGAACACCGGCTTCCGGAACGTCATCGCCTCGATGGCGACCGTGACGTTGCGCGCCAGCGTGGCCTTATAGGCGAACACGCTGCCCGCGAGGTCCATCTGGCTTAGCAGCCAGCCGCCGAAGATATCGCCGTTCTGATTGGTGTCGGCCGGCATTGCAATGGTGCGGACACACAACTCGCCTTGCGGCGCCGTATCGTCCAGCACGATCGATCTTGTCTCATGTCCGGTCACAGGCGTGTCTGTCATGCGATGCTCTGTTCCATGAAAATCAGCGAAACGTCGCCCAGCCGGCGTCCGGCTTAAAACGTTCGCCATATTTCGCCGCCAGCGCCGCCAACGCGTTGGCGACATTTTCCGGCCCACGCTCGCGCGCGTAATTCAGCGGCCCGCCACGGAACGGCGCATACCCGGTGCCAAAGATCATCGCGCCGTCCACCGTATCCGGGTTGTCGACAATACCTTCGCGCAGGCAGGCAACGCAGACGTTCGACATCGGCAGCACCAGACGGTCGGTCATGTCGGGCGTGGGATGAACATGCGCATGCCCCTTCTGCACACGGCTGTCCTTCCACTCGTAGAAGCCGCGGCCGGTCTTGCGCCCAAGTTCGCCCTTGGCGACCTTCTCGCGCAACCAGTCGGGAGCGGATGGAATGGAATCGCCGAGCTTGGACCGCAATTCGTCACCGACCGCAAGGCAGATATCGAGACCGACCTGATCAGCCAATTCGATGGGCCCCATCGGCATGCCGAATTTTTCCGCCGCCTCGTCGATGGTGAGCTTGTCGATTTTCTCATCGAGCATCAGCAGCGCTTCCATCAGATACGGCATCAGCGCGCGGTTGACGAGGAAACCCGGCGAGCTCTTCACCGGCAGCGGCAGACGATCGATACTGCCGACGAACTTCATCGCGCTCGCGAGCGCCTCGCGGTCCACCTGATCGTGGCTGATGACTTCGACAAGCTGCAACCGCGACACCGGATTGAAGAAGTGGATGCCGAGCAGCCGCTCCGGCCGCTGCAGCGTGGTGCGCAACTCTTCCAATGGAATGCTGGATGTGTTGGTCGCCAGAATCGCATCCGGCTTCATCACCTTCTCGAGTCCGGCATAGATCGACTGCTTGAGCTGCAGCTTTTCCGGCACCGCCTCGATGATGAGGTCAGCATGCTTCGCGCCCTCACCTGTCATGTCGGGGATCAGGCGATCCAGTTCATCGCGCTGACCGATCCGGCTGCGGGTGATCTTCGAAAACAGGTCAGACGCGCGCTTCATCGCGCCCGCGATGGCCGCTGGCTGCATATCGGCCAGCGTCACGCGCAATCCCTGATGCGCGCACCACGAGGCGATATCGCCCCCCATCGCGCCCGCGCCGATGACGTGAACATGCTTGATCTGGCTTCTGCCGCCGGCAAGTTTCTTCATCTCGTCGCGCAGGAAGAACACGCGAATGAGATTCTGCGCCGTCGGCGTCACCATCAATTTGGCAAATGACGGCTTCTCTGCGGACAGCATGTCCGAACGGTTGCCGCCGTGCTTTTCCCAAAGATCGATCAGCGCGTAAGGGGCGGGATAATTCTCCTGCGGTGCCTTTTTGCGCGTCTCGGATCGCATGCGCGAGGCCAGCAGACCGCGCACCGGACCGATGTTCATCACCTTCGTCAGCATCGAGCGCTTGCGCTTGAGGCGACCGAAGATCGCATCCTTCACCGCGCCGCGCACATGGCGCTCCTGCGTCACCGCATCAACGAGGCCGAGCGACTTCGCCTTGCGGGCATCGACATTTTTGCCCGTCAGCATCATGGTCATTGCTTCGACCGGATTGAACAGATGCGTCGAGCGCGCTGTGCCGCCAAAACCCGGATGCAGGCCAAGCAGCACTTCGGGGAAGCCGAAGCGCGCGCCGTCGATGGCGATCCGCATATTGCAGGCAAGCACGACTTCGAGCCCGCCGCCCAGACAGAAACCATGAATGATGGCAACCGTCGGCAGCTTCATGTTTTCCAGCCGGTTCAGGATTTCATGACCGCGGCCGAGTTGCTGCTCGACAAGGCTCGTATCGGACAGGCCGCGAAACTCATTGATGTCCGCGCCCGCGATGAAGCCGGAGCGTTTCGCCGAGCGAATGACGAGCCCCGTGGGGCGCTCGTTCTCCAGCGCCACGAGAATTTGCGAGAATTCCTCCAGCACCTCAGTCGACAACGTATTCGCGCTCGCGCCTTCACGGTCGAACAACAGCCAGGCGATGCCGTCTTCGTCGCGCGTCAGCTTGAAATGGCGATAGGGCCCGGACGACGGCGCAGGTCCGAGTTCGAGGACGTGGTCCTTCATCGCATTGAGGATTTTGCTGTCCATCGCCGTTTCCTAAACCGTCTCGATCAACATGGCGCCACCGAGGCCGCCACCGATGCATTCCGTCGCAACGCCGCGCTTGGTGCCCAGGCGATGCATTGCATTGACCAGATGCAGCACGATGCGGTTGCCGCTGGTGCCGACCGGATGGCCGAGACTGATCGCACCGCCATCCACATTGAGTTTGGTCTGGTCGATTTCGCCTGCCGCACCGTCGAGGCCAAGGATGTCGCGGCAGAACTTGTCGTCCTTCCACGCCGCAAGACAGGCGAGCACTTGCGAGGCAAAAGCCTCGTTGATTTCCCACGTCTCGACATCATGGACCGTCATGTTGTTGCGCTTCAATAGCCGGTTCGACGACAGCACCGGACCGAAACCCATCACGGTCGGATCGAGTCCCGACCATGCGCTGTCGACGATGCGCGCTTTCGGCTTCAGGCCATATTTATTCACGGCGTCTTCCGAGGCCAGAATGGTCCAGCAGGCGCCATCGGTGATTTGCGATGAATTGCCCGGCGTCACCTGTCCCCACGGGCGCTCGAACGCAGGCTTGAGCTTGGCGAGCTTGTCCATCGAGGAATCGGGACGCACGCCGTCATCGTGATCGTAGAACTTGCCCTTGCAGTCGAACGCCGTCTCGACTTCGCCCTTGAGAAAGCCTTGCGCCTGCGCATTGGCCAACCGTCTGTGGCTCTCCACCGCATAGGCGTCGGCCTGTTCGCGTGTGACACCCATCAGATGCGCGATCACTTCAGCGGTCTGCCCCATATTGAGGTCGGTGACTGGGTCGGTCAGCCCGCGCTCCAATCCGATGATCGGCTTGAAATAAGAGGGCCGCAATTTGAAGAACGCCGCAAGTTTCGCGAGCGTGGTGCGCGCCGTCGCCATCCCCGCGAACCAGCGCACGCCGGCCTGCGGAAACACCAGCGGCGAATAGCTCAACGCTTCCGCGCCACCAGCAAGGATCATGTCCGCCTGCCCGGCCTGAATGTAGCGGTAAGCCGTGTCGATCGACTGCATGCCGGAGCCGCAATTGATCTGCACGCCGAAGGCCACCATGTCCTCGCCCATGCCGAGCCGCAGTGCGGCAACACGCGCGGGATTGACCTCGTCGGCAATCACATTGACGCAGCCGAGAATGACCTGATCGAATTCAGACGACTTGAACGGTTGCCGCGCGAGCAATGGACGCCCGGCCTGCACCGCAAGATCGACCGGCGTGAACGGCCCCGGACCGCCCTGCGCCTTCAGGAACGGCGTACGGCTGCCATCGATAATATAGACAGGACGGGACATCAGCTTGCGGCCCTTTCCGCGGTTGCGGTGGCAGGATGGTTCTGACGGTAGATCGGAGACAGGGCTTCCGGCGCGAAGTCGTCGACCTCGATCACCTTCGCCACGGCCTCTTGCGCTGTCTTGATCGCCTCCACATCCGCCCCCGTAATGATGCCGCGCGAAGCGGCTTCCTGCCAGTCGCGAATATGAGCGGCGCGCATTTTCTTTTCAATCGGCTCGTTTGCCACGACGAGACGGAAGGCCCGTTCAAGGCGGGACAGTGGCCCATCGTCATTGGCGCCGGCGTGATAAAGGCCCGCGGTCAGACGATCGCGCTCGGGGGATGGCGACAGGATCATCTGCGCGCATTGATGTACGACCTTGTCGGAGGGTCCCAGAGCCTTCGCGCCCAGCGGCTGAACGACAAATTTCAAAAGCCACGCAACGGGGCGGTTCGGCAAATTCGCCAGCACTTCGGCAAAGCGCTGCTCCATGGTGCGAATGCCATTGGCCATCACCCAGCGAAGCGCGGGCAAGTCCGCATCCTGTTGGCCTTCGTCTTCCCAACGCTTCAGCGCTGCCGACAAAAGATACAGCTCCGAGAGAATGTCACCGAACCGCGCCGAGAGCATCTCCTTGCGCTTGAGCGCGCCGCCGAGCGTGAGGAGCGCCATGTCTGCGCATAGCGCAAATGCAGAGGAATAACGGGAGAGCTGGCGATAGTAGCCTGTCACGATCCCCGCGTCAGGCGCGGGCGCGAACAGACCGCCGCTCCAGCTTCGACCCCAAGCACGGAACAGATTGGTAAAGGCGTGGCCGACATGCTTCCAGAACGACTGATCGAATGCCTCCAGCCCAGCCTGTTTGTCCGGGTTGCCAATGGCATTGATCTCCTGCAGCAGATACGGGTGCGCACGCGTCGCGCCCTGCCCGAACACGATCAGGTTGCGCGTCAGAATGTTGGCGCCTTCCACTGTGATCGCGACCGGCACCGAGCGGTAGAGATTGCCCATATAATTCTGCGGGCCGTCGATGATCGCTTTGCCTCCGTGAATATCCATCGCGTCATCGACAACGATCCGCAGCCGCTCCGTCGCATGCAGCTTCATGATGCCCGAGATCACGGCGGGGTGTTTGCCCTGATTGAGCGCCGCGCAGGTCAGGCGCCGTGCCGCGTCGAGCTGATAGGCC
>Ga0182736_1003304_pt1 | contig 11007 bp, 10 predicted proteins | sample eDN5th30CKraftBY_FD_128882 | JGI IMG/M metagenome (GOLD analysis project Ga0182736, IMG submission 128882) | Enriched backyard soil microbial communities from Emeryville, California, USA - eDNA 5th pass 30_C Kraft BY (version 2) (version 2) | ecosystem: Environmental > Terrestrial > Soil >...
CCGAGTGGCTCACGGGCAAGCACACGATCTTCGGCAAGGTGGCCGACGACGAGAGCCGCGCCGTGGTCGACGCGATTGCCACGACCCGCACCCGCCCGGGCGACCGCCCGGTCGAGGACATCACGATCACGTCCGTCGACATCGAGGACTGACATCTCCGACGACCTCGCCGCGAGCCGGCCGGCCGCGCCTCCGGTATGCCCGCGACACCCGGACAGGGTGTCGTACGTGCGCTGCCAGCGGTGCGGCCGGCCGGTCTGCGCGGACTGCCAGCGCCCCGCCCCGGTCGGCATCCAGTGCGTCGACTGCGTCGCCGAGGCCGCGAAGGCCGTGCCCGCACGCAGGACCGCGCTCGGCGGGGAGGTCCGCCAGGGTCCCCCGGTCGTCACCCTGACGTTCATCGGGCTGTGCGTCGTGAGCTACATCGTGCAGCTCGTGCACCCGGCGTGGGTCGACGCGCTCGCGTTCAACCCGGTGGTCGCCACCGCCGAGCCGTACCGGTTCCTCACGGCGGCGTTCCTCCACGCGTCGACGATCCACATCGCCTCGAACCTCATCGCCCTGTGGTTCGTCGGGCCGTACCTCGAGCAGGCGCTCGGGCGCGTGCGCTTCACCACGCTGTACCTGCTCGCCGCGCTCGGGGGTCAGGTCGGCGTGGTCCTGCTCGCCGGCCCCACGAACAGCTGGGGCACCTGGGTCGTCGGCGCCTCGGGGGCGGTGTTCGGGCTGTTCGGCGCGATCTTCTTCGTCATGCGGCGCCTGGGCGGGAACGCGTCCGGGATCATCGGCGTGATCGTGCTCAACGTGGTCATCGGCTTCGTCGTCCCCGGCATCGCGTGGCAGGCCCACGCAGGCGGGTTGGTCACGGGCGCGCTGCTCGGTGCGGCGTACGCATTCGCACCGAAGGCATACCGCCGGCTTGTGGCCGTGGCCGTGCCGATCGTGCTCGTCGTCGTCATGGTGATCGCCGTGAAGCTCACCTACGCCGGCGTCGGGCTCGCCTTCCCGTGAGCCCGTCGGCCCGTCCCCAGCGATAACCACACCTGTGGAACTACACCGATGTAGTTATCCACATTGTGCGTAAGTCCTGTGGACGGACCGGCCAAACCTGTGGGCTCAGCGCCAGCGCGTGGTCATGCCAAAACCGGCGATGATCAGCACGCCGCCGATCGCCAGGTTCCACGAGCCGATACCCGGGATCGGGTACTGCGACTGCGACAGGTACGTCACGACGATCCAGGCCAGGCCGACGACCATGAGGCCGAGCATGACGGGGACGAACCACGGGGGGTTGACCTTGGGACCGGCCGACTTGACGGGCGGCGGGGTGTACGCGGCCTTCTTGCGGGACCTCGACTCGGGCACGTCCGGTAGCTCCTGTCCGACTGCGGCGGGACCGCGCTCGTCGCGATCCGCCGTTTGGGGCGGTGTATGGCACGGCGCACCCTCGCGCGCGAACCATGGCCTAGCGTAGTGCGCGAGAACGACCGCCCTGAGCACCCGGAGCCCCCGTGACCGACCACCCGCACCGCGCGCGGCGCACGGTGGCGCGCGGAACGGTCTCCGTCGCGATCGTCCTGGCCCTGTCCGGGGCCCTCTTCGCGGCCAACGCGAAGTTCGCGCAGGCGTCCGGCGGTGACCGCCACCCGCAGGACCTCGACGACCTCGCACGGGTCGAGCTCGGTCGCGTCGACTCGCTGACCAGCGAGGTCGACGAGCTGCACGCGGACGTGGACCAGCTCGCCGCCGCGGCGAACGCCGGGACTCCCGTCGGCGACCCCTCCGTGGCGTACGTCGTGGAGTCGGGCTCGACCGAGGTCACCGGACCGGGTCTGACCGTCCGTCTCGACGACGCGCCGTCCGACTCGCCGCGGCGCGACGACATCGCCCCCGACGTGCTCGTCGTGCACCAGCAGGACCTGCAGGCCGTGATGAACGCGCTGTGGGCCGGCGGTGCGGAGGCGATGGCGCTCATGGACCAGCGGGTGATCTCCACGAGCGCGTTCCGCTGCGTCGGCAACGTGCTGCGCCTGCACGGGCTGCTGTACTCGCCGCCGTACGAGGTACGGGCGATCGGCGACCCCGACGCGCTGCGGGCGGCGCTCGACGCCTCGCCCGAGGTGGCCGCCTACCAGCGTGACGCGTCCGAGGTGGGGCTGGGGTGGGGCGTCTCGTCGGGCAACCTCGACCTGCCCGCCTACGCGGGTGCGACCGAGCTCGCGTCGGCGTCGGTGCCCGCCGGGACGCCGATCCTGCCGGGCCTGCCCGACGCGGGTGAGCCGGCGCCCGCGCTCGACGCACCGTCGACCACCCCCGAGGAGCTGACCCGGTGACGACCCCGCGGCGGACGTCGCACGTCGTCTACGGCGTCGTCGGCGTGATCGGTGAACTGCTCATCACGCTCGGGCTGCTGCTGTTCGGCTTCCTCGTCTGGCAGCTGTGGTGGACCGACGTGCAGGGCAACCGCGCGCAGGCCGAGATCGTGCGGGAGATCCAGCGCGAGACCCCGCCCGTGGCCACGCCCAGCCCCAGTGCCACGCCGGTGCCGAAGATCGCCGAGCCGCGGCACGACGACCCGCCCGTGATGGAGCAGCCCGCGCACGCGACGACCTTCGCGACCATGCAGGTGCCGCGCTGGGACGGCGAGCCCGAGCGGCCGATCAGCCAGGGCACCGACCGGGCGACGGTCCTCGACGTGCTGGGCGTCGGGCACTACGACGGGACGGCCATGCCTGGCGACGTGGGCAACTTCGCCGTCGCCGGCCACCGCACCACGTACGCCAAGCCGTTCAACCGCGTCGCGGAGCTGAAGAAGGGCGACGCGGTCGTCGTGCGGACCGCGACGCTCGACGGCGGTCCGGGCACGGACACGTGGTACGTCTACAAGGTCGTCTCGACCGAGATCGTGGCGCCCACCGACGTCGCGGTGATCGCGCCCGTCCCGGGCGAGCCGTCCGCTCAGCCGACCAAGCGCATGATGACGATGACGACGTGCCACCCGATGTTCTCGGCCCGGCAGCGGTTCATCGTGCACCTCGAGCTCGACTACTGGGCGCCGGTGTCGAGCGGTACCCCGGCGGAGCTCGTCGGCTCGACGTCCGCGAAGGAGTCATGATGTACGGATGGTTGTGGCGGCACCTGCCGGGGCCGACGGTGGTGCGGGTCCTGATCTCCGCGGTGCTCGTCGCCGCGGTGGTGGTGGCCTGCTTCACCTGGCTCTACCCCGCAATCGCCCCGCACATGCCTTTCAACCAGACCACGGTGGGTGAGTGATGACCCGGATCCTCGTGATCGACAACTACGACTCGTTCGTCTACACGATCGTCAGCTACCTCGACCAGCTCGGTGCTGAGACCGTCGTGGTGCGCAACGACGCCGTGCCCCCGCTCGAGGAGCGCGGCCAGTACGACGGCATCCTCGTCTCCCCCGGGCCCGGCACGCCGGCCGAGGCGGGCGCGAGCATGGACGTCATCCGCGACTGCGCGGCCACGGGCACGCCCATGCTTGGCGTGTGCCTGGGCCACCAGGCGCTTGGCGAGGTGTTCGGCGGGACCGTCACGCACGCGCCGGAGCTCATGCACGGCAAGACGAGCGAGGTGTCGCACGACGGCGAGGGCGTGCTGGCCGGGCTGCCGACCCCGTTCACCGCGACGCGCTACCACTCGCTGGCCGTCGTCGACGGGACGGTCTCCGACGAGCTCGAGGTCACGGCGACCGCCAACGGCATCATCATGGGCCTGCAGCACCGTGAGCTGCCGCTGCACGGCGTCCAGTTCCACCCCGAGTCCGTGCTGACCGAGGGCGGGCACCGGCTGCTCGCGAACTGGCTCGAGATCTGCGGATCGACCGACGCCGTGGCCCGCTCCGAGGGGCTGCACCCGCTCGTCAGGCTCTGACGCCGGGACGCACGAAGGGGCGGTGACCGCGATGGTCACCGCCCCTTCGTCACGTCTGCCCGGTCAGGGGGTGGGTGTCTCCTCGTCGCCGCCCCCGGCGTCCGGCGGCGTGGCTGGACCGGAGGACACGTGGATCTCGATGACGTCGTCGACGCCGACCGTCGCCCCGCTGTCCGGGTTGGTGTAGAGCACGTCGCCGGGCGGGGTGTCGTCGGACGGCTCGTCGATACGGGTCGGCGTCCCGGTGATGCCGGCCGCCTTGATCGCGGCGACCGCGTCGTCGTAGGACATGCCCCGCAGGTCGTCCGGGACCGTCGCGGTCGTCGGCGCGATCGCGACCTCGAGCGTGATCTGCGTGCCCTGCTTGAGCAGCCCGTCGCGGTCCTGCGTGACGACCGTGCCCGGCTTCTCGTCGGCCGTCTCGACCTCGCGGACGACCGGTCGCATGTTGAGGTCGTTGGTGAGCTTGTCGGTGGCTTCCTTCTGGTCCTTGCCGACGAAGCTCGGCACGTCGACCAGGCCCGTCGACACCCAGAGCTTGACCGAGCTACCGGCCGCGACCGTCTCGTCGGCCGCGGGGTCGGTCTTGGTGATCTGGCCCTCCTTGAAGTCCGGGTTGTCGTCCGTCTCCTGGGTGGGGTCGACGGTCAGGTCGAGCCCGCTCAGGATGCTCGCCGCCTCGGCCGTGGTCTTGCCCGTCAGGTCGGGGACGGTCACCGTGCCCGTGCCCGTGGAGATGACGACCGTCACCGTCGAGCCCACGTCGACGACCTCGCCGGCGGCGGGGTTCGACGAGATGACGCTGCCCTCGGGGATGCTGTCCGACGTACCGGTGTCGCCCGCATAGACGAGGTCCAGGCTTTGCAGGAGATTCTTCGCCTCGGCCTCGGTCTTGCCGGCCAGCGTCGGCACGGCGACCGTCTCCGGCCCCTTCTCCTTGTTCGAGTTCGCGATGAGCAGCGCGACGATGCCCGCGACGGCGAGGATCGCGATCGCCACGAGCAGCCAGACGAGCCAGGGGCGCTTGCGCTCCTCCTCCTCCTCGATCGTCGCGACCTCGCCCAGCCCGGTCGCGCCCCACGGCGGGGACGCGGGCGGCAGGGTCTGCGTCACCGGACCCTGCGGGGCGAGGACCTGCGTCGCCTCGGCGGCGGCGACCGCGGGCACGATCGCGCCGACGGCGGGCGCGGCGACCGCCCCGCCGCGGAGCACGGCCTCGAGGTCGGAGCGGAACTCGGCGGCGGTCGAGTAGCGCGAGTCACGCTCCTTGGCCAGGGCCTTGAGCGTGATGCGGTCGAGCGAGTCGGGCACGTCGGAGGCGAGCGTGCTCGGCACGGGCGCGGGCTCGCGCACGTGCTGGTAGGCCACCGAGACGGGCGAGTCGCCGACGAACGGCGGGCGGCCGGTGAGCAGCTCGAACAGCAGGCAGCCGGTCGAGTACAGGTCGGAGCGCGCGTCGACGGTCTCGCCGCGCGCCTGCTCGGGCGACAGGTACTGCGCGGTGCCGATCACGGCCTGCGTCTGCGTCATGGTCGCGGCGGAGTCGGCCACGGCGCGCGCGATGCCGAAGTCCATGACCTTGACCGCGCCCGTGGGCGTGAGCATGACGTTGGCGGGCTTGATGTCGCGGTGCACGATCCCCGCGTGGTGGGAGTACTCGAGCGCCGAGAGGACGCCGGCCGTGATCTCCACGGCCTCCTCGATCGGCACGGCGTGGCCGTCGCGCAGGATGTCGCGGACCGTGTGGCCCTCGACGTACTCCATGACGATGAACGGCACGTGGCCCACGACGCCGGTGGGCTCGGTGATGACGTCCTCGCCCGTGTCGTATACGGCCACGATCGCGGGGTGGTTGAGCGACGCCGCCGCCTGCGCCTCGCGGCGGAAGCGGTTCTGGAACGAGGGGTCGCGCGCGAGGTCCGAACGCAGGATCTTGATCGCGACCGTGCGTCCGAGCCGGGTGTCGTGGCCGATGTGCACCTCGGCCATGCCACCACGGCCGATGAGCTCGCCGACCTCGTACCGTCCGGCGAGGATCCGGGATCCGTCGTCCACCACTAGGCGTCCTTCACTTCCGTCGCATGGAGGTCTGCGTCACGCACACCCTGGAGGATCATCGCATCGAACGCGTCGTCACGAGGGTACTGACCGGTGCTCGGCGCCGCGACGACCTGCACGATCGTGTCAACGCCCGGTGCCGACGCGCCGATCAGGCGGTCGGCGAAGGCCGCGCCCAGCAGCCCGACGAGCAGCAGCAGCAGCGCGATGAGCGGCCAGCCGAACCGCCGCGAACCGACCTGGACCCCGGTCTCGCCGCGCACGGTGCGGTGCACGTGCGCGCCGTGGCCGCTCGTGCGCGCGGGTGGGCGGCGGTCTGCGGGCGGGGGGAACGACGGCGGGGGCGCCGGGTTGCGGCGGGTCGGCTGCACCAGGGGGTCGGGCGCGCGCTCGGGCACGGTCGTGACCAGCACGGGGACCCCGCTGGGCGGCGTGCGCGGCACCATCCGGTCGAGCGTCGCGGCGAGCTCCGCGCCGGACTGCGGGCGTGCGGCCGGGTCCTTGTCGAGCAGCCGCATCACGAGGTCGGACAGGGCGCGGTCGACCGTCGCGGGCAGCGGCGGCACGGGGTTGTTGACGTGCGCGACGGCGATGTCGACGGCCGTCGGGCCCGTGAACGGCCGGTGCCCGACGAGCGCCTCGTACGCGATGATCCCCAGCGAGTACAGGTCGGACAGCGGCGTGGCGGCCCGGCCGACGGCCTGCTCGGGCGACAGGTACTGCGCGGTGCCCATGACCATGCCCGTGGCGGTCATCACCATCTGGTTCTGCGCGAGCGAGACGCCGAAGTCGGTGATCTTCACGCGCCCACCGCGGCCGAGCAGGATGTTGCCGGGCTTGACGTCGCGGTGCACCACGCCGGCCTCGTGCGCGGAGTGCAGGCCACGCGCGGTCTGGGCCAGGATCGGCAGCAGTCGGGCCGCGGGCAGCACGGGCTCGCGCTCGAGCAGGTCCGACAGCGGCTCACCGACGACGAGCTCGATGACGAGGTAGCTCGAGCCGTCCTGCTCGCCGTAGTCGAAGAGCTGGGCGATGTTGGGGTGCGACAGTGCCGCGGAGTTGCGGGCCTCGGTGCGGAACCGGTCGAGGAAGCCGCGGTCGCCCGCGAACTCGGCCTTGAGCACCTTGACGGCGACCGAGCGCGCGAGGGACTCGTCGTACGCCTCCCATACCTCGCCCATGCCGCCGACGGCGATCTGCCGCACCAGCCGGTAGCGGTCGCCCAGCGCGACCCCGATCGCGGTCCTCACGAGTTCAGCACCGCCTCGATGACGGCCCGCGCGATGGGCGCGGCGACCCGTCCGCCGGTCGCCTCGCTGCCGGCGTTGCCGCCGTGCTCGACGATCACCGCGACGGCGACCTGCGGCTTGTCGGCCGGGGCGAACCCGGTGAACCACGCGTGGGGCGCCTGGCCCTCGGCTGTCTGGGCCGTGCCCGTCTTGCCGGCGACCTGCACGCCCGAGATCCGTGCGGCGGTCCCGGAGCCGCTCTCCACGACGCCGATCATCATGTCGGTCAGCGCCGCGGCGGTGCCCGGCGAGACGGCGGTCGACTTGAGCGTCGGCTTGGTCTCGGAGACGACGCTGAGGTCGGCGGCGCGCACGCGGTCGACGACGTACGGGGTCATGAGGCGGCCGTCGTTGGCGATCGCGGCCGAGACCATCGCCATCTGCAACGGCGTGGCCTGCACGTCGAACTGGCCGATCGCGGCCTGTGCGGTCTGCGGTGGGTTCGCGTCGGCGGGGAAGCGGCTGGTCGCCGTGCCCATCGGGATCGTCAGGTCGGGGTCGTCGAAGCCGAACCGATCGGCCTGCTCGCGCAGCGCGTCGTCGCCCAGGTCCATGCCGAGCTGCGCGAACGCGGTGTTGCACGAGACGCGCAGGGCGTCGGCCAGCGTGATCGGGTCGCTGCCGCACCCGCCGCCGCCGAAGTTGCCGATCGTGGCCGTCGTCTGCGGCAGGTCGAGGCGCACGGGAGCGGGCAGCTCGGTGCTCTCGTCGTAGTCCCCGCTCTCCAGCGCGGCCGCCGCGGTGACCAGCTTGAACGTCGACCCAGGTGGATAGGTCTCGCGCGTGGCGTTGCTGCGCAGCGGGTTGCCGTCGGCATCGACGAGCTTGGCGTACGCCGCGGAGGCCTTCTTGCTGCTGTGCACCGCGAGGTCGTTCGGGTCGTACCCCGGCGTCGAGACGAGCGCGAGGATGCGGCCCGTCGACGGCTCGATCGCGACGACGGCACCCGCCTGGTCGCCCAGGGCCTTGAACGCGGCCTTCTGCGCCGCCGGGTTGATGGAGGTCTCGACCGCGGCGCCCTCGGGCTGCCGGCCGGTGAGCAGGTCGCGGACGCGGCTGAAGAACAGCTGGTCGCTCTTGCCGGTGAGCTGGTCGTTCTCCGCGTACTCGAGCTCGGTGCTGCCGTTGACGATCGAGTAGAAGCCGGTCAGCGCCGAGTACAGGTCGCCGTCGGTGTACGTGCGTTGGTAGTTGAACGGGTCGTCGACCTTGACGGACTCGGCGACCGCCTTGCCGTCGACGACGATCGGGCCGCGCGCGTTGCCGAACTCGCGGTAGAGCGTGCGGGCGTTGCGCGGGTCGGCGTTGAGGTCCTTGGCCTGGACGAACTGCACCCACGTGGCCGCGCCCATGAGCGCGATGAACATGGCGATGACGACGGTGGCCAGGCGGCGCAGGGGCTGGTTCATCGCACCGTCCCGATCCGCTCGGTCGGGTCGTCGTCGGGCTCGAGCGCGGGGATCCCGCCGGCCGGCGTGAGCGCCGGGACGTCCGGCGCGGGCCGGCGCGCGTCGTTCGAGATGCGCAGCAGCAGCGCGACGATGACCCAGTTGGCGAGCAGCGACGACCCGCCGTACGCGAGGAACGGCGTGGTCAGGCCGGTGAGCGGGATGAGGCGCGTGACCCCGCCGACGACCACGAACGTCTGGAACGCGACGACGAACGCGAGCCCACCCGCGAGCAGCTTGCCGAACCCGTCGCGCACGCCGATCGCGGTGCGCAGGCCGCGCTCGGCCAGCACCAGCGAAATCATCAGCAGCGCCATGAGCCCGGTCAGCCCGAGCTCCTCGCCGAGGGACGCGACGATGAAGTCGGACTCCGCGTAGGGGACGATGTCCGGCCGTCCCTGCCCGAGCCCGGTGCCGAACAGCCCGCCGCCCGCCATGCCGAACAGGCCCTGCACGAGCTGGCCCGAGCCACCGGGCGTCCGCTGGTACACGGCGGGGTCGAGCGCGTGCAGCCAGGCCTCGAACCGCGCGCCGACGTGCGAGAACGCGGTCGCCGCGAGCATGGCGCCGCCGACGAACAGCAGGAGGCCGATGACCACCCAGCTGAGCCGCTCGGTGGCGAGGTAGAGCATCGCGACGAACATCCCGAACAGCAGCAGCGAGGTGCCGAGGTCACGCTCGAAGACGAGCACCGCGAGCGACGCGGCCCACACGATGATGATCGGGCCGAGGTCGCGCGCTCGCGGGAGCTGCAGGCCCAGCACCTTGGAGCCGGCGAGCGCGAGGGTGTCGCGGTGCGTGACGAGGTAGCCGGCGAAGAAGATCGCGAGGGCGATCTTGGCGAACTCGGCGGGCTGCATGCCGATCGGCCCGATGTGCGCCCAGATGCGCGCGCCGTTGATCTGCTGGCCGATGCCGGGCACGAGCGGGAGCGCGACGAGGCCGAGACCGACGACCATCGCGGTGTAGGTGTAGCGCCGCAGCGTGCGGTGGTCGCGCAGCAGGACCAGCACGAGGGCGGCCAGGCCGACGGAGATCGCGGTCCAGGCGAGCTGGCGCGCGGCGAACCCGTGGTCGTGGTTGGCCTTGGCGGCGTACGCGAGGTCGAGGCGGTAGATCATCGCCAGCCCCACGCCGTTGAGCGCGACGGTCAGCGGCAGGATCACCGGGTCCGCGTACGGCGCGCGCCAGCGCAGCACGACGTGCATGAGCAGCGCGAGGCCGGCGAGCCCGGCCGAGTAGCCGACGACGTCCGGCGGGACCTCGCCCTCGACGCCCAGGCCGACGAGCGCGTACGCGCCGATGCCGATGATGAGCGCGATGAGGAGCAGGCCGAGCTCGGTGCCTCGCCCGGCTCTCACGCGGTGCGGCTCGATCGTGGTCATCACGACGGCCTCACGCGTCGTCCGCGGTCGCCGTGGTGGGCGTCGGGAGCGGCGTCGGCTCGAGAGTGGGTGCCGGGGTGGGTGCGGGTGCCGGGACTGTCGCGTCCTGCACGAGCAGGTCCACCTGCGTGCGTGCGGCCTCGAGGCTGTCGGCGTGGATGGTCTCGTCGACGCGTGCCCGCAGGTAGGCGGACTGCAGGTCGTCGACCGCGACGTCGGTCGTCTCGACGAGCGTGGACAGCTCGATCGGGCCGAGCGTCTGCGGGATGCCGCGGAAGATCGCGACCTGCCCGTTGCTCGCGCCCACGTAGTACTGGGTCTGCGTCCACGCCCAGGCGCCGACGCCGACCGCGACGAGCAGCACGATCGCGGCAGCGGCGACGATCCACCCGCGCCGACGGCGGCGCGGGTGCTCGTCGTCGTCCGGCTCGTCGTCCTCGTCGTCTTCGGGCTCGGGCTTGGTCAGGGTCGCCGCGCGGGCCGCGGGGCCGTCGGCTGCGCTCGTCGGCGCGTCGAACGTCGCGGCGGCCGAGCCGACGACCGTCGCGTTCGTCGTCGGGCCTGCGCCGTCCGCGAGGTCGTCGAGGTCGACGACGTCCGCGAGGACGACCGTGACGTTGTCCCCGCCGCCGGCTCGCAGCGCGAGCTGCACCAGCCGGTCGGCGCACTGGTCGACGTCGGTGATCGTGCGCAGCGTCTCGGCGATCGTGTCCGCGCTGACGAAGCCGGACAGGCCGTCGGAGCACAGCAGCCAACGGTCGCCGACGCGCGCCTCGCGCATCGACATGTCCGGTGTGACCTCGGCGTCGAAGTCGCCGAGCACGCGCATGACGACCGAGCGCTGCGGGTGGTGCTCGGCCTCCTCGGGCGTGATCCGACCGATGTCGACCAGGTGCTGCACGAACGTGTGGTCGGTGGTGACCTGCGTGAG
>Ga0182736_1003305_pt1 | contig 11007 bp, 9 predicted proteins | sample eDN5th30CKraftBY_FD_128882 | JGI IMG/M metagenome (GOLD analysis project Ga0182736, IMG submission 128882) | Enriched backyard soil microbial communities from Emeryville, California, USA - eDNA 5th pass 30_C Kraft BY (version 2) (version 2) | ecosystem: Environmental > Terrestrial > Soil >...
CGATGCACGCCGGTGTTGAACCGCTTGGCGCCATTGATCACCCAGCCGGCACCTTCGCGCTCGGCGCGGGTCTCCATCCAGGTCGCATCCGAGCCGTGCGCGGGTTCGGTCAGGCCGAATGCCATCGACCGCTCACCGGTGATGAGGGCCTGCGACCACTCCCGGCGCTGCTCGTCGGTGCCGAACCGCTCCATCATGATCACCTGCGGGAAGTTCCCGACGATCGACGACTCGTCCTGCAGGTCGTTGTGCAGGCCGAGTCCCTTGTGCGCCAGATGCTCCCGGATCACCGCCATGTCGACGTTGGTTCCGTCGCGACCGCCCACCGACGACGGCAGCCCGTAGCGCAGCCAGCCGGCGGCGTCGGCCCGACGGCGCATCTCGGCGAGTAGCTCCTCCCAGTCCCGGTTCGGGATACCGCCGTTCTCCACGTCGGTGCGGGCGAACTCGCGGCGGTGGTCGAAGTACTGCATGTTCTCGGCCTGCAGCGGGGCGATCTCGCGCTCGATGAAATCGTCCATCTCGGCCAGCAATGCGGGAAGATGTTCGGGCAGTGTGAAGTCCATGGCATGTCCTTTGTCGGTGGTCAGCAGCCGTACAGGGTCTTCCTCCAGATGGTCGACAGCGTAGCGATGGCGTCGCTGTCGCTGATTCGCCAGCCCGGTCCGGAGGGGCCGACGAAGACGACGGTGAAGTTCTCGAACAGCAACGCGATCGCCGCCGCGATGTGGTCGGGGTCGAGATCGAGGCCGTGGCCCTGCTGCTGCGCGCGCCGAACCGAGGCGGCGACGACCTCCATACCGAATCGGCGGAATTCGTTTTGCAGCGCGGCGAATCGCTGCTCGGTGGCCGCGAGTTGAGCGACGGCGATCATGACGCCGATGTTCTGCTTGAACATGCTCCAGTAGGCGCTGACCGCCGAGGTGAAGAACTCGGTGTCCTGCGCGGAGTCCGGCAGCCCCATTTTCAGCCCGGAAGGCTCCACCACGTCGGTCAGAAATGACTCCGCCAGGGTGGCGAGCAGATCTTCTTTGTCGTGGAAATACCGGTAGAGCACCGCCGGGGACTTGCCGGCCGCGGATGTGATGTCGGCCAGCGTGGTCCCGTGAAAACCGCGTTCTGCGAACAGTTTCCGAGCGGCCTGCTCGATCGCCTGGCGTGTTTGGCGGCCTTTCGAGCTGAGCTGCCGCTGGCTGGACATGGTGGCGTTCAGTCTCGCTTCCGGTCACCGGCGGCCAGCAGCGCGCTGGGCAATGGGTGTCCGACGACCGAACTGGCCACGCCGGCCGCGGCGATGGCGGCCTGCAAATCGATGCCGGTGTCGATGCCGCAGTCGCCCAGCAGGTAGACGAGATCCTCGGTGGCGATGTTGCCGGTGGCGCCGGGCGCGAACGGGCAGCCCCCCAAGCCCCCGGCGGAGGCGTCCAGGCGCGTCACACCGCAGCTGACCGCGGTATAGGCGCAGGCCAGCCCGGTGCCGCGGGTGTTGTGGAAGTGCGCCCCCAGTGCCATCTCACCGATGATCGGGCGCACGGCCGCGATCAGATCGGTGACGCGCGCCGGCGTGGTGGTGCCGATGGTGTCGGCGATGGACAGGCGGTCGACTCCGAACGCGCGCGCCGATGCGGCGATCTCGGTGACGCGCGCGGGCGGTGTCGGTCCGTCGAACGGGCAGTCCCAGGCGGTGGCGATGATGACTTCGACGGTCCCTCCGGCGTCGTGGGCGATGCCGGCGATGTCGGGGATCGCGGCGACGGCCTCTGCGGTCGGCCGGCCGACATTGGCCGAGCTGAACGAATCCGAGGCGCACACCACATACTCGATCGAGGTCAGGCCCGCGGCCACCGCCCGGGCGGCGCCACCGGGGCTGGCGACCAGCGCGGAGAACTCCAGGTCGGGGTAGCGCCACAGCTCGGCGGCGAGTTCGGCGGCATCGGCCAGGGCGGGGACCTTGGTGGGGGAGACGAACGAGGTCACCTCGACCTCGCGTACCCCGGTGGCGGCGATCGCGTCCAGCAGTTCGAGTTTGGCGCGCAACGGGATCGGCTGCTCGATCTGCAGCCCGTCGCGCATGGCCACCTCGCGGATCGAGACCTGGCTGGGAATCACAGCACCCCCTCGGCGCGGAGGTCATCCAGTTCTGCTTCGGGCTTGCCCAGCAGCCCGGCGAAGACCTCGGCGTTGTGTTGTCCGGGCCGGGCCGACCCGGCGTTACGGATAGCGCCCGGGGTTTCCGAAAGCACCGGGATGATCCCGGGGCCCAACACCGTGCGTTCGGCACCTTCGTCCCAATGCTCGGCGAGCATGCCGCGAGCGCGTAGCTGCGGATCGTTGACCACCTCGGCGACGGTGTTGATCGGACCGGAGATCACTCCGGCATCGCTCAGCGTCGCGATGATGTCGTCGGGCTTACGTTGCGCCGCCCATTCGCCGATGATCGCGTCCAGCTCGTCCTGGTTGCGGCCGCGCGCCACGTGGTCGGCGAACCGGGGGTCGGTCGCCAGCTCGGGGGAGCCCATGGCCTGGCACAGCCGGGCGAACACACTGTCCTGGTTGGCGGCGATCACCACCCAACTGCCGTCGGCGGATTGGTAGATGTTCGACGGTGCGATGCCCTCCAGGCGGGTTCCGGACGGCCCGCGTACCACGCCACCGACGTCGTAATCCGGAATCGTGGATTCCTGGATGGCCAAGCAGGATTCGGTCAGCGCGACGTCGACCACCTGGCCCTGGCCGGTGACGGTGCGCCGGTAGAGCGCGGCCAGCGCACCTTGCGCGGCGAACATGCCGGCCAGGCTGTCGCCCAAAGACAGTGCCAGCCGTGGCGGTGGTCCGCCGGGGAAGCCGTTCATGTGCCGCAGCCCGCTGGCCGCCTCGGCGACCGAGGCGTACCCGGCCTTGTGGGCGTCCGGCCCGGTCTGGCCGTAACCGGAGACTCGCACCAGGATGATGCCTTTGTTGCGTTGCCGCAGCCGATCGAATCCCAGGCCCCAGCGTTCCAGTGTGCCGGGGCGGAAGTTCTCCACGACGATATCGGCGTGCTCGATCAGCTCCAGGAACAGCTCGCTGCCGCGGTCGGTGCGCAGGTCCAGGGTGACTGCCTTCTTGTTGCGGGCATGCACGGTCCAGAAGAAGTGGTGCCCGTCCTGTTCGGCCTGGCCCCAGGTGCGCAGCGGATCAGGCTTGCCGGGCAGCTCGATCTTGATGACCTCGGCGCCCATGTCGCCGAGCAGCCGCCCGGCGAAGGGGCCGGAGATCAGCGTGCCGAGTTCGATGACACGGATGCCGTCTAGCGCACCGACGGGAGTTGCAGTCATACCGACGAGCCTACGAAGTCATGCCGGCCCAGCCAATCGGTGACGATGTCCACCGCCTGGCGCAGCGCACCGCGCTGATCCGGGCCGGCGTAATAGTGGTTGGCGCCGGAGATTTCGTGCATTTCCTTGTCCGGGTGCCCGATCGCCTCGTAGAGCCGGCGGGTGTGGCTGGGGGTGCAGGCGTCATCGGCCATGTTGCCGATCACCAGGGCGGGAACCGCGATGTCGTTGCCGCAGTCCACCCCGTCGCCGTTCGCGTCGTCGTAGCTCCACTGCGACAGCCAGCTGCGCAGCGTGCAGAACCGCGCGAGGCCGACCGGGCTCATGTTCACCACCTGCGGATCGCCCAGATAGCAGCTGCCGGGAGTGCGGTCGTTGGGGTCCACGGTCGGGTCCAGCCAGCGCGGGTCGGCCATGGTGCCGTGCACGACGAACGCGAATTCGTCCTCGGGGCGCCCGGCGGCCTTGAGCTCGGCCAGCTTCGCCTTGACCCAGGCGGTGATCCGGCGGTTCCGGTCGATCTGGGCGGCCCGGTAGCGGGCCAGGAATTCTTGGGTGTACGGCGGCTGGTTGGGGTTGTCCGGGTTGTAGAGATCGAGTTCCGGGTCGCGTTTGGTCGGATCGGATTCGTCGAGGATCGAGGCGTCCAGCCACTCGGTCATGGTGCCGTGCCGGCTGATGTGTGCCGCCAGCAGCATGACACCGTCGGCGGGGACCAGCCCCAGCGTGGTCAGGTCGGGGCCGTCACCGGACGGGCTGGATGTCACCGTCGGATGCTGCGCCTGCTGCTGGTAGAACAGCGACAGCGAGCCGCCGCCGCTCCAGCCGGCCAGCACCACCTTGGAGTAGCCGAGCCGGTTCTTGGCATCCTTGATGCATTCGCCGAGGTCTTCGACCACTTTTTCCATCAGAAGGGCGGAGTCGGTGCCGCGGAATCGGCTGTTGCAGTAGATGACGTGATGGCCGGCGCGGGCCAGCGCGTTGACCATCGGCAGGTAGGCGCCCCAGCCGATCGGGTGCATGAACACCAGGACGGTATCGCTCGGCGCGTTCGTGGGTCGCAGCAGGTAACTCTCCAGCACCACCAGCTCGGCGACGCCGCCGTAGACGTCACGGACACCCGAATTATTCTGGTAGGCAATCAGATAGGGGATGCGGTCGTAGTCGTGCTTGGCGGTCATGCGTGCTGTCCTAGGTCGTGGGCGAGAACTTCCGGTGACGGGGTCAGCCGGCGGCGGGTGTCGATGGCGACGACCTGCCAGTCGACGCGCTGGTAGTCGTCGAACTTGCGCCGGGCCCGTTCGCGCGCCTTCTCCGGGGCGCCGTGGTGCACGCCCTGCGGCGCATGGCTGATCAGGCCCGGCGGCATCGGAATCCCGTAGAGCGACCCGCCGCGGAAGAACGCGATCTCGTCGTAGTCGACGTTGCGGTGATACCAGGGGGTGCGCTCGGTGCCCGGCACCCCTTCGGCGGGTTTGGGCAGGAAGTTCATCACGTACACCCCGGTGGCCTGCATGAACAGGTGCACCGTCGGGGGCAGGTGCACGGAATCGGAGGTGACGACGTTGTAGTCGGCGATGTTGAAGGTGAACGCGAAGTTGTCGCCGCGCCAACCTTCCACGTCGATCGGATTATGCTGGTAGACAAGCGATGTCATCTCGACGCCATTGATAGGCCGGTGGATGAGCCTGACTTCGTAGGCATCTCGCCCGTCGTCCTCCAGCGGGGTCGGCTCGGGGATCACCGCCTGCGACGGGTCGAACGGGAAGTGCCGGCCCAGTGGGCCCGGTGGTGGGACCCGGAATTCGTCGGTGGCCTCGATCAGCAGCAGGGTCGTCTCGGTGGCCGGCAACTGACGCCAGGTGGTGGCCTTGGGCAGATACACCCAGTCGCCTTGCCGGTAGTCCAGGGGACCGAACTCGGTTTCCAATCGTCCGGTGCCGGCGTGCACGAAGCACAACAGGTCACCGTCTACGTAGCGGACGTGAAACGGCATCTCCGCCGAGCGCCGGGACAGCGAGATGCAGCAGTCGTCGTTGTCGAACAGTCGCAGGGGGTGTCCGGCGGGGTCGGTGGCGTCGGCGGGTTGCAGCTGCGAGGCCAGGACGTCGATGGGGCGCAGCGGACCCTGGGCGCGGTAGGCGGTCGGGTCGTGCCGCCGGTACATGTTGGCGGTGCGGCCGGTGAACCCGCCGCGGCCCAGCTCGTCGTCCTTCAGGCCGTCCAGATCGGCGTGCAGGCGCTGGGGAGTGGTGCCTTTGCGCAGGTGAACGAAGGATTCCATCGGCGGCTCCCGACTGATCGACCAAAAGTAAAAGCGATATTACTTTTTGTTTAGAGCGGGGGCAACCGCCGGACGGCCCGGATTCTCCCGCCGAGCCGGCTCGTGATCGCAAAGGACGCCGGTGCACTCGGGGATCAACAGGTGATGACGTAGCCGGGGTCGGTGGTCGCGTTCAGCCACTTGCCATAAGCGTTGCCGCCCGCAGCGCGGACGGCGCTGCACACCTGCGCCCGGGTCGTGCCGGCCGGCTTGAATACCGCGTATATGGGATTGCCGGCGTCGGTAGCTTGCCTCAGGGACGGGCAGCTGGTGTCGGTGCGCAGGTAGAACGCTCCAGGGTGCGCGTCGAGCAGGCGTTGCACACCCGCCGCATACAGCCCCGGGGTGGTGACCGACCCGAGGATGACAACTCCCTGGCCGTCGCAGCTTGGAAAACTGATCGGCGTGCCCAGCCCGAGGTCACCCGGACGAGTCCCCGCCCTGGTCGTGTCACGAGGGGAAGGGGGGATCAGCGGCGGTGCCGCCTGCCTGGTGACCGTTATCGGTGGCGGTGCGGCCTGGGTGACAGTGACCGGCGGTGCCGCGGGGCGGGTGACGGTCGCGACAGGCTCTTGATAATCGGCCGGTGTTGAGGGCGCGGCCGGCGGTGTCGGGGCGTCGTGCACCGAACTCGGCTGTGCCAGCCGGGCACCGACGAAGGCGACCATGCCGACCGCTGCCAGTGCGGCGATGCTGCCGCCGGTCAGCGCCACCTTCCGGGGGATGGTAAGGGAATCGGCTGGTGCGTCAGCGACTTTCCCGGCGACACCAGGCTTCGCCGCGGACGCGGCATTCGCGGCGCCGCGTGTGTTTTCGCCCGGAGCAGCGCCGCCCGCCGCGTACCGCTCCAGCATCGTCGCGAATTCGCGGCAACTTCCGAACCGTTCGGAGGGTTCTTTGGCCATCGCCTTGGCGAGTACGTCATCCATCGGAGCAAGGCCGACGCGCAAGTTTCCCGCCCTCGGCGGCGGCGCTGAAAGATGGGCGGCGAGAACCGCGGCCGGATTGGTGTCAGCAAACGGCGGTCTACCACTCAAGAGGTGAAAGGCGGTGCAGGCCAGGGCGTACTGATCGGCACGGCCGTCGAGGGGACGGCCCATGAGTTGTTCGGGCGCGGCGTAGTCGACGGTTCCAATGGCGACGTTGGTGGCGGTCAATCCGCTGATTTCATCTGTATCGCGGGCGATCCCGAAGTCTGCCAAGACAATGCGACGGTCGGCGGATCCCGGCTCGGAGATGAGAATATTCGCGGGTTTGACGTCTCGGTGCAGCAGTTTTCGCTGGTGGGCGTAATCGAGCGCGTCGGCGATCGCGGTGACTATCTTGAGCGCATCGTCGACCGGCATTCCGTAACGGTGGTGGTCCCGCAGCAGGCGCGCGGCATCGGTACCGGCCACATAGTCCATGGTGATCCACAACTGGTCGTTGTATTCTCCGCGGTCGTGGATCTCCACGATGTGGGGATGCCAGAGTGAGGCGGCGATGTCGGCCTCACGTGCGAATCGTCGTCTGTATGCCGGGTCGGCACTGATGTCGGCGGGCAGCACCTTCAGCGCTTCCTGGCGCGGCAGTCGGGGGTGCTGTACGAGGTAGACCTCGCCCATTCCGCCGGTACCGAGAGGCCGCAGGATGCTGTATCCGGCGAACCTTTCACCATCGGTCAGTGGCATAGGCGGAATGGTATCGAGACCCCCGGACATGGAACCCGATCATGGACTCCAGCCGACATTGCCGGTGAGGTCACCAGATCCTCGGCGGGTGTCCGTATGGTGGCGGGCATGGACGCAGGCCGACGGCAGTTGCTGCAATTATGCGGCGGGTTGGGACTGGCCGTTGCACTGGGGGCATGCTCGCAGCGGACGAGGGCCCGGCAGGGAGCCGAGCCCGAAACCCCCGTGAACTCAGTGCCGTTGACGGACGCCGGCGGTCCCCCCGAAACCGTCGCTGCGCCGCAGAGCGTGCCTCCACCGGTCGCCGAGCCGACGCCGCCCTCGGGCGTGTTGCTGTGCCGCGAAGCCTGGGGTGCCCGGCCGGCACTGCCCGGTGGGCGGCCGCACCGGATCACCCGGATGACGATCCACCATTCCGGCGTCGTCTTGAGTGACAATCGCACCATCGCCGAGCGACTCCGCCAACATCAGCGATACCACCAGGACGAGCACGGCTGGATCGACATCGCCTACCATGTCGGAATCGACCTCGACGGCAACATTTTCGAGCTGCGCGATACCGGCCTGATCGGCGATACCGCAACGGATTACGATCCGGCCGGGCACTTCCTCGTACTGTGCGAAGGGAATTTCGACGAGCAGGCTGTCCCAGAGGCTCAACTTGAAAGTGTCGCACTGGTATTGGCGTGGGCGGCACAGACCTTCCAGATCCGCACCGATACCTTGGCCAGTCACCGGGACTTGACGTCCGGCACGTCCTGCCCGGGTGCGGACTTGCAAGCCTACGTCGTGTCCGGTGAAATCCGGCGCAGAGTAGATGATCTCGCAGGCGGCGGCCCGATCGGCCTGGAGTGGAAGTGCGGCCATGAAGGGGCTGCGATCATGGCCGCCATCGAGGCTGGTCGGTGAACGAGCGATCCTACTTCAGCTCGGCCGACGACAGGCCCAACAGCCGGCGGGCCACCACCAACTGCTGAATCTGTTGGGTGCCCTCGAAGATGTCGAGAATCTTCGAGTCGCGGCCCCACTTCTCCAGCAGCGTCTGCTCCGAGTAACCGGTGGTGCCCGCCAGCTCGACGGTCTTGAGGGTGACGTCGGTGGCCATCCGGCCGGCCTTGGCCTTGCCCATCGACGCCTCTTTGGAGTTGGGGATGTTGTTGTCGGCCTGCCACGCCGAGCGCAGCGTCAGCAGGTACGCCGACTCCCAGTCGGCCTCCATCCGAAGGAACTCGGCGGCCGGGGCGCTCTGCGCGTGGGCCGGCTTGTCGTACGAGATCTCCACACCGGCGTCGGTGAGGATCTTGCGCAGCTCCTCCAGGGCCGCCCGCGCCACCCCGAGCGCCATCGCCGCGACGATCGGCCGGGTGTTGTCGAAGGTCTCCATGACTCCGGAGAAGCTCTTCTCGGTGTTGATCTCCGGGCTGCCCAGCAGGTTGTCCTTGGGGATGCGGGCGTTGTCGAACCGGATCACCGCGGTGTCGGAGGCCTTGATGCCCAGCTTGTGCTCGAGGCGTTCCACGGTGACGCCGGGGTGCTCACGCGGCACGATGAACGACTTGATCGCCGCGCGCCCCAACGACTTGTCCAGCGTCGCCCACACCACGCTGTGGGTGGCCCGCGAGCCGGCGGTGACGAAGATCTTCTCGCCGTTGATCACATACTCATCGCCGTCCAGGGTGGCCGTCGTGCTCACCGCGGCCGAGTCGGAACCGAAGCTCGGCTCGGTGATCGCCATCGCTGCCCACACCTTGCCGAGGCGTTCGAGCTGTTCGTCGGTGGCCACGCCCGAGATCGCCGCGTTGCCCAGCCCCTGGTAGGGCACCGACAGCATCAAAGCGACGTCGCCCCAGCTCATCTCGAGAACCTGCAACAGCGCGGCCATGTTGGCGCCGTTGCGGTTGCCCTCTTTGCCCTCGGATTCGCGGAACGCCTCGGCCCCGGCCAACGCGTTACCGCCGGCCTTCGACACCCCCTCGAACAGCGTCTCGAGCGTGTCGAGTTCGACCGGGTAGGCGTGCTCGCGCTGGTCATACTTGCGCGAGATCGGGCGCAGCATCTCGGCGGCGCCGGCGTGCGTCATCTCGATGACATTCTGCAGCTTCTTGGGGAGTTCCAGATTGATTGCCATGTCAGGTCTTTCAGATCGTTATCGGTGGGAATGACGTGGACTCAGATGACCAGGACGCCCTCGGCGACGCCGATGGCCCGCAGGTCGCGGTACCAGCGCTCGACCGGGTGTTCCTTGACGTAGCCGTGACCGCCGAGCAGCTGCACGCCGTCCAGGCCGATCTGCATGCCCTTGTCGGTGGCGATCCGCTTGGCCAGCGCGGCCTCTCGGATGAACGGCAGACCCTGCTCGGCACGAGCCGCCCCGCGCCAGGCCATCAGCCGCAGGCCGTCGAGTTCGATGGCGATGTTGGCGCACATGAACGCCACCGACTGCCGGTGGGCGATCGGCTCGCCGAAGGCGTGGCGCTCCTTGATGTAGGGCATCACGTAGTCGAGCACCGCGTGGCTGGTACCGACCGCCAGCCCGGCCCAGCCCAGGCGCGACAGCGCGATCGCCTCGGAGTAGTCGGAATCGGTCGCAGCGTCCTCGCCGAGGCGGGCGGTCAGCGGCACCGACACCTTGTTCAGCTCGATCTGGCCCAGTGCCGCGGCGCGGATCCCCATGCTCGGGTCGGCCTTGACGGTTAGGCCCCGGGCCGAGGACTCCACGATGAACAGCGCCGGCTTGCCGTTGAGTTGGGCGGCCACGATGAACAACTCGGCGTTCGCCGCCGCCGGCACCAGGGACTTGACGCCGTCCAGCCGGTAGCCGCTGGGGGTGCGCACGGCGGTGGTCTTGAGGTTGGTGGGGTCGAACAGCGGCTGCGGTTCGGTGATGGCCACGCACGCCTGGGGGACGTTCTCACCGGCGAACTCCGGCAGGTAGGTGGCCTGTTGGTCGGCGCTTCCCCAGTGCGTCAGCGCGGCGGCCACACCGCCCGGCGCCAGGATCGGCAGCGCCAGGCCCATGTCGCCGTAGGCCAGGGCCTCGGCGACCAGCACGTTGGTGATCGCGGAGCGGTGTGCGGCGATCCCGTCGAAGTCCTCGGGGATGTTGATCGCGGTGATCCCCAGTTCGGCGGCCTTGCCGATCAGTTCGGGCGGGTAGTCGGCGGCCTCGTCGGCGTCGTGGGCGGCCGGGCGCAGAATCTCCGCGGCGAACTCATCGACCGTCTCGACGATCATCTGCTGCTCGTCGTCGGGGGTCAGGTCGAAGTAGTCTTTGCCGCTCGCCTTGAGCCGGGTGGGGGCCTTGCCCAGGGTCTGGACCCGCTTGAACTCGCGGCCGGTGGCCCCGGCCACCGAGAAGACGGTCTTGACCCCATAGTTCAGGGTCCGGTTGAGGGGGTTGCGCAGGTTATGCCGGTCCAGGAACTCTCGGCTGACCAGGGGGGTGACCAGAGCCAGGGCGGTCGCGATCGGGGTGCGCTTGGGCTTCTCCAGGCCGATCGCGCTCGAGCGGGTCGACCGCTTGTTCTTGGAGCCGGGGGTGACGGATGCGGTGTCAGTCATGTCAGGGCCTCACTGAAAGTGAAAAGTATCGGTGAGACCACCTTACTCCGAAGTAAGATGACTCGATAGTAAGGTGTGACGAATTCGTCAGCGGGCGCCCACCGCGGTGCCCCTAACCCGCGGTCAGGCGGCCCAG
>Ga0182736_1003308_pt1 | contig 10998 bp, 9 predicted proteins | sample eDN5th30CKraftBY_FD_128882 | JGI IMG/M metagenome (GOLD analysis project Ga0182736, IMG submission 128882) | Enriched backyard soil microbial communities from Emeryville, California, USA - eDNA 5th pass 30_C Kraft BY (version 2) (version 2) | ecosystem: Environmental > Terrestrial > Soil >...
CTGCATCGGCGCGGGCTTGCCGTTTTCGTCGAGGAAGGTCGCGCCCATCGAATCGGAATACTTCGTGCCGAGCTGGAACACGTGACCCACTTCGATGCCGCGGCAGATTTCGAGCGTGCCCTTGCCGTCCGGCGACGGATCGCCCGCGACGACATTGCGAATGTCCGCGACTTCCGGCTCGGGCAGATCGCGGCCCCAGTTCACGCCGGTCGTGTGGTAATCGACCTCGTTCGTGCCGACGACGAAGTCGCTCATGTTCGCGACCGTGCGGTCCGCGATCACGCGCACCGGCTTCTTCGTGTTGAGCGGACCGAGGTAGCCCGGCGGCGTGCCGAACCATTCGACGATCTCGGCTTCCGTCGCGAAGCGATAACCCTTCAGGCCCGGCAGCTTGCCCGTCTTGATGTCGTTGAGCGAGTGATCGCCGCGCAGCATCAGCAACCAGATGGTCGGTTCGGCGCCTTCGTTGTCGGTCGCGAGAACGATCGACTTGATCGTGCGTTCCAGCGGAATGTTCAGAAGCTGCGCGACCGCCTCGCACTTCGCGGCGCCGGGCGTGGGCGTCTTCTTCAGTTCTTCGGTCGGCGCGGCGCGTTGCGCGATGAGCGGCAGCGCATCGGCGGCTTCGACGTTCGCCGCGAAGTCCGAGCTCGGGCAATACGCGATGTCGTCCTCGCCCGTATCGGCGATCACGTGGAATTCGTGCGAACCGCTGCCGCCGATCGAACCGTTGTCCGCCGCAACCGCGCGGAACTCCAGCCCGATGCGCGTGAAGATGCGCACGTAGGCTTCGTACATCTTGCGATACGACTCTGCGAGGCCGTCGAGGTCCTTATCGAAGGAATAGGCGTCCTTCATGATGAATTCGCGGCCGCGCATCACGCCGAAGCGCGGGCGGATTTCGTCGCGGAACTTCGTTTGAATCTGATAGAAGTTCACCGGCAACTGGCGATAGCTCTTGATCTCGCGGCGCGCGATGTCCGTCACGACTTCCTCGTGCGTCGGGCCCATGACGAAATCGCGCTCGTGGCGATCCTTGAAACGCAACAGTTCCGGGCCGTATTGCTCCCAGCGGCCCGACTCCTGCCACAGTTCGGCGGGCTGCACGGCGGGCATCAGCAATTCGAGCGCGCCCGCGCGGTTCATCTCTTCACGCACGATGGCCTCGACCTTGCGCACCGAGCGCAGACCGATCGGCATGTAATCGTAGATGCCGCCCGCGACGCGGCGGATCATGCCTGCACGCATCATCAGCTTGTGGCTGACGATCTCGGCGTCGGCGGGAGCTTCCTTCAGGGTGCCGATGAAGAAACGGGATGCTTTCATTCAAATTTTCCAAATACGGCGCGCTTCGGAGCGGATAGCGCCGAAGCGGGCGGATCAAGGTGAACGACGGAACGACCGGCGAGAAAAGAAGATTTTGCCGCCTGCCGGATGCTCTGGCAAAGACATTCACACGGATGCCCCGAATTGGGGTTCGTGCCAGTGCGTCGAGGCCAATAACTGTTTATAATCAAAGCAATTTTAAAGGATTTGAAGGTGGCTGTATGCTGGATCGTGAAGGCTTTCGCCCGAACGTCGGCATCATCCTCTTGAACGCGCGCAACGAAGTGTTTTGGGGCAAGCGGCTGCGTGAACATTCCTGGCAGTTTCCGCAAGGGGGCATCAAATACGGTGAGACCCCTGTGCAAGCGATGTATCGGGAGTTACACGAAGAAACCGGCCTGCTACCGGAGCATGTAAAAGTTGTGGGTCGCACGCGCGACTGGCTGCGTTATGAGGTGCCGGACAAGTTCATCAAGCGCGAGGTGCGCGGACATTATCGCGGTCAGAAACAGATCTGGTTTCTGCTGCGCATGGTGGGCCGCGATTGCGACATCTGCCTGCGCGCGACGGACCATCCGGAATTCGATGCCTGGCGCTGGAACGAGTATTGGGTACCGCTGGATGCGGTCATCGAGTTCAAGCGCGACGTTTATCAAATGGCTCTATCCGAGCTGTCCCGCTTTCTGCGGCGTACCAACTCCCGCGGTGAGCGCGGCGAGCGAGCCGCGCATCACGGGCCGCGCTATCCACGCGTTGTCCAGACGATGACGATCGAAGCTCCTGCCGTTACTGCCTCCGGCGCGGCAGTTCAGGCAGAATGCACGGTCAGCGAAGAAGTGCATGTGATCGTGCAGCGCTCATCGTGAATCCGGGCACTGCAACGCTTCGAGCACTTTGACACTCAACGCGATTGCGATCGATGACACGGCGAACTTCTCGCCGTGCCATCTCGCTTTGTTCCGCCGGGCGGGCGCATGAAGCCCGCGCGCATGTTTCCGGGAAGACCCAATTGAAAGTGAATGCCTCACTCGCGGTAATCGCGGCATCCGCGGCAGCGCTCGCCGTGCTCGCCGGCTGTTCCAGCAACAAGGCGCCGTCCACGCAGGACGACGGCGTGTTCACCTATCTGCTCGACCGCAAGCCGAACTGGACCGAAGAAAAAATCGACACGATGCCACCGCTGCCGCAGGCATCGAATCTGGTCGCGTTCAACGTGTCGCAGAACACGCCGCTCACGTTCGCCGTCGACAAGACCACGCTCACGGTCGGCAAGGATGGCGTCATTCGTTACGTGATCGTCGCGACGAGTCCGGCGGGCGCGCGCAACGTCAACTATGAAGGCATTCGTTGCGACACCTACGAATGGCGTCGCTACGCGAGCATCAACGACGATCAGAACGGCTGGGATCAAGGTTCCGCATTCGACTTCAAGCGCATCGAAAACGGCGAGCTGAACGCGTATCAGGCGGCGCTCTATCAGGATTATTTCTGCACGAGCAAGCTGCCCGTCGGCACCGCGAAACAGATCGTCAACAACATGGAATACAAGCGCACGCAAAGCGTGATCAATCTGCGCTGATTGCGCCGCGCGTCGGCGTGACGATGTGAAAACGCCCGCTGATTCAGCGGGCGTTTTCGTTTCAGACGAGCACGAGATTGTCGCGATGGATCAGTTCCGGCTCCAGCATGTAGCCGAGCACCGATTCGATCTCGCCGCTCGGCCGGCGATGAATCAGCCGCGCCTCCGAACTGCTGTAGTTCGTGATGCCGCGCGCGACTTCCTGCCCTTGATCGTCGACGCACGCGATTACTTCGCCGCGATCGAAGGCGCCTTTCACGTCGATGACGCCGATCGGCAAAAGGCTCTTGCCGTCGGCGGTGAGCTTGTTGACCGCGCCCTTGTCGATGACGACATGCCCGCGCACCTGCAAGTGATCCGCCATCCACTGCTTGCGCGCCGCCATGCGTGCGGTGCGCGCGATGAGTTGCGTGCCGATCATCTCGCCCGATGCGAGGCGCGTGAGCACATCGGCTTCGCGGCCGCTCGCGATGACCGTGTTCGCGCCGCTGTGCGCGGCACGCTTCGCCGCGAGAATCTTGGTCAGCATGCCGCCGCGTCCTAGGCTCGAACCCGCGCCGCCCGCCATCTGCTCGAGTTCGGGCGTGCCGGCGTCGGCTTGCTCGACGAGCGTCGCGTTCGGGTCCTTGCGCGGATCGGCGGTGAACAGGCCACGCTGATCGGTGAGAATGACGAGCGCATCGCCTTCGATCAGATTCGCGACGAGCGCGCCGAGCGTGTCGTTGTCGCCGAACTTGATTTCGTCGGTGATGACGGTGTCGTTCTCGTTGATGATCGGCACGGCGCCCAGGCGCAGCAGCGTGAGCAGCGTCGAGCGCGCGTTCAGATAGCGTTCGCGATCGGCGAGATCGGCGTGCGTGAGCAGAATCTGCGCGGTGCGGATGCCGTGCGCGCCGAAGCTGCTTTCGTAGACTTGCGCGAGACCCATCTGGCCGACCGCGGCCGCCGCCTGCAGTTCGTCGATTTCGCGCGGTCGCTTTGTCCAGCCGAGCCGGTGAATGCCTTCCGCGATCGCGCCCGAACTCACGAGCACGACTTCCTTTCCCTGTTCGCGCAGCGCCGCGATCTGCGACGCCCAGCGCGAGATTGCCGCATGATCGAGCCCGCGACCGTCATTGGTGACGAGGCTCGACCCTACTTTCACTACGATTCGCTTCGCAGCGGCGATGACCGAACGCATCGTGCGCTTTCTCCTCGTGGTTGCTTTATTCCTTCGTTTCGTCGTCGCGGAAGCGCACGTCGGCGGCGAGATCTTCCGCTTCAGCCGCGCGCGATGCGTCCGAATGCTGCGAGATGTAATCGTAGATCGCGTAGGTGAGCGCCTCGCAGCCCTGACCGGTCAACGCCGAAATCTCGTAGACCGGACCGTCCCATTCGAAGCGCTCGACGAAATCGGCGATGCGCGCCTCGCGTTCGTCTTCCGGCACCATGTCGAGCTTGTTCAGCACGAGCCAACGCGGCTTCTCGTAAAGCTGCTCGTCGTACTTGCGCAGTTCGTTGACGATCGCCTTCGCTTCCGCGACCGGATCGACGTTTTCATCGAACGGGGCCATGTCGACGAGATGCAGCAGCACGCCCGTGCGCTGCAAGTGCCGCAGGAAACGATGCCCGAGGCCCGCGCCTTCCGCCGCGCCTTCGATGAGACCCGGAATGTCCGCGATCACGAAGCTCTTGCTCGGCCCGACGCGCACTACGCCGAGATTCGGCGCGAGCGTCGTGAACGGATAATCCGCGATCTTCGGCCGCGCGTTCGACACCGACGAGATGAAAGTGGACTTGCCCGCGTTCGGCATGCCGAGCAGACCGACATCCGCGAGCACTTTCAGCTCGAGTTTGAGCATGCGGCGCTCGCCCGGCTTGCCGTCGGTTTTCTGACGCGGCGCGCGGTTCGTGCTCGACTTGAAATGCAGGTTGCCGAGGCCGCCCGCACCGCCCTTCGCGATCAAGACCTGCTGATTGTGCTCGGTCAGATCGGCGATGATCTCGCCCGTTTCCTGATCCGAAATGATCGTGCCGACCGGCATGCGCAGCGTGATGTCGTCGCCGCCCTTGCCGTAGCAATCCGCGCCGCGGCCGTTTTCGCCGTTGCGCGCCTGATGCTTCTTGGAGAACCGGTAGTCGATCAGCGTGTTGATGTTGCGGTCGCCGACCGCGTAGACGCTGCCGCCGCGCCCGCCGTCGCCGCCGTCCGGTCCGCCGAACGGGACGAACTTTTCGCGGCGCATCGACGCGCTGCCATCTCCTCCGTCGCCGGCGATGACTTCGATCCTCGCTTCGTCAATGAACTTCATGCGTTGCTCCGTCCCGTGTATTCGCTCTATTTTGCCGTGACCGACCTGGCCGGTCACTCATAACCAATTTTTGACCGCACCAAATAAAAATGGCCCCGCGAACTTCGCGGGGCCATTTCTTCGGTCCTGAAGCCCGTGCGTAAAACTTACGCTGCCGGGACGACGACGACCGTGTGCTTCTTCGCAGCGCCCTTGGTCACGAACTTGACGTGACCGTCGGCCAGCGCGAACAGCGTGTGATCCTTGCCGATGCCGACATTCTCACCCGGGTGCATGCGCGTGCCGCGCTGGCGAACGATGATGCCGCCTGCGTTGATTGCCTGGCCGCCGTACACCTTCACGCCGAGGCGTTTGCTCTCGGAGTCGCGGCCGTTGCGGGAAGACCCGCCTGCTTTTTTGTGTGCCATTTGCTTAGCTCCTTAACCGATGCGCTTACGCGTTGATCGCGTCGATGCGCAGTTCGGTGTAGTTCTGGCGATGGCCAGCGTGCTTTTGGTAGTGCTTCCGGCGGCGCATCTTGAAGATGGTCACTTTCTTGTGACGACCTTGGGACACGACGGTAGCCTTGACGGAAGCCCCACTGACCAGCGGCGTACCGAACTGAATCGATTCGCCTTCACCTACTGCGAGAACCTGGTCGAGCGTGATTTCAGCGTCAATGTCTGCCGGTATCTGTTCTACTTTAAGTTTTTCGCCAACGGCAACTTTGTACTGCTTGCCGCCGGTTTTTATGACCGCGTACATTGAGAACCTCACTCAGAATTCTTTTTCCACGCACCACGCGGGGAAAACACGCGATTATACATAGAGTTACGCTCGACGTCAAAGTGCCGTGACGATGCCCGCGCGGGCAGCGCAACGCGCGATCCGGCTCCGAACCTCGGCGAAAACGAAGCGAATCGCAGCCGAAATTCGCCGACATTGCGCGAGTCGGAACACCGGACCACCCGGCGTCTGTCGGATTCGCCTTATAATCCGCCGGATTACCCTTTTTGCCGATCATGTCGTCCACCGCCACTTCCTCTCCCAACGCCGCCGCGCTGCTCGCCCCGATCGCCGAGGACATGCAGCAGGTCAATCGCGTCATCCGGCAGCGCCTGGCATCAGAAGTGATGCTGATCAACCAGATTTCGGAGTACATCATCGGCGCGGGCGGCAAGCGGCTGCGGCCGGCGCTGCTGCTCCTCGTCTCGGGCGCGCTGGGCGACACGACCGGGCATCGTCACGAATTGGCGGCGGTGGTTGAGTTCATCCACACGGCGACGCTGCTGCACGACGACGTCGTCGACGAATCGGATTTGCGCCGCGGCCGCAAGACCGCGAACGCGCTGTTTGGCAATGCGGCGAGCGTGCTGGTCGGCGACTTCCTGTATTCGCGCTCGTTCGAGATGATGGTGAGCGTCGGCAAGATGCGCGTGATGGAAATCCTGTCCGTCGCGACCAACATCATTTCCGAAGGCGAAGTGCTGCAACTGCTCAACATGCACGATCCGGACGTGGACGAAGCACGCTACATGCAGGTGATCCGCTACAAGACGGCGAAGCTGTTCGAAGCGGCGGCGCAGCTCGGCGCGGCGCTTTCGGGTGCGGATGCGCGGACCGAAGCGGCGGCGGCGGAGTTCGGCCGGCGCATCGGCACGGCGTTCCAGATCATGGACGACTGGCTCGACTACACCGGCACGCCCGAATCGATGGGCAAGAACGCCGGCGACGACCTGCGCGAAGGCAAGCCCACCCTGCCGCTCATTTATTTGATGGAGCACGGCACGCCGGACCAGGCGGCCCTCGCACGCGAGGCGATCGAGCAAGGCGGCACGGATCGCTTCGACACGATCTTCCACGCAATCACGACGTCCGGCGCGCTCGATCACACGCTGGAATGCGCGCGCAAGGAAGCTCAGGCAGCGGCAAATGCGATTTCTTCATTTCCCTCTTCCATCTACAAAGATAGCCTGCTAGAATTATGTTCTTACTCGACGTCACGGCAGTCTTGAACGAGACTGAAGCAGCGTAAGAGTCCAAGTTGGTCAAATTCGGGGTGTAGCTTAGCCTGGTAGAGCGCTACGTTCGGGACGTAGAGGCCGGAGGTTCGAATCCTCTCACCCCGACCAGAATTGCAAAAACCCGCATGGTTCGCCATGCGGGTTTTTTATTTCCGGCGGCAAAACCGCGTACGCTGGCCGAAAGGCCGAGGGCGAGCTTGCCGGCCCGTCTGCTATATTGCCTCCCATCTCCGCCCCTACTCGATCACCGCGTGGACAACCTTCCCTTATGGGCGCAAATTTGCGCCATTTTTCTGCTTCTCTTCCTTTCCGGCTTCTTCTCGATCTCCGAAACGTCGATGATGGCGCTCAATCGCCATCGCCTGAAATATCTGGCGAGCCAAGGATCGCTACGCGCCCGCACGACGCAAGGCCTGCTCGCGAAGACCGATCAGCTTCTCTCGGTCATCCTGATCGGCAACAACCTGATCAACACGATCATCCCGGTGCTCACGACATCCATCGCGCTGCGCACCTTCGGCCATAACAACCTCGTCCTGTCGATCACGACGGGCGTCATTGCATTCCTGATCATCGTGTTCGCGGAAATCGCGCCGAAGATCGTCGGCGCGACGTATCCCGAGAAAGTGGCGCTGCCGGCGAGCCTCGTGCTCGCGCCGCTCATGCGCGTCGCGCGGCCGCTCATCTGGTTCGTCAATCTGTTCGCCAACGCGATCCTCGCCGCACTGCACATCAACACGAAGGGCAAGCGCGATCAGCGGATCTCGCCCGAAGAGTTGCGCACCATCGTGCTGGAAACGGGCAGCTTCATGCCGACCAAGCACCGCAGCATCCTGCTCAATCTGTTCGATCTGGAGAACATCACCGTCGATGACGTGATGATCCCGCGCCGGCGCATCGAAGCGCTCGACTTCGACGCGCCCTTCGAACAGATCCTGCACCAGCTCGAGACGTGCTACCACAACAAGCTGGTCGTCTTTCAGGGCGACATCGATCGCGTGCTCGGCATTCTGCACGTGCGCAAGACGCTCTCGGCGCTGCACAACCAGGAACTCGAGCGCGACACGCTGCGCGAACTGCTCACCGAACCGTATTTCGTGCCCGCGGGCACGCCTGTCTTCCAGCAATTGCAGTACTTCCAGGAAAGCGGCCACCGTATCGCGATCGTGGTCGACGAGTACGGCGAATTGCAGGGCCTCGTCACGCCGGAGGACATCATCGAAGAGCTGATCGGCGAATTCACGACGACGATTCCGCGCGGCGCCGGCTCGCGCGGCGGCTGGGACGAGAGCGGCGAGTGCATCGTGGCGGGCAGCATGCCGTTGCGCGAACTGAACCGCTGGCTGCATCTGTCGCTGCCGACGGACGGCCCGAAAACGCTCAACGGCCTGATCCTCGAAACGCTCGAAGACATCCCCGACGGCGACGTTTCGGTGCAGATCGCGGGCGTGACCTTCGAAGTCATGCGCAGCGACGACCAGGCGATCCGAACCGTCAAGATTTTCCGCCCGCCCGAAGGCACGCGACACGCGCTGCGTTAGCCATTCGGACGACTGTGCGCCGACGGCCGAGGACGGGATCATCGGATCATCTCGACTCGACCGCCGACGCCATGATTTCCCCTTCCTTCCGCGAAACGCCATCCGACCACGAGACGCCCGCCGTCTCGCTGCTCACCGACACCTTGCGCGAAGCCGCCGAGCGCGGCGCGTCCGATATCCATGTCGAACCGTCCGAGCGCGCATGGCGCATCCGGCTGCGCGTCGATGGCGCGTTGCACGTATTGAAGCGCCCGCCGCCCCATTTGCGCGATGCGTTCGTCACGCGGATCAAGGTGCTGGCGCGAATGGACATCGCCGAGCGGCGCGTGCCGCAGGACGGCCGGCTGCGGCTGAATCTGCCGGGCGGGCGGATCGGCGACTATCGCGTCAATTCGCTGCCGACGCTCTTTGGCGAAAAACTCGTGCTGCGGCGGCTCGAAGCGCTGCCGCCCGACCTTTCGCTCGCCTCGCTCGGTCTCGACGACGCGCAAGGCCGCGCGGTCGAATCGGCGATTCGGGCACCCCACGGTCTCGTCCTCGTGACCGGTCCGACCGGCAGCGGCAAGACCGTATCGCTCTACTGCTTCCTCCAGATGCTCAACGCGGAAGCCCGCAACGTGTCCTCGGTCGAGGATCCTGTCGAAATTCAACTTGCGGGCATCAATCAGGTGAGCGTGCGCGAAAAGGCGGGACTGACCTTCGCCGTGGCGCTGCGCGCGTTCATGCGTCAGGATCCGGATGTCATCATGGTCGGCGAAATACGCGACGCGGAAACGGCGGACGTCGCGGTGAAGGCTGCGCAAACGGGCCATCTCGTGCTCTCGACCTTGCACACGAACGATGCGCCCGCCGCGATCGCGCGTCTCATCGATATCGGCGTCGCGCCTTACAACCTCGCGTCGGCGCTCAAGCTCGTCACCGCGCAACGGCTCGTGCGCAAGCTGTGCGAGTTCTGCCGCGCGCCGTCGGCGTTGGCGCTCGCGGACGGGTTTCATCCGTTCGAGCCGCGCGGCTGTCCGGCGTGTCATGGCGTCGGTTATCGCGGGCGCGTCGGCGTGCACCAGGTGATGCCGGTATCGGATGAACTGCGCGAGTTGATCGTCTCGCGCGCCGCGACGCATGCGATCGCGCGCGCGGCGCAGGCGCAAGGCATGCCCGCGTTGCGCGATGCGGCGTTCGCGCGCGTGCGCGAAGGCGTAACGAGCGTCGCCGAAGCAGTCGACGCGACGGAGATCGAATGATGAACGACGCGCTCGAACTGCGCTTCGCGTGGCGCGGCATGGACAGCGAAGGCCAGCCGATGCGGGGAAAGATCATCGCCGCCGACGCACTCGCGGCCCGCGCGTCGCTGCGGCGCGAAGGCGTGATCGTCACCTTGCTCGAAACGCTCGGCGCCGCGCCGCCGCCCAAAGCGAGGACCGCCGACGTGACCGTCTTCACGCGACAGCTCGCCGGCCTGCTGCGCGCGGGACTGCCGCTCGTCGGCGCGCTCGAATTGCTCGCCGGCAGCGCGTCCGCCAGCGGAATGCCGCGCATCGTGCGCGCGCTGGCCCGCGATATCACGCGCGGCGTGCCATTCTCGGGCGCGCTGGCACGGCATCCGGCTGCGTTCGGCACGCTGTACTGCCAGCTGGTTTCGGTCGGTGAAGTCGCGGGTGCGTTGCCGACGGTGCTCGCCCGCCTCGCCGACGACCGCGAGCGGGCGGCGTCGCAACGGGCCAGATTGCGCGCCGCGCTCACCTATCCCGTGATGGTGCTGCTGCTTTCGCTCGCGATTACGGCGGGATTGCTGATCGGCGTCGTGCCGACCTTCAAGACGATCTTCGACGGCTTCGGCGCCGCGCTGCCCGCGCCGACGCGTTTCGTGCTCGCGCTTTCGGACGGCGTCGCGAATGTCGGCGTGCCGTTCGGGATTGCAGCCGCATCTGCGGTATTCATCGGATGGAATTGGATGAAGCGTTCGCCCGATGCACGCGCCGCCGCCGATCACGCCGCGCTGCGCCTGCCGCTTGCAGGCAAGCTGCTGCGCTCGCTCGCGGTCGCGCGATGGAGCCGCGCGCTCGGCACGCTGCTCTCGGCGGGCACGCCGCTGTCGGATGCGTTCAACTCACTCACGCATGCCACAGGAAACCGCGTGTTCGACCGCGCCACCGTCGACATCGCCGCGCGCCTGCACAACGGCGAGCGTCTCGCGGCCGCAATGCGCGCCGTCGGATGCTTTCCGCAGGACGTCGTGCAGCCGATCGCGGTCGCCGAAG
>Ga0182736_1003311_pt1 | contig 10997 bp, 8 predicted proteins | sample eDN5th30CKraftBY_FD_128882 | JGI IMG/M metagenome (GOLD analysis project Ga0182736, IMG submission 128882) | Enriched backyard soil microbial communities from Emeryville, California, USA - eDNA 5th pass 30_C Kraft BY (version 2) (version 2) | ecosystem: Environmental > Terrestrial > Soil >...
CAATGCGACTGGCGTCGTGCCGCCACGCGTCGGCAACAAGGGCTTTTCCCTCAGCGCCACCGCCGACATGTTCCAGACGAAGGACCGTCCGATTTCCATCGGCGCGAATACGGACAAGCAGTTCGAGGCGCTTTGCAAGCTCCTGAAGCTCGAGCATCTGTTGGAAGATCCGCGCTACGCCAATGCCTCCGGCCGATGGGAGCACGCCGACACGTTGCGTCCAGTCGTGCGCGAAGCCATTGCGGAATGGCATGCCGAAGAGCTTGAAGTCGCGCTGAACCGCGTGAGCGTCCCCGCTGCGGTGGTGCGTGACCTCGCCGGTATCGTGGCACACCCGCATTTCAACGGTCGCGATACGTTCCAGACAATTCAGGTGCCCTCCTGGGGTCGCGAGACGAAGGTTCTGAATGGCGGCTTCGGCGCGGATGCGGACGCGCCCAACAGCGATCTTCCGCCGCCTGACCTTGGTGAGCACACGGAAGACGTGCTCCGCTCCATCGGATTTGAGGGTGAGGAATTGCAGCAGCTGCTTGCGGAGGGGCAGGTTCAGTGAGTGGTGACGTCGCGAAATCTGCATGCGAGCGCATAGATCTCGCATTTTCCAATCCCGAAGCGAATGCACGAGCCTTCAAGGATGCAGGCGGAAAGGTCGTTGCATTCCTGGGCGCGACCGTTCCGGTCGAGATCATAGCGGCGGGTGGGGCCTATCCGCTCCGCCTCAAAGGTGGGTCGGGAGACACGGCGCTCGCTGACGAATTGATGGAGCCGGTGCGCGAACTCTACCTGCGCCGCATCTTCAACAGGCTTCTCGACGGAGCGCTGGACTGGGTTGATCTCATCGTCGTGCCCCGCAGTTCCGAAGGCCTGCTGCAGTTCTATTATCTGATCGACTATGCGCGGAAGTTCCGTGGCCACACGCACATGCCCAAGGTAGTGCTGCTGGACCTGCTCCAGACGCCATTCGACTATACGATCGCCTATAACAAGGCCCGTCTCACCGAACTGAAGGCGGAGGTTGAAGCTGTCACCGGCCGGACGATCTCGGACGAAGCTCTCGCTGGCCAGATCAAGCTCTACAATTCTGTTCGTGGCCGCTTCCGCAACGTCATCGAGCAGCAGGGCCCTTCCGGCACGCTGCGGCTGAAGCTTGCGAGCTTCGGCCAGACCCAACCTGCTGCCGAGTTTGAATCGGTACTCGCAGACCTCTGGCTGGGAAGCTCGCAGGTGTCGAAGGGCGTTCGGGTTGCTCTGTCCGGGTCGCCGCACGAGACCGCCGACCTCTACGAGATCTTCGCCTCAAGCGGGCTCGACATTGTCGCCGAAGACCACGACTGGGGCGCCGGTATCTACGCGCAAGACGTTGCTGAGAATGCCGATCCCATTGCGGCGCTCGAAGAACGCTATCGCCTGCATGGCATCAGCATGCGCCAGTTCGTTCGCGCCAAACCGGAATACGACGTTTCAGGGAAGGACGTCCGTCCCGAAGCTGTTGCCTTCTACTTCAAGGAGAATGACGACACGCTCGGCTGGGAATACCCGGATGAACGCAAGCGCCTGGCGGATGCGGGTATCGCCACCGCTCTTCTTCGCGGACCGGTGAACAGTGACCGCTGCCTCGCGGCGCTGAAAGACCTTGCAGATCAGCTTGTAGCCAGGACAGAGGGGGGAAACCATGAGTGACGCAGCATTCAAATCCGTCGCCGACCAGCCTCTGGACGTCTCGGCCAATGCCAAGGCACGGATGAAGCATTGGTTCAACGACTTCCGTACCCGTTCCATGGAGTCAGGCGAACCTTACGTCATCGCCTCCGCGGTCTCCCCGCACGAAATCTTTCACACGATGGACGTCCCGGTTGTCACCAACACCTGGTACTCGTCGATCATCTCGGCCAAGCGTCAGTCTCCCTACTATTTCGACCTGATGGAGAAGCTTGGCTATCACTCGGATCTGCCGCGCTATCTCAGCCTTCCCATGATGACGACGCTCGACAACGATCCCGAGCGCGCACCCTATGGCGGACTTCCGAAGCCAGCGCTCATCCTTGATCGTCTTCGCGGCGATTACGCTCAGCGCATTACCTCCAAGTGGGCTTCAGCTTTCGGTTGCGAAGCCTTCTATCTTGACGCGACGGCGCAGACGGAACTGATCCCGAACTGGTGGGAGCTTGCCCAGCGGGATTGGGAAACGCTCTACGAAAGCCATCGTCTGGACTATCAGGTCGAGCAGCTGAAGGCGCTGATCCAGGTTGCCGAGCGGGTCACCGGGCGCAAGTTCAACTACGACGATTTCGAGGGTGAGATGCATCGCATCAATCGCGCTGGCGAGAACGTCGAGCGCGCCCGAAATGCGATCGCAAGTGCGGAAAAGTGCCCTGTCAGCATGCCGGACCAGCTGTCGAACGTCATGGCGGCGACCTGGAACCGTGGCTCGCAATGGTCGGTCGACCATACCAAGGCCTATGCCGACGAGATCGAAGCGCGTGTGAAGAACCGGGAAGCCATCTGTCCGGGCCAGAAGACCAAGCTTCTCTGGCTCAACACCGGTCTGTGGTTCAACACGGCCTTCTACCGTGCGTTCGAGGAAAGCCATGGCGCAGTCTTCGTGTGGTCCATGTACTCGAACTACCTCTCCGACGGCTACCGCAAGTACTTCGACAAGGATCCGCTTCGCGCGCTCGCCGCGCGCAGCATGTCAATGAACGAGCAGCTTCACCTGCCGCCATGGATGGCGGGCTGGATACTGAAGCAGGCGGAAGACTTCGGTGCCTCGGGTGCGGTAATGCTGACGCCGGTTGGCGATCGTCTCTCCTCCTACGGCACGCGCGCCTGCATCGACATGCTTGAGCGGGCTGGTCTGCCGGTGCTTGAGCTTTCCGCCAGCATGGTGGATGCCCGTCTTTGGGATAATGACGCGATGATCGCCAAGGTTGGCGACTTCATCGAGACCCGCGTACAGGTGTAGGAAACAGCAATGTCCTTGATGCGAGTAATCGAGATCTCCGAACCGGGCGGCCCGGAAGTACTGCGTCTTGCCGAGCGCCCCATTCCGCGGCCTGAAGCAGGTGAAGTCCTGATCCGCGTTGCGGCGGCCGGCCTGAACGGCGCGGACCTCGCCCAGCGGCGGGGCGTCTATCCACCGCCGAAGGGAGCCTCCGACCTTCCCGGCCTCGAAGTCTCCGGCACGATCGCCGCGCTTGGCGATGGCGTTACCGGGCTTACCGTTGGTGATCGGGTCTGCGCGCTCCTGGCAGGCGGCGGCTATGCCGAATATTGCACTGTTGCGGCGAGCCAAGTTCTACCGCTTCCAGAAGACATCTCGTTTGAGGATGGCGCTGGCCTGATGGAAACCATCGTCACCGTATGGGCGAACATCTTCGATCTCGCAGGACTTCAAGCCGGCGAGACCGTGCTGGTGCACGGCGGCACGAGCGGCATCGGGACGACGGCGATCCAGCTTGCCAAGGCGTTTGGCGCCAAGGTCGTTACCACCTGCGGCAGCGACGAAAAGGCTGCGTTCTGCCGCGATCTCGGCGCGGATACGGCCATCAACTATCGGACGGAAGACTTCGCTGCGGTCATCAAGGAAAAGCACCGCAACGTGAATGTCATTCTCGACATCATCGGCGGCCCCTATCTGGAGCAGAACATCCGCTCCATGGCGCCGCGCGGACGCCTTGTCTTTATCGCCTTCAACCAGGGGCGACATGGCCAGCTCGACATCGCCCGGGTGATGATGAACGGCCTGACGGTGACAGGGTCTACCCTGCGAAGCCGCCCGGTTGAGGAAAAGGCCCGGCTTGTTGCAGAGGTCCGCGAGAAGGTCTGGCCGTTGCTGCAAGAGGGTAAATTCAAGCCAGTCACCGACCGGATCTTCCCTCTTGAAGACGCCATCGAAGCGCATAAAAGAATGGAAGCGAGTGCCCATATCGGGAAGATCATTCTCTCCATGACCCCGTCGCGAGACTGACAGGGTCACAGCCTATCGGGACAGAAAGCGGTTCATGGACGTCGACCTGAAGAAGCAGACAGAAGACCGCCCCTACAAGGTGAATGTCCTCGATCGCTCCGTGGCGATCCTGGAGACGCTTTCGCAGTTTGGGCCGAGCCTGACGCAGGCCGAAATCGCCAAGCTCACCAATCTCCACGTGAGCACCTGCATGCGTCTGCTGATCAACCTGCGCCACCACGGGCTGGTCGGAAAGGATGAAGACAGCGGACGCTATCGTCTCGGCTACCGCCTGATCGATTGGGCGGAAGGCGCACGCGGCAGCTCCGGGCTGGTCGACATTGCGCGTCCTGTCATGCGTGAGCTTTGCAACACGTTCAACGAAACCGTTGTGCTGAGCGTCATGTCTGGCGATCACCGCGTCGATATCGAGCAATTCGTCGGACGCCAGTCGATCCGCCGGGTTGTCACACTCGGTGTCGAGAAGCCGCTCTATGCCGGCGCGGCCAGCCGGGTTCTCCTTTCCGGCCTCTCTACCGCGGAACTCGACAGCTACCTGGAGCGGGTAGAGTTGCAGAAGCTCGCCACCCACACGATCACCGATCCCGAGCAACTGAAAGCGTCGCTGCAGGAGATCCGCGAGAATGGCTACGCGGAGGCCGGACAGGAGCAATACGAGGACAGCGGCATGGGCATCGTCGCGCCAGTCAAGGGTGTGCGCGGTGAAGTCGTGGCCGCTCTGGGCGTCTCGATCCCCCGCTTCCGATATTCGGAAGAACTGCGGGAGCGCATCCTGCCAGCTGTTCTGGAGGGCGCGGCCAAGGTCTCCCGCAGCGTCAGCGGCACCCGCTAGCTACCCGCCTACAGTCCATAGAACAGATAGATCGCGTAGCAGGTGGCCACGCCGACGATGACATTCATCGGCAGTCCGATCTTCACGAAATCGCTGAATCGGTAGTTGCCGGCGCCATAGACCAGCGTGTTGGTCTGGTACCCGATCGGCGTTGCAAAGCTGGCGCTCGCCCCAAACATGACAGCCACCACCAGCGCACGAGGGTCGATCCCCAGTTGCTCACCAAGGCTGATGACGATCGGGGTGAAGATGACCGCGACCGCGTTGTTCGTCACACATTCAGTGAGCGTCGAAGCCAGCGCGTAGACGATGAGCAACGCCACGAAGGGTGAAACCATCGACATGACAGGCGTGACCCATCCGACGATCAGCCTGACGGCGCCTGTTTCCACCAGCCCCTGCCCTATGATCAGCATCGCGAAGATGAGGACGAGGATTGCGCCGTCGATCGAGCCCCACGCTTCGTCCGCATCGATACAGCGCAGCACCAGGATCGCAGCCACGGCGATCATCGCAAGGATCCCGATATCCATGACGTCGAAGGCCGCGAGCGCCACTACCAGCCCAAGCGCCAGCAGCGCTAGAGGTGCCTTGGTGCGGCGGAAGGCGCGCGCCGTTGAACGGGAGATGGAGACGAGCTCGTTCTCGTTTGAAAGTTCGTCCAGCGCCTCGGCTGTTCCTTCAAGCAGCAGCCTGTCGGCCGGCCGCAGCCGCACGGAGCCTAGGTCTGGCCCGGCAACATGCCGGTGACGATGCACTCCGAGAATACGCACGCCGAAACGGCGGCCAAGCGCCAGGCTTGACAGGAGCGCGCCGTACCCGATCCGGCCGGGAGCAACCACCGCCTCGGCGGTGACCCGCTCGCCACTGCCCGTGGCCGCCCGCCGCTGGCCAACGCGCAGCCCTTCGCGCTCATTCAGCGTCAGCAATTCCTGCGAATTGGCGACGACGATGAGCGCATCGCCCTTCTTCAGGACGATCTCCTCGAAGTTTTTGCGAACCACCTTCTTGTCGGTCCTGACACCTGTAATGCGCAGACCGGGCTGCTTGAAATCGCCAATCTCGCCGATCGGCTTTTCGGTGTAAGTCCCTTCGGAAAGGATCGTCACTTCCGAGAGGAACTCGCTGTCGCCATCCATCGCAAGCTCGCCATTGTCACGCCTGTCAGGCAGCAGAAACCTGCCGAGCACGAGCATGGTGATGATGCCTGCCGCAGCGGTAACCAGACCGACAGGCGTAATCTCGAAGATCGAGAAGGGCTTCAGCCCCTGCTCACGCGCCACGCCATCGACCAGCAGGTTGGTGGAGGTGCCGATCAGGGTCAGCGTACCGCCTAGAATGGCCGCATAAGAGATCGGGATTAGGAGCCGTGTCGATGCGATATCCAGCGCGGTAGCCAGCCGGAAGACGATCGGGATCAACACGAGCACCACCGGCGTGTTGTTCATGAATGCGGAGGCCACGATTGCCGTGAACAGGAAGACGATCAGCGCCAGGCTCGGATGCTTCTTCGAGCGGTCGAGCACCATGCCGGCGACGTTTTCCAGAACCCCGGTCCGCACCAGCGCTCCTGTCAGGACGAACATTGCCCCGATCGTCAGGGGCGCGGAGTTCGAGAAGACGGACATCGCCTTTTCGGTCGGTACGAAGCCGAGCACGACGAACACGGCAGCCCCGGCAGCGGCTGTAACCTCCGCCGGGTACCTCTCCCATACGAACATGCCGAAAAGCAGGATCACGAGTGCGATGGCGATTGGAGCTTCATAACCTGCGAATAGTCCAGCCATAAATTCTTCAAGCCCCTGAGCATCACCGACCTTAAACGGCTGCTCCGTAACTTGGGTTCACGGGGAAGGAAAGAATTTCTAATAATTATTCTGTTCGATGGCACACAGCTCTTCCGGTAGGGTCAAAGGGAGGACGCCACCATGATTGTCTGGATCAACGGGCCGTTCGGCGCAGGCAAGACAACACTTGCCAAGGAACTGACTACCCGCTTGACCGAGACGCTCATCTTCGATCCGGAGGAACTGCGCTTCATCGTGCAGGCTGACTTCTTGACGCCTCCAGGCGGAGATTTTCAGGACCTGCCCCTTTGGCGGGATCTGACCGTAGCAACGCTTCGAGAGATCCGAAGACACTATTCGCAGACCATCATCGTCCCGATGACGCTCGTGCATCCGGACTATCTCGCTGACATTCTCGGTCGGGCTGCGGAAATCGACAACCGGTTCCTGCACGTTTTTCTGACGCTCGACGAAGAGATCCTTCGGCAGCGCATAGTCAACCAGAAGATGCACCCCGATCCGGGACGCGACGCGCAGATCCGTGAGTGGCGACTGGCTCAGGTCGAGCGATGCCTGGCGGCAACACATGCGCTACCCCAGGGGACAGTCCTGCTCGACAGCGGCGCACACACGCCGGGCGACCTTGCGGAGAAAGTCATCAAGGCATGGAGCAGCTCAGGTGCGGAAGCGCGGATCCAGCCAGTCGCGGAGCGAATCCCCCAGAAGATTGAAGGCGAAAACGGCAAGGCTGATGGCGAGGCCCGGGAATATCACCATCCACGGCGCCTGCGCGAAGAACTCCGTGGCGCTTCCAGCCAGCATGAGGCCCCAGGCAGGCGTCGGCTCGGAAACACCGAGGCCAAGGAAAGACAGGGATGCCTCAAGCAGAATCGCCTGCGACATGTAGACGGAAAGCAGCACGAGGTATGGCGCAACAAGGTTCGGGGCCATGTGCCTGAAGATCACCCGCGCGTTCGAGTAGCCTGCAACTCTCGCTGCCTCCACATAGGACATGCGCCGTATCGACAGCGCCGAGGAGCGAATGACGCGCGCCACCTGCGGAATGATCGGTATGGTGATGGCGGCGATCAGACCGATGTCGATGCCGAAGACGAGCGTCCGCCCCATGATCGCAACGACCACGAGCGCCAGGACGATCAGCGGAAACGAAAGCAGGATGTCGACGACCCGCTGGATCGCGTAGTCTATGCGTCCGCCGAAATAGGCCGACGAGGCCCCGAGGATTGCACCAAGCGTGCAACCGAGAAGCGACGATACCAGGCTGATCAAGAGCGCGGTCCTGGCCCCATAGATGATGCGGGTCAGGATATCGCGGCCGAACGCATCGGTTCCCGCCCAATGAGCGGAGCTTGGGCCCTGAAGGATGGAGGTGAAGTCGATGACCTCCGGATGATAGGGCGCAACGCGTTCCGCAAACACACCCGCGAAGAACATGATCAGGATCAGCAGCAGGCTGATTGCGCCAAGCGGCTGCTGCCGCACGAAGGAGAGGACGCTGCTTCCCCGGGATGCCATGGCTGCGATCATCTCTAGGCCTCCGCCGTTCCATACCGAATGCGCGGGTCAAACACCGCATAGAGCAGGTCCACCACCAGGTTGGCGAAGATGTAGATCACGGCGAAAAGCATCACCATTCCCTGGATCATGATGAAGTCGCGGTTGGCGACCGCCTGCACGAAGAGCTTGCCAAGACCGTTCAGGTTGAACACCTGCTCGGTGACCACCAGACCGCCGAACAGGAAGGCAAATTCCAGCCCGATGACGGTGATCGCCGGCAGCAGAGCATTGCGCAGCGCATGGCGTCCGATGATGATGCGCGGCACCAGGCCCTTCGCCCGCGCGGTGCGGATATAATCCTCGCCCAGCACTTCCAGAACGGTCGAGCGGATGATGCGCGCGAGCACTGCTGAAAACCTGTAGCCGACGGCGAGCGCCGGCCAGATGAGCTGCGAGAGGTTTCCCGCCGGATCGCTGATGAAGGGGATGGTGGTGATAGGCGGCTGCCAGCCATAGGTCTGGAGCAGCCATATCAGGATCAGCATACCCACCCAAAAGCCCGGTACCGACAGCCCGGCCATGGTGAAGATGCGCGTCGCGTAGTCGATCGCGCCACCGCGCTTCAACGCGGACAGAGTGCCGAGCGGCACAGCGATCAGCACGCCGATCGCCGTCGACATCAGCGCCACCTGGAATGTCGTCCAGAAGCGCTGGGAGATCTCCACGATGACCGGACGTCCCGTCCACATCGACCGGCCCATGTCGAATTGCAGCAGGCCCAGCATCCAGTCAGAAAATTGGTAGATCAGCGCCTTGTCGAGACCGAGACGCGCACGTTCTGCATCAATGACTGCCTGCGATACGATGGCGCCGTCGCCGGTGAGTTTTACCGCCACGACATCGCCTGGGATGACCCGCAGGAGAAAGAACGTGATGACTGCGGCCCCAAGCAAGGTGGGGATGGTGAGCAGGAGCCGGTAAGCGATGTAGTTGAGCATCGTCCCTCACACCTTGATACAAGCTACATAGTGACCCGGTCTCACCTCACGCGGCTGAGGAACCTGAGCCTTGCATTCAGCGCTCGCCAACGGACAGCGGGTACTGAACACGCAGCCTTGCGGCGGGTTGAGCGGGCTTGGAATTTCGCCCTGCGCCACCCTCACCGGACGCTGACGTTCGAGCTCGGGATCGGGAACCGGCGCGGCATCCAGCAGAAGTCGCGTGTAGGGATGCAGCGGATTTTCATAGAGTTCGTCACGGCTTGCGAGCTCCATCAGCCGTCCGAGATACATCACCGCAACGCGGGTCGAGATGTGACGTACGACCGCCAGATCGTGGGCGATGAAGAGGTAGGTGAGATCGAACTGCTTCTGCAGGTCGATCAGAAGATTGATGACCTGCCCCTGGATCGACACATCAAGCGCCGAAACCGCTTCGTCGCAGACGATGAAGCGCGGGTTCAGCGCCAGCGCCCGGGCGATGCCAACACGTTGACGCTGTCCGCCCGACAGCTGGTGCGGGTAGCGTTCGGCGATCTCGGGCCTGAGGCCCACCTGATCAAGCAGCGACCGCACGCGATCCAGCCGCGCCTCACGGCTGCGCTCGGTCCTGTGCGCGATCATCGGCTCCTCGACCATCTGCGCAACCGTCATGCGAGGGTTGAGCGAACTGTAGGGATCCTGAAAGATCACCTGCACGTCATGGCGGTAGCGGGCGAAATCCGACTTGTTCAACTGGTAGATGTCCTGACCGTCGAACCGGATTGTACCGCGCGTCGGCTTGTCGATCGCCAGCAGCAGCCGCCCGACCGTCGTCTTGCCGCAGCCAGATTCGCCCACGAGACCCAGCGTCTCGCCCGCCTGGATTTGCAGGTCGAGGTCGGCGACGGCCCGAACCTCGCCTATGCGACCGAAGATGCCGCCCTTCTTGACCCAGTACGACTTGCTGAGCTGTCGTAATTCAACCAGCGCCGCTGGGGCCTTGGGCAGAGAGACCACCTCTCCTCCACCTTGCGGCGAGCGCCATTTGAGCTTGCCTTCGGCGATTTCATCGCTGCGGAAGCAGGCTGCTCGTGTCCCGACATCGGTGAACTCCAGCTGGGGCGGCTGGCTGCAGATCTCGTTGCGGAAGGGACAGCGATCCGCGAAGGGGCAGCCTGCAATCTCTTTCGAGGGATCTGGAGGAAGACCTTCGATGGCATTCAGACGACTGCGCGCGCCCTGATCGAGACGCGGGACAGAAAGCAGCAGTCCCATCGTATAGGGGTGACGCGGGGTCTTGAAGATTGGGCTGATGTTGCCCTCTTCGACCAGGCGACCTGCATACATCACGAAGACGCGGTCGGCATAGCGCGCAACGATACCCAGATTGTGCGTAATGATGATGAGCGAGATGCCAAGCTTGCGTGTCAGGTCTCGCATCAGCTCCAGGATCTGCGCCTGGATCGTGACGTCGAGTGCTGTCGTGGGCTCGTCGGCGATGATCAGCTTCGGATTGCAGGCAAGGCCGATGGCGATCATCACGCGCTGACGCATGCCACCTGAAAATTGATGCGGGTAGCTGTTCAGGCGGCTTTCCGGATCGGGAATGCCAACAAGAGACATCAGCTCGATCGCCCTGGCCTCTGCTTGCGCCGTGGTGAGTCCGAGATGGGTCTGGAGCGGCTCGATGATCTGCAGCCCGATCGTCAGAACCGGATTGAGCGAGGTCATCGGCTCCTGGAAGATCATGGAGATCTGCCGGCCGCGGATGGTCCTCATCTCATGCTCGTTGAGCGAAAGGAGATTGCGCCCGTCGAACATGATGCTGCCGCGCACCTCGGAGTTCGCCTTCGGCAGCAGGCCCATGACGGACAGGGCGGAGACGGACTTGCCGGAGCCGGATTCCCCGACGA